>Ga0334722_10007611_pt1 | contig 10474 bp, 10 predicted proteins | sample C3_bottom_MG_FD_207210 | JGI IMG/M metagenome (GOLD analysis project Ga0334722, IMG submission 207210) | Sediment microbial communities from Yellowstone Lake, YNP, Wyoming, USA - C3_bottom | ecosystem: Environmental > Aquatic > Freshwater > Lake > Sediment | place: USA: Wyoming | collected... | reverse complement strand
GCCCGAGAAGCGGACCTGCGGTTCATTCGATTTTGAGGTGACCTATGACATACACTATCCAGCGATCCGATATCGACATTCTTCGCAACGCAGGCGTGTCCGACGATGACATCACCCACAGTGTGCATGTCGCCGAGAAGGCGCTTGAGATCAGCCGGCGCATCGGCGGGAACGGCATTGACCAGGAACTCGTGGGCCGTGGCGCCCTGTTCCATGATCTGGGGAAATGCAAGACCCATGAGATGGAGCACGGCAAGATCGGAGCCGAGTTTGGCAGCAAGATCGGGCTGCCCCGGGAATTATGCGACATCATGGAGAAGCACATCCGCGGCGGTTTGACCGAAGCGGAAGCGAAGGAACTATGCCTGCCGATCAAGGATTATACCCTCAGGCGGCTTGAAGAGCGGATCGTGATCTACGCAGACCGGCTGGTGGACATCATCTATGACGGGATCGTCACGCTCAAATCAGAATCTGAGTCGGAAACAAAGTTCGAGGAGATCCTCCGGACCGAGCCCAAGTACGGCAAGAACGCGATCACCCTGGAGCGTTATCTCGGATATCACCGGGAGATACAGGGCCTGATGAAGAAGGCGTAAAGGAGAAGACCATGAAATGGATCACCCGCGAGAACGTCAAAGTCGACCGCGTCGCCTGCCCGTGGCTCATCAAGAAGTTCGTGGACAAGGACGCGGAGTTTCATTTCGTACCCGCTGACAAGGTGCAGTCCGAGGCCGTACGGCTGAACGCGACCCCCTTTGACGTCCCGAACGTAGAGCTGGGCCACCATGGAAAGGAATGTTCTTTTGATGCGATAGTTAAAAAATACAACCTTTCGAATGATCCTGCGCTTGTGCTTCTTGCCCGGATCGTGAACGGCGCAGACACGGACAACAGCCTTCATCATCAGCCGGAAGGTCCGGGGCTGAACGCGATAGCCGAAGGATTCCGCCATCTTGGTTTCAAGGACGACCATGCGATCAATGCAGCGGAATGGATCGTCTACGATGCGTTCTACGCCTATTGCAAAGCGATGATCGCGAAGGGGAAGCCTCGTGGCGCATACTCAGCGTGACGTGATCCTGCTTTTCACGGCAAGGAGCATCCGGCTCTTTGCCTATGGCGCCCTCTCGGTCGTACTCGCCCTGTATCTTCACGAGGCAGGGCTGACCGGTGCAACGATCGGCCTGCTCTTTACCTTAACCCTTGCAGGCGATGCCGGCGTTTCTCTCTGGATCACGACCACGGCCGACCGCGTCGGCAGGAAACGGATGCTCCTCCTCGGTGCGGGGCTCATGGTCATGGCGGGCCTCGTGTTCGGCATGACCGGGAACATCATCCTGCTCGTGATCGCAGGCGTCGTCGGCGTGATAAGCCCGAGCGGCAACGAGATCGGCCCGTTCCTGTCGCTCGAACAGGCGGCGCTTTCCCAGCTTCTTCCGTCTGAGCAGCGCACAAAAGCATTCGCCTGGTACAACCTCGCAGGTTCTCTGGCAGCTGCCGGCGGCGCCCTTGCCGGAGGGTTGCTGTCACAAGGCCTGAAGCACACCGGATATGCTGATCTGGATTCGTACCGCGCGGTGATCTTCGGTTATGCGGCCTGCGGGCTTCTGCTGATCGCCCTCTTCCTTTTTCTATCGCCCGAGGTGGAGGCAGCGGCAACGATCGCCGAGAAAGAACGTGTGCTCGGACTGCATCGTTCCCGTGGCATCGTGATGAAGCTGTCAGCGCTCTTCGCCCTCGATGCCTTTGCAGGCGGGTTCGTCATCCAGAGCATGGTGGCCTACTGGTTCCACATCAAGTTCGGCCTTGATGCCGGCGTCCTGGGCAGCATCTTTTTCGGCGCAAACCTTCTGGCAGGCGTATCCGCGCTACTCGCGGTCCCGCTCGCGAACCGCATCGGGCTGATCAACACCATGGTCTTCACGCATATCCCTTCGAACGTGCTTCTTTGCCTTGTACCGTTCATGCCGTCCGCTGGCCTGGCGGTGGTCGTGCTGCTGCTGCGGTTCAGTATCTCCCAGATGGACGTCCCCACCCGCCAGTCCTACACAATGGCGGTCGTTGCCCCCGATGAGCGTTCCGCAGCGTCGGGTGTCACGTCCATCGCACGTTCATTGGGAGCAGCCATCTCTCCATCCCTGACCGGTGTCCTTCTCACTTCTCCGGCGCTCGTGGGAGCTCCCTTTCTGGTCGCGGGAGGCCTCAAGATCGCCTACGATCTTCTCTTGTATCGGAGCTTCAGCAGGACCGATGCCCGGTCATGAGGGTTTGTGCCATACCGTCTGCTCGACAGGCATAATAGGGGTGCAGACATTCGTCCTGAAGGTGAATCTCATACTGCGCTGTAACCGAGCTGGGGGGATGAGGGATTACGATAGTTGATCAGACAGGGAACCGTCCGTTGATGAGTTGCTGTGTGCATCGTTAAAATGCTATGCGGCTCCTATTCAGCCCTGGAGACCATTCCGTTTTTCTCCCTTGTGCTGCCGCTGCATCTCCTCATAGATCGCCTTGGAGATCTCATGGATGACGTGGGCTGTCGAATCCGTCGAACCTCCCTCGGCCACGACACCCAGAAGATACGGATGGTCGGGATAATAGACGATCCCGAACTCGCCCAGGTGATACACGCCTTCGGAATATTCACCGAACTTGCTTGCGACACTTAACCCTTTGGGCAGCCCGGAGCGAATACCGCCGGTAAAGGTCGAGCGGGCAAGATATCCAAGCGCACGTTCCGACAGCGCGTGGTTCAGAAAAGACGCGTTGTACAATACGCGAAAGAAGGCCGTATAGTTCCGTACGGTCATGTGCGCCACCGTAGTTCCCGCATCCATGGGAAGGCGCAGGGATCCCAGGGTATCGTTCAGGGACGACATGCCGAACGTGTCCGCGAGCAGCAGTGCGGCATCGTTGTCCGAATAGATGATCATACGCGAGACCAGGTCATCTACCGTATAGGAACGTCCGGACTGCAGCACTTTCTCCGGCCGGACATGCTGGAATCGATGGAGGTCCTCCCCACCCGCATACCGGATCCTGCGCTGAAGCAGGGCGGGGTCCTGCTCGGATCGTTTCAGAACGGAGATCATCAGCGGAACTTTCATCAGGCTGGCAAGAGGGAACTTCACCTGTTCGTTGATCCCGAACCAGGTACTGCTCGTCAGGTCGCGGAAATACAGCGCGACCGTTCGTACCGATCTATCGGCCACATGTTCGTCGACAACATCCTGGATGATGTCCCTGAACGGCCCCATGTCCGGATGTCCATTGTGCGAAGGATGAGCGACCTCGCACTCCAGGAGGGGCTGGGTGAACCGGTAGCCCTCCAGCCGGATCTGGGTATGCGGCGCTTCCGGTCCTTCGGTGATCATCCTGATGCCGTATCCGGCCGTGAACATGGCGACCAGGAGAACAGCGGTGGCGATCTTTGCCGCCAGATTATAGTTGCTCGATCTTGTCATAATGCTCCCCGCCCCTACGAAAGCAGGATAGTATAACAACGGCATAAAATCAACACAATCCCGTCGTACGATCAGTCCAGGCTGAGGCCGATCGCTCTCTAGTCGTCGATCGCCCCGTTCGTGCGCATCCGGTTGATATGGGCGACGCTATTTCCCGGTCGTTTCTTCCAGAAACCGTTTTAGTTCCGCGCCGGCCTTCTCCGGCCCCCTGATCGGCTTCGAGCACCGCTTGCCTGCGCAGAGATAGACCGACTCGCTGGCTTTGTATCCGTAGCTCTTGATCTCTTCGCGGTCCTCGGTCAGCGACAGGATCCGTACGACCTTCTCCGGGGCATACACCTTGTTGATGGCAGACACGTATTCCCGCACCCGGTTCCCGTCAGCGAGAATAAAGATCTCCACCGGCTCGCCGAGGTTCCAGAGAAGCGCGATGCCGTATGACGGAGCCGAAGGCGTAAAGTCCCGGTATGTGGCCGACAAGGTAGTCAAGGCCTCCTTGACGATCTTCTTGGCATACGTATCCCGCGTGTATCTTGACAATCTGCCCAGAAAGCGAGCAGCGCGGTAATTCGCCAGATCGTAGTTCATCTCTGCAAGAACGCCGGGCGCCAGGGGGGCCACCTCCGCAGCACCAAGCGAAGGCCGGAACCGTTTTGCCTTGGGGTCATAGAACCTGTTCGCGATCGCCTGGCCGACCCTTCCCGCCCGGTCAAGATAGCGGCGGTTGCCGGTGGCGTTGTAAAGATCGAGCAATGCGGAGCCGAACAGGGCATTGTCATTAAGTAGTCCAGGCAAGGACGCCTTCCCGTCGCGGAACGAATGAAAGAGTCCGCCGGAGGGACGGGACAGGTTCTTAATCATGAAATCCCCGGACTTCACGGCCATCTGGAGGGTGCCCTGTTCTCCCGTTGCGTCGCTCGCAGCAAGCAGCGCGCTGATCATGAGCGATGCCGAGTCGGCATAGACCGTCCGGTCGACGAATGGTTTTGTCAGTTTTTTCCGGTTCTTGTTCTTATAATACGAATCGTCGGCATCCTGGCTGCCGAACAGGGCGCCGCTCGCCGCGTCGTAGAGATTGGCCTGTACATAGCGAATGCTCTCCCGTACGACCTTTTTGTCCCGATCCCTGCCGAATGCAAGACTTGCGTTCGCATAGGAACGGATCAACCCCGCGTTCACGTCGAGCATCTTTTCATAGTGGGGTTCTGACCAGTCCGGCTTCGTAGCATACCGGAAGAATCCGCCCTCGACGCGGTCATACACATCGCCCTGTGCCATGCGGTCAAGGGTCTTCGCAACCATCGTCTTGAGCGCTGCGTCATGTGTCCTCGAATTGACCGAGAGGAGGAAGTCCATGGCGTCGGGATTGGGGAATTTCTGGCCGGTGCCGAATCCGCCGTTCTTCTCATCGTACATGCCGCGCAGGAGTTCGACGATGCCGTCAATGTCGGTCCTGTCCGGAACCCCGGTCATGGACCCCTGCATCAGCATGCGGCGGCGTTTGATCTCCTCCATTCGCGCCGTGATCTTTTCCCGTTCATTCGCATAGAGCGAGAAAGCGCGCTCGAGTCGTTCTTTCATTTCATCCGGCGGAACGTAGTTGCCTCCGTCGAGGACCTCTCCCCCGGGCGTCATGATGACCGTGCTCGGCCAGCCTCCCTGGTTGTACAGGTTGTCGATATCCGGCCGCATGTCCGCGTCCACCCGGACGGGAATGAACTTCTCGTTCAGCAGCCCAATGATCGTGTCGTCGGAGTACGTCGTCTCATCCATGACGTGACACCAGTGGCACCAGACCGCGCTCAAGGCGAGCACGATGAGCCGGTCCTGTTTTTTCGCTTCGTCCAGTGTTTCCCGCGACCACTCCCGCCACTGAATGAGATTCGCACGGTTCAGCCGGGGCGAGAAACGAAAGCTCGAGGCCACGGCAGCAGTATCGACGAGCAGGACCAGGAGCATCCCGGCCGCGAAAGCCTTCAACAGGTCCCTCCAAATCTCTCGACGTTCGATCCGCATTCCGCGCTCCTCATGCAATACGACTATTCCCATTTTCTCCTTGTGCCTGCAAATCCTTTCCTGTATATTATCGGAAAATGAAGACAAAATCGAGAAAAACCAAGGACATCATCGGCCTCATCCGCCCCGCGGTCCGCGGCCTCGCCGCCTATCACATCGATGAGACGCCGGTGCGCGTCAAGCTTGACGCCATGGAGAACCCTTTTCTCCTGCCGAATAGTATAAGGAAAGCGATAGGCACGGCGGCACAACTGGCGCTCATCAACCGCTATCCGGATCCTTCGGCACAGAAACTGAAGCTGGCCGTTGCCCGTTACTGGAACATGGACCCGGCCCGGATGCTGCTCGGGAACGGCTCGGACGAACTGATCCAGGCCGTTATCCTCGCCTTTGGCGGGCCCGTGCTCGCACCGTCACCATCCTTCGCAATGTATGAGCTCACCGCACGCGTCCTGTCGCAGAAGGTCGTCACGGTTCCGCTGACGAATGAGTTCGACCTCGACGCCGAATCGGTGATCAAGGCCGCAGCGCGGTCAAAAGCAAAGGTCATCTTTCTGGCTTGCCCCAACAACCCGACGGGCAACCGATTTTCAGATTCGGCTGTTCGAAAGATCATTGAGAGGACCAACGCCGTGGTGGTGATCGACGAGGCCTATTTCAGTTTTTCCGGGAAGACCTTCCTTCCGTTCCTGAAAAAGCATCCCAACATGATCATCCTCCGGACGCTTTCGAAGATCGGTTTGGCCGGACTTCGGGTCGGCGTGCTGACCGCATCGAAAGAGATCGTAGGCGAACTGAACAAGATCCGGCTGCCCTATAACATCAACTCGCTGTCCCAGGCGGCGGGGCTGGTGGCGCTCAAGCACGCAAGTGTTCTGAACAGCCAGATTTCCCAGTTGATTTCCGAGCGGCGAAAACTCTATAATGCCCTGCTCAGGACACCCGGCGTGACACCCTTCCCCTCGGAAACGAACTTCATCCTGATGTGGATCGAGAAGGATGCGACAAAGGTCTTTCAGGCGCTCAAAAAGCGCGGCATCCTGGTCAAGAACCTGGACCGTCCGGGCCCGCTCAAAGGGTGCCTCCGTGTTACGATCGGGACGCCCGCTGAGAACAAGGAATTCCTTAAGACCCTGAAAAAAATTCTTTGACACAGATACCGGATTTGTAGGGGCGGCCCTGCGTGGCCGCCCTTTATGAGGGCAACCACATAGGGTTGCCCCTATATGATCTCAAAGGAGTTGTCCATGGCCCGCAAAGCGACGATCGAACGGAAGACCAAAGAGACCACTATCAAGATATCCCTGGACCTGGACGGCACCGGCGTCTACAGCATCAAGTGCGGCGTGCCGTTCATGGACCACATGTTCTCGCACATCGCGAAGCACGGCTTCTTCGACCTTACGATCAAGGCAAAAGGCGACACGCACATAGACGACCACCACACGGTCGAGGACCTGGGCATCGCCTTCGGCCAGGCACTGAAAAAAGCGCTGGGCAGCAGCAAGGGCATCCGGCGGTACGGCGAGGCAACGGTCCCCATGGACGAGACGCTCGCCGAGGTGGTGATGGACCTCTCGGGCAGGCCGTATCTCGTCTATAACCTGGACCTGCCGAAGAAGTACAAGCTCAAGGACTTCGATCCGGGGCTTGCCGAGGACTTCTTCCGCTCCGTGGTGAACCACGCGGGCATGAACCTCCATATCAACCTCCTCTACGGCCGCGACGTCCACCACATGCTCGAGGGCATCTTCAAGGCCTTCGGCCGCGCCCTGGACCAGGCAACAAGCCTCGATCCGCGCATCAAGGGAGTCCTTTCTACAAAGGGAAAGATTTAAATAAAAAAGGACTTTGACACAGATAACGGCTGATTTAAAACCGGAAGAAGCATGATAAGACAATTGCCTTATCATGAATCTTCATAGCCTTTCTCAGTGTAAATCAGTGTCAAAGATTTGTTTGTCTCTATGATCGCCATTATTGATTACGGAATGGGAAATCTGCGGAGCGTCCAGAAGGGCTTCGAGCGCATGGGGCGCGAGGCCGTGGTGACGCGCGATCCGAAGACGATCCTGGATGCCGGCAAGGTGGTGCTCCCCGGTGTCGGCGCGTTCCCGGACTGCATGCGGAACCTTGAGGAATACGGGCTCATCGACGCGGTGAAACAGAGCATCCGTGCGGGCAAACCCTTCCTCGGCATCTGCCTCGGGCTTCAGCTCTTGTTCACGGAGAGCGAGGAGTTCGGACTTTCGAAGGGTCTGGACATCATCAAGGGACGCGTCGTCCGATTCAAAGGCCCGGAGTTCAGCGATCTGAAGATCCCCCATATGGGATGGAACTCTCTCTCGATCAAAAGGCGTCCGCCCGCGTTCCAGGATGTTCCGGAGGGAAGCCACGTCTACTTCGTGCACTCCTTCCACGTCGTGCCCGAGGACAAGGGCGTGATCGCGACCACAACGAACTACGGCATCGACTTTGTTTCGAGCATCTGGAAGGACAACATCCTGGCCGTCCAGTTCCACCCGGAAAAGAGCCAGTCGCTGGGCTTGTCGATATTGAAGCGCTTCGGAGAGATGAAAGGATAATTCTTGACATGGGGACGCGGAGACACGGTGACACGGGGAAAAGTCAAGACCTTGTACACTGATTTACACTGAGAAAGACTATGAAGAATCATGATAAAGCAATTGCCTGATCATGCCTCTTCTGTTTCAAATCCGCCCCTATCCGTGTCAAAGACTTTTCTTGACGGTATATTATTTTGAGGTACTCATGCTGATCATTCCTGCTATCGATCTCAAAGAAGGCAAGTGCGTCCGTCTGGAGCAGGGGCTCATGGACAAGGCCACCGTGTACTCCGAGGACCCGGGGACCACGGCAAAGCACTGGGAATCCCAGGGCGCCGAGCTGCTTCATGTCGTGGACCTGGATGGCGCGTTCGCGGGGTCTCCCCGGAACCTCCCGGCCATCATCTCCATTCGCAACGCGATCAGGATCCCCATCGAGGTGGGCGGCGGCATCCGTGACATGTCCACGGTCCGGAAGCTCGTCTCCATTGGCATTGACCGGATCATCCTCGGCACCGCCGCGATCAAGGACCCCTCGTTCGTCCAGGCTGCCTGCAGCGCATTCCCCGGCAAGATCATCGTGGGCATCGACGCAAAGGACGGGCTGGTGGCCATCAAAGGATGGGCGGAAGTGACCAAAGTGCAGGCGGTCGAGCTTGCCCGGCAGATGCAGGGATACGGAGTCATCGCCATCATCTACACCGATATCAAACGGGACGGCATGCTGTCGGGCCCGAACATAGAGGCCACCCAGGCACTTGCTGAAGCGCTCACGATCCCCGTCATCGCTTCGGGCGGCGTCTCGAGCCTCCATGATATCCAGAAGCTCATGCATACCCGGCGCTTCGGAGTGCAGGGCGTGATCACCGGCAAGGCCATCTACAATGGATCGCTGGACCTGAAAGAAGCGATCAAGCTTTCGCGGCAGAACGCGTAGACAGGAAGACATTTTTACCACGAAGCTCACGAAGTGCACGAAGTAAAGACCATGTTCCGTGTCATTCTTCTGAATTTCTTCGTGGTCTTCGTGTTCTTCGTGGTTCAAAGCCTGCGTTTAATTATTTTGCAAGAAGAGAGAACATGCTGACCAAACGTATCATACCCTGCCTCGATGTAAAAGGCGGCCGCGTCGTCAAGGGCGTGAGCTTCGTGAACCTCGTCGATGCCGGCGACCCGGTGGAGATCGCCAAGGCCTATGACGAACAGGGCGCCGACGAACTTACGTTCCTCGACATCACCGCGTCCCACGAGGAGCGCGGCATCATCCTCGACGTGGTGCGCCGCACCGCCGAGCAGGTGTTCATGCCGCTCACCGTCGGCGGCGGCATCAAGGTCCTGGACGACATCCGGAACCTCCTGCTCGCCGGCGCAGACAAGGTCTCTATCAACACCACGGCGGTCCACGACCCCGAGTTCATCAAGCAGGCCTCCCTGCGGTTCGGCAGCCAGTGCATCGTCGTCGCCATCGACGCCAAGCGCGTCGCGGCCCATGATCCGGACTTCAAACCACCGCTCACGTGGGCCGATGATCCGAAATACCAGGGACTGTTCCTTTCCAGCGCCGCGCTCAGCCCTCAGCACTCAGATCTGAAATGGGAGGTCTACACCCACGGGGGAAGGAAACCCATGGGCATCGACGCCGTAGCCTGGGCGAAGAGGATGGAAGAGTACGGGGCAGGCGAGATCCTGCTGACGAGCATGAACCAGGACGGCCAGAAGACGGGCTATGATCTGGAACTGACCCGCTCGGTCTCCGAAGCGGTCTCTATCCCGGTCATTGCATCGGGCGGCGTGGGCAACCTGCAGCATGTTTATGACGGGTTCGTTTCAGGCAAAGCAGATGCGGCGCTGGCAGCTTCGATCTTCCACTTCAAGGAGTACACCATCAGGCAGGCGAAGGAATACTTGCGGGAACGGGGTGTCCCGGTGAGATTGTAATTGTGCTGTTATTTTTTTCAATTCGCTAAATGACAAAAGCCCGACATTAACAACTGTCGGGCTTTTTAACTTTTGGGTACTACATAAATTTCAGTCTAAACTATGCCGCAACTGCCATCAAAGGCTGAAACTCCTGTGTTGACATGGGTTCATAGTCTTCAACCCAACGCCCCTTGATCTCAATGAGCACCCGCTGCTTTGCGGGAGCAGGCGAAAGGTTAACCTTCACAACAGTCGCAGTAAGATCGTTAGGCGACTCGCAAATTGCCGCAAAGAGATCTTTAACCAAATAACGCGGCGCCCAGCCGATCATATGGTAATCATCGGGCGTCTGCAGCTGTAGCGCCAGAACCGTGGCCGGATTATTCAACTCGACAGCAACACGTAGCTGCTCTCCACCTTCGAGCTCAAGCAGCTTTTTTTGCGCCGGCTCGTTGACGTGCCGCCAACCATGCAAGAAAAAGCGGCAATTGAACCCGCCGTTTT
>Ga0334722_10007610_pt1 | contig 10475 bp, 4 predicted proteins | sample C3_bottom_MG_FD_207210 | JGI IMG/M metagenome (GOLD analysis project Ga0334722, IMG submission 207210) | Sediment microbial communities from Yellowstone Lake, YNP, Wyoming, USA - C3_bottom | ecosystem: Environmental > Aquatic > Freshwater > Lake > Sediment | place: USA: Wyoming | collected... | reverse complement strand
AACCGAAAGTGTTGATTGGAATAATCAAGACGGGGCATGGGCAAAAAACAAGGCGACCGAACTAACCAACCGCATTCAAAATCTTCCGACGCAGACCAGGCGTGACGAAGAAATGGATGAGTTTCAACAGTTCAGCACTCCACCGGCTTTATCCTTTGTGGCGAACTGGGTGGCAAATGTAAAACCAACCGATGTAATGATGGATCCGTCTGCTGGTACGGGAGATTTGGCGATATGGGCAAAAATATCCGGGGCTGAGGTTATTTTAAACGAACTATCTCCGAGGCGACTGACTTTACTTGCTGATTTGTTTCCACAGGCAAAGGTGTTCAAGGAAAATGCTGAGCAGCTAGACAACGTATTGCCTTTCGATGTAATTCCGTCGGTTATTGTGATGAATCCACCATTTTCATCAACGGCGGGCCGTGTCCAAGGGCAGCGTGACACCGAAAACGGTGCAAGACACATTGAGCAGGCCTTGAAACGGCTTGAAACCGGAGGCCGCATGGTTGCCATTGTCGGCAACGGCATGGCGATGGACAAGCCAGCATTTAGTAGCTGGTGGAGTGGCATAGAGAAAAAATACAATGTTCGGGCTAATATCGGCATTTCCGGCAAGGAATACGCGAAATACGGCACAACCTTCGATAATCAAATTCTGGTTATCGATAAAAATGGGCCGACAATCTTGCCCGTTCTAACGGGCAGAGTCGAATCAATTGCAGACCTACCTATCTTATTGGAGGATATTAGAGATGAGCGTCTACGAATTCAACAAGGCTTCAATAAATCAACAGTCAATGAAGATACTCAATCAGTACGAGATACCTTGCAACCAAGTAACAGACCTGGCAGCCCTAGTGCTGGTGCGGGAAGCACTGGAACGGAATCTTCTGGAGACGGGATCGATCCAGGAACCCCTATTGCTGATAGCCAAACTAGCGGCGAATCCACAATGGTCAATGTCACTCATGACGGAATCGGAACCGGGGGTAGAGTTCAGGATGGACTTAGCGGAAACGCTAGAGGAAGCAGCGGCGCAAATCTTGGAGGAAATAGTCGCGTCGTTGAGGGCGGAAGTTCCGTCACAATTGCAGTAGAGGCCAAGAAGGGGGAATCAATCAAGTTTTCTGATTCTGTTTTCTCTGATTACACACCCCAGCGTCTTACCATCCCAGGCGCGAAACAGCATCCCGGAAAATTGGTGCAATCTGCGGCGATGTCAGCCGTAGAGCCACCTTCGCCCAATTATGCGCCGGTTTTGCCGGGCAATCTAATTCAAGACGGTTTGCTATCGATAGCCCAACTGGAAGTAGTTGTTTATGCCGGTCAAGCACATTCGGAAAAACTCCCGAATGGATCAAGAAAAGGTTTTTTTATTGGTGACGGCACTGGCGTAGGAAAAGGGCGGGAGATATCCGGGATCATTTTAGACAACATGATGCAGGGCCGCAACAAAGCCGTATGGGTTTCTTTCAATGAGGGTTTGATCGAAGATGCAAAAAGGGATTTTGCGGGAATCGGCGGTGATCCAGGGAAAATATTTTTTCAGGGCAAAACGAAGGCAGGCGGTGAAATCACTCAGGCTGACGGCATTTTGTTTACTACTTATTCGACGCTAAGAGGCGGTGAGAAAAAGCAAGCCAACGATTTGGGCCAGACAGCAGGCAAGACCCGCGCTCAACAGATTGTTGATTGGTTGGGGAAAGATTTTGATGGCGTAATTGCGTTTGATGAAGCGCATAGCATGGGGAACGCTATTGCCGTTAAAGGCAAGCGCGGGGTTAAAAAACCATCCCAACAAGCGATTGCCGGTATCAATTTACAAAAAGAATTACCAGACGCACGTATTGCCTATGTCTCAGCAACCGGCGCTACCGAGATAAGCAACCTAAGTTATGCGGATCGTCTTGGGTTGTGGGGGGAAGGTACGCCGTTTGCTGATGTAGGTGCATTTATTAGTGATGTATCTCAGGGTGGTATCGCTTCGATGGAGTTGATAAGCCGGGATATGAAAGCACTTGGTATGTATATCTCCCGGTCACTTTCGTATGATGGTGTGACTTATGAACGGCTGGAACATAAACTATCCGAGTTTCAGGAAGACGTTTACAACGAATTGGCCGGGGCTTGGCAGGTTGTTTTAAACAATGTTGACGAGGCGTTGGCAATCACTCAAGCCGGGAAAAACGGTAACGCTAAAAGTGCGGCATTGGCACAATTCTGGGGAGCGCACCAACGGTTTTTCAATCAAGTCATCACGGCAATGCAAACACCTTGCGTGATTGATGATATCCGTAAGCAGATCGAGGGCGGAAATGTTGCCGTTATCCAACTTGTTAATACGAACGAAGCCGCCCAAGAGAGGATTATGGCTGAAGCAGCGGTAAATGATGCTGCTCTTGAGGACTTGGATTTCACACCTCGCCAGATGCTGGTGGATTACGTTAAAAACGGTTTCCCTGTTGCAGCCTTTGAAGAGTCTCAAGATGAAAACGGGAATAAGATTTATGTTGCCGTTCGTGATTCAGAGGGGAATCAAGTGTTTGATCGTGAAGCTATTGCCTTGCGGGATTCTTTGCTTGAGACACTTCAGCAAATTCGCGTTCCTGAAAACCCGCTTGACTCGATCATCAATGCCTTTGGTTCTGACATGGTTGCCGAGGTAACTGGTCGCAGTCGGCGCTTTGTTCAGACTCGTGACGATGCTGGTAACCTGAAAGTTGTTGAAGAGAAGCGCGGTAAAACATCATCCAGGGCGGACGCCGCTGCATTTCAAAATAACAAAAAAAACATTCTTATCTTCTCTGGGGCAGGGGGAACCGGGTATTCATTCCACGCCGACAACACAGCTGAAAATCAACGTAAGCGTGTCCACTATATTTTGCAGCCGGGTTGGCAGGCTGATAAAGCGGTTCAGGGTTTTGGCCGTACCCACAGAACGAACCAAGCCGTTGAGCCTCATTATGTGTTACCCACGACCAATCTTAAAGCGCAAAAGCGATTTGTGTCCTCAATTGCCCGGAGACTAGACCAGCTAGGCGCGTTGACACGCGGTCAGCGCGAAGCAACCAGCCAAGGAATGTTTACGGCATCTGATAATCTTGAAAGCGAATACGCTTCATCTGCATTGAAGACCTTTTTTAGCGATCTTTATCGTGGCGCAACCGACCTGTCTTTTCAAGATGTGGCAAAGCAGATGGGGTTGAATCTGCTTGATGAGAATGGTTCATTGGGTGAAAGCAAGATTCCGGCAATCCCACAGTTTTTGAATCGGTTGTTATCACTGAAAACGGATATGCAGAATGCCGTTTTTGGCGAGTTTGAAAAACGACTGATCGAGACTGTTGAGTACGCGAAACAGCACGGTCTGTTTGATGTTGGCCTGCAAACCATGACCGCGTTAAGCATTCAAAAAACTCGTGATAGTGTTGCCTACGAGGACAAGAACACCGGGGCGCAAACCCGGTATGTCGAATTGGCTGTTACCAACGAGATTAAATATAACAATTGGGAAGATGCCAAAAAAATTGCTGTAAGTCAGCGACGGACTGATGATTTAAGCGGGTGGTTTGTTTCTGAGTACGGAAAAAATAAAGGAGAAGTTTTTTTCCTTGCTGATATTGGGAAAAGGATCAATTCGGAAGGTAATCCGGTACACCGTGGAGCCGTACACACAATAAAAAAGCACAGCCATAAATACATCGACAATGCCGATATTGTCAATCGTGGGTACGATTTCAAAAATGTAAGTGATTCTGGGAAAAGTAGTTACCAAAAGGTAGTCATCACCAGGGCGATTTCAGAAGACGAGGCTGAGAAAATCTGGAAGGAGCAGGTGGCAACGGCACCTAAAACTGTAACCAAAACCGAGCGGATGATTGTTGGCGTGATCCTGCCGATTTGGGACCGTGTGGAAGGTTCGGAAACTATCAAACGGTTGCAAACGGATGATGGGGAACAGCTCTTGGGTCGTATGCTGGGGCTTCAGGCGTCGAAGCAAACGCTTAAAAATTTAGGGATGGACTCTGGTTTGTCCCACATGACGGCGAGCGATTTGTTCAATTCGGTTAAGAACGGCAACAAGGCTATCCTTGCCAATGGCTGGGAGATAGCAACAGCTAAGGTCAACTTCGAGAATCGTATAGAGGTTAAGGGGCGCAGTTCCCTAACTGACGCTGAAAAGCGCGGCTTGAAAGAACAGGGTGCTTTTATTGAGCGAATCAGTTGGGCGGAGCGAGTTTTTATTCCAACTGGTGATAGCGGAACAGGAATATTTGAGAGAATTACAGCGTCGAAGCCTGTTGTTAATCTCATTGAGAAAAACACGAAGCAAGAAATTCTTGAAGGAGAACCTGAATACGGAATTACTCAAGAGGGCGAAAGCGTAAATACCTTGGGCGTCTTCAAGGGTGATCCGGATACTGCCGAGGCAATTATTGAAAAAAATTCGATTACAATAGACGATCAGAGGGGAGATCCGATGGCGAGAAAGCCAGGCAAAGAAACTATGGCGAAAAAACCATTTTCCGAAACCGTTGCCGAAAAACTCATCGAGCAACTTGAACAGGGAACCGCGCCATGGCAAAAGCCATGGCTGCCCGGCGAGCCGGGCGGGATGATGCCTACCAATCCGACTACGGGCAAGCGATATAAGGGTATCAACGCCGTTTACCTTATGAGCCAAGGTTACAACGATCAACGGTGGATGACCTATAAACAAGCGGAGACTGTTGAGGCCCAAGTTCGTAAAGGCGAGAAGGGGACGGCTATACAGTACTGGAAGTTCAATGAAGAGCACACCTTGACCGACAAGGACGGTAAGCCCCGCTTGAATGACAAAGGCGATCCGATCAAGGAGACAATTGCGCTTGAAAGGCCGAGGGTATTCTTTGCCACTGTGTTTAATGCCGAGCAGATCGATGGTCTGCCACCGTTGCAGCCCCGCGCGCAGCAGGAGTGGGACCCCGTGGAGCGGGCCGAGCAAATCTTGCGGGCGTCCGGTGCCAAGATTTTCCATAACGATCAAAACAAGGCGTTTTATAGACCTGGCACGGACAGTATTCATTTGCCGGACAAAGGGCAGTTCCCGACCGCAGATAACTACTATGCGACTGCCTTGCATGAGCTGGGTCATTGGACAGGTCACGAGTCGCGCTTAGGGCGTGACCTGTCCAATCCATTCGGGAGCGATGGATATGCCAGGGAAGAGTTGCGGGCAGAAATTTCCAGTATGATCGTGGGCAATGAGCTTGGCATCGGCCACGATCCCGGCCAGCATGTCGCTTATGTTGGTTCTTGGGTGAAGGCACTCAAGGAGGATCATTTGGAAATTTTCAGAGCGGCGTCCGATGCTGAGAAAATTACGGACTATGTTTTTGATCTTGAACGGGTACAAGATCTGACCGTCGATCAACGGCAGGCACTTACCGAGGAAGCGAACATGCAAAGACTATCCATGAGTATTGCTGGAGAGGTTCTTGAACATCGTCAGCAAGAGAGTCAGACACTTACCCAGGCTGATTTTATTGCTGACGATAAAATCTTAATCAATGTGCCATTTAAGGAGAAGGAAGAGGCGAAGGCGCTGGGAGCGAAGTGGGACCGGCAAGAACAGTCTTGGTATATCCCTGCGAATGTCGATCCACCCCCTTTTTCAAAATGGATGCAAGGTGAGGTGTCGTCCGTGGAGGGGACGAAGGTTGACGTGGCAAAAGCTGATGGACGCCAATATCTCGCTGTTCCTTACGGCGAGCATACGGCGGCAAAGGCGTTGGGGGCGAAGTGGGACAAAGCTGCGAAATCTTGGTATGTCGGGCAAGAGGCGGATGTGGCTAAATTGGAGCGTTGGTCTGTAGATAAATTCCCTGGTTTGCAGGAGCCGACAATAACACCTCGTGAAGAGTTTGCGGAAGCGTTGCAGGCGGTGGGCTGTGTGATCGAGGGCCAACACCCTATCATGGATGGGGCCAAGCACCGTATCGCTGTAGCGGGCGACAAGAAAGGCGAGCAAGCGGGGTTCTACGTCGGCCATACGGACGGCCACCCAGCAGGGTACATTATGAACAATAAGACCGGCGTAGACATGAAGTGGAAATCCAAGGGTTATGTCCTGAGTCCTGAGCAGAAAGCGCAGATGCAGGCCGAGGCTGCAACTAATTTGCAAGTTAGGGAAGCTAAACAGGTGCAGTTGCATGAACAGGCCGCTCAGCGGGTGAGTCGTCAGATGGATGGCCTGGTATCGGTCGTGAACCCGACGCCTTATATGTTGGATAAGGGTATTAAGCCGCAAATCGGGGTGTTGACGGACAAGGAGGGTTTGAAAACCTATATTCCGGCCTTTGATGTGGATGGCAAGCAGTGGACGATGCAATATATCCAGGAAGATGGCACGAAGCGGTTTGCTAAGGATAGCCGTAAGGAGGGGTGCTTTCATATTGTAGGCGGGTTGGCCGCACTTGATAAGGTGCCTGCCTTGGTTATTTCTGAGGGTTATGCGACGGCGAGTAGCTTGTCTGAGTCGCTTGGGTTTGCTACCGTTTCTGCTTTTGATTCGGGAAATTTATCGTATGTTGCCAATGCGTTGCACTCGAAATATCCGGAGAAGCCTATTTTGGTTGCTGGTGACGATGACCGTTATTTAGAAGCGCGGGAGGGTGTGAATCCTGGTCGTAGTAAGGCCGAAGCAGCGGCTAGAGCTGTTGGGGGCCGGGTTTTATTGCCGATCTTTTCGCCGGTCGAGCAAGCTTCGGATCAGAAGGGGTTTACTGATTTCAATGACCTTGCTCATAAGAGCGTGTTGGGAGAGGAAGGTGTGAAGCGTCAGGTTGGTTCTATTGTGAGTGACGTGATCGAGAAGCACCAGGCGTTGATGAAGCAACAGAAACAAGTGTCGGTGAAGCAGGGGCGGGGAATGAAAATGGGGTAGGCGGTGGACCGTTCTGGCAGGCTTGGCCGGTCACTTTTTGAACGGCTTTAACTACAACGGAAAGGACAAAAACCAAGCCGCCGAGTTCAGGGTTTGCCAGGTTTCGGCTCTCATCTAGTTTTGGGCTTTTGGCAACTAACCGCTCTGCTTTGCGTAGCCTCTTCGGCATCTCTTCGGTGGCCCTCAGTGCCGACAAACTGGCTCGCGCACATCCTTCCTGCAGGGTTGGCCGTCAACCGGCATCTCTGGCCCGTTTAGTCACTCCGAAAGCATCCGCCAACGTCACGCGGTAAAGATTGCGCGACTTATGACCGGACGCTTTCGGGGTGACAGTTCAGGGCTTGTTTCGCCGGGTTCACCGTTAAACTTTGTCGGCCACGATCCGTCCGGCGATGGACGGAAAAGTCCGCTCTCGGGCAAGAGATTGACACAACCTGCGTATTCCAGACCATGTCGGCCAGTGATTCCACGCGAAGTCGGCCACCCATTTCATTCCAAGATTGGAAAAGAAGGAAAATTGTACTCCTGAAGGCAATGGTGGTTGCATGGGAGTGGTTTTTTATGATGCTGCTGCCAGGAATGTTTGTGGTTTTATCATTTCATTATAGAAACATCCGCGTTATTCCCAATCTGGGGCATAACCAAAATCAATTTAAAAAAGGACAACGCACATGAACAAGACTGAACTCATCTCCGCAATCGCAACAACAGCAGACACCACCAAGACTGATGCAGAAAAAGCTCTCAACGGGATGCTTGAGGCAATAACCAAAGCACTTTCATCCGGTGATAGCGTTACATTAATTGGCTTCGGGACATTCTCCGTATCTGAACGTGCTGCCCGTACTGGACGAAATCCTTCTACTGGTAAAGAGATTAAGATTGTTGCCAAGAAAGTTGCCAAATTTAAAGCTGGCAAGGGGTTGTCGGATTCTGTGAAATGATAGAGATATATTGGTTGGCAGGGGCGGGAAGAGATTGACGGAATGGAGGGATGGCTCTGTTAATTGCCCTGCTGCGGCGGGTGTTCCTTTTTAGGTTTTACAACCCCAAGACGCTTTGAATGCTATGCGAGCTTTCAGTTCGGTATAGTTTACCCAATTTTTCTTTTTTCCCATAAGCTATTTCCTTTTGTAATAGATTTTTGATAAAATTATAAAAGAACCAGCTAAATGGGTGAATAGATTTACAGTTTTGTCAAACTGCCTGCTTTTTTCTCTTTTTGACAATTTGATTCAATCTGGTATAGTTAAGGTGCAACTAATCGATAAACTAATCAGTTCGCAAGGGGGACTATATGCCAACACCTATAACAAAACTCATTGATGCCCTTTCGGCCCGAACTCACTTCGGCGAAGTGATGACCGAGGTCGAAAGCAAAAATTCACGTTTTGTGGTCAGTCGTCGAGGAAAACCCAAGATGGTTTTGTTAAGCGTGGACGACTACTTACAAAACATCTTGAAGAAACCGGCGCTCCTGGCTGAAATCCAAAGCCGGGCTGTGTTTGGTGGCCTGGACAAAATGAGCGAAATTGAAATCGAAGCTGAAATTTCAGCAGCCCGAGCGGATCGAAAAAATGGTAAGAAATAATCTATGCTAGCCGTTGTCGTTGATACCAACGTAATCGTTTCTGCACTTTTAAAGCCTCAAAGCAAGCCAGAGCTAGTTTTGAGGCTCTTTTTTTCCGACTATGCCCAACTATACTTTTCGGATGACATCATGGCCGAGTATCGCGAAGTCTTATCCCGTGATCGTTTCCGGCGCTATATTCCGCAGGAGTTAGTAAACGGATTTTTAGAAGAATTGAAGACCGTAGGGGCCTTGGTCGAGCCTCAAGAAAAGATTGATGTTATCAAGGCCGACCCGTCAGACAATATGTTTTTGGAATGCGCGGTGGCCGCTAACGCAGACTTCTTGATTACGGGCAATCTTCGCCATTTTCCTTCCAAGGCTTTCCGGGGAACAAGCATCGTCACTCCAGAGGAGTTCTTACAAATCGTCGCGCTACATATTGCGTAGTTCCTTTTTCTAATCAGTTAGTGAAACCAGTTCGCGAGCCAAACCGACAACGCAAGGGCAATCCTAACTTGCCCCGGCTTAGTGGGGGTTACTCAAGTTAGGATTGCACATTATGTGTCTTTGGATAAATTGACAGTGAAGTGGTTTTCACATATGCTTATAGCAAATATATAGATGAAACAATTAGTTACAATTTAAAAACATGCCAATTAAAAACAAAGAATTGACACCAAAACAAGGAAGTCTTCCCGGCGACAAGGATTATCAGACTTTCTTGAAAGACATAAAAACTCGCGTTCGAGCGGCTCAATATGAAGCGCTCAAGGCCGTCAATAAAGAACTCATTGCCTTATATTGGGACATCGGGCGGATGATTGTAGAGAGGCAAAAAGGGGAAACATGGGGAAAGGCCATTGCCGAGCAATTAGCAAATGATTTAAGGGCCGAATTTCCCGGAATGAGTGGTTTCTCAAGGCGTAATATTTTTTATATGCGGGATTTCTATCTCTGCTATCGGGAACAAGAAAAAGTGCAACCAATGGTTGCACAAATTGGATGGTCGCATAATCTGGTTATTTTAGAAAAATGCAAAGACGATCTTCAGCGTGAATTCTACATCAGAATGACGCGAAAATTCGGCTGGACTAAAAATGTTCTCATTCACCAAATTGAAAACCAAAGCTACGAAAAAACCCTTCTCAATCAAACCACCTTTGGCCGGACAGTACCCGCCGACATTCAAGATCAGGCGCATTTGGCCGTTAAAGATGAGTACACTTTCGACTTTTTAGAGCTGGCTTCAGAGCATAGCGAGCGAGAACTAGAAAAAGCCCTCATCTCTCGTATTGAGCACTTCTTACGAGAAATGGGTGGACTCTTTGCGTTTGTGGGCAGCCAATACCGGCTTGAGGTAGAGGGGCAGGAATACTTTATTGACTTGTTGCTTTTCCATCGGCGCTTGCGCTGTCTGGTGGCTATTGAATTAAAGGTAGGTGAATTTAAGCCTGAGTATGTCGGCAAGATGCAATTCTATCTGGCCGTTTTGGATGACCTAGCCAGACAGGAAGGCGAAAATCCCTCCATTGGAATCATTCTTTGCAAGTCTAAAAAAAGAACCATCGTCGAATACGCCCTCAAGGACTCCAACAAGCCTATCGGAGTATCGCAATATCGAATGACAACCAGGCTGCCCGCTAATCTTCAAGGACAACTTCCGGACGTGGAACAAATCGCCAGCTTATTGGACAATATTGAATAAAGTTTCTTTTCTCCAGGGGCACCAAAAAATCACCGGACGAGCAATCCAAACTTGTAGTAGAGCACAAAGCCATTGCACACTTTGCTAGAAGTGTGCAATGTTATAACCAGGGGTTTAGTACGCAATGGAACGTAAAACCCGGTTAATGAACCTGCCTGCTGAAGATGTCATTTTGCTAATCTTCTGGAATTTACGCTGCTGGGATCCGTCGTATAATAAAAGGCATCTTCAATTTAGGGAAACATTGAATAGATTTAGATGGCCTCTTC
>Ga0334722_10007609_pt1 | contig 10476 bp, 7 predicted proteins | sample C3_bottom_MG_FD_207210 | JGI IMG/M metagenome (GOLD analysis project Ga0334722, IMG submission 207210) | Sediment microbial communities from Yellowstone Lake, YNP, Wyoming, USA - C3_bottom | ecosystem: Environmental > Aquatic > Freshwater > Lake > Sediment | place: USA: Wyoming | collected... | reverse complement strand
GGAGATCGGCTGCTTTGTTCAGTTTACCGGGGATTATAACGGCTTGGTTGTGGTGAATTTCTCTGCAGGTGCTGCCATGGACCTTTACCGAAGCTACATGCTTGCCATGGGGATGCCGGAGAGCGATCTGGCCAAGGATGCGACCTCCGCCGAGGTGGTTGACACCATGGGAGAGATGACTAACCAGTTCATGGGCAAGGCCATGCAGATGGTGGAAGGCAGATTTGATCTCACCTCCTATATCGGTCAGCCCAAGGCCCTGTCCTTGAACACCGCCATCACCCTCACCCCGGATCTTGATTTTCAGGATAACCGGAGGATGGTGTTCAGTCTGGATACCCACCGGTTTCATATGGAAATGGCTCTGGAGCGGACGGAATTCGTCGCCCTGTAACTGCCCAGCAGCACCACATCTGCTTTGTCATCGGTCTGCTCGTGTGCAATAGCACACTTCGCAGGCCTCTTTCGCGCATCTGTGGCACTGCTGAACAGTTACGTTCTGTGATTTTTGTTCGATTTCAGCATTAAACTGGATAGTTTGTTTCCCTGTGATTTTCTGTTTCCCCGTTGATTCTCGCAAATGGCTGCCTCCAGGCAGCCATTTTTTTTGAGCAAAGTCGGAGGAAATCCCTGGCTATCATATGGAGAGAGCAGCCGGGCTTTTGCCTTTCAAAACACCCGGTCTTACAGTATAAGATAAAGCTTCCCCTGAATTCGTTCATTTTTTGATTTTCATATATTTTTTGGAGGTGCGTCATGTCGAAGTGCAGCAGTGGAACCTGTGGCAGTAAGAAAGCGAGTGGTTGCGGCTCCGCCGATGCGGCGGTGGCCCAGCAGAATACGGCAATCGCCGCCTCTCTGGACCGGATCAAAAACAAGATCCTGGTGATGAGCGGCAAGGGCGGGGTGGGCAAGTCCACCGTATCGGTGAATCTGGCCTTAGGTCTGGCGCAAAAGGGCTACAAGGTCGGCCTTATGGATGTTGATCTCCACGGACCGGATATCGTCCGCATGCTCGGCTTGCCTGGCCGGATGGACGGCGAACTCACTAAGGACGGCAAGATGCCGCCCCTGCAATACAATGACTTGCTCAAGGTCATCTCGCTGGAGAGCATGATGGAGAATCGGGATGATCCCATCATCTGGCGCGGCCCCCTCAAGAATCAGGCGATCCGTCAGTTTATCGCCGATGTGAACTGGGGCGAGCTGGATTATCTGGTCATCGACGCGCCTCCAGGCACCGGGGACGAGCCCATGACCGTGGCCCACACCATCAAGGACGCCAAGGCCTTGGTCGTGACCACCCCCCAGAATATCGCCCTGGCCGATGTGCGCAAGTCCATCAACTTCTGCAAGCACGTTTCCATGAAGATCCTTGGGATCGTGGAGAACATGAGCGGTTTTATCTGCCCGCACTGCGACAAGCCGGTGGATATCTTCAAAACCGGTGGCGGCGAGCAGCTGGCCACGGAGTTTTCCGTGCCTTTTCTGGGCCGAATCCCTCTTGATGCCCGGGTGGTTATCGCCGGAGATGACGGCAAGCCCTATCTTTCTTCCGGGGCCACGAGTCCGGCAGCCCAGGCGTTTGAAGCGTTTCTGGCCAAGGTGGAGAAAGAGCTGCCCGTCATCCAGACTGCGGCCGTTTCCATCCCCATGGCCAAGGCTGCGTCGAGCTGCGGTTGCGGTAGCGGGCCTTGCAATCCGAACACCTGCGACTGTTGAGGGGCCAGGCTATGATCGTCAAACAGCTGACTGTGGGCTCCATGGCGGTATGCTGCTATGTGGTGGGCTGCGAGGAAACAAAGAAGTGTGCCATCATTGATCCCGGCGGCAACGAGGAAAAGATTCTTGGCTTCTGCCGGGATGCGGGCCTCAGCGTTGAGGCGATTCTCTGCACCCACGGTCATCTGGATCATGTCTGCGGCAACGCGGTGATCCAGAAGGCCACCGGCGCGCCTATCATCATGCATGCTGCGGATGCCGAGTTTTTTGCCAGGCCGGAGGTTATTGATTATTTCTCCATGCTCGACCTGCCTCCTTCGCCGCCGGTGAATAGGACCGTAACCGATGGCGAGGCGATCGTCATCGGCACGCTCACCATTACGGCTCTCCACACGCCTGGGCATACGCCGGGCGGGATCTGTCTCTATGTCGCCCCCCATCTCTTCACCGGCGACACCCTGTTTGTCGAAGGGGTGGGACGCACCGATTTTCCCGGCGGCGACACCAATCAGATGCTTGCATCCATCAAGGAAAAAATCCTGAACCTGCCCGCCGAGACCGTGGTCTGGCCGGGGCATGGCTATGGCGGGGCCAGATCCACCGTGGGCGATGAGGCCAGCAACAACCCGTACCTGAAAGGGAACTGGTAGCAGATGCGGGAGATTGTCCTCGGTACGGCCGGCCATGTGGATCATGGCAAGACCAGTCTGGTCCGTGCCCTGACCGGTATCGACACCGACCGGCTCAAAGAAGAGAAGAAGCGGGGCATCACCATCGAGCTGGGTTTTGCCTTCCTCGATCTGCCCTGCGGCCACCGCCTCGGCATCATCGATGTCCCAGGCCACGAACGCTTTGTGAAAAACATGGTGGCCGGGGCCACGGGCATCGATCTTCTCGCCTTTGTCATCGCGGCGGACGAGGGGATCATGCCCCAAACCCGGGAACATTTCGAGATCTGCCGGCTGCTCGGGGTGAAGCGGGGGTTGGTCATCCTCACCAAGAAGGACATGGTGGATGCGGAGTGGCTGGCGCTGGTGCAGGAGGATGTGCGTCAGTTTCTGGCTGGCAGCTTTCTCGAAGACGCGCCCATGCTTGCGGTTTCCTCCACCACCGGTGAGGGGCTGGCCGAGGTCCGCGAGGCCCTGGACACCCTGGTGCGGACCAGCGAGTTTTCCGAACCCCATGGCCCGTTCCGCCTGCCGGTTGACCGGGTTTTCAGCATGAAGGGCTTTGGCGTGGTGGTCACCGGCACCTCCATCTCGGGCAGAATCGCGGTGGGCGAGGAGATCACCGTTTATCCCCAGGGGCATACCGCCAAGATCCGCGGCATTCAGGTGCATGGCCAGGATGTGGAGCTGGTCGAAGCGGGCAAGCGCACCGCCATCAACATCCAGGGGCTGGACACCGAGATGATCAGCCGGGGCAACATGCTCGCCACCCCAGGAACCCTCGCACCCTCCTACCTGCTGGACGCCGATTTTTTCTATCTCTCCTCCAATGCCAAACCCCTCAAGAATCGAAGCAGGGTCCGGGTACACATCGGCACCGCCGAGATCATGGGCCGCATCGTGTTGCTGGAGGACGAGGAGCTTTCCCCTGGCACCCGGGCCAACGTGCAGATTTTGTTGGAGGAGCCATTCGGTGCCTGGCCCGGGGACCGTTATGTGGTGCGGAGCTATTCGCCCGTAGCCACCATTGGCGGCGGCGCGATCTGGAACGGTTCTCCGCCCAAGCGGCGGCGCTTTAAGGAGGCGAATAGCCAGGTCTTTGCTCTGTATCAGGAGGGTTGTGCCGAGGATATCTCCCTCTTGCATCTCCGGGAGGCCGGGGCGAGTGGGCTCACCTTCGAGGCGCTCTGCGTCAAGATGGGCCAGTTCGGCAAGCGGTTCCGCAAGTTGCTGGACACCCCCATCTCCAGTAGAAAGATTATCATGGTGGATTCGGAACGGCAACGCATGGTTGCGGCGGAAATCTTCGAGGCCATGGGCGCATCGCTCACGAAGATTCTGGCTGATTTTCATCGGGCTAACTCCATGAAGCCGGGGTTGTCCAAGGAAGAGCTGCGTTCCCGTCTGCATGGGGATCTGGATCAGAAATTTTTCCAGCTGCTCCTCAATACCCTGGTCAAACAGGGGACGATTGTTGTCGAAGAATCCGTGGTGAGAATGGCGGGCCATCAGGTATCGCTCAAGGCGGACGCCATGAGTATCCGCACGGAAATGGAGACCTTCTACGCAGAGGCCGGGCTGACCCCGCCCACTGTGCGGGAGGTGCAGGAACGGTTTGCCAAGTATCCCGCGCCCTTGGTCCGCGAGGTTCTTGAGCTTTTGGTCCGGGAGCAGGTTCTGGTCAAGATCAGCGAGGATCTCTATTTCCAGGGCCGGGCCATGGCGGCCTTGCAGGAACAGCTGGTGGCCTTTATCAAGAAAGAAGGGGAGATCGATGCGCCGCGTTTTAAAACCCTCACCGGCTTGACCAGAAAATTTTCCATCCCGCTGCTGGAGTATTTTGATAAAATCAAGGTAACCATCCGGGTTGGCGATCGGCGTTTGCTGCGGGAGCGGCAGGCACAGGCATGATAACCGGCAATACCAGCGGCTTGAAAACCGCCCAGCTGAAAGGGCTTGAACGCATTGCCGGGCGCCGGGTGAACCCGGATATGATCATCAGTCCGGAGCTGGCAAAGGAACTCTGCGCGGTTGCCTTTGAGCTGGGCCGCCAGGTTGGGGTCTTGCTCAGCCGGTCCGGGCAGGTCGAGGCGGTCATGGTCGGGGATCACCGCTCCATCATGATTCCGGCTCTGAAGCAGTTTCGGGTCTCGGGCGGGCGTCTTAAGGGCTTGCGTTGTGTGCATACCCATCTTGCCGGCGAGGGTATCAGCGAAGACGATCTGATGGATCTGCTCTTTTTGCGGCTGGACATGATGACCGTGGTGAAGATGGAGCAGGGGGTGGCAACCCGTCTCTATTCCGCCCATCTAGTGCCCCAAGCGGTGGAGGGGAAGAACTGGCTCTTGCTGCCGCCGGAGGTTCCCAGCCAGCAGGCCCGCTCTTGCCGGGAACTCATTGCTGCTCTGGAGGATGAGTTCGCCAAGGCCAGGCCGGTGCGGGAGATTGACTCGGGCCGGGACCGGGCGATTCTGATCAGCGTGACCCCGCTTTCCAAGGGTAAGGCCCAGGAGTCCATGGACGAGCTGGCCGAACTGGCGCGCTCCGCCGAGGTGATCGTTCTCGATACCGTGGTGCAGCGGCGGGAAAAGGTCAACCCCCGCTTGATCCTCGGCAAGGGCAAGCTCGGCGAGATCATGCTGACCGCCTTGCGGCTCAATGCCAATCTGCTGATCTTCGACCAGGAGCTGAACCCTTCCCAGGTGCGGTCCATAACCGACCACACCGAACTGCGGGTTATCGACCGGACCCAGTTGATTTTGGATATTTTTGCCCGGTGGGCCTTGAGCCGGGAAGGCAAGCTGCAGATCGAGATGGCCCAGCTCAAGTACATGCTGCCCAGGCTGACCACCCGAGACGATGCCCTGTCTCGGCTCACCGGCGGCATCGGCGGCCGCGGCCCCGGCGAGACCCGGTTGGAGGTGGACCGCCGCCGCATCAATGACCGGTTGGGCAAGCTGGGCAAAAAGCTCAAGGAGGTCGGCCGGGAGCGGGAGCAGCGGCGGGCGCGGCGCCGGAAAAATGACTTGCCGGTTCTCTCGCTGGTGGGCTATACCAATGCCGGGAAATCAACCCTGCTCAACACCTTGACCAAAAGCGCCATTGTCGCCGAGGACAAGCTCTTCGCCACCCTGGACCCGACCAGCCGAAGGCTTCGTTTTCCCGAGGATGTGGAGGTCATCATTACCGACACGGTGGGCTTTATCCGCAATCTTCCGGAGGATCTGCTCAAGGCCTTCAAGTCGACCCTGGAGGAACTGCACGAGGCGGACGTATTGGTGCATGTTATTGACATCAGCAATCCGCGCTGCGATGATCATATCCAGGTGGTGGAGGATCTGCTCCGGGAGCTTGAGTTGGATGGGATTCCCTGCCTCAAGGTTTTTAACAAGATTGACCTGGTGGCCCCGGAGGTTGTTGCCGAACAGCTGCGACTGCATGAGGCAGTCGCCGTAAGTGCCCGTGATGCCGCAACATTAGGCCCGTTTTTGGACAGGGCCAAGAGCTTGGTCCTGAAAAAATGGCAGAAGCGAGGGGGATATGCACAGCCTGAGATTGAGGAGTCAGCCCCCGACACTCACGTCCATTCACCGATCTAAGTGATTATGCGCACACTATTTTCTAGACGACAATTTCGCGGCCTTTCCTTGTTTCTGCTTGCCCTGGCCATTTTTTGGGGCGGCGGCCAGACCGCGCTTGCCCAGAACGCGACCATCGAGGAGTTGATTGTCACCAATTCCAGTACGGATCTATTGTTGTTTCTCACGGTCAACAATGCCTTTACCAAGCAGATGGAGGAGGGGATCAGAAACGGCATCCCGGTGACCTTCAATTTTTATGTGAAGCTGGAACGCAAACGTAGTACGTGGCTGAATCAGGAGCTTGTTTCCCTGAGGTTTGACCATGCCCTGAGCTACGATACCCTGAAAGAGGAGTACAGCATTGTCCGCTCCGAGCTGGCAGGGCAGACGTTGCGCACCAAATCCCTGGCCGAGGCGAAAAAAGCCATGGCCCAGCTCAATGGTCCTCCGGTTTCGCCGCTGAAGGCCCTGCTGCCGGAGGCGGGGTATGTGCTTCGGGTGAAGGCCAAGCTCGCGGAAAAAACCCTGCCGCTCTACGCTCACTATGTGATCCCCTTCTGGAGCCTCTGGGATTTTGAAACCGAGTGGTACACCGTGGAATTCAGGTATTAGCATGGATGCCACCCAGGAGGAGATTGTCGTTAAAGACCGGCTGCGCCGCAAAAAGCGTATCCGTCTAGTCATCCTTGCCTGTCTCGTTCTGATCCCGCTGCTGACCTATTTTGAAACCAGGATCGTGCAGCTGGGAGCCATTCCCTTTCCGGTCAGCGGCAATGTTCTGATCTTCGTGCTTATCAATTTCAATGTTCTTCTCCTGCTGTTGATGGTGTTTCTGGTGCTCCGCAATCTGGCGCAGCTTGTCTTTGAGCGGCGTCGCCGTTTCCTGGGAACAAAGCTTCGCTCCAAATTGGTGATTGCCTTTGTTTCCATGTCTTTTTTTCCAACCGGGCTGCTGTTTTTCATCGCTCTCCAGTTTGTCTCCACCAGTATGGATTACTGGTTCAACATCAATGTCGCCCAATCCCTGGAAGAATCGATCGCCATCGCCAAGAATGTTTACCAGGAAGCGGAAGATCAGGTTGACCGCCAGGGCAGCCTGATCGCGGAACGCTTGGAATCGAAGCGCTATGGGGATCTTGCCGGGGGAAATCTGACGCCCGTGCTGCAAGAGATAATGAAGAGCCATGGCCTGGCCGGAATCGAGGTGATCTCAGAGCAAAGGGAGGTGTTGGCCCGAGCCTACAGGCCGGAAGTCGTTGGCGAGGGTGTCCCGGAAATTCCGCTGAACATGATCCACAATGCGTATGCTGATAAAAAGGGGCAGACCACCATCCAGCCGGTGGCGGCTGGGGAGTTGGTGCGCAGCGTCAGTTCGGTGCGCATCGGCGGCATCGACGGACGGCAGGGGGCGCTGGTCGTATCCCTGCTTATTCCCCAGGAACGGGTCAAGCGGATGCAGACCATTTCCGCCGGGTATGAGGGCTACAAGCAGCTGATGATTCTCAAGGCCCCGATTAAAACCAGTCTGCTGGTCATGCTGCTCATCGTCACCCTGTTGATTGTGTTTTGCGCGATCTGGTTCGCCTTTTATGTGGCCGGCGGCCTGACCGGACCCATTGGCAGGTTGGCGGAAGCCACGCGGCGGGTGGCCGAGGGTGAATTGGACTTTGTCCTGGAAAAAACCTCGGGCGACGAGATGGGAACCTTGGTTGATTCCTTCAACCGGATGACCAGCGATCTTTCCGCCAGTAAAAGGCAGTTGGAAGAGGCAAATGCCGCACTGTGCCAAGGCAATCTCGACGCTGAAACCAGGCGGCGCTACATGGAGATTGTTTTGCAAAATGTGGCGGCCGGGGTTATCTCTCTTGATGAACAGGGGCGGATTACCACGATCAACCGGTTTGCCGAGGAGCTTCTCAAAATTGACCGCCGGGCCTTGGAGGGCAAGGAGTACCATGCGGTTCTCAGGCCGGAGCACCGGGCGATTCTGGAAGGTTTTCTTGCCGAGCTGTCGCGCAGCGGCAAGCCTTCCCTGGAAAGGCCGCTGCGCCTCACGGTGGGGGATGAGACCTTTTCGCTGCGGGTGAATTTAACCCGGTTGGAGGATGAGAACAATCAGCCCCTTGGCGTGGTTCTGGTGTTTGATAACCTCACCGAGCTGGAAAAGGCGCAGCGGATGGCGGCCTGGCGTGAGGTGGCCCGGCGGATCGCCCATGAGGTAAAGAACCCCCTGACCCCGATCCAGCTTTCCGCCCAGCGGCTCCGCAAGCGATATCTTGACCGGCTGTCCGGGGACCAGGAGGTCTTTGACATCTGCACCAAAACCATTGTCAACCAGGTGGATGAGCTGAAAAAACTGGTCAGCGAATTTTCCAACTTCGCCCGAATGCCTGCGGTGCACAAGACCATGGGCAGCCTCGCTGAAATGGCCAACGAGGCGTTCATTCTCTACCAGGAGGGTCACAAGGACAGGCAGTTTCGGCTGCGGGTGGAGGGGCCGATTCCACAGTTTTCCTTTGACACCAAGCAGATGAAACGGGTGCTCATCAATCTGCTCAATAATGCCGTGGCGGCCACCGCCGCTGGTGGGGTGATCGAGATTGTTCTTGCCTGCGAGGAAGAGCGCAAGGTGGTCAGGCTCGAGGTGCGCGACAACGGCTCCGGGGTCAGTGACGAGGACAAACCGCGGCTTTTTGAGCCGTATTTTTCGAGGAAAAAGACCGGGACCGGCCTGGGTCTGGCCATTGCCAGCACGGTGGTGGCGGACCATCACGGTTACATCCGGGTTAAGGACAACGAGCCCCAGGGCGCTCGCTTTATCGTGGAGCTTCCACTGGGCAATGGCTAGAAAACCGTATTATCTGCCTATCTGGGCATGGTATACTTGACACTGGCTGGCAAATTTCAACGAACAGTAGCAGCGAAACGGCGATGGCAAATACAATCCTTATAATTGACGATGAAGCGAGTATCCGTGAGTCCCTGTCCGGCATCCTCTCGGACGAGGGGTTTCAGACGCTTTCCGCCGAGGATGGGCAGCAGGGGCTTGCCCTGCTGGAGGAGGAGCCGGTTGATCTGGTTCTGCTCGATATCTGGATGCCGGGGCTGGACGGCCTGGAGGTGCTGAAAAAAATCAAGGAATCCCAGGCCGACTTGCCGGTGATCATGATCTCAGGGCACGGCACCATCGAAACCGCGGTGCAGGCCACCAAGATGGGGGCCTACGATTTTATCGAAAAGCCGCCCTCCTACGACAAGATCGTTCTTTCCATCAATAACGCTCTGGATCTGGCCCGGCTCAAAAAAGAAAACCTGATCCTGCGCCAGCAGACCCAGCGCGCCAGTCAGCTCACCGGTACCGCCGCAGCCATGGTGGAACTCAGGCAGCTGGTGGAGCGGGTGGCGCCCACCGAGGCCTGGGTCTTGATCCGGGGGGAGCATGGCACCGGCAAGGAGCTGGTGGCGCAGAGCATCCACCGCCTGTCGAAAAATGCGGCCAAGCCGATGATCGAGCTGAACTGCGCCGCCATCCCGGAAGAGCTGATCGAGTCCGAGTTGTTCGGCCATGAGAAGGGCGCATTCACAGGAGCCACGGCCAGTCGGAGGGGGAAGTTCGACCTGGCCGACGGCGGCACGCTCTTTCTCGACGAAATCGGCGATATGAGCCTTAAAACCCAGGCCAAGGTGTTGCGTATCCTGCAGGAACAGAAATTTGAGCGGGTGGGCGGTTCGAAAACCATCCAGGTTGAGGTTCGGGTCCTGGCGGCCACCAACAAGGACCTTGAGCAGGAGATCGAAAACGGCACCTTCCGGGCGGATCTCTATTACCGGCTCAACGTGGTGCCCATCCAGGTGCCGCCACTGCGGGAACGGCGAGAGGATATTCCGCTGCTGGTCGCTGATTTCGTGGCGGACAACGCGAAGAAGGGGCTGGGGGAAAAGGCATTCAGCCCTGGGGCTCTACAGGCCATGATGCAGCACGGCTGGCCGGGCAATGTCCGGGAGCTGCGCAACTTTGTCGAGCGGGTCATGATCATGTGCCCGGCGGAAACGGTTGACGAGGCCATGGTCGGGCAGTTGCTCGGCATTGCTCCGGCAGAGGCTGCATCATCGTCGGCTGTCGGCCTGGAGGAGCTGTACCACTCCTTGAGCTATAAGGAGGCCAAGAAGATTTTCGAACGGGATTTTCTCAAGGCCCGGCTTGCCGGCAACGACGGGAATATTTCCCAGACTGCGGAACAAATAGGTCTGGAGCGCAGTCATCTGCATAGGAAGATGAAGTCTCTGTCCCTGGACGAAGAATGATGGCGTCGCAAAAAGGCCCAAATACTGCGTTGCGCTGCATCCTTCGTCACTGCGGCGTACCGGAGTACGCCTCATTCCTCAGTATTTGCGCGCCTTGTCTTTGGGCCTTTTTGCTTAGCCATCCCTGCATGACTTTTTACGAGGCCATAACGAATAGCCTGCTGATTTCCTTGAGATTTGAGAGGATGCCATGAGCGAAC
>Ga0334722_10007608_pt1 | contig 10477 bp, 8 predicted proteins | sample C3_bottom_MG_FD_207210 | JGI IMG/M metagenome (GOLD analysis project Ga0334722, IMG submission 207210) | Sediment microbial communities from Yellowstone Lake, YNP, Wyoming, USA - C3_bottom | ecosystem: Environmental > Aquatic > Freshwater > Lake > Sediment | place: USA: Wyoming | collected... | reverse complement strand
CCGGGTCACCTGTTCCCCGTCAATATAAAACGACGCCGACAGGGCCGTTACCTCCGCCTTCCATTCCTTCCACAGGACAGGAAACCCCTTACTCCAGGCATCCTGCGCGGACCAGTCCACCCCGATCCAGGGCCAGATGAACGAAAATATTGAAAGCACCCGTCCCCCGTTGTCCTGGACAAACAGCGGGAATTTGGTGCGGCCGTAGGTTTGGTCGAGCCAGGAAAGGAATTCGCTTCCATAAAGATAGGGACCCGTTCCGGCCGGGAACTCCAGGAGTCCGGGTGAGGCCGCCTCCAACTGGGGCAGGCGGCCGTCCTTGGCGCGGGCCAGGATATAAGCGTCAAAGAAGCCGTCATTCAGCCGGCCCTGATACGGGGATATTGATGACTCCACATTGGTGGCCAGGCCCTCGGTTAGCCAGGTCGGTGAAAAGATGTTGGGTGACACGACCCGCCCGAACACTGCCGCCAGTAAGGCGGTGTCGCCTCGCACCGCCGTCATGTGGCACATGTGGGTGTATTCGTGCACGGCTACCACTTCCCACCAATCCTCGGTGGCGAACAAATCCTTGATGCGGGGTGAGCTGGAAAACAGGTGCAGGCGGTAATAGACCGGATCGGTGAATCCATTGGCGTAAAGTCCGGCATCCTCAATCGTTACCGGCACCCCCAATGCCAGGGAACCGGTCCAGGGAACCACATACGCCCGCGCATCCTCCATCGCCCGAAGCGCCGGCACCGCATCCTTTTCATGACCGGGACCATAGAAGACGGTGAAGTTCCCGTCTTTCAGCGTCTTCCAGCCGGAGTTCCCGGAAGCGGCTCCGGAAAACAGCATGGCCAACATGACTGCCCCGATGCACCGACCATAATTCAAGGATATGGATTGAGCAGGCTTCCCCATAGCCTTGATTTTCTCATGAGTTTACTTTGGTGTGTTACACTCGGGGCTAGTGAACAAGTTCCGCCTGTTTATCCCGGTTATTTTCGCGGCCGTCCTCGCGCCCGCCGGTGCCGGCGCCGCGGACAAATGGGACCCATGGAAGGCGGCCCCCGAAGCGGCCCCCGACCAATACTCCCCCCAAAAACTCAACCAGGCCCTGGCCGAGGAAGTAAACCCAGTCAGACTCACGGGCCTGGCCGCCATCCGCCTTTACCAGCTCTTCATCGGACCGGGCCTGGCCTCCCGGTGCCAGTTCCATCCCTCCTGTTCCCGGTATGCCTTCACCGCCATCCGGGAAAAGGGGTTCATCAACGGGACCTACCTGGGGGCGGAACGCCTCCTGCGGTGCAATGGCCGGGCCCACCTGCAGGGGTATCCCGAGTGGAAAGATACCGGACTTATGGAAGATCCCGTCGACGATAAGGAGGCCCCCCTGCCATGGCTGACGCGCTTCGGCTTTTAACGGCCTGCTTCATCGCCTCAACGGCTCTGGGGGCTTCAACCACACCCCCCACTGACACGCTGAAAATACAGTCCTTCGCGGACCAGTTGTTCGACCAGGAGGAATATTTCCGCGCCTCCACCGAATACATGAGGATTATTTCGTTCCAGCCCGGCAGGCCGGACGAGGAACAGATCAAGTTCCGGATAGCCCAATGCTCCTACCGCGCCGGCCGTTATGACGAGGCGACCCAGGCCTATATGCGCCTCGCGGTGGCCACCACCTCCACGGACATGGTGGACCGGTGCCGGCTGGTGATGGCGGCGTGCCGGTACCGGCAGGATGATTTCCCTTCCGCCGCGGCGGACTGTAGCCGGGCCATTTACGCCTCGCCCAAGTCGCCCCTGCTGGACCGTTTCACCTACCTCAAGGGATTGAGCCAAGTCCACACCGGTGACTGGAGGAGGGCGTTTAACTCTTTTGCCGCGGTGCCGGGGGAATCCCCGCTTTCACCGTCTTCCCGCGAGCTTGGCGTACTCTGCGTCCGCGTTCCGAAGGAACGGCGGTTCAGCCCGCTGGCAACCGGCACCATGTCACTGCTGGTGCCCGGGCTCGGCCAAACCTTCTGCGGATACGGCTGGGACGGATTTACGGCATTTTTACTGTCGGCTGGAAGCCTGGCCATCGGACTGGCCGGAACGGAGCGCGGGGACCGGGGCATGGCGACGGCGGGGTACACGCTCTTCGCCCTCTGGCATCCGGCCAACATCATCGGCGGCGCCAACGCCGCCCGGCGCGCCAACCACCGGGCCGAGGAACGGGCGATCAGCCGGGCCGACTCGCTGTCGATGCTTTCCCTCGAATAACCCTGCGCAACCAGCGCGAAACGGACCGATATCCCGCCTCCATCGGGGGATAAACCCGCCCCCCCTTTCATATAGAATAGCGCCGTGCTGGACCGGATTATCGTAACCGCCATCCTGTTTATCACGCCGCTGGCGTGGAGCATGCGCAACGAGAATGCGGCCCTGGTTAAAAGTTTCGCCTTCGGCATCCTCGCCGCCGTCCTCCTGCTGTCGGCGTGGCCCCACCACCGCACTGATTTAAAGCGCCTCCTACCCATGCACGCCCTCCTGCTCCTGGCGGGCGCATCTGCGCTGGTCAGCCCCTCGCCGTCATTCGCCTGGATGTCGTTTCTCCCCCTCATCACCCTGTGGGTCATCGCGGGAAATTCCGCCCACCTGCCTGAAACGGCCTGGCGCCCGGCCATGATCCTGTCGGCTGCCGCGCCGATCATCCTGGGAACGCTCCAATCCGCCGGAGTCGACCCCACCGGCTGGCAGGCCGTGGTGCGCGAATCATTCCACGGACGCGTGTGCTCCACGCTGGGCAATCCCAACTTTTATTCCGCGTTTTTGGCCGGCACCCTGCCCTTCATTCTTTGGGTCTCCCTTGCCGGCACCACCCCTGCGGCGCGCCGGTCGTCCGCCGTTCTCGCCTCCCTGGGCTTTTTCTCCCTCCTGCATGCCGGGTCCAAGGGCGGTCTCCTGGGCGCGGCGGTCGCCGGAATGGTAATAGCGCTGGGCGCCTGGCGGGCCGGCCTGCTCTCTTCCATCCCCCGTCGGCGGCTTTTCATTGCCGCGGGCACCGCCGGGGCCATATTCGTAATCGGGCTCGCCAGCGCCTCCCCGGTCGTCCGCGAACGGCTCCTGTTCAACGCCGTTGAAACCGGTCCGGCGGTCACGCCCGCCAACACCCCGACCGTGGCGCGCAACGAATCGGTTAAATTCCGCCTGCTCACCTGGAAACAGTCGCTCCGGATGCTCCGCGACCGGCCGGTGGCCGGACATGGCCTCGGGCGGTTCCAGGTCATCTATCCCGAATACCGCCTCGCCGAAATCATCCGCATGTTCGGCCAGCACAGCTACATGACCGACCATCCCGAGAACCTCCCGCTGGAACTGGCGGTGGAACTAGGGCTAACCGGGCTGGGCCTGCTGGCCTGGATGCTGGCGGCGGCCGCCCGGGCGCTTTTGTTCCGCCTGCACAGCCCGTCGCCCTACTCCCGCTGGCTCGCGGTGTCCGTGCTGGGCGGGCTGGCCGGCCTCGTCACCACCAACACCTTCGGCGTGGACATCCATTACGGGGCCACCGCAGTCCTGGGCGCCTGTCTGCTGGGTTCGGCGTTTTCACCCCAGGGGCGGACCTCTTTGACTCCCCCCACGGCCAAACCGGCCCGTTTTGCCGCCGCCATTCTCCTGGCCATGGCCTGGACGCGAGTTTACGCCTCGGACTGCTCGCTCGCCCGCGGCATCGCCTGGTCCCAATCAACCGACTGGACCGTGGCCATCGGCTGGTATGACCAGTCCAGGCGGCTGAATCCCTTCAACATAATCTCGCGGTACTTCGGGGGTTCGGCCCTGCTGGACCGTAACGCGGAAGGCGACCTGCCGCGCGCAAAAAACCTTTTTGAATCGGTCATAAGGGAGGCGCCAAATTATGTGCTAATTAACTATAAAATGTCCCTTCTCTATAGTAGAATCGGGGACGCTCGTGAAGCCGGTGAATTCCTTTCGCGCCAGACGAAGCTCGATCCGGTGGCGGCGGTCTTCTTCCTCGACCGCGGCCGGATGGCCATGCAGGCGAACAAATACGGCGAGGCGCTCGCTGAATTCAGGAAAGCGGCCGAGGCAGAACCCGGCAACCCCGCCGGTTACCAGTACTGGGGCAACCTCCTGGTCCTCCAAAAGCGGTACCGGGAAGCCCTCGAGGTTTACGAACGCGGCATCAAACAGAAGCCCGATGCCGGTGAGCTCTACTACAACTCGGCTGTCGCCGCCTTCCACTGGAACAAACCAGCCCTGGCCCGCCGTTACGCCGAGGCCGTCCTCCGCATCGACCCCAACCACCAGGGCGCGCGCCTCATCCTGGAGAAGCTGAAATGACCATAATCGGCGCGCTCGCCTCCGGCCGGGGCTCCAACTTCCAGGCGCTGGTTGAAGCCCAAAAACGGGGCGAGTTCGACGGCCGGTTCGCGGTGCTGGTGTCGGACAAGCCCGATGCCGGGGCCCTTTCCATCGCCAGGGATAACGGGATTAATGCGGTATCCATCCTTCCAAAGGACTTCCCCAACCGCGACGCCCACGAGGAAGCGGTGGTAAAGGCGCTCAAGGAAAACGGGGTCCAGCTGGTCTGCCTCGCCGGATACATGCGCATCGTTTCCGCGCTTCTGCTCCGGGAATTCGGGGGCAGGATCCTCAATATCCACCCCGCGCTCCTGCCGTCGTTTCCCGGACTGCACGGACAGAGGCAGGCGCTGGCGCATGGGGCCAAGGTGGCCGGTGCCACCGTCCACTTCGTGGACGGCGGATGCGACACCGGGCCGATAATCGCGCAGGCCGCGGTCCCCGTGGAAGAGAACGACACCGAGGAGACACTTTCGGCAAGGATTCTTAGTCAAGAACACCGCATCTACCCCCTGGCGGTCCGCCTGTACTGTGAGGGACGGTTGAAGGTGGAAGGACGCCGGGTACAAATCCTGCCCAATGGGCGGGGAAAAGGAGAAGATAAATGAGCAGCAATAAAAAGGTCCAGCGCGCCCTGCTTTCGGTGTCAGACAAGACCGGACTGGTCGAACTGGGCAGGGGCCTGACCGCAATGGGAGTCCAACTGCTTGCCACCGGCGGGACCGCGAATGCGCTGGAGGAGGCCGGGCTCAAGATAACCCGCACCGATTCTCTCACCGGATTCACGGAACTGCTCGACGGGCGCGTCAAGACCCTTCATCCGGCCATCCATGCGGGGCTCCTCGCCCGGCGCGACCTGCCCCAGCACATGGAACAGCTCCGCGGTTCCGGGTTCTTTCCCATCGACCTACTGGTGGTCAACCTCTACCCGTTCGAAAAGACCGTCGCCAAGGACGGGGTGACCCTGGAAGAGGCGATTGAAAACATCGACATCGGCGGAGTGGCCCTCATCCGGTCAGCGGGCAAAAACCATGCGGATGTGGCGGTCCTGACCGACCCCGGCGACTACCAGGCCGTCCTGGATGAGATCAAGGGCAACGGCGGGGCGCTGGGCCTGGAAACCCGGCAGACCCTGGCCCTGAAGGCCTTCCGCCACACCTCCGCCTATGACACCGCCATCTCCGGATTCCTTGGCGGGCGGTTTGCCATAAAAGGCGAGGGGCTTTACCCCGACCGGTTGATCCTCGCCTTCCGGAAAAAAAGCGGACTGCGCTACGGCGAGAATCCCCACCAGTCAGCGGCGGTTTACGAGGAAATGCCTCCCCGGCGCGGAACGCTGGCCAATGCCGCAGTAATCCACGGCAAGGAAATGTCGCACAACAACTACCTGGATTTCGACAGCGCCCTGAACCTGGCGCATGAATTTGACGAGCCGGCCTGCGCGGTGATCAAGCACCGGAATCCCTGCGGCTGTTCCTCGGGCCCCTCGCTGGCCGCCGCCATCGAAAAAGCCGTCATGGCCGACCCGCTGTCGGCCTTCGGCGGAATGGTGGCGATAAACCGGGTCATCGACAAGGCCGCGGCGTCAACCATCATGGAGATATTAAAGCAGGTAAAGAAGTTCGACGGCCTGGCGGCGGTGGATTTCACGCCTGAGGCGCTGGAACTCCTGAAAGCCAAGAAGGACACCACCCTGCTCAAGACCGGGGAAATGCCCCGGGAAGCCGTCCGGGTGGCCATGCGGGGAATCGGGGGGGGCATGCTCCTGCAATCCCCCGACATCCACCGGCTGGATCCCGAGGCGCTCAAAGTCGCCACCAAGCGGGCGCCCACCGAGGCCGAGATGCGCGACCTGATGTTCTCCTGGAAGGTGGTAAAGCATGTCGTCTCCAACGCCATCGTCTTCGGCAAGGACGGCGTAACCGTCGGAATCGGGGCGGGACAGGTAAACCGGGTCGGGTCGGTTGCCATCGCCGCCAAAATGGCGGGTGTAAAGGCGCGGGGCGCCGCCATGGCTTCCGACGCCTTCTTCCCCTTCCCTGACGGGGTCGAGGCGGCGGGCAGTGCCGGGATTACCGCGGCCATCCAGCCCGGAGGTTCCCTGCGCGACGCCGAAGCCATCGCCACCGCCGACAAGTTCGGGATGAGCATGCTCATCACCGGGATCAGGCACTTCAAGCATTAATGAAAGCCGGATTCAAGAACATCAACATGCGCCAGCGCATTCCCGCCCAGCGGGCGGGAATGCCGGCGCTCCGGGCCAGGGCCTGGGGCGGAAAGCCCCCGGCCACCCCCCCGGTTAAGCGGGAGGCGCGGGAAAAGAAATGAAGATCCTCGTCGTGGGAAGCGGAGGGCGGGAGCACGCCCTGGCCTGGAAACTCAGGAAGAGCGCGCACCATACGCACATTTTTTGCGCCCCCGGAAACGCGGGCATCGCGAAAATCGCCACCTGCGTCCCCATCAAGTCCGGCGACATCCGCGAACTGGCCCGGTTCGCCACCGACATGAAGATCGACCTAACCGTGGTGGGTCCCGAGGCCCCGCTGGCGGAGGGCATCGTGGATGAGTTCCACCGGGAAGGATTGCCGGTATTCGGGCCGTCGCGCGCAGCCGCCCAGCTGGAGGCGAGCAAGTCGTTCGCCAAGACCATCATGCGCCGGAGCGGGATTCCCACCGCGGAGGCGAAAAGATTCACCGACGCCGATTCCGCCATCAGGGGCATGGATGAATTCAAGCCGCCCTGGGTGATCAAGGCCGACGGCCTGGCCGCCGGCAAGGGGGTAACGGTGACCAGCGACCGGGAAAAAGCGGTGGAGGCCATCCGCGAATCCCTGGAAAAGAACGCCTTCGGTGAAGCGGGGCGGCTGGTCCTGCTGGAAGAGTACCTCGACGGCGAGGAGCTTTCTGTCATGGCCATATCCGACAGCCGGAAGGTCCTCATCCTGGCCCCGGCGCAGGACCACAAGCGGATATTCGACAACGATGAAGGGCCGAACACCGGCGGGATGGGGGCCTACTCGCCGGTGCCCACGGCAACCCCGGAACTTCTGAAGGAAGTCCATGACCGCATCCTTCAGCCGTGCATCGAGGGCATGGCGGAGCAGGACGCCCCGTTCCGGGGCATCCTGTACGCCGGACTGGCGCTGACCAGGGAAGGCCCGAAGGTCATCGAGTTCAACGCCCGGTTTGGCGACCCGGAGACCCAGGTAATCCTGCCCCGGATGAAAGACGACCTGCTCCTCGTCATGATGGAATCCATCGGTTCGGGCCTTCGCCGCAACAGCCTGAATTTCACCGATGAAGCCGCCATCAGCGTGGTCGCCTCCTCGGGCGGTTATCCGGGGGAATACCAAACCGGAATCCCCATCACCGGGCTGGACGAGGCGGAACGGGCCGGGGCCGTGGTGTTCCATGCGGGCACCCGGGCGGAAGGGACAGCCGTTCTCACCGCCGGAGGACGGGTCCTGAACATCACCGCCACCGGGGCAACGCTGGCCGAGGCGGCCCGTAAAGCCTATGAGGCGGCGGACCTCATCAAATTTGAGGGCATGCATTTCCGGCGTGACATAGGAGCCCGAACGCTTAATAGGAGCTGAACCGGGCAGGTTCAGCGTTTCGGCCTGGGCGGGTTCCGGGTGTTCCTAACCTTCCAGAATTTCTCGCGGTATTCAGACGGGGTTATCCCAACCTCCTTCAGGAAAACGCGGGAAAAGTAATTGGGGTCGGAATAACCGGACTCGAGACCGACATAGGTGATACTCGAACCGGAATCCACGAGCAGGCCCTTGGCCACACCCAGGCGGACATCCGTAAGATAATCCTTGAACGACATTCCGGTATCGGCCTTGAAAGCCTGGCAGAAAGCCGACTCGGAAACGGCCAGGCGTTCGGCGATCCGGCGGGTCCGGAGATCCTTGTTGTATTCCCTTCTGGCAATTTCTATCCCCCGCCCGGAAAGCCAGTGCCGGCGCGCTAAACCGCGCAGACTCTGGGATTCCTGGGGAACCGGGGTCCGCTCCGCCCGGGAAAGGAGGGTCTTGAAAGGTTCCGCCCGGTGATATGCGGCCAGGAAGCTTTCCACCGCCGACAATCGCCGCCTCATCTCCCCTTCCAGCAGGCCGGCCGGGACGATTGGGACACTTTTCCAGGCCTTCATCAGCTTCGCCGGATTGATGTCCGCCCTTGACGCCCTTTTTTCCATTTCCCTCGGATTCACTCCCCGGTTCCCGGTAACACGCACCTGGCCGGCATGCAGGACGCCGGCAAGCTGGCCACTTATTCTTACCGGATAGACCAGTTCCACCAGGCCCATATGGCACACCCCGACATAGGGGCCGATTTTCCCCGCCTTATGGATGGCGGCCTTCTTGCATCTCAGGCAACGGGACTCACCATAGACCCCCTGTTTCACCGTCATGCAGAAAGGGCTGGAATGAATCTGGTAGCGGTCGTGTTCTAGCGCAAGATCCTCGTGGGCCCCGGTAAGCACGGCAAGGTCGGTAAAACATGCCCTTATCGGCGTTCCCGCAGATACGAGCTCCAACAGTGTCCCCAGGGCGCTTTCCGTCATGCCTGTATTTCCCCGTACCAACGCTATCAAATACGATCCAGGATGGGAAGCGGCCAAATAAATCCAGTGCTAGCCACGAGGTTACCGGTCCGGGTCCGCCCAGGAAGGTGGACCCGGTTCAAAACCCCGGCCAACAGGAGCCGGCGGGCCAGCTGGCAGGCTTTTTTGCTTAACGCTGCCACCGGCTTACCCCCTATAATTCCTCCATGGCCAGAAAGGATCCGGCGCGGGGGCTAAAATGGTTCCAGGACGCCCGGTTCGGGATGTTCATCCACTGGGGGATATACTCCCTTCCCGGCGGTGTCTGGAAGGGCCGGAAACATCCCCGCATGAGCGAGTGGATAATGTACAGCGCCCGGATACCCTTTTCGGAATACTGCCTCCTTGCTCCCAGGTTCAATCCGGTAGCGTTCAATGCGCGCGAATGGGTGCGGACGGCCCGGGATGCCGGGATGAAATATATTGTGATCACCGCAAAACACCATGATGGATTCGCCATGTTCAATACATCCACCAGCCCGTATAACATCGTGGATGCGACGAAGTTCGGCCGCGACCCCCTGCGCGAACTTGCAACGGAATGCAGGAAAGCGGGAATCAGGCTGTGCTTTTATTACTCCCAGACACTGGACTGGCAGCACCCGGATGCCGCCGGCAATGACTGGGATTACCCCGGACGCCGGAAGGATTTCGAAAGGTACCTGCGGGAAAAAGCCCGGCCCCAGGTAACCGAACTGCTATCCCGCTACGGCCCCATCGGCCTCATCTGGTTTGACATGGGCGGCTTAACGCCAGCCCAGTCCCGTGAAATGAGGCGCCTCATCCGCAGGCACCAGCCCCACTGCCTGATAAACAGCCGCATCGGGGCGGGAGGAGGCGACTACGGGAGCCTGAGCGACAACCGCATACCCGCCGGGCGCGCGCGTGGAAGGTGGGAGACTCCGGTGACCATCAACGACAACTGGGGATACAGCTCATTTGACCGGAACTGGAAATCCGCCGGCTATCTCCTGAACCTCCTGGCGGACCTGGCCGGGAAAGGCGTTAATTTCCTGCTGAATGTGGGGCCGACATCCCGGGGTGTCATCCCGGCCCCGAGCGTCACCCGGCTGAAACGGCTGGGGGCATGGCTCAGGCGCAACGGGGAGGCCATATATGGGGCATCCGCCAACCCCTATCCCGCGGACTTCACCTGGGGAACCGCAACCAGCAAGCCCGGGAAACTGTTCCTCCTGGTGAAACAGTGGCCCCGCAACGGAAAGCTTGAGATTGCCGGACTGCGAAGCGGGATCCACCGGGCCCGCCTTCCCGGCACGGGAAACAGGAATATACCGTTCAGGGAAGGGCGGGATGCCGCGTCTGGCCTCCCTATCCTGACCCTGGTTCTGCCTTCCCGTCCCCCCGATCGCTATGTCTCGGTCGTGGCGCTGGATCTGGCGGAAAGGAACGTGCGCGTTGCGGGAATTCCCCTGCAGCAACCCGGTGGAACCGTCATCCTGCCAGCCTCCGCGGCAAAGGTCCGTGCCGGGCGCTCACATGGAATGAAGGTGGATC
>Ga0334722_10007607_pt1 | contig 10478 bp, 11 predicted proteins | sample C3_bottom_MG_FD_207210 | JGI IMG/M metagenome (GOLD analysis project Ga0334722, IMG submission 207210) | Sediment microbial communities from Yellowstone Lake, YNP, Wyoming, USA - C3_bottom | ecosystem: Environmental > Aquatic > Freshwater > Lake > Sediment | place: USA: Wyoming | collected... | reverse complement strand
AACTAACGAACCAACAAACCAACAAATCAACGATCCAACGAACCAACGAACTAACGAATCAACGAACCAACAAATCAACGAACCAACGATCCAACGAACCAACTAACAAACCATGCAACCATCTGACTCAATCCTTCCCAAACTTCAAGCTGCCTTGTTGCGTAAGGGCGTGACGATTCCACCCTGGCGCGCTACCGCAAAGGAACGCAGTGATTTTGCGTTTGCGGTGGCACGCGTGTTGGCAGAGGAGCGACTGCTTCCAGCCGGCGATGCACGCACGGTCGCGAGTGACCTTGCCAACCGAATGATGGGGCTGGGGATTCTCGAACCCTTTCTGCGTGAAGATGGAGTCGAAGAAATCATCGTGCGGCAAGGCGCGGTGCTGGTCTGGCGCAATGGGCAGATCGAAGATACGCAGATGCGCGCACCCGACCCGTACTTTTACGCGCTCGCCCAGCGTGTCGCCGAGATGGGCGGTAAACCTTTGCGTGCAGCGAATCCGTTCGTGCTGGTGGATTTGCCCGATGGTTCGCGCTTTACCGCGATGGTCCCGCCGCTCTCGAAACGCGGCACGGCCATCAACATCCGCGTCTTTACGCATCGCGTTCTACATCTCGATGCGATTGTCGAAGCCGGTACGCTCACGCGAGGACAAGCCGAGTTCTTGAAACAGGTCGTGCTGGAACGAAAAAAGAGCATTCTGATTTCAGGACGACCGGCAGCGGGCAAGACAACGCTCCTCAACTCGTTGCTTGCACTGCTACCTGAGTACACGCAACTGTGTGGTGCTGAGACGTTTGAGGAAATCGAAACGACGAATCCGTTTGAAGCGCGTGCCGTGGTGCGCGAGGAAGCGGAAGCAGGGCGCGTTTCGATGGCGGCTGTAGTCAACGTGCTTTACACGCGTATGCGTCCCGATGTGCTCGTCGTTGGTGAAGTAGTGAGTGATGAGGCGCGCGAGTATTTGCAAGCCATCAACCTGGGGGTCGTCGCGCATACGACGATTCACGGTAATTCGGTTTTGGATGCGCTGCTCAGGTTGGAGACACTCGCGCGCGAGAAAGACGTGCCGCTCGGCGCAATCCGCGAACGCATCGCGCGCGGTGTGGGTATCGGCGTGCATGTCGAGTTGAAACAGATGAATGAAGGCGCAGCGTGGCGTCGCCAGGTGACGGAGATTGTTCAGGTCAGTGGCGATGCCGAGCGGTACGTGCTTACACCTGCAGGATAGTTGGATCGTTAGTTCGTTGGCTCGTTGATTTGTTGGTTCGTTAATTCGTTGGTTAGTTGGTTCGTTGAACAATGCAACGATGCAACGATGTAACGAACCAACGATGTAACGAAAGGATTTCGATGATTGAATTGCTCGTTCGCATTCTGTTTGATGGCGCCAGTGCGCTCGTGGCAGGATTGTTGACCTATGTCGCGTTATCGGGGCTCATCAGTTTCGTGCGGTGGATGCTTCAACGCCGCCGCCCCAGATGGCTACAGCAGATAGAGCGGCAACAAAAACATCTGCCATTGGTGAACACCAAACAAGGCAACAGCATCAGTCGAATCGTCATCTTGGGTCTTGCCGTGGGGCTGGGTGTGAAAGCCGCGCTGACAGGTGGCTGGCTCGTCGCGATCTTCTTGATCGCGGTCGGTTGCGCGTTGTATCTCTACCTGGGGCAGCGCGCGGGGTCGCTGGCCCGCGAGCAAGTGACCGATGCGGTGGGTGAACTCATCGCGGCATACTACTCGGCATACCTGGTGATTCCGACCGTCTTCGGCGCACTCTCCGAAGCCATCAAAACACAGACGAATCCGTTTCTGCAAAATGCCGTGCAACGCGCGCTGGATGCGTTCGGTACAGGCAAGACGACGGAAGAAGTACTGGAGCAACTCGATCGCGACGTTCAGAATCCCTATCTCTCGCAGTTTGTTTTCATCTTGCGGCACACGTCGGAGTCGAACCAGAAAGAAATCTTGAATACGTTGCGCGATTTGAGCAATCGTCTCGATCAGCGCAAACGGCTCAAGGATCGTTCGCGGGTCGCGCTGGCGCTCGTGAGTGGCACAGTGCGCTTCTTGCAGGCGGCGAATGGCGCGGTGATGGCACTTGCGGTGCTCGCGCCGTTCTGGTGGAATTTCTACGCGTCGTCGGTGTCACGCCAGGCACTGTTGATGATTGGCGGGACGATTGCGCTTCTGGGATCGTGGTATTTCGAGAACCAATTGACCCAGCTGCGCGAGCGGGTGTTGTGAGCCCAATCCTGAATCGGAGGGTACTCTTCTGCTATGCCACAGTCGACGCAGACTCTTGCTGATGAAATTATTCGGATGGTTGAAATCAATCGAACCATGATCAATGCGCTAGATTACGGCGAAATCGGCTTTAGAGCCCATCAAGGTCATCTAATTGAAGTGACCGCCACCAAGAAATTGAAGCTTTCGGCAGGGAAGCAACTCCACATGCTGCGGCTGAAGGCCCAAGATGACAAGGTGTGACTTGTCGAGCTTGGCTCTTGCCCGGCGTCAAGTCCGTGTTATAATCGACTCAGCAGACGTCCACAGCATGAACCCATCTTTGGGAACAACATGGCGATCAATCGTTGCATAAGAAAAGCGATTCTGCTCCAAGGAGGGAAGCTATGAAAAGTGCTACTTGGCTATTCCGGCTTGCGACTGTTCTTGCACCGCTTCTGGTTGCCTGTGGGTCAAGCCCATCTCCCACGTTCACCCGCGTAGCGCGCACGCCGGTCTCGGCGCTGTCTACACCAACGCCAGTCCTACCTACGCTGACGCCGGTATCACTTGCGCCGACCCCGGCGCGCCCAACAATCATTCCGACCTCCGCAACGATGATGGTAACTAGGGCTGCGGATGCCGGACCCGGCACACTGCGTCAAGCCCTGCTGGATGCCAAGCACGGCGACATTATCCTTTTTGATCCCAAGGCCTTTCTCCCTACCAGCCCGATGACTATTACGCTGGCTGGCAGCCTGCCGGAAATCACCCAAGGGAGTCTGACGATTGACGCCAGTAACGCTGGGGTGATTCTAGACGGAAGTCGCGTGAGGGGAGACTGGGTCAACGGCTTGTCCATTCGCTCCGATGGAAACACGGTTCGCGGCTTGCAAATCATCAACTTCCCCGGGTCGGGCATCTTCTTAGGAGGGGGTGCTAAACACAACACAATCGGCGGCAAGCGCGGCGTTGGCGCAAGTCCGCTGGGGCAAGGCAATTTGTCGAGTGGTAACTTGGTGGGGATTGATCTTCAGGATGAAGGCACATCATTCAATACAATCACAGGTAACTTGATCGGCACTGATGTGGATGGGGTAGCCGCACGCGGTAACCGCCAGACAGGCATCTATGTGGCGAAGGGTGCCAGCCGTAATATGATTGGTCCAACCAATATCATTGCCTACAACGCAGAAGGTATTCAAATCGCCGACTCGAAATCACTTGGCAACACGATCACCCAAAACAGCATCCACGATAACACTGGGAGTGGCGTTGTTTTGAATGATGCGGGCAACCGTGCATTGCTTGCCCCCCTGATTATCGACTATGATCTTGCGGCTGGGACAGTTTCAGGCTTTGCGTGTGCGAGGTGCACCGTGGAGATATTCTCCGATGACGGCATGCAAGGAAAGATCTATGAAGGTCAAGGCAGAACTGACGCAATGGGAGTTTTCACTTTCGAAAAAGGGACTTCGTTCACTGGCCCCCATTTAACAGCCACGGCTACCGACATTGACGGCAATACCAGCAGATTCGCGCAACCCACGTTGGGCACGCGCAAGTCTCTCGCGTTACAGGAGGGAAACAATCGCGCCAGGACTAAACTGCAACCCAAGCGGTCAGGGGAACTCGCAGACAACCGAATTGGAACCATCGCCGGTAGTTTGTGGCATCTGGAGCCCGAGGTCTTCCCCAGCTTTGTCTTGGAGGCCAGCCATGTTTTGGATCTTGGGCTGAAGCGATTTCGTTTGACGATCAATAACCTGGATGCGAATAAGGTAGATTGGAGCAAACCAGAATTCTCGATTGACCCCCGCCATGATGCTTTTATCACCACTCTGGCTCAGAACGGCGTAGCCATAACGTATGTGCTTTCTTTTTGGGACATCGCGTACAAGAATGGAGGGGGTAGCGTACCGATGCCAAGGTTCAGAACGGAGGATGAGGTCCAGCGTTATCTTGAGTTCGTCCGGTTCATTGTCCACCATTTCAAGGGTCGCATTGAGTACTATGAGATATGGAACGAGCCCAATCTCACCGACCGAATCCAGTGGATCGAAGCGGAGGACTACATCAACTTGGTGAGACAGGTCGCGCCGGTCATCCGCCAGGCATACCCCCAAGCGAAAATAGTCGTTGGAGGCACCAGCAGTCTGATTGATCCAGACTCCCAGGCATACTTGTTCAAGATCCTCCGGGCGGACATAATGCCATTGGTAGATGTCGTCTCTTGGCATCCAATGTATGGATCATCGCCGGCATACGATTGGCATAGGGAGTATTACTACGCGTACCCCTCCATCGTTTCAGAGATTAAGGATGTGGCTTCTACCCACGGCTTTACAGGAGAATTTGTTGCCGATGAGATCCATTGGAACACTCCAGACCTACCCGAGCCGCCCTGGCCCACGTACAGTGAAACTCAAAGTGCCAAGTACCTTTCACGTAGTATTGTGATGCATTTGGGCCTTGACGTTAGCGTTACGCAAATTTTGCTGCCGGACAAGCTGCTGTTGTTTCGCACCAATCAAAACCTTTGCGCCAGCCTGGCAGGGGCCGAACCGACTAGCCTGCCCATCGAAATCCAAAGTGTCGCAACGAACATCAGAAGTTATGGTTTTTCCTTGCCCAACGGCGACCGGTTGCTCTCGGTGTGGACGGATGGCGTGGCGGTGGATGACGATCCGGGCGTGACAGCCATACTGAGCGTCCCCGGCCTTTCGGCTCAACGGGTGACAGGCATTGATATTCTGAATGGCTTTGAGCAACCACTGATAACAAACGTAGAAGGCGGAAAACTGGTGATTCGCAATCTACTGATCAAGGACTATCCGATAATCCTGCGGTTCGCCGGTGTCCAGTCCCCCTAGTTCTCGGGGTAAAGGACCGCGTTCGTATTGGTGACTGGTCCAACTGTAGCGAAGGACGGATGTTGACTGCTCAAGCTCTGAGGCGCGCGGTGTTCGGCTGAAGCAATCCCGACTGGCTTGGTCGGCTCGACATTCAGACATGCCGATTGGATAGGCTGATAAACGATCATGGTGGGGTAACACAATCGAATTTGGTCTGACTGTATGTTCCTCCTCTCTGGCGTCAACGCCAACAGGTGGCTACCTGTTGGCGTTTTAATTTTTCTTTCAAGGAGTCATTCATGAGCGAAATCGTAGTTCACACAATTCTGCTTGGTAGCGCGTTCAGCGCCGCGTTCTTTGGACTGTATGCCACGCTGAACACGGCGGGGCAAGTTGTCCAACGCGTTGTTCTCTTGCGAGCGCCTACGTGGAAACGTCTCTATCAGAAAAAACAGGTAGACCCAAGACCAAAAGATGCGGTTGACCAACTGCCCTGGGAAGCCTGGCGACTCGTCGCGGGAATGATCGGCGTAGTTGCGCTGTTACTGGTCTTGTGGGGCACGGAGTACGTGTACGGCTCGGTCTTTGGTCTGGCGGCGGCATACATTCCCTCTTTCATCCGCGCGCAGATGAAAGAGAACGCGCGTTGGCGGCTGCGACTCGAAGTACGCGATTTCGTCGCCGAACTGCGTCTCGCTCTCGCACTCAACGTCACAGTGTCTCAAGCACTCGAACATATTGCCGACCGTCCACAGGAGGTGACGACGCCGTTCATCGAACGCGTCCGCCATCACGTCGAGCGAACGCTGCGGATGGAAGGGCCCGAAAGAATGATTGAGGCGTTGGCAGAGGATTTTCACTCCGAGGACTTGCGAAAACTCTTGGTGCTTGTCCGTGCCGCGCTGCGCGGTGGGATGTCGCTCGCGGAAGCACTCGCGCAGAGCGCGGATTCCATCGCGCAGAACATCGTCGCCAGCGCCGAACTGTCTATCGAAGAAATGCCAACCAAGTTGATTCTACCGATGCTTTTTGCACTTTTTCCAACCATCATGCTCCTGGCATTGATCCCAGCCGTCAGCTTGCTGGTCACATCGCTATCGGGAGTACCCACGAGATAGTTGGTTCGTTAGTTCGTTGGTTTGTTGAACGATGCAACGATGCAACGATTCAACGATCCAACGATGCAACGATCCAACGATGAAACGAAGGGAGGTGATACGCCTTGAATCTGTTGCGCCAGTTTCACAATGACGCCGGCGGTACGGAGATGGTCGAATTTGTCGTCGGGGCAACACTCATCATTACCATTATGACGCTCGTCATGGTGGCGATCTGGAACACCACGAACGCCCGCGCCGACGCGACCAACACGATTATCACGGATAACGTGCCCACCGCGGCGCAGCCGTAAACGCCGTTGGGTAGTTTGCTCGTTGGTTCGTTGATTCGTTGGTTCGTTAGTTCGTTGGTTCGTTCCAACAACGCAACGCTCCAACGACTCAACGATGCAACGACGAAACAACGAAACGACGAAACGAGCAAACTACCGTGAAGGAACTCATGAATCGGATAACTGCCTTTCATCGCGACGAACGTGGTCTCGAAACAATCGAATACGTCGTCTTGGCAACGCTGATCGCTGCCTTGATGACTCTGGCGATCATCGCGCTCTTCAACACCATCGTCGCCAAAATCAAAGAGGTCAACAACAACCTATGACCCAGGTTCATTCTGCACGGACTCACTTTACACGCGCGTGCAAAACGCCAAGCCGCCAACACCTCGTTACGTCAATTGTACGCGCGTGCAAAAAACTCGTGCCTGTTGGTATTGGTGCGCTCGCGCTCGGGTGGGTGTTTCCCGAAACGTTCGCGCTCCCCGCGCCGCTGGCATTGGGCGGAATGCTCGTGCTGTTCCTCTGGATCAGCGTCAACGATTTCAAAACGCGGCGTGTGCCGAATACGGTCACCTATCCGCTGATAGTCGTGGGCATCATCCGCGCGATCGCCTTCCACGATGGCATCTTTCTGCTCTACTGGGTGGTGTTCTTTACGCTCTGGACAGTGCGTTTTATCGGCGGCGGCGACGCGAAACTCTTGATGGGACTCTTCGGACTCTTTCCCGATGTTCTCCTCGCGTGGTGCGTTGCCCTATGTGTCATCGTCACAGGGTTGCCGTATCTGGCATACAAGTATCGGCAACAGTGGCGAACGATTCCACGCACACTCTTTTGGCGACTCGTCACGCGGCAGTTTCTGCCAAGCCAAGCCGAGTTTGAGCAAGACGCGGTGCCGTATGCGTTCTCGTTCTGCCTGGCAGGTGCGGCATACCTGCTTGCGCCTTTCGTTCCACGCTGAGGGAAAAAACAATGCGTACCAAATTGATGTTCGTAGGAACACTCGTAATCGTTAGTCTGCTCGCTCTGACAAGTGGCTGGGCAGTTCGTCAACTCGTTCGTTCCGCTTCGAGTATGGCGCGCTCCCAAACGCCTGAAACGGAAACGGTTGGCGAAGTGAACGTGGCGCGCAGCGACAAGGGAATGATCGAAACCGGCAGACTCGACCTGGTCGGGAATGTGTTAGTTTTGACAGTTCAAGGGAAAACGAAACGCCTCATCGTGAATTCCCAGACCACAGTTTACGTTCAAGGGGAAACACTCTATCGCACGGATCTGGGTGACGCAGCATTGCAAGCCTGCGCTTTGGAGCGTTGCCCCGTCTACGTCGTATGGTCGTCCCAACCCGAATTAGCGAGCGCGATCATCGTCGCACTCTCGCCGGCGCGCCAAGCCCAATTTCCCGATCCTGATCCGGCGGGCAAGACACCAATTCCGTGGCCCTCACCTACAAGTAGTCGGGTCGTCAAATAGTCGGGTAGTCAGTTGGTCAACCGATCCGACTACCCGACTATAAGACTAGCCGACGACAAGACTAAGGGGATTGAACATGTCACACAAACGACTGCGCACAACGTTGTTCATTCTCGTCTTCGCACTTACACTCTTGGCAGAATTGTTGCCGCTCGATGCGGCGTGGTGGTACGTGCCGCCCATCCGCACGAGTAGTTACATTCGCGGTCGCGGACGACTGCGGATTCGCCGTGAAGAAACCGAAGCGACGCATGTCATCTACCAGCGCTTTTGTTTTTGGAACTATGACATCTGCCCCGATCAGTGGGGTGCGAGTCAAGAGTCAGGGTTCTACAGCGGCTGGACGGAAATCGGCAGCTTCGGCCCATCGGGAATGCGCGACATCACGTTCAACACAGGTTTGTTCGTCAATCCTGAGAATCTCGTGGATGTGCGTATCTGGTCGAGCCATTTTGATTTCGACTCGGGGTTCATCGGCTATGCGCGCCATGCCTACGGCAACCCCTATGGTGCGACCACCCAGGTGATGGGGGCTAACGAGTTCAACGGGCGTTACTATTGCGGCAATCCCTCCAATCCTGGCGCGTGGCGCGACATCAGCGATCTGGTGTGGGGTTCGCACGTGTTCGTGGCTGCTGCGTGTTTCGAGGACTGGCGGAGATGGAATTCCAACGGGGATCAGGATTTCAACGACATTTCGCTCGTCGCCGATCTCGTTCCCGGGACTGCTCTGTTGCATCGCCACATCGGATATTCAGGCAATGTACCGATGAATCTCTGCTATGCATACGGTTACGCGTTTGATGAAGCGCGGGGAGGCGCGCGACAAGACGTGCGTATCTACGTCAACGGAAATCTGTTGACGACCGTCATCGCCAATCAATACAACACGAGCGACCCCGGCGTGTGTCCCTCGGTGAACGGGTATTGCGGGTTCAGTCTCAATCTGGCGCCCTACTTGACGCCTGGGGTGACGTATTCCATCGAAGCGCGCACGAACGACGTGATGTGGGGCAATCGCTGGGTCACGCTGACCGATTCGCCGCGCAGTATCCGCTGCGTCAACGCAACACCAACGTTCACACCCACACCGACGCGCACGGCAACACCAACGTTCACACCTACATCAACGGCGACCGCGACACCAACGTTCACACCTACACCAATGGCGACCGCGACACCCACTGCACAGCCAACCTTGATGCTTAACCGCGATTATCCGTTCTTGCTGCAATGCGGCGCGACCATTGGCGAGCCGACCCAGGTGTTGCGCGGCGTTCTCACAGGCAACTCGCTCAGTGGGCAAATGATTCGCATTGCCATCACCGACCCGAACGGCAGTCTGGTCAACTATTACACGTTCACGGACGCCTTCGGTCGTTTCACGCTCGACGCATCGAGCGTTGGTGGTGAGCCGTGCTTTGGTTCATCGCTCGTCGGCGATTGGTCGGCACAGGCATTCTACGACCCGTTGAATCTAGCCAGCAATCCGGTGCAGTGGAGTGTGTCATGGTACATCATCCATACTACCAACTGAGCCAATTAGCCAATGAGCCAATGAACCAAAAATGCAAGAGCGACCGTTTTGGCTCATTGGGCAATTGGCACATTGGCTCATTGGAACTGGGTTCCGTTTCCGTCGAGATGGTTTTCTTCCTGCTCATCTTCGTCGTCACGTTCTTTGGCGCCGTCGAGATGGCGCGCGAAATTTCGGTGAAGCACGCGCTCGATGTCGGAACGTATCGCGCGGCACGGTATCTGTCGCTTGTGCCGAGTGACCAGGCGACCGCGCGGAACATGATTCAAACCGAGTTGGATCGAAACGTGCTCGGAGGAGCAGGCAGCGTGCAGATGACAGTGGATATGCCGAGTCAGGCGTTTCAAACCGTATTCAGTGTGACGGCGGAAGTGTCCTATCAGCCCGTGATTCCGCTGATGATTTTCGCGCCCAAGACCTTGCGCGTCGTTCATTCGCAAAGCATTGAGGCATATCCATGACGAATGACGAACGACGAATGACTAAAGGATGGTGGAATTTCAAGCAATTGCCTGACGGACAGCGGGATGTGCTACGCGCGGCAATGCTACTTGTTGCCGCGTGGGATGCCGAGTTGTATGCGCACGGCGAGCAGGTGGCGTGCGAACTGCTTCGCTTGGCACCCCCAGGCGGCGAAGAGGAGTGGTATTATGTGGGACTGTTACACGACGTTGGGAAAATTTCGATTGCCCCGGGCATCTTGCACAAACGCGGCAGATTGTCGCGCAAGGAGCGGCGCGTAATGCAACAACATCCTGTACGAGGCGCGGTGTTGCTCAGGCAGATGGGGGCACCCTGGGTAGTGGTTCAGGGGGCAATGTATCACCACGAACGCTGGGATGGGGCAGGTTATCCGTACGACATTGGAGGAGAGCAGATCCCATTCGTCGCGCGTGTGCTCGCGGTCGCCGATGTATACACCGCGCTCACAAGTGATCGCCCGTATCGTCGCGCGTTCACACCGACCCAAGCGCGCCTGGAAATCGAACGT
>Ga0334722_10007606_pt1 | contig 10478 bp, 3 predicted proteins | sample C3_bottom_MG_FD_207210 | JGI IMG/M metagenome (GOLD analysis project Ga0334722, IMG submission 207210) | Sediment microbial communities from Yellowstone Lake, YNP, Wyoming, USA - C3_bottom | ecosystem: Environmental > Aquatic > Freshwater > Lake > Sediment | place: USA: Wyoming | collected... | reverse complement strand
AGATGTTCGACGTAATTCTGTTCGCAGTTCTTCCATCCATCGGGCGGCGCAGAACCGCTCGGCTCCGTGGCAACCTCGAAATACTGGATCCGATCTTTCCACTGGATGACCTTGCTTCTCAGCGCCGACGCATACCCCTGTTCGTACTGGAGCCACACCGGGTTATCAAGCGCCAGGCAGGTTGACGGCATTATCCCGCCCTCGTTGCCGACTCGGCTGTAGATGTTAATGGATTGGGGAATTGAGGCGACTGCGGAAGTGGCGTACATCTCCTGCACCCAGGGAACGCCGATGTCAGTCAGATAGCCGATGACCTGCGCGTCAGTGGCCACCGTCGGATCGTCAAGCTGGTACTCAAAAGGACCGAAGATGCCAAAGGGAGATCCCGGGGCGGAAACCGTGAGCGCAGCGATGCCGGAGACATTTCCAGCCGTGGCGGTGATCGTGGTTGAGCCGACCGAAACAGTTGTTGCCAGACCACCACTGCCGATGGTCGCCACCGCCTGACTCGACGAACTCCAGGTTACCGACCCGCTCAAATTCTGGGTTGAGTTATCGGAATAGGTGCCGGTGGCGATGAATTGCTTCGTGCTGCCCATCGTGACGCTGGGATTGGCCGGGGTTACGGCAATCGAGACGAGAGAGGGTGCGACTTCGTTGCAGCTCGTCAGCCAATTATTGACCAGGGAAACCACCAGGGCGCCATTCTGGGCATCAAGCCGGGGCAGCCAGGCGACAACTTTGTCCTTTTTCAGGAGTGTCGCCGGTTTGGCACCGGCCGTGGCATGCCCGAGTTCCAGGTAGTCGTTTTCCGGACTCGTCCAAGCAGCCGTGGGAATGTAATAGAGATTTCCCGAAGGATTCCCCCCGAGACTTCCCGTTTCGGGTGCCTGCCCGGCAATGTCTTTAAGCAGCGGATCGGTGCTATCGTCGAAGTTCCAGGCCAGGTAAGACGTTGTGGTGCTCGTCGGTGCGGCGCTCAACCCCAGCAGGGTTTGCAGCCCGGCATAGGTCTGATTGCCGTTGCTGTCAAACACCCCGGTGCGCCCGGCGACAAACAATCCTTTGCTGCTTGGGGGCGCGGCATAGGCGTGCAGGATCGTGGCGACGTTTTCGTCCAGGCTGGCAAGGTCCGCAACGATGACCCCCTTGAAGGCGTCGAGCACGTGGGAATCGGCGAGTATCTCGGCAACCTCGATGGGAGAAACCCTGATCCCGGCATTGAAGAGGTTCCGATAGAAGGCCTTCCGATCCTTGGCCCGGGAATAGTCGCCGAACGAACCGCCCAGGGTATATTCGCCCTGTTCGTTCATCGGATCAACCAGGATGGCAATCTCCGGAGGGGACACCTTACTACGAGTCGCCGGGTCAAAAAGATTAGTGTATTCCGAAATGGTGCCCAATTCCAGATCAGACCATATTGGCAGCGAACTTAGTGCTGAAGAACCGGATGATTCCCCGATAACCCAGCCCATCCCACCTCCGGCCGAGGCGAGCATCGGAGCCAGGGAGCGTATGCGTTCATCACTGTCCATATCGCCTTGATTGACATAATCTCCCGTATCTTCTAGAGAAAACGTGCCGATTTTCCCTAACCGGCGAGCATAGTCCGCAAAGGAAAAAAGAGTGAAGCTCTGGGCGTTGTACGGGCCATCGGTTTCATTAAAAGAGATGCGCGGGTGGAAAAGGACCACGTCCACATTGTTGTCATTGCGCGTCAATTTTGGTCCGTCCACAGCCCCGTTTTTGGTAGCAGCGCCAATTGAAGCAAACAAAGAATCGGCTGGATTCATAGCAACAATATGCTTCGAGTCCCAAGTTTTCACCTTAGCAGTGAAGTGCTGCCAGTCGGCACCTTTTTCCTCAAGACGGAAGTCCAGCCAATCCTGCATCTGTCTTCTTGTGTCGCCGACTCCATTGGCGACGTCGGCAGGGTTGACCACCGAGGCTTGGGGCAGGGGCGGCTCGGCGGAATCAAAGGTGACTTGGGGATCGTTCCAGGCGGTTCGCAGCGCAGCCAGTGCGGCCTGAGCATCGGCGTTCTGGTATTTGTCAAGCAAGAGCCAACTGCGGAATCGACCTTTCGCAAAAGGCGAATAGTCCGCCCACCCCTGAGAAGTTGTGGCAAGATACGATGGCCCGTAATTATTTTCGTGGGTCATTCCAATGCAAGGACTCCACCCCAGCAATGCCGGGTGGTTTTTATACCGATCAACCACGGTTTGCAGATATTTATCCATTACGCTCCAATAAGCAGGGTTATTAAAGGAAGCGGCGACCAGCTTAATATCAGTGGGAGGAGTGCTTTGATCAGAAGCAAGCTGCAAAGCATCCTGGTTTTGTGCGACCCACCATTGCGGCGGGCTATCAACCCAGATGGTGGGCAGCAGATAGATCCCCTGCTGCCCAGCATAGTTGAACAGGTCATCCAGCTTGGTAAAATTCAGTTCGCTGCCGTAAACGCTGGGCGACTGCGGCTGGGTGGCGGTGCCAAACATGGAGGAGTGAAAATAGAGCTCAAAGCTAAGATAGGTTACGCCGGTGCTCTTGGCCTTATCGACGTAGCCCGTGAAGGTGCCCAGCCAGTCTGTAATTGGTGAATCGTAGGCCACCGTGTTTTCGACGTTATAGACAAAGAGGCTGGTCGGCGCAATCGCCTGGTCGTTGATCAATAGAGTAGGAAGACCATTTTGCATTTCCACGCGGGAGACCGACCCGCTGGCAGCGGCGGTGACGGTCAGGCTGGCGCTCCCCGAAATTCCTCCCGAGCTTGCCGTAATCGTGGTCGTCCCGGCAGCAACCGTGGTCGCCAAGCCGACGCTGTTCACCGTGGCCACCATGGGTTTCGACGAGGTCCAGGTCGCCGAGGCGGTCAGATCATTATGACTGCTGTCAGAATAGGTGCCGATGGCGGTAAACTGCTGGGTCTTCCCCGGCGCGAGGCTGGGCGGGCTGGCCGGGGTAACGGCGATGGAGGCCAGGGTCGGGAGGGCGGCAGTTTCCAGGGCCAGAATCGCGGCGCCATCCGCAGAGGAGCAAAGCACCACCGGCTCGGAACTAAGGGTAACGGAGGCGGCGGAAACGTCGGAGCTGCTACCGTCGCTGAGCTTGATCCTCTTGATGGTCCCGGCCCCGAAGGTTGCCGACAGGTTCACCACCACCGGCAGACTCTGGGCACTGGCCAAGACCAGGGGATAGGTCAGCGGGGTGGCAACCGAGTAATCGCCGGCCCGAAGCAGGAAGACGTCCGCCCCGACAGCCGTCAGGCGGGAATCCAGCCGGGCAAAGCGGAGGTAGCGGTTGGCCCATTCCAGATAGGGATATTGGCCGTAGTCCATGATGGTGGCGAGATAATTGAACGAGGAAACCCCCAGGTGGGCCGTCTCCCAGGTACGGAACTCATCGCGGACGTTCAGGTAGGAAGCGAAGTGGGCCGGGGGTTTTCCCGTCGCATCGACCTTGGCAGTAAACTCATCATGCAGCCAGGGGATCAGGGCGGTGATGGCGGCCCGGGAGTCGGAACCCACGTTCAGATCCTGGGTATGAACCCCCCAGCCGAAGGCCCAGACCTTGGGGGGTGCCCCGGTCCGATTCCTCTCCTTCCAGTTGCTGTAGAGTTGCAGAAACTCAGCCTGCTTGCGCGCCGAAGTGCCATCCTGCCAACGCCCGAGATGTTCCCCGACACTACCGATGACCATGCCTTGGGGCACGGTCACGAAGGGGGTGGTCGGATCCTCGGCAATGGCGGTTTGCCCAGGCCGGAAGGGATTCCAGGGGACATGACTGAAGTAGCTGGCCAGCACCTGGTCCGCCCCGCCCTCGCGGATGGTGTAACCGTACTCCTCCATCAGCTGATTGGGGTCAGGCAGCTGGGCATGGGATTCCGAGGCGGTATTAACGGCGGCGATGGCGGTAGCATCGGTCAGACCCAGGGTTAGAGAAATCGCCGCGTCGGTCTGTTGTTTGTTGGTGTCCCACACCTTTCTGACATCCGCTTCGAGGGGGTTATTGTAGCCATTGACTATCGTCGGCCAGTCATGGGCAGCGTTCCGGTATTCGGTATGCGAGTGGGTGCCGAGAATCCCCCCGCCACTCTGCAGCCGGGTGAGCAGCGGCAGGCAAGCCGCCTGTTCGCCCGCCTCGGCGCAGTATTCATAAAACTCACCCACCGCCAGGAAGGAAACCTTGACCCCGTGGGGCTCGACGGTATCCAGCAGCCACTTGGCATTGGCCAGCTGGGTACGAAAGAAGTCCCTCCGTGCAGTATCGGACGCCAATTGCTGATTAAAGGGGTCGCAGTGGAGATCAAAAGTGATATTGATGGGTGGTTGCGTGGCGACATCAACATCGAGATTGGTCAGATTTACGGCGGCGGGGGTAAGGTTGTTGTACAAGGCATCACCGGAAACGGTCGCCCCCAGCTGAATACTGCATGGGATGTCACCATCGACGATGCCATCACTGACGCCAGTGACGGTGACGCTCTGCTCCGTGTCCCAGTTGGCGGGGGTGAAGGTCAAACTAGACTTATCGACGGTGACTTCGCCGGTGTCACCACTGTTGACCGGGATGGTCACATTGGCGGTGGGTTGGGAGCCCAGGCGAACCGTGAAGGTTGCGGTCGTGCCGGATTCACTGGTATTGCCGCTGCTCGCGCTGATGATAAAACTGGCGGAGCGGACATCGTTATTGGTAACCGCGACGTCGGCCGGATCAAGACCGTTGTAGAGACTATCCGTCGAAGTGGCAGCACCGAGCACAATGTTATAGGTGATGGGGCCATCCGCCAGGTTATCGCTGACACCAGTGACCGTGACGCTCTGGTAGATATTCCAATTGGTATTGGTGAAGGTCAGACTGCTCTTGTTGAGCGTACCTTCGGTGAGATCACCACTGCTAATCGGAATGGTGACGTTGGCGGTGGGCAAGGAGCCCAGGCGCACCTGGAAAGTAGCCTGGGTGCCCGACTCACTGGTGTTACCGCTGATACTGCCGACTTCGACGCTACCACCTGTACCTTCAGGAGAAAAACCAACGGTGACATAATGACAGGTCTTGCAATCGCGCGCAGCTTGATGAGGGGTTTCGCCAGGCGCATCAGTTCCATCATCTCTCCAGAACTTGGTGGAAGTATGACAAACCTGGCATAAACCTAAGGGCTTGGTGGAACCGGGAGTAAGATCGACATAACCGCCATAGGTTCCATTAATCAAATCGGGAACAAAGAACTTAACATCACGCAGATCATTAGCAACAACGCCGCCGTTAGGCATAACGCTTGATTTAATTGACTGACCATAGATAATCGCGAAATTCCCGTTGGTAATCGCGTCTCTAACCATCTGGCCTTTTACCTTGATAGTGTTTCCTGTGACATTAATGATTTCAAAGGTTTCGGGGTGAAAAGTCTTGTCGGGAACCAGAATCAGACCACGACTTCCGTCAAGGGCACGGGCAGCATCCATATTTACGGAACCACCGGTTGCCCCACCCTTGGACTTCCATTTGGATGTATCATCGAAACCTGCCTGAACTGTGGTCGTGGTAAAATTGATGGATGTAGAATCACTACCAGGCACTAAAGGAGTGGGGTTGGAGTAAATAGCATTACTGGTAAACGTACCGGTAACCAAGTACAACTTGGCGTAGTCATCTGCGCTATAGTCTAGCTGGCCTTGGTAGTGCACGTCATGACACTGGACGCACTCCGTGGTCCAATAACCTTTTGTCGAGCCAGTGGTTTTTTTGGAGTGCAGTACCTTTTCTGGACCCTTCGGAAGCCCAGGTGTCGGGGTGCTGGAATGACACGAATTGCAAATAAAGTTGTGCGCCGTATCTTCCGGATCAACCAGAGCCCGATCAGCCCAAGTCCAGGTTTCACCTGGAGCTGGTGTCAATCCCGCCATGCCATGACAGGTATAGCAGACAATTCCATTGGACTCGTTGTGCGGCGTATCGAGATAATATCCCCAGGCTGCACTCCAGCCGCTTGTCATGATGGACAAGATAAAAGCAAGCAGTACGTTTCTTTTCATTTGGGCTCCCCCACTATAAAATCAGACGAAAATGCTATTTCCGAATGCCTTATGCAGACCCTTCACACTGACAATTGGTTAAATCACTTTCGAAAATATCACAACAACATAACAAACACAGTCATGCAATTATGAATCGTTTGTAATGTTAAAGACTAGCGGAGGGTTTGGCCAAGTAACCGTAAAGCAACTCCTCCTGGCCCTTGGATCGAGATTTACGATGGAAATGCGGCTATGACGGGGAAGAGCGGGGAGAGACGCGGGGTAACATCAAGGTAAATGAGACCATGCCATCCGCTTCAACGGGGTCGAGACGAAGTTCTCCCCCGTGTGCATGGGTAATTTCCCGAGAAAGACTCAGGCCCAGGCCAGAGCCAGAAATTGCTCTGTTTCGTGCTTTATCCACCCGGTAGAAACGCTCAAATAGCATTTTCCTGTCAGCGACGGGGATGGCACTGCCGGTATTCGATATCGTGAACCGCACGTGCTTGGCGAAGGTCGCCAAGCGTAGCCTGACCAGACCGTTATCAATGTTATACTTCATGGCGTTGGACAACAGGTTCTGAATTACCTGAGCAAGTAGATCGGAGTCGGCCTGCACCATCACTTTCGGCTCAATCTGCTTGTCTATCTTAAGATGCGGCGCGATAACCTCCACATCCTCGGCAGCATTTTCTATCAAAGCGCTGAAATCGACCAACTCCAGCCGCAAATTCAGCTTCCCAGCATCGGCTCGCGCGAGAACCAGAAGCTTCTGTACGACTACCTTCAGCCGCTGCACCTCTTCCAGGAGCGCACTGTAGCGCTGCTGCTCCTCCGAGCCGATCGGTGCATGTTGCACTGCGTCATCCAGCTCCCCCTGCAGGACAGTGAGCGGGGTCTGAAGTTCATGGGCGGCATCGGCGCTAAACCGCACCGCCTGTCCGAAGCTTTTTTGCAGACGCTCAAGCATGCCGTTGATCACATCTACCAAGCGCGACAATTCCCGGTCAGTATCAGTCTTAGGTATGCGTTGCTCAAGCGCGCGAGCATTAATGCCTTCGGCGATGCGGGTGATCAGCGAGACAGGCTTGAGCGCCCGCTGGGCAATAATCCAACCGCCTCCGGCCAGAAGTAACAATACAATCGGAACAGTCACCTGCAAGGCCTTCTGTAATCGGTCCTTTTCTTGGTGATAACCGGCCATATTCATGCCGAGCAGTATGGTTAAGCGCTGGTTTCCCATAATTCCGACCCGCCACGAACCGTTCGGAGTTGTGATGGTCTTGAAGAATGGTTTTTTGATCCGCACTTCCTGCCGTTGCAATTGGCGGTCTGGCGCCGACGCAGACAATTCGCGATCTGGTTGCTTGGTGCGATCAGCGGGAAATGGCGGGAAGAGACGGCGTTCCCTTGCCCCCAAATTTGGTGGCAGGAACAGCCTCGTTCTGTCGGCCTCGCCTCGATTGGGGAGAAAATCGCCGGGCGGTTTGGGAAACTGCTCTCCCACCGCCTCCGGAAACAGCCGCCCGACTCCGGCATCCGGGAGGGGAATCACCGCATCATCCATGGTGCGATCAAAATCCGCAAATGGCGCATCGGAAATTCCCTCCGGCCAATGGTCGGACTGGAAGATCACGTCATCCCAAGCGTTTTTGATCCGGACGATTAATACCTTCGACCGTTCTTCGCCATAGATGAAGCGGAGTGACTGATCGAAATTCTGCCAGTGTGGCCGAGGCGCCATGGCATGCAACTGACTACCGCCCAGGGCCAAAATCTCACTGTCGATCCGGTCTAAACTTGCCTTGTCCATGACAGAGAGAAAATACAGACTAGCGCCCACCAGAACTGAGCCTGAGAGCAAAAGGGACAGGAGTGCTATCTTTAAGCGGAACAAGACAACTCACCCTTCTTTTCGCTTCATGAACCGGTATCCTACCCCGCGCACGGTCTCGATGAGCGGCAGATCAGGATTTACATCCACCTTACCGCGCAGGCGGCGGATATAGACATCCACCACATTAGTCTGGGGATCAAAGTCATAACCCCAAACATGTTCAAGCATCTGGGTGCGGGTGAAAACCCGATCCGGCGAACGCATGAGCAGCGCCAATAGGCTGAATTCCCGGGCAGTCAGTTCGATCTTGGTGTTGCCGCGACTGACTTCCCGCGTGATAAGATTTACAACCAGATCGCCAGCCTGCATCATGTTTATTTGCTCACCCGACGCCCGTCTGGTGATGGCATGAATACGCGCCAGCAGTTCTTCCATGTAAAAAGGTTTGTTAATGTAGTCATCCGCCCCGAGATTCAGTCCTTCCACGCGCTCATTCAGGGCAGATCGCGCGGTAAGCAGAATAATCGGGACCGTGCCCTTCTGGTCGCGAATCTGCCGCAAAATACTGAGTCCATCGCGGCCTGGCAGCATGATATCCAGAATTATGACATCATACGCCTGCCCCACGGCGCGGGAATAACCTTCATTGCCATCCTCGCAGGTGTCAACGAGGAAGCCCTGTTCCTTCAACCCCTTTTTCACGAACGAGGCGATCTTCCTGTCATCTTCGACCAGTAGTACCTTCATGGCGCCATAGTATCAGCATTTGATGACAATGAAAAGTACGCCTGCATTACAGTTCTGTAATGGGTGGGGGCAAAAAAAAAGGGAGCGCTCCGAAGAGGGCTCCCCATATACAATAAACATGGCCGGATTTTGCGACCATGGAGGGGTGAACGGATAGCTCCGCCCACCGGCCCCAAATACCACACCACGGGGTCTCCCGCAATCTGATTTTAACCACCCGCCCAAGGAATTGATCGCCAGATGAATCTACCTCTAAACCCCTTCCGACCCACCAATAGCCCGCAACTTCCAGATCACCACTCCCCTGTATGACCACTGCGATTCTCAGTCGCAAATCCGCGCGCGTTAACAGCAACTTTTCCTAACACATAAAACCCTTGCCTTCCAGCAACTAAGCTGCTAGTTATTAGCCTGTCTACCGTTTTGATTTTTAACAACAGGGCTAGCGAAACAACATGTTGTTTTATAGTGTGTATTAACTTTTCCTGAGAAACATACCAATAAGCCATATCCAGGGCAGGAAACAGCGCTACTAACAAACAAAAAGACTCCAGCTTGATTTGCCAGCACCCGCTCTTTTTGTAAATTGTTGTCCCTTGTAAAATTAATCATTGGAGGAATACCATGCGCTATCTTGTTCTGATCGCCAGCCTGGTCGGCTGGCTAGTATCGGCGGCGGAAATACAGGCGTATTATCTCGATACCCCGCACAATGAGTCCAATGGGATTTACTGCTATACCTGCCATGAAATGCCGGAGATGTTGGATAATACCATCGACTGGGCTGGTCGGGCTCTGATTAATCCTGATGATACCTTGAAGAACCTGGTCTGTAATTCGTGCCATTCCGCGACCCCGACAAATGTTCTTCATCGGGGGCCAGTGAAGAAGCTGCACGCCAGTACCACCACTGGCGCCACAACATCTTGGTCCACGGAGTGCGTCCAGTGTCATGACGTGCATTACCAAGGCCAGTTAGACTGGTACAAAACCGACTTTGCCAAGCTGTACTTGGTTACCGGTGTGTTTAATACCGCCAACGGTGTCCTGACCTACACCGATAAAGCCCATTCAGCCGTCGGTTACGATTACACCACCATCGGCTTTGATCCTGGCGCCACCTTTATAACTAAAGCCGGTTTCGAGGATAAGACCAAGTGGAAGGCAAAGGGTGGGGCAACCCTCTCTTCATACAATATGGATCCCACCCGCGCCGTTGACGGCAGCCGTGGTCTGATTCTGGTTCCCAACAAAAACACTCCCTCCGGAACTTTCGAAATCGTCAATGCCACCACAAATGTTATCACCGTAAAAGGTCAAATGGTCAAAGATGCCGCTAACGGTGGCCAATTTGCGATTATTTATGGTCAGTCGATTAAATCAAGTGTTATGCCCAACGGCGGTATTGTTGCTGCCGACCTGCGCGATGTTAAGTATTACGTTCCGAATGTAATAACTTCATCCTTTGGTGGTCATGTTGATCTGACCACTGGCTCCACCAGGCCTTTGGGCTTGTGCCAAGTTTGTCATGCCGCCCCCTCATCCTGGCCCAAAACCGGTGGCCCGGCTACCCATTATCCAGCCACCGACTGTGATAGTTGCCACAATATTCTCACCGGCGGCGGCGCGCCTTTGGTGGCAAATGCCGGGGGGCCTTATCTGGTAGAGCAGGGGTCGGGAGTGACTCTCATGGGTGGGGCAGATTTTGCTACCCCTTGCATCGATGGGGAGTCTACCCAATGGGACCTGGACAACAACGGCACCTACGACGTGGCTGGGCCTGGTTTTGTTGGCGGCATAGTTAACCTTACCTGGGCGCAGCTTGGGGCCTATGGCCTACAGACGGTCGGGGTTCCGCATACGATCAGGTTGCAGGC
>Ga0334722_10007605_pt1 | contig 10479 bp, 11 predicted proteins | sample C3_bottom_MG_FD_207210 | JGI IMG/M metagenome (GOLD analysis project Ga0334722, IMG submission 207210) | Sediment microbial communities from Yellowstone Lake, YNP, Wyoming, USA - C3_bottom | ecosystem: Environmental > Aquatic > Freshwater > Lake > Sediment | place: USA: Wyoming | collected... | reverse complement strand
TCTAGCTGCCGGCGATGAATGCGCGCATTTTCGCATCATCGAAGACACCTTCCCATCGCGCCACAACGACGGTGGAAATGCAATTGCCCACCACGTTCACGCCGGTGCGCCCCATGTCCATCACCTGGTCGATCCCGAGCAGGATGGCCGCGCCCTCGAGCGGCAATCCGAACTGCGTGAGCGTCGCCGTGAGCACCACCAACGCCGCCCGCGGGACGCCAGCCACGCCCTTGCTGGTGAGCATGAGCGTCAGCATCATGAACAACTGGTGCCCGAACGTCAGCTCGATGCCTGCCAACTGCGCGACGAACACGCTGGCCAGCGACAAGTACAATGTGGTGCCATCCAGGTTGAAGCTGTATCCCGTCGGCAGGACGAAGCCCACGATGTTCTTGGGCACGCCGAACCGTTCCATGATTTCGAGCGCCTTCGGCAGCGCGGCCTCACTGCTGGCCGTGGTAAACGCGATGAGGAACGGCTCGCGCACGGCGCTGAGGAACTTGAAGAAGGGGACCCGCACGAGCACGGACACGCCGCCAATGACGACGAGGACGAAGACGATCAGTCCGCCGTACATCAGCAGGACGAGCTTGCCGAGGGTGTACAGGATACCCAGCCCCTTGTCGCCCACGGTGAACGCGATCGCCGCCATCACGCCGATGGGCGCGAACTTCATCACGTAGCCGGTGAACTTGAACATGGCCTGGGCCGTGCTCTCGAGCACCTCGATGACGGGCTTGCCCTTCTCTCCGATCGCGGCCACGGCAATCCCGAAGAACGTGGCGAAGACGACCAGTTGCAGGATGTCGTTCTTGGCCATCGCATCGATTACCGAGGTCGGAAACAGGTGCAGCAGGATGTCCCACGCCCCCTGTTGCTTCGTCGCCGCCAACGCGGCCAGATCGGCCGTGTTCGCCGCCACCGTCATCTCGACGCCCGTCCCCGGCTGAAAGAAGTTGACGAGCGCCAGCCCCCAGAACAGAGCGACCGTGGTGGCGGCCTCGAAATAAATGATCGCCTTCACGCCGATGCGTCCCATCGCCTTCATGTCACCGGTGCCCGCGATTCCGACCACGAGGGTCGAGAACAGCAGCGGCGCGATGATCATCTTGATCATCTTGAGAAACGCGTCCGCCAGCGGCTTGATATCCTTGCCCAGCCAGGGCCAGACGTAGCCGATCACGATGCCAAGCGCGAGGCCTATAAAGATCTGGGTCGTCACGCCCGGCACGCGCGAACGAGACGCGGTCGGCGGCGGCAGTTCAGCAGTGTCACGTTTCATCTGATCCGGCTCCTCGGTCTTACGACGCGCGATCCAACGCCTCTGCGAGCACCGCCACCACATAGCGCTGCTGGGTCTCGGTCAGCTCGCCGTAGATCGGCAAGGCCAGCGTCTCTGCCGCGGCGCGCTCGGCGTGCGGAAACTGCCCCGTCGCGTAGCCCAGGTAGGCAAAACACTCAAGCTGGTGGAACGGCACCGGATAGTAGATCGCCGTCCCGACGTGGCGTGACTCGAGATAGGCCTTGACCGGGTCGCGGCGCGGGACGCGCACGACAAACTGGTTGTAGATGTGGTCGGCATCCTTGGCAACGGCCGGGAGACCCACCCGGCTGTCGAGACCCTGCTGGACGAACAGTTCCTGGTAGCGGGCAGCGTTGCGGCGCCGCGCGTCGCTCCAGCCTGTCAGATACGGCAATTTCACCCGCAGCACGGCGGCTTGCAGCGCGTCGAGACGGAAGTTGCCGCCGATCACCTGATGGTAGTACTGCTTATCCGCGCCGTGCACCCGCAGGCGTCGCAGCGCCGCGGCCAGGTTCTCGTCGTGTGTGGTCACGAGGCCACCGTCACCGAATGCGCCGAGGTTCTTGCTCGGGAAGAACGAGAAACAGCCGACGGTGCCCAGGCCGCCCACGCGACGCCCCTTGTAGCGCGCACCAATGGCCTGACATGCGTCTTCGATCACGGGCACGCCGGCCCGGGCGGCGGCGGCGAGAATCGGATCGAGGTCGGCGCTTTGCCCGTACAGGTGCACGGGAATGATAGCCCTGGTCCGCGGCGTCATGGCGGCAGCCACGGCAGCGGGATCGATGTTGTAGGTAACCGGATCGATATCGACGAAGACGGGCGTCGCACCCAGACGCGCCACGCATCCAGCCGTCGCGAAGAACGAGTACGTGCTGGTGATCACTTCGTCGCCGGGGCTGATGCCGAGCGCCATCATCGCGACCAGCAGCGCGTCGGTACCCGATGTGACCCCGACGGCGTGTTCCACCGAAAGATACGCCGCCAGTTCGCGTTCGAGGGCGTCGATTTCGGGGCCCATGATGAAACGCTGGCTGTCGCACACGCGGGCGACTGCCGCGAGGATCTCGTCACGAATCGGAAGGTACTGCGCCTGCAGGTCGAGGAGCGGCACCTGCATCCCGACCGTTTGCCCGGTCCCGGTTGCGGTCACGTGATGTCTCCTGGTTGGACGAAAGCCGTTGAAAGAAGCGCGTGTGCGTTGAAGTGCCACGCCGCCGGAATCACGAATCGTAGCACCCGGTGAAAGACAGCTGCAAGCGCAACAGCGTCCTTACCGCTGGCGTTCCTTGACCGCAGCGCGGGTTTCGCGGTCGATTTCTCGACGCTTGATGGTCTCGCGGCGGTCGTGCGCCTGCTTGCCCTTGGCAAGGCTGATCGCGATCTTCACGCGGCCGTCTTTGAAGTACATCCGGACAGGCACGATCGTCATCCCGCGCTCGGTGACCTTGCCGACGAGCTTGCGGATTTCGGTACGGTGGAGCAGAAGTTTGCGGGGACGGAGCGGCGCGTGGTCAGCGTAGCCGCGGCAGCTGTACGAGCCGATGTGGACGCCGTGCAACCAGAGTTCGGTGCCCACAATGCGGCCAAAGCTGTCGCGGAGGTTCACGCGGCCTTCGCGGATGGCCTTGACCTCGGTGCCGATCAGCACCAGGCCCGCCTCGAAGGTTTCGAGCAGGTGGTAGTCGTGGTGAGCCTTGCGGTTGTCGGCGATGATACGCTCAGCCTTCTTGCGTTCGGCCTTCTTGTCGACGGTCACGGCCGGGCCTCCGGCGCGCCCAGCCCCGCTTTGCGGACCCGAGCGAGGCGCGCAGCCAGGCGCACCGCCTCAACCAGGCTGCCGTGATCGGCGATCCCGCGGCCGGCAATGTCGAATGCGGTCCCGTGATCGACGGACGTCCGGACAATCGGCAACCCGAGGGTGACGTTGACGGCCTTGCCAAACGCAAGCAGCTTCACGGGAATCAAGCCCTGATCGTGGTAACAGGCGACCACCGCGTCGAATTCGCCGCGGGCGGCCCGGACAAACACCGTGTCGGCCGGAAACGGGCCCTGGACGTCAAGGCCGTCGGCCCGACACGCCGCAACGGCCGGCTCCAGGGTCGTCGTTTCTTCACGCCCCAGGATGCCCCCTTCTCCCGCATGCGGATTCAGTCCAGTGAGCGCGATTCTCGGCGACGGGTATCCGAACCGCGGCAATTCCTGCGCGCTCAGACGCAAGATTCGCTCGACCGTCTCGCGCGTGAGCATCCGCGGCACGTCCGCCAGCGGAAGATGGATCGTCGCCAGCACGACGCGCAGCGCTTCGGCGTAGAACATCATCGCCACAGACGCCGCGCCCGTCAGCGCCGCCAGCAATTCGGTGTGGCCGCGCCACGGGAGCCCGGCCAGGGCAAACGCCTCCTTGTTGATTGGCGCGGTCGCCACCGCATCCACGCGACCGGCCACCGCATCGTCCACGGCGCGAACGATCGCGTGGTACGCGGCGCGGCCGGCTTCGGCGGACAGCTGTCCCGGCGTGAAGACCAAGTGGGCCTCCGGGCCGTACAGCACCGGCTCGCACACCTCGAGCACGCGCGGGTCGATCGACGCCTGAAGCGCGATTTCGGGGCCAATCCCCGCCGGATCTCCGAGGGTGATCGCCACCCGTGGCCGTGTAGTCGTCATGAGCCGCCGCTCGCGCCCGAACCGCAGCCACCGCCCTCACGGCAGCCACGACAGCCGCCGACGTCATCGGACGCTCCAGGGTAGACTTCGTCAGCCGCGACCTTGGTCGCGTGCACCTGGCTTGGCACCAGTTCGAACCGCAGGCAGCATTTCAATCGACCGCACACGCCGGACAGGCGCGACGGATTGAGCGCCAGGTCCTGCTGCTTCGCCATCTTGATTGAGATCGGGTCGAACTTCTTCAGCCAACTGCTGCAGCACAGCGGCCGCCCGCAGGTGCCGTAGCCGGTCACCAGCCGGGCTTCGTCACGCACGCCGATCTGGCGCAGTTCGATGCGGGTCTTGTACTCGGATGCCAGCTCGCGGACCAGTTCCCGGAAGTCCACCCGCTCTTCCGCCGTGAAGGAGAAGACCAGCTTCGACCCATCGAACGCCTGCTCCACGCGGATCAGTTTCATCGCGAGCCCGCGTTCGCGAACCTTCATGATCCCCACGCGCAACGCATCACGCTCGCGCCGGACGTGGCGTTGCCGCAGGTAGAGATCCTGCTGGGTGGCGCGCCGAACCACCGTCGTCGTGTCGGGCCCCGCGACCCTCGCGAGAACGGCAGCGGGCCGGGTCGCTACGTGGCCGAGCATCGACGCTCCGTCCACCAGGACAACAACCGGATCGCCCTCGACCAGCGGATATTCAAGTTCAAACGGCACCGTCGCCCGTACCGACTGACCCGGTACGATGTTGACCATCACGACGGCGCCGGAGGCTCCAGCGTTCATAACCGCCCGTCATCTAAGGCCGCGGACGCGGCGCCGAGTGCCCCGTGGTCGCTACAGCTGGAATGCCAGCCAGTCCACCACGATCTTGGGGCTGGCATTCTGGCGTTCCACCGCCGTGAGCGCTCGTCCGATAGCCGAAAACGCGCGTGCGAGACGGTCCTGGTCCCACGCCCCGGCCAGAGGTTCAAGCTCCGTCCTCAGGTCGAGATTGACCAGCGCCGCGTCGGGCGCGCGGGTTGAGATCACTGCCAAGTCTCGCAGGAGCGACAACATCGCGCGAAGCCGAACGGCCAACGCGCCCCGGTCCGCGGCCCCTGCCTTCGCGTCCCGTTCCTTCCCCTTGCCCTTCTTCGATGCCCCCGCCAGCAACGCCGCCCCGAGAGCCAGCCGTGCCCGCGGGTCCGTCCCTCGACTCGCCTCGCTCAGGATGGCGGTCGCGACGGCCCGCGCCTCGGTCAACACCCCGCCCCGTGTCGCCAGCGCGCGCGTGAGACTGCCACCCGACAGGGCGGCCGTTGCCCGCGCGTCGGGCTCGAGAAGTCCATGCCGGGCCATCAGCGTCTCGGCCATCTCGTTCGGGGACAGCGGGGCGAATCGCAACTGGCAGCACCGCGACCGGATGGTGTCCAGCAGCGTGGCTGGCCGCGCCGTCACCAGGACGAACACGTTGCGCGGGGGCGGCTCCTCCAACGTCTTCAGCAGCGCGTTCTGGGCATCCTCGCCCATCAGATCCGCATCGTCGATGACAATCACGCGGTAGCGGCCTTCGAAGGGACGGTAGGCCGTCTGGCCCACCACCTCGCGGATCTGATCGATCTTGATCGACGCGCCTTCTTCGGGTCCCACCGTCCGTACGTCCGGGTGGTGTCCTCGACTGATCTTCCGGCACGAGGTGCAGGTCCGGCAGGCATCTCGACCACCCGCGCCGTCCGTCACGGGGTGCAGACAGTTCAGCGCCTGCGCGAGCGCGAACGCAGCCTGGCGCTTCCCGATGCCATCCGTCCCCGAGAAGATCAGACTCGGTGGCAACACGTCGGACACGATGGCCCGCTTGAGGAGCCCGAATAGCCGCCGATGACCGACGAGGTCACTAAAAGCCATAGAAAACAGCCATTCGCGGACGGAACCTTACGGGCATGCTATCACAGGGGCCTGGGGGAGAATGACCTTCCGGCCCGCCGCAATCACCCAATCTTGCACGAAGCTTTGTACTCGTCGGAATTCGGATAGTCGAACGGCTGGCCACAGCGGGCAAGGCCAAAGTCCGCGATGGCCCGCATTCGGCCACTCCCTTCGTGGGCAGCGGATCCGTCTACGCTTCCAGCCGCCGATCCACGGCCCTGAGGACTTCGTCTATGGTGATGTCATCAATGCAGGCCGACGAGCGGCGGCAACGACGTTTGTGGTGGCAGTCGCATTGGTCGAAGCGCGAAAGGCTGACGTCTGACAGAGACCACGGACCGTTACGCGCCGGATCGGTGGGACCGAAGAGTGCCACGATAGGCGTGCCCAGCGCAGCGGCAATCTGCAGCGGCCCCGTGTCGCCCGCCACAAACAGCGTGGCACGCTCGATCACGGCAATCAGGCCGCCGAGATTTGTCGCCGGTGCGCTACGGGCAGACCCGTCGGATGCGCGGACGACGGCGTCAGCCAGGGCCTGCTCGCCGGGTCCCCATGTCACCACGGACAGGAGCCCATGCCGGTCCCGCAGGTGCCCGGCCACGGCGCCGAACCGCTCGGGTCTCCAGCGCTTGTTCGGCCAACCCGCACCAGGATTGAGAATGGCGAAGCGGAGTTGCCCGTCAGGCCCTGGCGCCGGCAACGCCCTCGCCAACTCGGGGTCGAAGGGTGCGGTGATCGGAAACCTGAGTGCTCCCGGGTCGATCCCCAACGCGCGGACGAGCGCGAGGTTCTTGCGGACGACGTGCACACCGCGTTCCGGTACCGCGGTTTCGGTGTAGCACACCTGCGCCGCGGGTTCGCGAAGGAACTGGGCGGCAAATCCAATCACACGACGTGCCCCGGACGCGCGTGCCAGCAGGGCGGACTTGATCAATCCCTGCGCGTCGAGCGCCACATCATAGGACTGCGCCCGCAGAAACCGCACTGCGCGCCAGACACCGGACGGACCTCCAGGAAACACGCGATCGTCGCTCCGGGTCCCAGACACGGGAGCGACGGATGGACTCCCGGCAGCCACGTTGTTTCGGGCGGCGAGCGCATTCAGTCCGCCAGGGGACACCGAACCGGAGTTGGGGTCGACGCTCGCTCGGCTGGAGTGCCCAATGACGATCGCGCGATCGAACCCCGAGACGAACGACAACAACGTGGCGTAGCGGGCGTCGACCAGCCAGTCGATCCGCGCATCGGGCCAGGCGGCCCGGATGGCGGCCACCGCCGGTACCATGTGCACAAGGTCACCCAGCGCGCCCAACCGGACGATGAGCACGCGGGAACCCATGTCAGTGTGGCGACATCCGCGACAGCAGGTCGCGCGTGGAGTGGTCTTTGGGGTCGCCCACGATGGCGGTGCGGCCGCCGTACGACAACACGGTCGGACGCTCGGGCACGGTGTCCACGGTGTAGTCCGTCCCCTTGCAGTGCACGTCGGGCTTGTAGCGCAGCAGCAGGTCGGCCACGGTGCGCCCGGAGAAGATGACGACGTAGTCGACGGCGCGCAAGGCGGCGACGAGTTCAGCACGGTCGGCTTGCGCCATGATTGGACGGCCGTTTCCTTTCAACGCGCGCACCGCCTGGTCGTCGTTGACCGCCACGATCAGGCAGTCCGCCTCACGTGACGCGGCTTCGAGGTACCGCACGTGCCCGACGTGTAACAGATCGAACACGCCGTTGGCGAGCGCCACCGTGCGGCGTGCCGCGCGCGCGTCCGCCACAAGCCGATCGAGATCCTCGAGCGTGACGATCTGGCCCATCAGTGTCTCGCGGCGGCGTCCGTGACCGGATGATCGAGCAGCCAGACGACCGCATCAATGAGGTTGTTGCAGACGGCATCCGGGGCCACGCCCGGCGGCGGATGGAGTTCTTCGGTGGCACCGTACCCGGTGCGCACCAGGATGGCGCGCGCGCCGACATGTCTCGCCACCGCGATGTCGCGCCATCGATCGCCGACGACCACAGACCGCGACAGATCGATGTTCAGGTCACGGGCCGCCTGCAGCGCCATGCCAGGCATCGGTTTGCGGCAGTCGCACTCGCGCCGGTACTCCGGGACGTCGGCATCGGGCGAGTGAGGACAGTAGTAGTGGCCGTCCAATTGCGTGTCTCCGCGTGCACACTGCTCCTCGAGGAAGCGGCGCGTCTCATCCACGAACGCCTCGGAGTAGAGCCCCTTCGCCACGCCCGCCTGGTTGGTGACCACCACCACCAGATAGCCCGCGCGGCGCAGCAGCCGGATGGCGTCAATCGCAAACGGGAACAGCACCAGCCGCTCGAGACGATCGATGTACCCGGCGTCCTCGTTGATAGTGCCGTCGCGGTCAAGGAAGGCCGCTGGTCGTGTGACGCTCACAGATAATCCCCCAGGGCGTTGAGCACCCGGTCCACCGAAATGCTGGTCATGCACCGATGATCGATCGGGCACTCACGCAGTCCGCACGGCCGGCACCACGCCGTGCCCGCAATCACGGTGACAGAACCGCTGGCGCGGGGCACCGGCGCGGTCGCCCGTTCGTCGGTGGGGCCAAACACCGCGACAACCGGCGTCCCGACGGCGGCGGCCAGGTGCATCGCCCCGGAATCGTTCGACACGAACGCGCTACAGGCGGCCAGGACGCCGGCCAGCTGCACGAGGGTCGTCTGTCCGGCCAAGTCGATGACGGATCCGGCCCGCGCCGATGGGCCGATCTTACCGGCTTCGGCCACGATCGCGCACGTCGTGGGAACGTCGGCGGCTCCGCCCACCACGACGCACGACACCCCGCACTCACCCGTCGCCCGCGCGATCAGATCCGCCACCCGTGGCCCAGGCCACCGCTTCGCCCCGCCAAACGCCGCCCCTGGCGCGAAGCCGACGAGCCGACTCGATCCATCCCAGCCACGCTCCCGCAACGCGAGACGCGCGTCCTCGATGACCCGAGCGGGCACCTCCACGCGCGGTTCGCGCGGCCCGTTTTCGGCGCCGAGCGCCGCCACGAGATGGCGGTACGCATCCACCTGGTGCAGCACACCGCGCGCGCGGGCCACCCCTCGCGTGAGCAGCAGTCTCCGGAAGTCGCGGCTGTAGCCCCATCGATTGGGCACCCGCGCCCGCAGGACGGTCAGCGCGGACCGGATCGAATTGGGGAACAACACCGCGGTGGTGGCACCCACCTCCCGGGTGCGTTGAACGTCATTCGCGAGCGCTCCCCGGCCGGACGAGCCGCCGGCAAGCGTCACCACTGCGTCAATGCCGGGTACGAGCTCAAACAACGGCGCGACGCTTGGACGGGCCGCGACGACGAACCGCTGCTGCGCCGAATACTGCCGGAGGTCAGCCATCGCCGGCAGGGCCATCACAGCATCGCCGAGCCAGTTTGGCGCCAACGCCAGCAGCGTCATGAGTCCTCGTGGTCCGGTCCGGATCCGTTGCCGTTCTCGGAGGCAATGGCCGGGAACATGCCCGGGCCATCGGCGATCGCGTCGTCGCGCCAGCGACGATGCATCCACAGCCAGAGTTCCGGCTGCCGGCGGACGTACATCTCGAGCACGTCCGTGCACCGTTGGGTGAACTCGCGGATCGCTTCGGGCGAATCCCCGCGGGGCGGATCGACCGGATGGTCGTACACCACACGGTACCGGCCATCCGGCAACGGCAATGCGAATGCCGGAATCACAGGGGCGCCGGTCCGCAACGCCAGCACGCCGAGCGCCAAGGTGGTGGCGGCCGGACGATCGAAGAAGTTCACCGTGACCGCCTCGGGGGCCTGAATGTGCTGGTCAATCAGGATGGCGACACCCTGATTGGCCGCAAGCGCCCGCAGCACCCGGCGTAACGCGCCACGACGATAGATGACATGGTTGCCGGTGGACGCGCGCAGGTCCTCGAGCAGCGCGTGCAAGTACGGGTTGTCGAGCCGACGAGCCAGCAGTCCGAGGGGGGAGAACGCGGAACTGTGGGCGAGCGCATTGATCTCCCAGAAGCCGAAATGCCCCGTGAACAGCAGTGCGCCGCGCCCTTGCCGGTGGGCGGCGTGGATGTACTCGGCGCCCTCGAACTCGACGCGCGCGAGCTGCTCGGGCACCGACAGGCTGCCGAATTTCAACATCTCGAAAAGCACGCGGCCGAAGTGGGCAAACACGCGCCGCACAAGCGCCCGCTGCTCGGCCGACGACCGCCTCGGAAACGCGGCGGCCACATTCGCGAGGGCAATGCGGCGATGGCGCCGATCGGACAGGTAGAACAGGTAGCCAACACCGTCGCCAAGCGCGCGCACGCCGCTCCAAGGCAGCGCGCACGTGACAACCTGCATGACACGGACCGCCGCGTATTCAATGCGGTGTCGGACGGATCGAGTGTGGGAAACCGCGCTCACTCCGCGCTCCCCCTCCCGGTGGCGGCTGCGGGACTGCCGCCCACCGACGCACGTGTGAGACGCTGGCAGAGCCAGTCACGAAACGCCGTCGCCGGCTCAATACTTACCGTGAGCGGCAGCCAGGCCAGCGGAAGGGCCGCGGGCGTAAATGGCTCGAGTCGCATCATGTCTTTTTCCGTTGTCACCACGACGCTGGCTCCCG
>Ga0334722_10007604_pt1 | contig 10479 bp, 10 predicted proteins | sample C3_bottom_MG_FD_207210 | JGI IMG/M metagenome (GOLD analysis project Ga0334722, IMG submission 207210) | Sediment microbial communities from Yellowstone Lake, YNP, Wyoming, USA - C3_bottom | ecosystem: Environmental > Aquatic > Freshwater > Lake > Sediment | place: USA: Wyoming | collected... | reverse complement strand
GAGCAAATCAGATATTCTTTTTATACACGCGATGATTCTTGTATTCCACGCCATTAAGATTTTTCAAATCGGCGCGCATCTGGCGCGTCGTCTCAGCCACTTGAGTCATCTCAACGTGGTCGAATTGCTTGAAGTCCAGCAGAGTTTTTCCCAACTCATAATACAGCAGGGCATTCCCGCCATGGCCCTGATGCTCCGGCAGAATGCCCATGCCATTGCCGGAGACGGTTTTGGTGCGCTTCATCTCCAGCAGAAGGTCAATCAGGCTGAGCGGTGTGAGGCGGCCCTTGGCGCGTTTCAGCGCGGCAGAGACATCCGGGAACGCAAACAGAAAGCCGACCACTTCATCGTTGTGTGTGATGATCTTGATCAGGCGATGATCAGCCACCAACATGATATTATCCACCACGAATTTGATTTCATTCGGCGTGAACGGATAATATTCCCAGTTGTTGACAAAGGTTTTGTTGTAAGCGTCGCCGATACGCTGCGCCCATGAGATCAACTCACGCTTGCTCTTGAATTGCTTGACCTTGAGTTTGCCGCGCTCCGCCGTGCGTCGAGCGATTCGCTCGACGCGTTCAGGAATTTTGAACGCGTCGGAGGGAAGATAGCAGGAGACAAAGTCCACTTCTTTTTCAAAGCCGAGCGCCTCGACCAGTTTGGGATAATAATCGTAGTTATAGTTCATCATTGACATCATCTGGCGATATTCAAAGCCTTCGATCTGAATCCCATAGCCATCGAAAGCAGACATGCCCTTCGGGCCGACAATTCGGTTTAGTCCGCGCTTTTTGGCCCAATCAAAGACCGCGTTGAAGAGCGCGTTGGCAACTTCCTGGTCATTGATGCAATCGAAGAAATAAAACTCGGCGTCTTTGGTCTTATGATACTGGTTGAACGGTTTATTTTCCAACGCCGCAATGCGGCCCACTGCTTCCCCATCGCGCAAAGCAAGATAGAAGTCCGCATCCGAATGCTCGAAGAACGGATGCTTCTTGCGGTTCAGCTGGAGATATGAGTCGGCAAATAACGGCGGCACCCATTGCGGGCAATCTTTATAGAGATGAAAGGGATATTCCACAAATTGCCTGACCGGGGATTTATTATCCGTGTCAACGAGCTGGATGGTAAGCATGATGGCCTCCAGGAATGGGATAAATTTACTCAAGTATATAACGAGATGCGAGACCGAGGCTAGTGTCATTCATCCTGCGCGAAACGCTTTTGCTTTCAAGATATAATCACTTCATCAAGCGGAGGGCCTATGCCAAAACCGAAGTCAGCACTTCAGCCTGACGAAATCCTGAAGGCCGAATACGAATACATTGCCAACACGGTCTTCCAGGCCAATGAAGACCGCTCACGCGTGGCATCCTTCTATTTTGTCGCGGTCGGCTCCATTGTCGCCGCCATCCTTGGTACACAATTCGCGCATGACAACCTGAGGAGCGTGGCGCTTGCCTTCGCTTTGTTGTTTCTGATTCTCACGGCGCTCGGGGCGTTGACCATCGCGCAATTGGCGCGACTGCGCGCGGCCTGGCACGAATCCGTTGAAGCAATGAATCAAGTCAAGAATTTCTACATCGAGAATCATCCGGAGATTGCTGTCGCTTTCAAATGGCGCGGCAAAACCATCCCGCCCACCGACAAACCATACAGCATCGCCAATCTCATCGCGGTCGAAGTGGCTTTGCTCGGCGCGCTGACCACCGCGGCCGCGGCATACTTCTTCCTATTCATCTTCGGCAAAATATTTTTATGGGGCTGGGCAGTAATTCTGCTTGCCTTTATTTTGGGCTACGTCGTTTTATGGATTTGGTACAAACATCTTTTAGTGGACGACCGCTAAACAACCGGAGCAACTTCATGCCTCGCGATTACAACCTCGAGAAAATCCTTCCCACCGCACATCAACGACTGCCGGAATATCAACGCGACGATGATTGGATTCGCGGATTTCTGCGCCGCGCGCAGATTGCCCACATCGCCTCGCGCTGGGACGATCAGCCGTTCATCACACCTTCGACTTTTTTCTACGACGAAGCCGGACACCGTTTAATCTTCCACTCGAACCTGGCCGGGCGCGTCCGCTCGAACATCGAGCGCCATCCCGAAGTCTGCGTGGAAGTCAGTGAGATGGGAAAAGTTTTGCCGTCGAATGTTGCGCTGGAATTTTCGCTCCAATTTCGGAGCGTGATCGTGTTCGGCAAAGCGCACCTGATCGAAGACCCAAACGAACAACGCGAAGTTCTGCATCAACTAATCGCCAAATATTTCGGGCAGATGGAACTCGGCAAGGATTACCGTCCGGCCACAGACAAGGAATTGAAACGCACATCCGTTTACGAAATCAAAATCGAATCGTGGAGCGGCAAGGAAAACTGGAAAGACCGCGCCGACCAATCGGATGAATGGCCCGCGCTGGACGAAAAATGGTTTGCGTAAGGAGAATGCTATGCCCAGCGAAAAATTTCGCACGGAACAATTCAAGGTCAATGGCGAAGAATTGCTCGCCCGAATCAAGAAACTGATCCACGAAGGCAATATCCGCCGTATCATTATCAAAGATAAAGATAGCAAAACCGTGATGGAAATCCCGATGACCCTTGGCGTAGGCCTTGATCGCGCCGCAGTTGGCCGCCATCGGCGCCATCGCCGCGTTGCTGACCGAAGCGACTGTGGTCGTTGAAAAATCAGAATAGATCATGAAATCGTTCCGTAAAGAACTGTGGTTCAACATCCCTTCCCGCCGCGGGTTTGTCAACATCACCTCCCAAGTCGAGGAAGCCCTGCGTGAAAGTGGAATCCGCGAAGGCTTGATTCTGGTCAACGCGAGTTTGTCACACTTCCGCCACCAGGTTTCCTGACGATCGGGAGTTTTCGAATCTCCCCAGTGAATTCTCCTGCCAAGCACTCAATCTTGAATTTGCCATTCGTGATCTGAACATGGACCTTTAGCATCTCTAAGTTGCGCCGTTTTGTTTGAAAGTCAGCATTTTGGATTCCGACAAAAACATCCTGTGCAAATTCGACGAATTCCTGTATTGCGTTATCTGTCAGTCGTCTTACAGCCAATTCAGATTGCAAGTTGTCCCGTCGCTTGCACAAGGCTTCATATCTTGAGTTAACCTCATCCTGGTCCCGTTTAAGGCTTTTGGCAACCAGCCCATCGGCCAGCCGGAGAGCCTGACCAATCTCTACTGCGTCGGCTTCAGCTTGCACGATCATAGCTACCACTGCACTTAACTCTTCCACTTTTGGATCAAGCGTTGTCAGTTCCTGTTGTTGGGCTATCCGCAACTGTTTCTCAAGATTGTCGAGATCTCCAAAGAGATTCTCGATGCACTCCCAAGCATCCACTTCAACTGCATCTGCGCGCACAGAACGCGCTCTGCACGTCCGTTCCTCGAGATGTGTATGATGATTATTTCTCCACGAGCACGTGTAATACTGATGGTTACTAAAAAACTCTCCGCTCATCGCTCTTCCACAGGCACAGCGAATCAGCCCGCTCAATAGATAATCATGTTTCTTGTTACGTTTTGAAAACTGCTTATTGTGTTTCCTGATCTCTTGTGCCATTTCCCATATTGTGCGATCAACAAGCGCGGGAACTTCAATTTCAATCCATTCTTCCTTTGGTCTCTGGTTCCGAGTTGGACCGATACGAACACCAAAACGCCATATGCCGGCATAAGTCTCCGGAGCAATGATGCTCAGAACTGTAAAAGCATGCCACATCCCGGACGGACGTTTGCGATGATAGCCAGGGTTGGTTTCTCCTGGAGTAGGGACTTGCATCTCGGAAAGACGTTTCGCTATCTTTCCTGCCGAGAGCCGCTGACCTGTTTCATCTCCAAAGACATACCACTGATAAATCAGATGTACAATTTGGGCTTCTTCTTCGAGGGGCTTGAAATTTAGGATCTTCCCGTTTTCATCTCGAACATGAACATAGCCATAGGGAGGCCGTGCCCCAATGACACGCCCCATTCGCGCCTTTGCCCGCTTTCCCCTCATCGAGCGTTCCCGAATTTTCTTTCGTTCGTCGCTTCCCTGCCAGCCTTTTATTACCAGAACAATATCCAGCTCACTCTCGATTTTGCCCACATCCAGTGCATAAACTTCAGCACCTACGCGCAGCCAATTGCGAACGGTTGCCAGCAGGTCCACAATATCTCGCGAAAGGCGGTCTACCTGGTGAACGACAACAGCATCCACCTCCCGAAACTTAATCATCTCCGCCAGCTGCTTTCCCTGTGGACGTTCCACAACGGGAATTGCACCGCTATGATCATCACGAAATTCGGCAACCACCGTGTAACCCAAATGCTCTATGAATTGTCGGCATCCTTCCAGCTGACTGGGTAAGCTATAGCCCTTATCGGCTTGGCCGCGGTTTCAGTGCGTGAAACCATCATGAGGAGGAACCAACCTAAAATGGCAGCGCTCACAGATGCGGGCAGGATGCCGATTTTGCTATAGTCGAAAAGCACATCTCCTGGAAAAGCCAGATTGGCTAGAAAGATCGAAGTCGTAAAGCCAATCCCTCCCAGAAAACCCGCGCCGACCAAATGCCTCCAGCGAACCCCTTCTGGAAGATGGGCGACATGCAGAAGGACAGCCACAAGGCATGCCGCCACGATTCCCATTGGCTTGCCAATCAACAGACCCAGAAAAATGCCGACCACAACTGGAGTGAGGAAGACTGCGGAAAGCGAGATCCCATGGAAGCTGATCCCTGCATTCGATAGCGCAAATACAGGGAGGATGCAGTAATTTACCCAGGGAGTCAGAACATGTTCCAGGCGCGTCACAGGTCCAGCCTGGTCGGCGTGACGGGACCTCACAGGAATGGTTAGCGCCAGGATCACGCCAGCAACGCTGGTGTGAATTCCCGACTCCATAAATGCAGCCCACAAGAAAACACCCAGGATCAAATAAGGAATCAGACTTTGCACACCGCCTTTGGCGAGCAGCAACAATAGAAGTACGATAGCCGCGCTCACCAAAATAGGCAGGAGTAAAAACCCCTCATGGTAAACCAGGGCAATCACGATGGTTGCTCCGATATCATCCACGACTGCCAGCGTGACGAGAAATGCACGCAGCCCCGCAGGAATCCGATTCCTCAGCACGGAGAGGATGGCAATTGCAAAGGCGGGATCGGTCGCCATTGGGATTGCCCAGCCGACGAGGGTGGATTTCTGCCAGTTGAACAGGGCAAAGATCAAGGCAGGGACGATCATTCCACCAATCGCGCCAGCCATAGGCAATGCCGCTTTGCGCGCGGAACTTAAACTCCCCAGTACCAACTCTTGTTTGATCTCCAGCCCAACGGTTAAGAAGAAAACAGCCATCAGGGTGCTGTTGATCCAATCCTGGACAGTTTCTGTGATTTCCAATGGACCCAGGCGGAGCGTCAAATTGTGTTCGAGGAGCTGGTGATATGGCGCGGACCAAGGTCCGTTTGCCAAAAGGATCGCGCCCAGAGTCGCCAACAGCAAGAGACTGCCATTGGCATAATCACTCCTGAGAAAACTCTTGAAATTTTGAAGAAGGAGTGTTGATTGCGAAGCCTGTTGTCTTTTCATGGATGCTCCTTTTGAAGAGTTGATTATTTTATCTTACTCTTTTTCCTGTATACTTGGCGCAAGAGGAAAACTTTATGCCGACCCTGCACTGGCTTAACGACGAAGAAGCGCGCAAACAATCGAGACAAATCCCTTACCGCCTGCTTGAAGCGGACGCGACCTTAAGCGCCCCTCTCCCTGCCGAGTCCCCCTCTCCCAGCGGGAGAGGGGCTAGGGGTGAGGGCGAAAACATGCTCATCCAAGGCGACAACCTCGAAGCCTTGAAAGCCCTCTTGCCTTACTACGCGGGACAGGTGAAGTGCATTTACATTGACCCGCCCTACAACACCCAAAGCGCCTTTGAACATTATGACGATAATTTGGAACATGCAACTTGGCTAACCACAATATACCCGCGACTGGAAATGTTGCGCGAATTACTATCTGACGATGGCTCAATCTGGATTTCAATAGATGACAATGAGGTTCACTATCTGAAAGTAATCATGGATGAGGTCTTCGGAAGGAAGAATTTCATAACTACAATCATTTGGCAACAAAGAACATCTCGGGAAAATCGGAAAGTATTTTCTAACAATCACGAATATATTCTCTTGTCTGCTAAAAACCCTGTTGCTTTTGGGGAAGCAAGAAATAGCCTTGATTTAGATGAAGAAGTTCTTAGTCGTTACAAAAATCCTGATAATGACCCAAGAGGATCATGGCAATCTGTATCCGCAAATGCTCAAGCTGGTCACGGCACACCAGACCAATTTTATGTTTTGGTTGCCCCAAATGGAAAAACACATGAATTACCTCCTGGTAGATGCTGGACTTATACCGAAAGAAAAATGCAAGAAGAAATAGCAAAGAATAATATTTGGTTTGGCAAAGATGGAAATGGTGTGCCACGAGTAAAAAAATTCTTATCAGAACCAAGCAATGGTTTAACGCCCGAAACACTTTGGCTTGCTGATGAAGTTGGAACCAATGACCATGCAAAGAAAGGCTTGATAAGATTATCGCTTGATGAAGAAGTATTTGATACTCCTAAACCTGAGATTTTGCTAAAAAGAGTTATTCATATCGCAAGCGAAAAAGGTGATATTGTTCTTGACTCCTTCCTCGGCTCAGGCACAACTGCCGCCGTCGCTCACAAAATGGGCAGAAGATATATCGGCATTGAGATGGGCGAACATGCGGTCACGCATTGCGTCCCGCGTTTGAGGAAAGTCATCGAAGGCGAGCAAGGCGGCATTTCAAAAGAGGTCAACTGGCAGGGAGCGCAGGCTGGATTCCCGTTACCCGGCGCATAGCATCTAACACATCAAAGATTTCGGGGCGAATGATGCGGTAGTAGATGTTCAATCCATCGCGGCGATCTTCAACTAGGCCCGCGTCGCGCAGAACCATCAACTGCTGGGAGATATAAGCCTGGCGAAATTTGAAAGTCGCTTCCATGTGACAAACGCATTCTTCTCTATTTCGCAACAGATCGAGAATCGCCAGCCGGGCGGGGTGCATCAGAGCTTTGTAGAGTTTGGTTTCTTGTTCGTAGGTTTCCATATTTCACCTATATTCAATCTTTTGAATGAGTATACACCCGTCAAGAAATGTGTCAAGTATGAGTTTTGTCAGGATTTTGGGGTGATTTCTGTTCGCGCTAATTACCTCACGGCAAACGGGAAGAAAACCTGCATATGACAAAACTCATTTTTCTTTACAACAAACGTCCCGCCTATGTCAGGGTTTTCCCTACAAGACGGGAAAATCTATCGGGTTTTTCCCGATTTTGGATTTCGGGCAGAGGGTGGAAAATGATATCGGCATGATCGGATTCTGATCCGAATCTATTTCAAGAAGGAGAAGCACAATGTCTAATCCGAACGAAGCAACTTTGATCGAGAAGTATGCTTCCGAGGTTTTTGCTGGTCTGGTGGCTCCGCTGGATGGTGTAGAGATTTCCGCGCTGGCCGTGGATGACCCGCTGGCAAAAGAGGATGTTCTGATGCGCATGAACGCGGAATTGAAGCGCGCGCTGGAAAAATCCGCTTCGGAACGACACTGGGTAATGGTGATTGACCTGCGACATTGCGTCGGTTGTCACGCTTGCACGGTTGCGTGCATCGCTGAAAATAAATTGCCGCCGGGGGTAGTCTATCGCCCGGTGATGACGGAGGAAGTCGGCACGTATCCCAATGTGACGATGAAATTCCTGCCGCGCCCGTGTATGCAATGCGAAAACTCACCTTGTACTGAAGTTTGTCCTGTCACCGCCACTTATCATAATGAAGAGGGCGTTGTCGTAGTGGATTACGATCAGTGTATCGGATGCCGCGCCTGCATGGCGGCTTGTCCGTATGGCGCGCGTACCTTCGATTTTGGTTACAACTATGCCGAGCAATTGCCTGTCTTTGATGGCGCGGTGATTGGCGGGAAAACTGCCGCGGGATACGAGCATGCCAGCCAGGAGTATGGCGAGGCGCGGAAACGCAGTGGGCGGCACGAGTCGCCGGTGGGCAACGTCCGCAAGTGTCACTTCTGCCTGCATCGTATCAAGGATGGAATGTTGCCCGCTTGCACCACCACCTGTATCGGTCGCGCCACCTATTTTGGCGATGCCAACGATCCCGACTCGCTGGTGACTGAACTCATCAACAAGCCCAACGTGATTCGGCTCAAGGAAGAACTTGGCACCGAACCGCGCGTCTATTACGTTGTGTAGGAGGATGAGATGATCAAGAAAATCACTTACGCTGTCGGCGCAATGGCCCTGTTGTTTGGGCTTTGGGGCGTCTATATTCGTCTGTTCCAAGGTGAGCAAAGCGCTAACTATGGCTCCTACATTGGATGGGGTTTGTGGGTTGCCATGTATCTGTTTTTGGCGGGTTTGGCGGCAGGCGCGTATATGCTCGCCACGCTCGATTATCTTTTCAATGTGCCGCAATTCAAAGGCATGGGCAAGACCATGTTGTGGGCGGCGCTCGTGACCCTGCCTGCGGGACTCGCTTCCATTGGCATGGATTTGGGACACATGGAGCGCATCTGGAAGGTGTACCTCGAACCGAATTTCACATCCTTCCTCGCGCTCATGGTTTGGGGATACACGATCTTCCTCATCCTGATCCTGATCTCGTTATATCTGGCTTTGACTCAACCTGACAAAAAACCGATGAAGATCGTGATGTGGATCGGCTTCGTGGTTTCCATCCTTGTGGCGGGCGGCGTGGGCTTCCTGCTCGGCGGTAATGCCTCGCGCCTGTTCTGGCACGTTGGCTTGCTCCCCGTCCAATTCCCCGTCTTCGCCATCGCTTCAGGCGCAGCATTGATGTTGCTTATCGTCGGCTGGTTCATGCCCGCGCTGGAAGAAAAACAACGCGGCGACCTGCTCTGGCTGTTGGCGATCATCACCATTGCGACCAGTGTGGCAAAACTATATTTCCTCTTTGCAGACTTGACCCAATCGCTCTACGGCGGCGCGACCGATAACGTGATTGCCATCCAATACATGTTGACAGGTCCGCACGCCTTCATGTTCTGGGGTGTACAAATTGTGTTGGGGCTGGTTATCCCCGTCTTTGTGCTTGCCCAGCCTAAATTGGCAAAGAACGGATTTGTCGCCGGGCTGATGGGCTTGTTCCTGATGATCGGCTACGCCGCCGCCCGCATCCTGATTGTGGTACCCGGACAAGTGGCGGAAATGATGCCCGGTCAGGCAGAAGCCTTCCACGGTCCTAAATTGACTCTCGCTTACACTCCCAGCCTGATGGAGTGGTCGGTCACATCCGCCGTGATGGGATTTGCCATTCTCGGCATCCTGATCGGCATGGACTATCTGCTCGGCTATCTGGCGCGCTTTACGGAGGCAAAGAAATGAAAACCGAAAACAAGATTTCACGCCGCGACGTTCTCAAACTCATGGGCGCGACGGGCGCGGCAGTGGCCTTCCTGGGTAATCTTCCCAAGGCACAAAAAGCCATTGCCAAAACCATGAGTGCAGGCGAGGGCAATTTCTTTGAAGCCAAACCCGAAAACCAGATCTACACCGTCTGCCTGCAATGCAACACCGGTTGCGGCATCAAGGTCAAACTGCTGGAAGGCCTAGCCGCCAAGATCGAAGGCAACCCCTACAGCCCATGGACGCTCTGGCCGCATCCCGCCTACGAAACACCGGTCAAGGATATGGCGACGGTCGAGGGCGGACTTTGCCCCAAAGGACAGGCCGGCATCCAGACTGCCTATGATCCCTATCGCATTACCAGCGTACTCAAACGCAAGCCCGGCACCAAACGCGGCGAGGGTCAATGGGAAACCATCCCCTTCGACCAGGCGATTGAGGAAATCGTTAATGGCGGCAATCTTTTCGGTGAAGGCAATGTGGATGGCATGAAAGCCGTCCGCGCGCTGGCGGATGCCGAGGTCTCTAAAGAGATGAAGGCGGCCGTACAGAAGATTTGGGACGAGAAAGACGCCGAGAAGAAAAAAGAACTGGTGCATGAATTCCAGACGGAATTCAAAGACCATCTCGATGTCATGATTGACCCTGAACACCCCGATCTCGGCCCGAAGAATAACCAATTCATGTTCGTGTGGGGACGCATGAAAGGCGGACGCGAAGATGTAGTGGATCGCTTTGTCAAAGGCGGATACGGTTCGATCAACATGAACGGCCACACCACCATTTGCCAGGGTTCGCTCTACTTTACTGGCAAAGCCATGAGCGCCAAGTGGAACGCTGAAAAAGGTTCCTTCGATGGAGGCGATAAATTCTACTGGCAGGTGGATACCGCCAACAGCGAGTTCGTGATTTACGTTGGCTCCAATTTACTGGACGCCAACTACGGTCCTCCACAGCGCGCGCCCAAAGCCACGGACGCCATCGTAAACGGGCGCAAATTCGCGG
>Ga0334722_10007603_pt1 | contig 10479 bp, 7 predicted proteins | sample C3_bottom_MG_FD_207210 | JGI IMG/M metagenome (GOLD analysis project Ga0334722, IMG submission 207210) | Sediment microbial communities from Yellowstone Lake, YNP, Wyoming, USA - C3_bottom | ecosystem: Environmental > Aquatic > Freshwater > Lake > Sediment | place: USA: Wyoming | collected... | reverse complement strand
CGCCCCCTCTGCCGCTTGCCTAAAAGGGCCATACAGACAGGAGTGGTATTTCACAGAATAGCTCAGAATGGGGATGTGCTGAAAATGTGCCGCGTCGAGTCCTTGGCGGATGGCGTGAACCATCCCATCCATCATGCCACTTGGGGCCACGACATCAGCGCCAGCTCTTGCATGGCTCACAGCCTGTTTGACAAGGAGTGCAAGGGTTTTGTCATTGTCAATTCCCCCGTCGCACAGAACACCGCAGTGGCCATGGTCGGTGTATTCACAGAAGCAGACATCAGAGATGATCAGCATCTGAGGCGCTACCTGCCGTATCACCCCGATCGCCTCCTGCACAATCCCCTCCTCACTATAAGAATCGGAGCCCACAGGGTCTTTATGCGCAGGAATGCCAAACAGCAACACAGAATGGATCCCCAGCTGGGCTAGCTCCTGGATCTCCTGCTGCAGCCTGCTCAGTGGAATTTGAAACAGCCCCGGCATTGCCTCAATTGGCCGTTTCTCCCCCTCTCTGCCCTTAATGAAAAGGGGAAACACCAGGTCCTTGAGGGCGATCTCACTCTCCCGAATCAAGTCGCGCAGCACAGGGTGTTGTCTTAGGCGTCTGAGGCGTAAGTTGGGAAAAGCAGCTTGCATAGGAGGTCTCCATTTTGGAGAGCCAGTTTACACCCAAAGGGCGGCAAAGCGCAAGAAGTCACTTGGAGAAGCAGGGGCTCCAGGCAGTATTTTTTTGAAACTTTGTGTAAGAGTCTTTGTGTGTGTGTACGCCAACTTATGAACAATACAATGCCATACAGACAGTCGTAACATGCTTCTGCTGTAAGAGTTATTAGGCATACGCAGGGTGAAAGCACGAGGCGCTGAGACGCTGAGGTTGTTTATTTGCTGGAGGCAAATAAACAACGAGCACTCGCGGCGATGCTCGTCCGCGAATTAACGCTGCAGCTCACTACTGCCAATCCATACTTTGTCTAAAAAATTTGTCTATCAAATTACACACATGAACCGGAGACCTTAATCGTTTTTTGTCTTTGTTGAACTTATCCCATTAATATTTTTCGTCGAGTTTTTGGATTCTTTTGGCCGCTTTTCGATTTCAAACTTTGGAGGCCATATTCGAGAGTGATATTGCCTCCAAAGTTTGAATCAAAAATCGGTTCAAAAGAACCGAAAAATCGACTGAAACTTATTAGTGGGATAGGTTCTTGTGCGGAGCACGCTTCATAAGGGTCCTCATAAACCAATAGCGGTCAGCATTAAAACGTTAATTCGCGGACGAGCATCGCCGCGAGTGCTCGTTGTTTATTTGCCTCCAGCAAATAAACAACCTCAGCGCCTCAGCGCCTCGTGCTTTCACTCTGCGTATACCTAATAGCTTTTGGAGCAACAGACTGACCACCTTCGTCAGCATCTAAGGCATCTAAAACACAGCAATGTATCCCCATTCTATACGAAATATTTCTAGCGGGAATTGCTGTTGGGAAAGAAATGTATGAATTGGTAAACTAGGGAGCATTATGACGCTATTTCTTACCTGCCAAAACCTCAGTAAATCGTTTGGCAACCGCACCCTGTTTACTGATCTCTCTTTCAGCGTATTCTCTGGAGACCAGATTGGCCTGATCGGGCCCAACGGCTCTGGAAAATCCACCTTGCTGAAAATCCTTGCCAACATGGAGTCGGCCAATTCTGGGACCCTCTCTGCAAAAAGGGGGTTGAAGGTGGGGTATATCCCTCAAACCTGTGAATTTCCCGATGCAAAGCCAGAGACCATCCTCCTCAACTCCTTCCAGGTGGAGGATGTGCGCCCCGATTATGAAAGGCAGCTGCTTGCCGCAACGTGGATGAGCAAGCTGGGTTTTACAGGAGAGCAGCCCTCTGCAGCCTCTCTTTCAGGTGGCTGGAAGAAGCGGCTGAGCCTTGCTATGGCACTCATGCATGCCCCCGATCTGCTCCTTTTGGATGAACCTACAAACCATCTCGATCTTGAAGGGATCCTCTGGTTGGAGAAATTCCTTCCCAAAGAGGCGCCCTCTTACCTGCTTGTCAGCCACGACCGCTACTTTCTTCAGAATATGATCAACCGCACGATCGAGATCAACCCCGTTTATCCAGGGGGACTATTTTGCATCGATGGGACGTATGCTGAATTTCTAGAGCTAAAAGAGGGGTTTTTAAAGGGGCAGCTCGAGCAGCAGCGCTCGATTGCCTCCAAAGCGCGCAAAGAGCTCGACTGGCTGCGGCAATCTCCCAAAGCTAGAACATCAAAATCTAAATCGCGCGTCGAAGATGCCCACGCTCTATTGCAGGAGCTCTCTGACATCAAAGGAAGAAATGTTCAAAAGAGGGCAGGGATTGATTTTGCTGCCAGCAAGCGGGAGACAAAAAAGCTTTTGGTTGCCAAAAATTTGTCCAAAAGCTTGGGTGGACGCACGCTATTTAAGCACCTTGATTTTACCCTCTCCCCAGGAACAAGGATTGGTCTCATGGGCCCAAACGGCTCTGGAAAGACAACACTGCTGAAGATGTGTGCAGGAGAGAGCACACCTGATATGGGAACCATCAAAAAAGCAGATGATTTAAAAATCGTCTACTTCGACCAACACCGCGCTAAACTCCCCTCCCACATCACTCTGCGCGATGCCCTCTCACCCAGCGGCGATCACGTGACATTCCGCGGTCAAAAGATCCATGTCAACGGCTGGTGCAAGCGGTTCCTTTTTTCTCCCGAGATCCTCGACATGCCCATCGGCACCCTCTCTGGAGGGGAAAAGGCGCGCATCGCCATTGCTCATCTCATGCTGCAGCCAGCAGATTTGCTGCTGCTTGACGAACCGACTAACGATCTAGATATCCCCACACTCGAGACCCTTGAAGAGAGCCTTCTCGACTTTCCCGGTGCTGTTGTTCTCATCACGCACGATCGCTGCATGCTGGATCGGATTAGCAACTCCTTGCTTGCCCTGGGAGACCCAGAAAAAAATCAACTCTTTGCCGATTATTCCCAATGGGAAGCCTCCCTTAAAGCCCCCGCTGCGGCCCCACAGCAAGCAAAAGAAAAAAAGGAACCCTCTCTGCCTGCTCGCAGCAGCAAGCTGACCTATGCAGAAAAGAAAGAGTATGACCAGATCGAGAAAAACATCCTCGCAAGTGAGCAGGAGCTACAAAAACTCAATCACTCTCTGAGCTCTCCGGAGATCACTGCAGATCCGCAGCAGCTGCAATCCCTCTGTCTACAAATTAGTGTTGTGGAGACTCGCATCGAACAGCTCTATATCCGTTGGGAAGAGCTTGAGAAAAGAGTGTAAATCCCGGAGAAAAAAACGCTCCGGGATTTACAAAGGAAAAGCTTACTTAATGTGTTTGCTCAGGCAACCAGCAAGTTTCAGCATGTCAACAGGTCTTTTGCCGATGACTTCAGAAAGTTTGTGATCAGGATTGATCATTCTTTTGTTCTTTGTATCTTGGCACTTGTGTGACTTGATATAAACCCAGAGTTTTTTAACGATCTGAGGTCTTGTGAGTGACTTAGAGCCACACACTGCCTCAAGCGCAGGAGATAAGGAATAAGTTTTCTGGATGAGTCCAGATTTTCTTTTTCCACCTGTCTTTTTCTTAGCTGTTCTTTTTTTTGCTGCTGTCTTTTTTTTTGCTGGAGCCTTTTTCTTCACTGATTTTTTCTTTTTTGCCATAGAAAACCACCCTTTTCAAGTTAAGTGCTAGAGAAAACCGCGCATGTGCAATTTCCGTCTCTTCTATTTAAGATATGTAAAAGTTTTAGCGAATTCACACAAGTTTTTTCTAGCATCTAGAAAAAATATTAATTTGTCAGGGTGTCCCAATACTCTTGCATCTCTGGGGAAAGAAAGCGTTTGATGTAGGGTAACTTAAGATCTGCTTGGGGATCTTCTGTGTCTGTAATTGCGAAGATTCCCTGTTTTGTGAAAGGGATATTGGCAGTCAAGCTAACTAATCCATGCCCACCATATCCCTGTTTTAAAATCACATAGAGCTCCTCAAGATGCTCACGCGTCACCGCCTGCTTCCACATCTTCTCTGTGATCTCACAACTTTCTGGCTGCATGTCTGTCTCCATCAAGACAACAAGCTGCGGATTTGAGCCGCTAGAGGCGGGATATTCAGGCAGGAGGTAGAGCCATTTGTCGGGCACTGCAAACAGATGCAGCCCCTTGCGCTGAATTAACTCCTTGAGCAACCTGGCTCCACTACAGCGCCTCACTAGCCACACCCAATGCGGAATTTGCTTGCGCTGGCGCATCTCTGAATCCAAATAGAGCTTGAAGACATATCCTGTCACCGCAGGATGGCGCGCCACAATGACATAACTAAAAGGCATGGGCCCTGCAATAATGGTAAACCCAGCAGCCTGAAGCGCATCGATATTTTCTAACGCCCTGGACTGTGAAAAAATCAGATCGAGCGTGCCTTTCATCGGGTGCTCTTCGGGAAGAAGATAGGGGGCAATACAGGAGTGCATGCGGCCACTGAGCACTCCCCAGGAGGGGAGAAAATAACTCAGAGCAATGAAAAAAATGAGAATGCTTTTCTTGATAGGGGCGCCCTACTGTTTAGAAAACTTTCCAAAGCGGGGTTGCACAAGGGCGATCAAATCCTCCCCTCGCATCAGAATCGATTCCGTAGGGAGCCCGCAATTGAATGCAACTCTGCTTAAGTGTTTGATCTCCTCATCAAAGAATGTGTCCAGATTTAACAGATTGCCAAAGGGCGGCACTCCACCAACAATCAGTCCAAACCGCTCCAGGATCACACTGGGATCTTCAAACTCACATTTTTCCAAGGTCAGTTCACTCACCGCTTTCATATCAATCTTGCAGTGCGCAGGGAGATTGAACTGGTAGTTTTTCTTGGTTGTCTTACCCTTTAAAATCATCGCTTTGACCCCCTCCTGCACCTGAGTGCTGCGCACCCTTGCAGAATCTTCTGATGTGGGAGTGGATTCATGCACCAGATGCTCAAACTGCATCTCATGATGGCGCAATAAGCGCACAATCTCATTGCGAATATTCTCCCCTCCAAAAAAGAGGTTCGCCTTGATGCGCACAGAGGCGATGCGCCTCGTATCTGAAGGGAATAGGGAGACCTCACGGATATTTTTCAGTTTCAAAATTGTCATCGTGAGTCGCTCTAGCCCCATCCCAAAGCCCCCATGAGGAGGCATCCCATATTTGAAGATGCTGAGGTAATCGGTGAAATCCTTAGGATCCATCTCCTTGGAAAGAATCCCTTCGACCATCGATTCAAACGTGTGGCACCTCTGCCCTCCCGACGTGATTTCAGTCCCGGCACACAAGAGATCAAATGTATTTGTCAGCTCAGGATCCTCCGGCTTGACAAAGGCATAAAAGGGGCGCTTGCTCCTCTTCCAGTCGGTCACAAAAACTAAATCTGTCTTGTAGGTCTCTTGCGCATAGGCGCACAGCTCTCTTTCTGCAGCTGGACTCAAGTCGGGCTCGCTGCGCTCATCAATCCCCGTTCGCTGATAGTAGAGCTCTTGCGCCTGAGCAAAGGTTAACCGAGGAAAGGGCACGTGCTCAGGAGCTGCAATGATCTGGTGATTTAAAGTAGCAATCTCCGGCGCGCAGTGCGCATGAAGGTGCTGTAAGATGAACTTGATGCACCCCTCTTGAATATCCAAAATCTCATGCCAATGCTCAAAAAAACCGATCTCAAATTCCAGCTGCTTGCCTTCCGCAAGATGGCGAGAGGTATGGGAGGGTTCTGCGCGAAAAAAGGGCATCAGGGCAAACACCCTCTCATTCACTCCCACCATGATCTGTTTGTAGAGCTGGCTACTTTGCGCCAAAGTGGCAGTGTAGCCAAAATAATCTACATTAAAAAACTCTGCTCCCCCCTCTGAAGAGGCACCAATGATGTTCGGAGCAAAATACTCCACAGCCTGCACTTGATCGTGCATGTACAAGCGATAAGCATGCGCAATTTCAGCCTGAATCTTAAACACAGCCTGCAACTGGCTATTTCTGAGTGCAATCGAGCGGTGATCTAAAATGCACTCAAGATCAGAAGGAATGACAGGCTTATAGTACTCAACGGGAGGGGGCTGCTGAATACTTACCTGCACGGTGATTTTGGGGGCCACAATCTCACAGCGCAGTCCCGCCTGTGTAGACTGAATGACTTTGCCTGCCACATGAAGGATAGAGCCTGCCTGCAAATGCGCAACCTTGCGAAACTCCTCCTTGTCCTCGATCACAATTTGAGCCAGCCCTTTTCTGTCGCGCAAAATCAAAAAATTAACTTTCCCCAGAGAGCGCACAGTGTGGAGCCACCCTTTCAAGCAGACGTGTTGACCGATGAAGTTAGCAAGTTCAGAAGAGAGTGTGCGTTGCATAAAATATTAGACCTCTTTCGAGATCTCTAAGAGTACGCAAGAGGTTTATTCATGTCCATTTTTTTTACTTGCACAAACTGGAGCCAAAGAACTAAAATTTTTCATTTCCCCTGTTCACCATACAAGGAGCCTTTCCCCATGCCCCTAAAAAAGCACTTTCACGCAGCGATTTTGCTGACTCAAGCAATTGCCCTGTTAGCCCCCCTCCACTGCTCACCCCCCTCAAAAGATTGGGAAACGTACCAAAGTGCCATCCTCAAAGAGCAACCTGAATTTGCAGGCTGGTGTCCCCTCAAAAAAGCAAAGGAGATCATGGAGATCATTGTCGCACACCGCTCTGAGCTTTGTGTTGAATTGGGAGTGTTTGGAGGGAGCTCTTTTTTCCCCATCGCAGCTGCGCTTGCCTTTACAGGGCAAGGGATTGCCTACGCAATTGATCCCTGGTCTAATGCTGCCTGCCTAGAGGGGTATGCAGAATCCGATCAGAAACACAATGCCTATTGGGGCACCGTCGACCTAGAAAAAGTGATGGATAAATTTACCGCCAGAATGCATAAAAACCACCTCACTCCCTACTACCGCACGCTGCGCCTCTCCTCTGCCGAAGCGCTCTCCCACTTTAAAAATGGCTCGATAGACTTTCTTCACATCGATGGCAACCACTCCCAAGAATCAGCACTCTTTGATGTGGAGAATTGGCTGCCAAAAGTGAAACCAGGAGGCATCATCTGTTTTGACGATGCGTGGTGGAACTCGACACAACCCGCCGTCAACCTCTTGCTTCAAGAGTGCACCATCCTCGAGGAGTCAAGCTCCACATGGAGGCAGTACATCTTCCTTCAAAAGAAGTTGGATAACAGGCGAAATTAAAAGCACCTACTCTCTTTTATCCAGGAAAATAAGGTAAAAAGGAATTGGTGCATCTCCCTTGAAACTTATTAGTGGGATAGGTTCAAATAAGCTCCATCGCATCAATTAATCTCAACACGTGCTCTTCCCTATGTTCCTTGCCCCAGTGGACGGGATCCTTACCATAGTCAGTCACACTGTTCCCATTACTACGATCGATTTCACAAATCTTGCGGTGGACAGCACTCTGCTGCTCTTGAGACAGAGTAGCGAATCTTTCCAGAACACCCCTTTTTAATGCCGTGCAGAAAATCAACATATCATCGCATACATGATGCTCTCCCCACTGATCATCCCCATCGGTTGAAAACACCTTCCCCTCCCGCTCAGCAGCCTCCTTAGCCTCTAAGTAAACCATCTTATAAATCCAGTTGTGATCTTCCAACTGCCGCAACTGCTCCACAATAGCAGATGGGGGTAAGCTTCCTGCAAACACTGCTTGATAAAACTTAGCCCACTCCGATTGGCAACGGTATCTAGCAAATGCCTTAAATGTTCGAAGCAGGTCTCTTTCCTTAGGGTTCACTGTGCATAACAGCCACTTGCTCTCAAGAGAGCACTTTTTCAAAGCTATGCAGTTTACAAAGGCTTGAGATGCAATCTGGACAATCGGATTGTTTTCAAGGGTTAGCGCTTTCAAATCTTTACAGCCTGCAAAAGCCTGGGGGCCGATCTGAGTGATCCGATTACGGTCAAGGTATAGGTATCGCAAAGTTGGACAACCAAAAGCCTGGGAGCCGATCTGAGTGATCTGATTGTCCTTAAGATTTAGCGTTGAAAGAGCTGGACAACCTGCAAAGGTCTTGGGGCCGATCTGAGTGATCTGATTGTCCTTAAGATTTAGCGTTGAAAGAGCTAGGCAGCCTGCAAAAGCCTGGGGGCCGATCTGAGTGATCTTGTTATTGCTAAGGTCCAGCTTCGTCAGATCGGAAAGATAGCAGATTTCAGGAGGAACCACTTTCAGCCTACAGTGTGAAAGATCGATCTCCTGCACGCAAATCTTCAATAAAAGCGCCTGATTAAGATCTGCCATCATCCAATCTCTGATTTCTTTGGCAGCATCTAGTTGTGGAAGCTTCTTACCCTGCTTAGCAGCAATGCACCTGTCCCAGAGAATCTCAAGGGCCTCATCTAGGTGCTTGAGGTGCTCGGCATCCTTGAGGACCTTTTGTACACCCGACTCATGTGTCATTCGATGGGTGATGCGAGAGACCCGCCCCCATCGCACTGCGTGTAGTGCGGCTTCTTGCGGCGTGTCTGTTGTAGACACGTATAGAGTAATCTCGCGAAGGACCTCCTCCGGCAGAGAGAGGAGAGAACCCTCCGCACCCCTTTCCTCGGGTCGCTGCGGTAGATGTGAAAGCACACAATCCATGGAACTTGCCATAATATCCTGAAAATTAAATTAATATTTATATTAAAGCGAGTAATCATTACTGTTTAATAACAACATTATATTAAACTAATTTAGAGTATTGTGTCAATGTTGAATGGCAAAATGCCGCAAATGACAAGTTATTACTTTAATTTTTAAAGTGAGCGAAGAACGTAAACCACTTATTATTAGTTGGATCTGTATATCACACGCTAATTCTACTAAACAAGCCAGCGTGGTCAGATAAGGCGTCTTCTTTGAAGACTTCAGGGTCGTACCCTGTTTCAACAAGATCTGTTTCGATAGAGCGGGCAGCCCCGTTATTCAGCACCATTGTATGATCTAAGTTGAGAGCCTTAGAAACGCGCTGTCCCATCAATCGGGCGCAGAATGCTTCTCCACCCCACGTCTTCAAGAGGTTTCCAAATCGATCCCCCTTCAAAAAACGTGCTTGCCATGAAGAGCTCTTATACTCCCCATCATCAAGATTGAGATCTCCTGTCACGACAATGCACCGATCTCTGACGAGATTCACTTTATCTACAATCATCTGCATTTGCACTCCTCGAGCCACCACCTCTTCAGTGGTAGGAAACTCTGGCTCCGCAGAATGTTGCAAATGGGTTGAATAGATGCGTGCAAAAAGCCTTCCCTGACTTTCAAGATCAAAGGAAAAAACCCCTTTGGTGCTATGCTTCGTGCTTCCCACCAAACTCTCCGCAGGAAATGCAGAGAATTCTGGATCATGAATCTTATATTTGCTGGCAACCAGAATGCCCGATGACACACCAATTGCTCTGGGTCCGATGTTGAAATAGAAGTGGTTGTACCCTCGTGCCTTGAGCCTCTCACAAACATAAGACGCCACCTTTGGGTCAAACATCTCATACAAACAGTTCACATCAGCATCTTCGCGCAGAATCCTATCCACGATTTTGTCTATCCTAAAGTCCCGGGGAACGACACCCCCAGCAGTGATGGAATAGCCTGCACCTATACAACAAATATTCCACGAAAGCAGAGAAAACACGCGATTCAAGGGAAGTGTTTTGTGCTCTGCTGGGCCCTGCTTATGAATAAAAGGCTGTTTTTGTAAATAAGAGCCGAGCACACGCAGACCTGCTCCAGGTAACGTAGTCACTGCTGCAAGTGAGGCCCAACCCACAATCCCCACACAGAGCATCCCTTTCCTGATGTAATTGCTTATTTTGTAGGCCGTTGGGTTTAAAGAATCGACCACAGCAAGGCGCCAGTAATATTCGCGCACATTGCAAATCGGGTCGGTGAGGTATGAGGCTAAGTAAAAAAAACGTTCAGCGGCCCGATTGGCTAACGCGTCAGTAAAGGATACTTTTTTAACAGGGGTAACAGCACCACACCCAAGAGAACCAACCGCTTGCGGTCGACCAACAGCAGCACTCATAGCACTCCTTCTAATGTAGAAAATCAGTCGTGCAAGGATACTGGATCAAATTCATTTTTACAAGGGCATTTTGGAAAAGCGCCCTTTTACCCAGGAAAATAGCGACGGTTTCCGTCGTAATCTTCCCAACGCACCCCTCCGCCTTGTCCAAATCTAATAACAAATTTGTAGTCAAAAGGCTCAGTGACCGTGCCCCGGAAAACCCATTCCCCCTCTTCCCAAACCAGATCCACCTCGCTCTCCCAGGACATGCCTGGTATGATGCCCGGATCTCCTCGCATACAGAGTGTATAACCAAATCCAACGTCTATAGATGACCTGATGATAACCGGCTCTCTTACAGCAGCGGCGGGGACAACCACTGCTTGTGGAGCAGGT
>Ga0334722_10007602_pt1 | contig 10479 bp, 6 predicted proteins | sample C3_bottom_MG_FD_207210 | JGI IMG/M metagenome (GOLD analysis project Ga0334722, IMG submission 207210) | Sediment microbial communities from Yellowstone Lake, YNP, Wyoming, USA - C3_bottom | ecosystem: Environmental > Aquatic > Freshwater > Lake > Sediment | place: USA: Wyoming | collected... | reverse complement strand
ATTTTTTGCTCGGTTCGTTTGAGTAATGCGGATGTTAGCCCTGCAAATTCATTCGGAATGTCGGCGAGCGATTTTTGCAAAACACGAAACAGCACAGTCGAGTTGTGAATCTCGATGCCAGTTTCCTTGTAGACATTACCGAGTTCGTATGCCAACTTGCCTAGCGTGCCCGTTGCATCGCGGAAAGCAAACAAACTTGTTGCGCGCGCAAGGTCGATCTGTCGATTGGCGTCGAGCGCCCAACTGACGGCAGCGCCATACGCAAATCCCAGGTAGCTGAATGGTAGATATTGCCAGTGACCGTTGTCGCCCCAGTCGGTGTTAAGATAACCGATTGCGCCGTGTTTCAATCCATTCTCAGCGGCGCTCAACAAATTCGCAAGCGCATTATCAGTGCGTCCGACAATCGTGTTCCACGATGATGTGCCGGGGCAAACGTAAAACGGAATTCTCGCCGTGGCAAACTTTGCGCCATCTTCATCGAATGGATGGTCTGCCTCGTAACCCCACTCCAACGCAACCGTATCCTTGGGCAATTCGGGAATCAATTCGGGATATTGGACGATGATGTCACCCCAGAATTGCATCGTGTGATTGCGCGCTTTGACCTCGCGATAAATTTTGAGCACGAAATCCAAATAGACCCGTCCCGTGCCGCGCCGCTCACATTCTTCCTGGCTGTGTCCTTGACCCAGGTCGAGTGTCTCATCGCAACCGATGTTGAATTGGTTGGATGAAAAGTTGGGCAAGAGCTCGTCGAACATTTCGCGCACCAGGTCGAGCGCGCGCGGATCGTTTGGATTGAGACTCATCGGTGGGCGGCGCTGACCCCACGCGATGCAACCGTCCGGCGCTTCGGCAAGATCGAGATAGCGCTTGTGTTCAAACCAGCGTCCCATGTGTCCGAACGAATTTTGATTCGGCACGAGAGCGATAAACCGCTCACTACAGAACCGATCGAGTTCGATGATCTCTTGCTCGGTCATTGGCGATGCGTTCTGCCAGACCTCGCGATGATTGCGATAGGCAAAAGTATGTTCGGTGTAAAGTTGGAGTTGATTGATTTTCCACGATGCGAATAAATCGACCAGGTCGAACAAGGTTTGCATCGTCGGCACTTTGTCGCGGCTGATGTCGAGCATCACACCGCGATTGGGAAAATCGGGAGAGTCGAAGATTTGAAGGTGAGGGAGTGTGGGAGTGCGAGTGTGTGGTTGGCTGGTTGATTGCAGGAGTTGGATGAGCGTGCAGACGCCATAGAAAACGTCGCGCGGCGCGGCGCCCACAATTTCGATTCCGTCCGACGTGATGGCGAGTTCATAGCCCTCGGAATGTTTCACCTGCGCAGGATCAACCCGCAACGTCGCGCCGATCTCATCGGGTCTGCCCATCGCCGTCGCCGCGAGCGACCAATCGACGCGGGCATGTTCGCGCAAAGCATCGCGCAATCGTTGCGCGATGAAAAACAATTCCTGGGCGGGCGCGCCGATCAGCGCGATCCGTTTTTCATCGGCAAGTGTATAGCGACCGGGGCGTTCTTCGATCAAGCGAGGCGTTGGAAGCAGGATGATGGATTTGGGCATGGATAACCTCCACGTCAAGTTTATGCCATTACGATGGCGAGTATACACAGTCTTGGGCAAAAAGTCGAATGGAGTGCGAAATGAAATTGTAACCCAAGCGCAATTCGATTATTTTGACAAAAGCCCCAAAGCCAAGTATTCTTGAGGATGAAGTCACCTATGGTTGAGCCAATTTCAAATAGCGTTCGAATCGTTCTCATTGTTCAGCTCACGCTGACGCGTGCTGGTTTACGCGCCATGCTTGAACGCGTTCCGTATTTTCATCTAGTGGGCGAGGCGTCCAATGTTCAGGATGCTTTGAAGATCATTGCGCGCGAAGATCCTAACATCATTTTGTTTGACTCGGATGCGGCAGATTCCACCGATCTGGATGCTATGTCTGCTCTGCTCGCCGCCGCGTCGGATGCGCGGCTCGTCTTAATTACTACCAAGACCGATGCCAATTTGCAGGAACGCGCGGTCGAGCTTGGCGCAATGGGTATCGTTGACAGGTCGCAGACCGCCGATACACTTATCAAGGCAACAATATCCTCGCCAAAAACTATTTTTTCCCACTGATGAAAAGAAACACGGATAAAGCTCGAAGAAATTCATCCCCATCCTCCGTGTTTCTTTCGGTCTGTGGGGCAAAAAACCGACGTTGGCGATCCAGTTCAAGATTGGCGAACATATAGAGGCAATCGACAAGGTTAAAAGTGGCGAAGCGTGGTTGGATCGCTCTGTGGTGGCGAGCATGATAGGGAAAATGACTCAGCGTCGCGCGGATCAAGTGACCGATCCCGAATTAGCGCGAATCGCAACCCTTAGTTCGCGCGAACGCGACATCATTGTGCTAGCGGGTCAAGGTCTTCGAAATAAAGAAATCGGAGAAAGATTATCGATTAGCGAAGTGACGGTTCGACATTATTTCACGGTGATTTTTTCAAAGCTGGATGTTTCGGATCGACTGGATCTCATCCTATTTGCTTATCGACATCGGCTTGCTCAACCACCCCGATAGTCTTATCGATTCACTAAAACCCGTCTCGCACTTGGTCAGACGGGTTTTTGTATTTTTCTTGTAATCGGCAACAATTGGCTATTCTCCTTATCAAAATTGGTATTCGATTCGGTCATTAAAGACGATGTGTTGAGAGTGGAATGGGGCTAGAATGGATTTTGAGTCGAAAGGTTTCAAATGGAAACTGTTTTTCCATTGACTGCTATATACAACACGTTGGAGCGCCGTGCCAAACCACGATTTGAATGCGCTTATCCTGCGGTGGTGCGTGGAATTGATTCAGCGGGTGCGCGATTTGAAGAACGAGCCACTTTGGCAAATCTAAGCTACGGTGGTCTTTATCTTCAAATGGCTTGTCGGGTGGATTCCAAGCGCCCACTGTTCGTGATGGTTCGCTTTCCCAACACACCGCCAACTTTGATTGCATTGCGCGGACCGATCGTTCGTAGCGAATCAAAACCCGATGGTCATTATGGCTTGGCAATCCGACTGGAGAGTCATCGGTTTCTCTGATTAGTTCGACGAATGGAATCGATAAAGGCAAACCCGCTGTGAAGTGGGGACGCAAAGCAAAGGGTCTCGATGCGAGATAGCCAGGCTGCCGATTGCTCAGAAATTGGCAGCCTGTTTTTATCAACTTTTTTAGGAGGATTATACAATGAACATGAAACGATTTTCAATGACCATGGGATTAATGGCGGTCATCGTAGGGATGTCCGTCGGGATGGTTTCGGCTAGCGGTATCCCGGTAAAAAATCCGCCCACTCCCAACTATTTGCCAGCGGTCGTGGATGGTAATTCAAATGAGTGGATGAAAACTCCACTCGGGGGCACGGCAAGCGCGGGCGTGACGACCGATTCAAACATCGTCGCCGATAATCCAGATTGGTTTTCAAACCTGTGCAATGAGTCGCAAGGATGCGACGGCAGTACGCATGGTCCATTTGGTGATTTATTCCTGCGTTATCAATGCACGGATGCGACGCAAGGAACGCTCTATGCGCTCTTCTTGGCGAGGTCTGTGAGCGGGTACGTTTATTATGGCGATGGTACGGGTGGGTCGGCTTTTATCAAAGTAGCGGGCAATAAAGTTGTCGATGATGGTTCCACGTATACCAGCAGCACGACTCCACCCATGTGGCGAAACAACAACCCCACTGGAGCAGAGGCGGCGATTTCTCTCGCGCCAGGAACCTACTCGATTCAATTTCATACCAATATGCCGCCGTCGTCAAATCCGCGTGGCACGGGTTATACAGCGGGGACAGGGTCTATCAGTGTGACAGTTGCCTGCCCTCCGAATACCCCAACCAGCCCGTATCTAAACAGTCATCATGTGGATGTCTCAAACGGCATCGCATACGACATTGTGATCATTGCTGGCACGGCAACCACTCCACCCACTGGGACAGTGACTTGGTACTATTGCTACTCGAGCACCATTCCCATTCCATTCGTCCCATCGACGATTCCCGGTTGGACTAATGGTTGCACGCCAACATCACCTGGCTTTAATCCAACCTCCATTGGCTCCACTTCAGTCACTGCCCTGCTTGGCCCGGGTAACTGGCTGGCTTTCAATGCGCTTCCAGGAAGATCGATACCGTCTCAACTGGGACCGCAACCGCTTGCCGTGACCGGCGCAACGTTCCAAGAAAAAAGTTATACCGGACCGACCCTGACCACATCCAGCGCGGGAACCTATTGTTTCTATGCGACGTATACTCCGGACGCGAATGCATCAAGTGGAGGATGGACCTCCGCAAGCCATAGCAATGCCACCACGCAATGTTTTATCCGGACAGCGCCCACGGCGGTGAATGTCTCTTCCTTCACCGCACAAACGGTAAATGTAAATGGCTTTCTCAATACATTCGTCGTCCTGGGTTTGGTATTGGTCGGCATGATTAGTGTAGCTGGGTTGAGCGTGTGGCGGTTGCTTTTGCGCTAAACACGATACGCTAAAAAAATCGGTCGTTGGGAAAACCAACGGCCGATTTTTTGTATTGCCTTTTCAATCCAGGCGAGAGGTTTCTTTTGCCAGCATCGCATACTGGCGATACGGCTTGAAGCCAAATTTGCCGTAGAAATCGATCAGCCCTGTCCAATCGATGACACATCCGCGCGCGCCGCAATCTTTGAGATAGCGCAGTCCCGCGTCGAGCAACGCGCCGCCGAATCCTTTTCCGCGCGTGTCTTTGCTCACTCCGATCGGTCCCAGTTGTCCCCAGGGTTTTGGCAAACGATGCATGAAAAAGCGTTCGATGGGACGCTCGGAAATTTCAAATGTCAGACGCGCAAAGCCATCGACGCCGCGCTCGGTGATGAGCAGATGGTAGTCCGACAATCTTCCTTGTTCGCGCAAAAATTCTTCAAACTCGCATCGCCAGCGATTTGGAAACTCGCGATTGAAGAATTCGTGCATCGCGTTTTCGTCGCCGGTTCGAGCGGGGCGCATCGTCGCATCGACAGAATAAGGTGGATGAGCGTATTCGCGCAAATCGCTTGCCACATCCCAATCTAGTTTTCCTCCGACGAATCCGCGTGCGAGGAAAAATTTCTCGGTGTTCAATTCGATGGGCAATCCCGGCGCGAATGGTTTCAGACTTCCGCCCAGCCGAAAGCGAGTGCATCCTTGCTTCTTCAGCCATTCTTCCGCCCATGCCAACAACGCGCTGCCGATGCCTTGTCTCTGTGCCATCGGCAAAACAGCGATGGCATCGATCCAACCCAGGCTTGGCGGCGATACGGCTGGATTGTCAGGCAATGTGCTTGCCAGCACAAAGCCAACCGGCTCATCGTTCAGTTTTGCAATTTGTCCAGATTGAATTACACCTGTCGCTGGATGAGTGTTGTACTCAACAAAGTTCGACGTGATGACAAGGTCATCGCTACATGCGGAGTTCCAGATCGCCGCAATTTGAACGCAATCAGACGCGGTAAACCCACGTAACATTTTTCATGCCTCATAAAGTTGACCGTCGACCGCTGACGGTAGACCGCTCTTGGTAATGGTCGGCGGTCGGTCGTCGTTGGTCATGGGGCTGGGATTTCCACCGGCAACTTGCCCTGCGCTTTCGATTTGCCAGCCAACACCGCTGCCACTGCTTCAATCATTGGTGGATTACTACCGTAGATTGCCAGGTAGGTCGTCACATCTTTCAAATACATCAAATCGTACGGGGAGCGCGTGGCGACGACGATGGTTGGCACGTTCGACTTTTTCAATTCAGTGACAAGTTCAACCTGTCCAAGATTTCGTGCCGCATCGCTGGTGGCGACGATAACGGTGCGCCCATCGCGCGCAATTTGAATGATCGAATCGATTTCACTTTTCTTGATATTCGTCGCCACCTGCATCGTCGTCGCGCCGAGCAACTTGCCCAAGCCATACGCGCCCGTTTCGACGACGAGTAATCTTGCATCGGGCTTGAGCGGCAACAGCTTGGCATCATCGCGCACAAGTGTCACGGCTTGCGCCGCCACATCACGCGAGATCGCTTTCGCTTCTGTCGATCCAACATTCGCGGTCTGCGGTCGGTGGTCTGTTTTCAGGATGCCGAATTTTTCTTTCGCCAGCAAAATTCTTCGCACCGCTTCATCCAATCGTGCTTGCGGAATGATGCCGCGCTGAACGTGATCGACGAGCATCGCGTGGACCTGACGATGCATCGTGTAACCGGTTTGCAAAAGCAAAATATCCGCGCCCGCTTTGAGCGCGGCGGAGGCGGCTTGCGGCGCGGGATAGCCGCTCGTTGCCAGCGCACCCATCGTTAGTTCGTCGGTCATCACCAATCCGTCGTACTTCATCTCGCCGCGAATTAAATCGGTCAACACTTTGGGCGAGAGCGTCGCCGCTAACCCAGGTGTTGGGTCGATGGCTGGAAACGTAATGTGCGCCGACATGATGCCCGCGATGTTTACTTGCATCGCCGCTTTGAATGGAACAAACTCGACGGACTCCAAGCGTGCGCGATCGTGCGGCACAGTCGGCAGCGCGATGTGCGAATCGACGCCGGTGTCGCCGTGTCCAGGAAAATGTTTTCCGATGGCGATCATGCCCGCGCTTTGCATTCCGTCGATGAAAGCGACGCCGTACTCTGCAACACGTTTTGGATCGGAGCCGAACGAGCGCGTGCCGATGACAGGATTCGCGGGATTGTTGTTCACGTCGAGGTCGGGCGTGAGGTCCATGTTGAAACCGAGCGCGAGCATTTCGTTGCTGATCGCTTGCGCAATGCGGCGCGCATTGTTGACATCGCCCGTCGCGCCAATCGCCATCTGACCTGGGAACTCGGTGAATCCTTTATCTTCACGCATCCGCGTCACAATGCCGCCTTCTTGATCGATGGTGAGAAAGAGCGCGGGGTCGCCGTTTTGCTTTGCGACGTTCTGCAAATCGGCGTTGAGTTGTGCGACCTGGCTCGGCGATTGGACGTTGCGCTCGTAGAAAATTACGCCGCCGATGTGCAGTTGGGTAATGTCGTCGCGGAATTCTGGCGTGAGTGTCGTGCCATCGAATCCGACGAGCATCACCTGCCCGACTTTTTCCTCGAGAGACATTTGGGAGATTAGAGATTCGAGATTGGACGCGGAGCGTGGAAATTGAACGTTAGAAGTTGGAGATGGCATAGGTGTAATTGGTGATTGGTAATTGGCAGTTGGGGTTGACGTACAATTAACGACGAGCGCGATGATGAAAAAGAAGATCAAAGGTCGAAGGATTGTCATTTGGCAGGTTTGGCTCGTTTGGCACATTTGGCAAATTTTGATACGCTATCGTCCTTCTTCCTCTTTCGGCTTGGGCGGCGCTTCGGTCACGATGTACAGCGGACGATTCTTTACTTCGTCGTAGATGCGTCCCAGGTACTCGCCGATGATGCCGAGGAAGATCAACTGCACGCCGCCGAGAAACAAAACGGAGATCAAAGTTGTCGCTTGTCCGTGAAAAAATGTGTCGCCGAGAAACAGACGTAGCAAGCCCACAACGGGAATCGCAAGCAAGGCGACGAGCGAGACCCAAAAGCCAATCGTCGTTGCCAATTGTAGCGGGACGTACGAAAAGCCGGTGATCGCATCTGTCGCAAACTTGATCATCTTGCGGAGCGGGTATTGCGTTGTCCCTGCATATCGTTCTTGCCTTTCGTAAAGCACGCCCGCTTGCTTGAAGCCGACCCAGACCGACAAACCGCGCATAAATCGATGATGCTCGCGCAAACGCCGCAAAGCCCGGACGACTTGTCGATCAATCAAGCGAAAGTCGCCGGTGTCGGGTGGAATTTCGATAGAGGCGAGACGGCGAATGAGGCGATAGAAAAATGACGCCGTGAAAAGTTTGAAGAACGTTTCGCCCCGGCGTTTTTCGCGCTGGGCGTAGACGATTTGAAAACCTTGTTTCCATTTCGCAACGAGTTCGAGAATCACTTCGGGCGGATCTTGCAAGTCCGAATCGATGATGACTACCGCCTCGCCTTCAGCATAATCGATGCCTGCGCTGATGGCGATCTGGTGTCCAAAGTTGCGCGAGAAGTTGACGATCTTGATGCGCGCATCTTTCTCACGCAACTCACGCCCAATGTCCGGCGAACGGTCGCGACTGCCGTCGAACACCAGCACGAGTTCGCACGCGCCATCGAGTTGGTCCATCACCGCGCGAGTGCGGCGATAGAACTCGGGCAGAGTTTGTTCTTCGTTGAAGACGGGGGCGACGATGGAGTAACGCGGTCGGGTCATGATTCAACTCGTTTGAAATGATATGAGCGGAGCGAAAGTGAATTCTCGCCCCGCTCAACATTATACCACAACTGGCGAGACCTGACAGGTTTCGCAAAACCTGTCAGGTCTAAAAAATTTACTTGATGCTCCAGCTATCCGCAAAGAACGGGATGTACTTGCCTTCATTCACATCATAGTACGTGAGAGGTGGATAAAGGAAGTTGCTGAGCACGGAGCCGTTAGTCAAGATCGTGTCGGCGGAGTAGAGATTGTAGTTGGCTTTCGGCGGTTGAGTGTAGGGGTACGAGGTCTTGAACTCTTTCGCCTTGTTGGTTGCGCTGGGCTTGAGCGTGCCGCTCAAGAACTGGCGCGCCACGGGCGAGTTGTTCTGATTGTTCTTGTAGATCTTGTCGTCGGCGGGCAGCCAGCCGGTCACGCGCGTCTTGGTGTCGATGGGATCGGTGAGATAGCGCTCGAACATTTCGAGCACCGGCACGCTGTCGTTGAAGAACGAGGCGACATCGGCGACGTAGGGTTTCTGCGCGTTCGCATCAAAGCCCTCTGACAATTTGGTAACCCAGTCTTTGATATTGATGGCTTTACCGTCGGCGGTCTTTTGATCGTACGGCAAGTTCATGCCGCGCGCGCCTACCGCGCCTTCGGGATCATTCTTGAATCCGATGCCGGGGCGCAGGTTGTAATCGTACGAGACGAACGGGTGGAAGTAGGTAAAGCGGAAGCCAATGTCCATCGAGATTTGATACGTGCCCGCTTTGTGGACATCGTTGCGTTGAGCGGATGGATACGGCTTGACCGTGATGTTGATGCCGAATTTTTTCAATTGTTGCGCGACGTTTTCGGACGAGGCGAGGTATTCGGTGAAATCGTTGGGCACGATCAGTTCGTACGACATGGGCTTGCCCTTGTCGTCCACCCAGATGCCGTCCGAACCTTTTTTGAATCCAAGTCCGGTCAACAACGCTTCGGCTTTGGCGGGATTGTAGTCGTACGTGTTCAACTTTGCCATTTGGTCGGCGGACAACCAGGTCGGCACGGCGGCGTCGGTGAAACCGACTTCGTACTTGACCGGGCGGCACGAATCGCCAAACGCGACGGTGCAGTTTTGAACGCGGTCGATGGCGTAGGCGAATGCCTGGCGGACTTCTTTTTTGTTCAACGGATAGACATCGTTGTTAAAGTACATGCCAGGTCCGTTGGTGCCAGGTCCGCCGAGGACAACCATTTGGTTGCCGAGCGCGCGAATCGCTTGCAAGTTCGCGGGGCTGTATGCGTTCGAGGAATAGTCCATGTCGCCGGAGAGATACAGCGGCATGTCCTGGGTCGTGTCGCCATAGTAGACGACGACCTTGTCGAAATCGATCTTGTCGGCGTTGAAACCCGTCGCGTTCTTGAGCATGGTGAACTGCGCTTCGGTCACGCTCTTGGGATCGATGTTGTAAGGACCATAGACCACGCCGTTAGCGGGACGGAAGGCGTTCATGTCGTCCAGGGTTTTGGTCACGTCCGCGCTCTTACGATCCGCGTTGCTCTTGCGGAAACCAGCCGCGGCGTCCATCCACTTGCCGTACTGCGAGTACGGACGCGTGGTGGTCGAGCGAATGATCGTGTCCAGGATCGCAGGACCGGGAGTCTTGATACTGAAGACAACGGTCTGAGCATCTGGGGCAGTGACATCGTTCAAAGAATTCCACGATGAACTACTTTGCATCCAAAGAATATTCCATGTTCCCAGGACATCTTTCGATGTAAAATCAGCGCCGTCACTCCACTTGACGCCCTTCTTCAGGTTAATTGTAAGGATCGTCGGAGCGGGGGCGGCAGACGAGGCGGCGCTAGAAGCCGCCGATGAAGCCGAGCTTGAAGCCGTGCCAGGCGCTTTGTAGTCAGGACCACCCGGCGCCCACACGGGCAGCGTCGGCATTACACCCTTGGTGAAATCATCCGCGCTGGCTTGGTAGATCGCGATCTTCGGATCCGCGCAGTCACCATTCGGATCACACGTGATGTTGCCGGTGATGCCCTTGAAATCTTTCGTCGCGCCAATCGCATCGCGCAACGCTTGCTTCTGCACGTGCAACGTCCCGTCCGCGTCTTTCGCCACCACGTTCGGCTTTTGCAACGCGGCGAGCACCACGTTCATCGCATCATACGCATGCGCGT
>Ga0334722_10007601_pt1 | contig 10480 bp, 16 predicted proteins | sample C3_bottom_MG_FD_207210 | JGI IMG/M metagenome (GOLD analysis project Ga0334722, IMG submission 207210) | Sediment microbial communities from Yellowstone Lake, YNP, Wyoming, USA - C3_bottom | ecosystem: Environmental > Aquatic > Freshwater > Lake > Sediment | place: USA: Wyoming | collected... | reverse complement strand
TTTGGATATGGCTTGGCGAGCGATGGAGCAAGGCCGTCGTGTAGCATTCTTCGAAGTGGGGGACATGAGTCATTCCCAACTGTTGCGGCGGATGATGGTGCGGGCTACTGGACGTCCACTCAAGGCCGGGGAAGTCAAGATTCCAATGGACATTCGCCTTCGTGAAGGACCATCATCCGAAAGAGAAGAGGAATCCCCACAACGTCAGAACCGACGCCGGGGCCGCCGGGACGCTCCTGTCCGCCAACGGGAAGAGAATGGGGAATCCCGACGCCCGGCCCTGTCTACCGTGGACACGTTTCACAAGCCCTATCGGAAAGCATTGTCGAGAGAACGGACCTATAAGGTACTAGACCGTTTGCATGAAACACACGGGATCGATTTCTTACGATTGTCCTGTCACCCCAATTCTTCGATCTCGGTGCTGGGGATTCGAGCCATCTTGAAAGAATGGGAACAGAGCGGTTGGATTCCGGACATTGTTGTGATCGACTACGCCGACATTTTAGCCCCTGCCTTTCCAAAGGAACAACCTATCGACCAGATCAATACCACTTGGAAACTTTTACGGGGCATGTCGCAACAACTCCACTGCTTAGTCCTTACTGCTACTCAAGCCAATGCGTCGAGTTACGAAGCCCATACGATCGACCGAACGCATTTCAGCGGGAACAAGCTGAAATTGGCCCATGTAACCGGAATGGTCGGATTGTCGGCTACCCCCGGGGAAACCGCGTCCGGAATTCTCCGCATGAATTGGGTGGTTCTACGGGAAGGGGATTTCAAGGACAATCAATTCCTACACGTTGCCGGATGCTTGGCTGTAGGGAATCCCATGATGGTCTCCCTCTTCTAGGGGATTCGGATCTTTTTTCGGAATTCTGGAAAAATTGTCCGGAATTGTCTTGACATTAGTCCTTTGTTGTGCGAATATAGTAGTAGAACAAGCGTGCAAGACACGCAACAACAACCCACTCGAAAGGACCGAACGATGAAGACCGTCTTGAGCCTGATTGTGAATAACATGTCTTGCCAACAAGCCGCCACCCTTATCACGAAGGCCACCTGTTTTTCGGTAGTACCCGTCAAGTCGGACAATTCCATCCGAGTATCCCGCCTTCCGATGACCTACGCGAATGCCCTTTGCATCGTCAACCGCGTCGGACAAGAACTTGAAATCGACCTGACACACGTCAACCCCAACAGCTAACCCTATGAGTCTACCCCCGGGCAATCATGCCCGGGGTTTTTGCACCCCGCTCTTTCCTAAAGGACCTTTCGATGATGAACGAAAACAACCCCAACGAACAGCCCCAACAACTAAAGCCGGCCAAATTTGGTGGGTTTAACGCCCGCTACGTCATTCTTTCCGACTTCGAAGCCGGGATCGCCCGCATTGCCCGCATGATCCCGGTGCGGGGCGTTAAGCCCATCATGGGCGAAGCCCTGCTTGTCGCTTTCCAACCGTTTGTGTGGAAGGGTTTCGAGCGAGCCGCCTTCGTGGCATACTGCTTGGAGCGGGGCGTGACAATTGCGGAAGCCCCCGCACCCGAGATCAACTGAACCTCCTAAGTCTGCCCCCGGGGTCGAAAAGCCCCGGGGGTTTTCTCTGGCGTGAAAGAACAATACAATGGTCGCCATTCTTGCCTCCTTTACCGTGATCGTATTGGTTTGCGTTGTCGCTCAAATTGTGGTAGGCACGGTCGGGATGGTGTGTGATTTTTTGGAACGGGTGGATGATTGGTTTACGAAGCGTCGTTTCAACCACAAGGAAAAATGATCATGTCTGACGGAACATTGGATCCCCGGCACGTCGAAGAGCGGACCAACTTGAACGAACGCTTGCAAGAGCAAGGAGTGATTCCTTTGGATAGTAGCTTGACGCTAGGGGAACGTGACGCTTTGGTTCTTTCACGCATCAATGATCTCCGTGAAAAGGATGGGGACTACGTCATATTGACTGGCGACAATCCGAATCCCGATGAAGATCACCCTTCGTGCCTCATTGTTTGCTTTGGGTGTTGGACCTTGTGGGAGGAGATGGAATTTCAAGGCAGCACTCTTGAGGAATGTTTGGAAAAGGCTGTCAAGGCTAAGGCGTTGGCTAAAACGATCAAAAAAGCAACCGAAACGTAAAGGACGCAACCAACAATGGACATGATTTCTAACGGTATCCGCAAACTGCCCAAGCCCCGATCTGTCACCGTGAGCATTTTCAAGGATAAACCTCCCCGATTGAACATTGCCCCCGTCAAGGGAAAGTGTCAATCAATCTGCATTCAATGCTGCATTGCGGAGATCCTGATTGCCTACGGGATTCCTTTTGAAGGGTAGGTCATGGCAAACGAACTGGACAAGGACGGATCCCCATCCCCTTCTAAACTGGCGTTGGAATTGGGGTTGACGGCAGAAGAGGCATTGCAACTTCGTCGTGATGTTGAGAATGTCCGATGCTCTTCCCCACAACGATGGATCATGGGACCGCCTATCCAACTGAAGGACCGGCCATGCAAAAAGTGATCGTTGAGTTTCCCGACTACATGCCACCCGACGTGGCCTTGAACCTTGTTCGGCAAGTGTTGCTCCACGGTCGGGTGGGTATCGGGAAGCTGAATATCTTGATCTATAAACGAAGAACCGTCTTGCCGGATGGACATTCCATCTACTCCCGAAACAAATTCAACCCGGACACGGATTCCTTTGTTATTCGACCCCCGTCCAAATATCCAAAAAAAAGGAAAAAACGTCTTGCGTAATTCGGATCTGCTTGTACAATCTCCATAAATTGTCCGATACTGTACTAGAGGACACACGTTTCTTTTTCAGAAGTGGAGCTAAAAAATGAGTGACGTAGTAGTGGAACGCGACGATGCCAAGGCCCTGTTCGTGGCTCTTGGATTCAAGACGGCCGAAGAATGGGACGATGCCCGGCTGTCGAAAAAGCTGAACGCCCTATCCGACGTGCTGGAATCGGATCACGTCGAGAATTTGCCGGAAGAGGTTCAGGCAACCGCATCCGACGTGCTGGCATGGAACGCATCGGGGGATTCCATCCTTGTGGGGGATGAGAATGGGGAAGTCGATGACGCCACCGTGGAGGGGGTTCGGGAAGCCGAATCCGTGAAGAAGGCTGCCAAGAAGGAATCCAAGGCCAAGTCTAAGGCCAAAAAGGCTGCTAAGGCCCCTGCCAAGCCCGCCAAGGCGTCGAAGCCGGCCAAGGCTGACAAGACCGCCAAAGCCAAGCCGAAGGCTGCTAAGGCCCCTGCCAAGCCCGCAAAAGCCAAAGTCAAGTCGAAGGCCGATAAGTCGAAAGCTAAAGTCAAGTCGAAGGCTGACAAGGCTGAAGGCGTCAAGGTGAAGAAATCCCCCAAGAAGGCTAAGGGGGGATACGGTCCCCGGGAATCGGGGGTCATTCATACGATGTGGAAATTCCTTTGCAAGGCATCGGAAAAGAAGCCCGTGTCTGCAAACGACGTGTTCAATCACTTGATCGAAAAGTTTCCGGAACGTCGGCCGCTGTCAATGGCTACCACGGTCAACGCTCAGATTCCCCGCCGAATCTGTTCCCTTCGCAAGGGAGCCATCTACTCCAAGGGTGAAGGCGTCAAGGCCAAGTTTTGGGTGGTTCCTGAAGAGGAATAGAAGCCACCCTATTCCCCCTTCGGTAGAACGCCCACAAGGGGGCAGTATTTATACTGCCCCCTTGTTTTGTCCGATATTCTCATAGCCCCTTACCCAAAAGGAAAGGATCTCCCATGTCGATACGTGTTGAACGTCAGAAATTCCTACAAGCCCTGGAATTGGTGGTGCCAGGGATTTCCCCCCGGGAAGTGATCGATCAATCGTCCTGTTTCATTTTCCGCAATGGGAAGGTGGAAACATTCAACGACGAGATTTATTGCGTGACCGACTCTACCTTAGGGGAGGAATTGACGGCCGCCGTCGCCGCTGAACCGCTCTTGGCGTTGCTGCGAAAACTGCCCGATGAAGAATTGCGGATCTTCGTCAAGGAGGGATCCTTGCGTGTGAAAGGCAAAGGCCGAGAAGCCGCCTTGAACATGGAATCCAAGATCCTCTTGGACGTGGGGGCTGTTGAGGAACCAGAAGGGGATTGGAACGATCTGCCCCCGGAATTCCTACAAGGCATCGAATTGGTGGAACAATGCACGTCTAAGGATCAAGCATCGTTCCACCTGTCTTGTGTTCACTTGGCTGCAAAATGGGTGGAGGCATCCGATTCATTTCAAGCCGCCCGGTTCCGCGTCAAGATGGGAATTGAAACTCCTTGTTTGGTCCGCCGCCCGTCCTTGAAACATGTCCTGTCCTTAGGCATGATTCGCTTTGCCGAATCCCCAACGTGGATCCATTTCCAAAGTCCGGACGGTATGCGGCTGTCGTGCCGCCGTTTCATGGAAAAGTATCCGGACCTTTCCGACTCTTTCAAGATGGAAGGGGAAACGATCCAATTCCCCAAGAGCCTTCCCGATGCCTTGAGCCGATCGGAGATATTCGCGTCCGAAACGTCTGAGGAAGTCAATGTTGAGGTTTCCTTGGAACCCGGCCGTGTGATAGTGGAAGGGCAGGGGTCCGCCGGATGGTATCGAGAACGCCGCAAAATGGTGTACGATGGGCCATCCTTGTCGTTTCTCATTGCCCCCAAGCTACTATCTCAGATCGTACAAGACTACCCGGAAGCCATTGTATCTGTGGATAAGTTGTCCATCAAAGGTGGACGATTTTCTTACGTGACCTGTCTGGGTGTTCGTGGGGAACGTGATAAGGAGGACAATGACGATGCTGGTTCTGACACGTAAAGCAAAAGAAACCATCCAACTAACGATTGCCCCATCGACAACGGAAACCATCATTGAAATCCATGTCTTAAAGTTTTTCGTTCCGTATCGGACACGTCTTGGATTGGTGGCCCCGGCATCGGTGCGGATTATGCGAACGGAAATCTTGGAAAGGAACCCACCGGATGAAGGGGCTGTTTGACGCATCGGCCTATCGCACGGATCACAAACTTGTTTTTCCCAAAGCCCCGCAATGCAACCGCTGCCAACTTTACAAGCAGTGTAACTCCCCAAAAATGTCCTATACCGGCAAGGGCAAAAAGGGAATCTTGATCATCGCGGAAGCCCCTTCTGCAAAAGAGGATCGTGCCGGCAAGTTTCTGTTTGGGGAAGCCACTCAATTTTTGGAAGGGGAACTACTGAAGCTAGGCATCCATTTCAGTCGGGATTGTTGGCGGACCAATGCCGTGTGGTGCAACCCCAACAACAAGATGCCCTCTGTAATGAACATCGAATGTTGCCGGCCCAACGTAATCCACACCATCGAAGAATTGAAACCAACGCATATCCTTGTTTTGGGAAAGGCCGCTATCCAATCTTTCATGGGCTGGGCATGGGGCAAGGTGGAATCCGATTCCCTCACAAAATGGGCGGGGTGGATCATTCCGGAACGCAAGAGCGGAGCATGGGTGTTGCCGACGTGGCACCCGGCCGCCCTTGTGCGGGAAAACGAACCGGATCTGCAAATGTTGCGGTTCCATTTTCGGGAACAATTGCAACGGTTCTTTTTGTCTACCACGGAACCGCCGCCATTCGATCGGCTGCCCTCAGTAGATTCGCACGTCCATATTATGATGGACTCGGATGAAGTGATTGAACATGTCCGTGGAATGATCGACGTTTCCACCAAAGCCGCTTTTGACTATGAGACCAATTGTCTAAAACCGGAACTTTCCAAAGCATACATTCGCTGCATGTCAATTTGCTTCGATGGGAAATCCCCCATAGCATTCCCTATGAGCCCAAAACTGAAGCCTGTCTTGATCGATTTTTTCCGATCACCGATCGGGAAGATTGCCGCCAATCTTCAATTCGAGGATCGGTGGACCCGTTGCATGTTTAAGGTGGATGTTCGCAAGTGGTTGTGGGACACAATGGTCATGACCCACCTACTCGACAACCGGCCGGGTATTACGTCGTTGAAATTCCAATCGTTCGTCCAAATGGGAGTCACCGACTACGCTTCCCATGTCAAGCCTTACTTGGAAACCACGAAGGGTCCCTACAATCGCATAGACGAAATTCAACTGTCCGAATTGCTTCGCTACAATGGTTTGGATTCTCTTTTCGAGTTTCACCTGTACGAGATCCAACGCCGACAACAGAAGGACCGCCTGAATGCTGCCCGTGACGAATGAAGCCCGTCGTTTGTTCTTTCAAGGATGCGAAGCCTTTTCCCGCATAAGTGCCACCGGCATTTGTATTGACACGAAATACTTGGCAAACAAGACTGAGGAAATCAAAACCGAGATTGCCGACAAGACCAAGGCCCTGAAATCATCGGACATTTTTACCTTGTGGCGTCGGAAGTTTGGAGGTGAAGCTAATCTGGGATCTCGGATGCAATTGGCGAAAATCCTGTTCTCCTCCAAAAAGACCGGGGGACTTGGGTTCATTCCATCGCGTCAAACGGCTACCGGCCGCCCCGCCGTCGATGAAGAGGTTCTGAAGGACGTGGGCATTCCGTTCACTAAGGACTTTCTAGCCATTGAAAAACTGAAGAAAACGTGTTCGACATACTTGGAAGGTATTGCCCGGGAAACCGTGGACGGCCGGCTGCATACCGTGTTCAATCAGCATATCGCCCGCACGTTTCGATCATCGTCGGACAGCCCCAACCTACACAATATCCCGGTTCGTGACGTAACCACGATGAACCTAGTCCGCCAAGCCTTTCTGCCGAGCCTTGGGCATTGTCTTGTCGAAGTGGATTATTCCGGTATCGAAGTGCGGGTAGCCGCTTGTTACAATCACGACCCCGTTTTGATCGACTACATTTGCAATCCTGAAAAGGATATGCACCGGGACATGGCCGCCGAGTGCTACAAACTACGGATCCAAGACGTAGACAAAAAGGTCCGGTATTGTGGGAAAAACATGTTTGTGTTTCCACAATTCTATGGCGACTTTTTTGGCAATTGTGCAACCCACTTGTGGAATGCAATGGACAAATTGGATCTCCACAAAGCAGATTCCAAACGAACTATCCGCCGACACTTGGAAAAAAAGGGCATCACCGAATTGGGTGAATTGGAGGATGGAGAAGTTACCCCCGGGTCTTTCATGGAACACGTCAAGGAGGTGGAACGGGGATTTTGGAATGACCGATTTTCCGTTTACACGCAATGGAAAAAGGATTGGTGGCAAGCCTACACGGAGCAAGGTGGCTATCAAACCTTGACCGGCTTTGTGATCTGGGGTGTGTTGAACCGGAAAGAAGTGATCAACTATGGGATTCAAGGTTCTGCCTTCCATTGCCTGTTGTGGTCCCTTATCCGTTTGGAAGCCTTATTGCGGAAACATAAATGGAAGACAAAAATCGTGGGGCAGATTCACGACTCCATCATTGCTGACGTCCACCCCCAGGAATTGGATGATTTCCTGCAATTGATTCGCCGCGTGATGGTAGAAGAATTGCAAGCCGCGTGGTCGTGGATTATTGTGCCGTTAGAAGTCGAAGCCGACATGACTAAACCGAATGCCTCATGGGCAAGCAAATCCCCAGTTTCCCTCCCTGCATGAAAGGAATCTCCAATGGAATTCTACAAGACCCATCGCCCTAAGTCACTTGACGACATTCTCGGCCAACCGGGGATTCTAGCGACGTTGCGAAGCATGATCGACAAAGGGGGTGTTCCGCATACGCTTCTCTTTACCGGACCATCGGGGTGCGGCAAAACGACATTAGCCCGCATCGTGTCTAAGGCTCTAGGGGCCCGCAAGACGGACTTGAAGGAAGTCAATTGTGCCGATTTCCGGGGCGTGGATATGATACGGGACCTTCGCCAACAAATGAGCCTTGCCCCTATGTACGGCAAGGCCAAAGTGTGGATCATCGACGAATCCCACAAGCTGACGAATGACGCTCAAAACGCTTTCCTCAAGCTGTTGGAAGATACCCCGGATCACGTTTGGATCATGTTGGCTACCACGGAACCGGAACGATTGCTCAAGACAATCCGAACACGCTGTTCTGAAATAGCGGTCAAGTCGTTGCCGACCGCCATGCTGTCCCGGTTGTGCGAAGTGGTAGCATCGAAGGAGGGGTTTTCCATTGACGATGGGGCCTTAGGGCGGTTGGTCGAATTGGCGGATGGTTCCGCCCGTAAGGCCCTTGTGTTGCTAGAAGCCATTTCCCACGTCAAGTCTAAGGAGCAAAAGGAAGCCCTGTCTGGCACCCTCACAAACGATCAAGCCGCTATCGACATTGCCCGGGGGCTTTTGGCTGCCCGGCCCTGGAGTGATATCGCCAAGCTGTTGAAAGGGGTCGAAAATAACGACGCTGAAGGCATCCGTCACCTTGTCTTAGCCTATGCTACGTCGGTTTTGTTAGGGGGCGGACCCAAAACGGGTCAAGCCGCTCTCATGCTAGAAGAGTTTCGAGAGAACTTTTTTGATTCCCGCAAGCCGGGTTTGGTGTTGGCCGCTTATCGAGTAACTATGACCGGAAAGTAAAACCATGAAAGCTACCACGTACTACAAGATCAAGGGATTCTTTTGGTTGGTGTTGGCTACTGCAATGTCCCCGGCCGCTGTTTGGTTGAACCCCTTCGACACTCACTTGGACAAAATGTCTTTCATTGGGTTCATCGCTATCCCAACGACTCTTTTCATGTCGTTTTGTGTCGCCTTTTGTTTGTCCAATTTTGCATCGGCAACGAACATCAATCATAAAGACGAAAAAGGCGTCCTGTACTACAAGATCAACTTGAAACCCTTGAAAAAGATTGTCCTGTACAGTCTTGCAATTCTGTTGTTGGTGTGTGCTATCTCCACACCCCTTGTAGGACAATATATCTACTCTGTTGGTCCTGAATGGCTTCGGGCAACCGGCAGTAATCCCAATGGGGGCGGTCCTTTTGGCATCACCATAACTTTGTCTGGTCTTTTTCTTCTTGGAACGTCCATTTGTTGTTTTGCTCTTGGATCGGAATAACGTGGATTGTCGCCAAGTTTTTCCGAGTCAGCCCCTTTGTCCGATACTGTACTAGGAGGATACTTACCATGAAACAATTGGAAGACTTTGCAGAGAAAATTCTGCATATCGACAAGCACAATTTGGACGAAGAATGGCTTGCCCAACCGGAAATGTTTTTCTGGTATGCGGAGAAATTGGCCGATGCCAGAGCCGACGTGGAGCGGGCTAAGGCCAACCTTCAAGTAACGGCCGCCGATTTGGATTCCCAAATTCGAGAAAGACCTGAGGACTTTGGTATCGTCAAGACTACCGAAGCTGCCCTCAAGGCCGCCGTGTTGTGCCAAGACGATTATCGAGAAGCCCAACGGGTTTTGATCGAAGCGGAACACACGTCCGATCTGTTCGATGCAGCTGTCAAAGCCCTTGATCAACGCAAGCGGGCTTTGGAAAATCTAGTGTCCTTACATGGACAATCCTACTTTGCCACCCCAACCGTGAAAGGACCCCACAAGGAAGCTGCCCGGGAGCATTTTGACGATGTTCGGAAAAAGAAACTTCGTCGGACCCAACCATGACCGCTTTTCTCATTATCGCCGCCGTCTTACTGTTGCCGGTGGAAGTCTACTTTTGTGTGAAGGTGGGAACGTATGCCTACCTTCGAGCCCGTTACCTGTTCAAGAAGGACAATCAGAATGGCAAAAAAATCACGTCGCAAACCCATCGGATCCGACCGCCGGATGCGTGAACATCAATCCGGTGGGGAAATCACGTCTTTCCGTGTACCGGAAGGCTTGACGCAATTCAAGCCTAAGGCCGGCATCGTTCGGTTACATATCCTGCCTTTCAAGGTGGGCAAGGGCAATCGTTTTGCGGATGAAGGGGAGTACCATTGGGAACGATCCTTTTTCGTTCATCGTGGAATCGGCCCCAATCAATCGTCCTTTGTCTGCCCGGCAAAGGAAAAGAACAAGCCCTGTCCGATCTGTGAAGATATTCGGCGGATGAACAAGGATCCGAATGCCGATCAAGACACGGTCAAGTCCTTGTTGCCTAAGGAACGTCAACTTTTCGTTGTCATAAACGAAGCTGAAAAGGACGAAGGTTTCCGAATCTATGAGTCAAGCCATCACCTGTTCGGTAAGGTGTTGGACAAACTCTTGGAAGTGGCGGATGAGGACGAAACCACGTTTTCCGATCCGCAACAAGGCCGCGTCCTCAAGATCATGTATGAGGACGTGTCCAAGGGTGGCATGAAATGGGTGGAGGCTACCTCCATTGCATTCAAGACACGGGATCCGTTGGATGAGGGGGTAGAAGATGAAACCCCATGCTTGGATGATCTCTTGATCGTCCTGCCCTATGACAAACTCCGATCAATTTACCTACAATCGGAAGAGGATGGGTCTGTCGATGATGAAAACGACAAATCTAAGAAGGGCAAGAACAAGAGCAAGATCAAGTCGGCACCTGTTGACGACGATGACGACGA
>Ga0334722_10007600_pt1 | contig 10480 bp, 9 predicted proteins | sample C3_bottom_MG_FD_207210 | JGI IMG/M metagenome (GOLD analysis project Ga0334722, IMG submission 207210) | Sediment microbial communities from Yellowstone Lake, YNP, Wyoming, USA - C3_bottom | ecosystem: Environmental > Aquatic > Freshwater > Lake > Sediment | place: USA: Wyoming | collected... | reverse complement strand
AAGCTGCGGGTCGTCGTACATCGCCGGCACCTGGAGCACCTTGGCAACCGGGATCCCACGCGGGCCGAGGGCTGCGACGACCTCGTCCGCTGAGCGCGCGGCCGTCCAGGCCGCAATCCCCTCGTCGAGCTCGCCGTGACGGGCGTGGCGCCCGGCGTCGTTCGCTAGCGACTCGTCGCCGATCCAGTCGGCGCGGCCCAGCTCGACCACCAGCGCGCGCCATTGCGCCTCGTCGCCGATCGTCAGCGCGACCCACCCGGGGAGCGCGCCATCGCCTCGACACGGGTACACGCCCTGCGGTGCGTGATGCGGGTCGCGGTTGCCGAGGCGCCCGAGTGCCGTCTCGTGCATCGACCACTCGATGACGAGCTCGGCCGTCAGGTTCGCCCCCGTCTCGAGCTGGGCGATCTCGATGAGCTGGCCCTCACCGGTCCGCGTGCGGTGCTCGAGCGCGGCTTGGATGGCGACCACTGCGTGCACGCCGATCACCGGATCGGCGAGCCCGCCCGGATGCATCGGGAGCTCAGGGGGACCGGTGACGCTGGCCATGCCTGTCGCCTGCTCGATCACCATCGCCCAACCCACGTAGTCGCGCCACGGCCCCTCGAGGCCGAACCCGGGCATCCGCACCATGATCAGCCCGGGACTGACGACGCGCAGCCGGTCGTAGCCGAGGTCGAACTGGTCCATGACGCGCGCGGAGAAGTTCTCGAGCACGACGTCGCCATCTTCCACGAGTCGGAGGAGGAGATCGCGGCCGGCCACGGTCGAGAGCTCGAGCGTCACCTCACGCTTGTTCAAGTTGGTCGCCGCGAAGATCCCGCCGCGCTCGTACCAGTCGTCGCCCATCTGGGGGAACGCGCCAGAGAATCGGAAACCGTCGGGACGCCGGATCGACTCGACCTTGACCACCTCTGCGCCCAGCGCACCCAGGTACATCGTGCAGTAGGGACCGGCCCAGAAGCTCCCGAGGTCGACCACGCGCACGCCGGCGAACGGCGCGTCGGGTCGCGCGCCGTCGACCGGGGCGGCACCGCGGGACGCCGTCGGGGGTTCGCCGATGTCGCCGAGCGCGGGCGCCGGACCGCGCCGCCGCGCCGGCGTCGCCCCGAGGCGATACGGCGGGCCTGGCATGGTCACGTCACCCTCCGCGACGAAGAACGGGCGTGCCGCGAACTGCGCGTATTCGAGCATCATGCGGCCGTCACCGACCGGCGCGGCGGGGACGCGGAACGCCTGACTGAGCTCCACGACCTCCTGCGCGTCGCGCGCGTCGAGCCACGGTTGGACCCTCGCGAAGAACTCGTCGAGCGCCGGGCCGCCGGCCGCGATCTCCTGCTGGAGCGGGCCGAGCTCCCCGACGCCGAGCATGATGCACGCGTCGAGGAAGTGCTGGCCCGTGAGCGCGTTGATGCCGACCCAGCCGTCGCGACACCGACGGATCCCCGGAAGAGGGAACCATCGCGCCGTCGGGGGCGGCATGCCCGCTGACAGCGTGTCCTCGAGCACCAGGTTCGGGTACGCAAGCGTGCCGACGAGGCACTCCATCACCGAGAGGTCGACGATCACATCGGGCGCGCCGACCCTCGCCGCTCGCCACGCGGTGAGCGCGGCGGCGGCGGCGAACGTGCCGGCCGTGTACTCGTGGATGCGGGCACCGACCTGCACCGGCGGCTGGTTCGGGACGCCGTGGCTCGACACCCAGCCCCCGTGAGCCTGGACGACGAGCCCACTCGAAGGGGAGCCGACGTAGGGGCCGGCCTGGCCGTAGTCGGAGATGCGCACGACGGCGACGCGGGGGTTCTCGGCGTGCAGCACGCCCGGTGCGAAGCCGATCGCCTCGAGCCCGCCGGCGCCGAGGCTCTCGATGATCACGTCCGCACCGGCGACCGCGTCGAGGAGCCAACCGGCGCCGTCGGGGGTCTCGAGGTCGACGACCACGCTCCGCTTCCCGCCGTTGAGGTACCGGAAGAGCCCACCGCCACGGTCGGGATCGGGCCGCGGCGCCGACGCGACCGGGCGCCACGTGCGGAGCGGATCGCCGCCGGGCGGCTCGACCTTGCAGACGTCGGCACCGACCTCGCACAGCAGCTTCGTCGCGTACGGCGCGGCGATCTGTCCTCCGAGCTCGAGCACCCGGAGCCCGTCGAGGCCTGCCACGGCGGCGCAGCGTACGCCCAACCGCGCGGCAACGTCGCTCGATGGATCTTCGCGACGGGCGCGAGCGACGCGGCTGAACGCTCCCGGACGGTCAGACGAGATCGGGGATCACGTCGTCGAGGTCACTCGGCGCGGCCGTCGTACGGCGCGTCACGCGTTCTTCGGCACGTCCCGGAACGCGTCGGTCTTGTCGGGGCGCGCCTCGGGCGGGAGGCCGAGCACGCGCTCGCCGAGGATGTTGCGCTGGACCTGCTCGGTGCCACCGCCGATCCGGATCCCCCACTGCCCGAGAAACATCTGTTGCCAGTAGCCGTCCTCGAACGCGTCGGCGCCGTGCAGCATGCCGTCGGCACCCTCGATCGCGAGAGCGAGATCACCGTTCTTGGCGACGTGCTCGGAGATCGCGAGCTTGGCCACCGAGCTCTCCGGCCCCATCGGGTTGCCGGCCCTTGCCGCGGCGCGTGCTCGCTCGCCGAGCCAGCGCAGGATCTCGAAGCGGCTGTAGGCCGCGGCCAGCCGCTGACGGATGTCGGCGGCGTCGGTACGGCCGTAGTGGCGCGCGAGCTCGACGAAGTCGCGGAAGCCGAGGCCCATGCCCCCGCCACCGATGAGCATCCGCTCAGCCATCAGCGTCGTCTGCGCCACGCCCCAGCCGCCGTTCACCTCGCCGAGCACGTTCTCGTTCGGGATGCGCACACCCGTCAGGAACGTCTCGTTGAAGTGTGCGACCCCGGTGATCTGACGCAGAGGGCGCGCCTCCACACCAGCGGTCGTCATGCCGACGAGGAAGTAGGTGATGCCACGGTGCTTCGGCACGTCCCAGTCGGTTCGGGCGAGGAGGATTCCCCAGTCGGCGACGTGGGCGAAGCTGTTCCAGACCTTCTGACCGTCGACGATCCATTCGTCGCCATCGCGAACGGCACGAGTCGTCAGACCCGCCAGGTCGGAACCCGCGCCGGGCTCGCTGAAGAGCTGGCACCACACTGCATCACCACGGAGCAGCGGCGGGATGTGGCGTTGCTTCTGCGCCTCGGTCCCGTGTGCGAGCAGCGTCGGGACGACCATCGCGAGGCCGACCGAGAACACACCGGTGTCGATCTCGTAGCGAGCCACTTCCTGCTGGAACGCGCGCTGCTCGGTCGAGGTGCGACCTCGACCGCCGTACTCGGGAGGGACGCTGAGGCCCGCGTACCCGGCGTCGAAGATCTTGCGCTGCCACGCCCTGCACGTCTCGACGTGGGCACGCTCGCTCTCCGGCGTCTGCGACGACGCGGCCATGCGGCGCTTGAACTCGCTGGTGTCGTGACGCCGACGCTTCGCGTTCGCCTCGAGCCACGCGCGCACCTCGGCGCGAAACGCCAGCAGCTCCGGGCTCGCCTCCTCCTCCATGGCGTCGCTCTCTGCGCTCGGGGATACCCCTCGCGCCGGCGTTCGCTCCGCAACCCGCATCAGATCTTGTTCGCGACGGCGTCGAGCGTCGACCCGACGATCCACATCGCGAAGTACTGCGCCGCGCCCCCGTACGCATGGCCCATGCCGACGGTCGCGCCCTCGACCTGGTGCTCGCCCGCTTCGCCTCGCACCTGCAGGGCCGCTTCGGCGAACCGCAGCATCCCGGACGCGCCGATCGGGTTCGACGAGAGCACACCGCCCGAGGCGTTCACGGGAAAGTCGCCGCTGATCTCCGTGGCGCCCGTGTCGGTCATCTTCCATCCTTCGCCGGGCGCCGCGATGTCGTGACCCTCGAGCCACATGGGCTCGTACCAAGAGAACGGCACATAGATCTCGGCCACGTCGATCTGCTCACGCGGATTCGTGATGCCAGCCGCGTCGTACAGCATGTGCGCGCACTCCACGCCGGCCTGGGGACGAACCGGGTCGCGGCCGGGGAACGTGCCGAGCTCGCTGCGCATCGCAGTTGCGAGCACCCACGCGGGTGCCTTCGGTGCGCGCTTCGCGCCGTCCTCGTTCGTCAGCACCATCGCGCACGCGCCGTCCGATGACGGGCACGACTCGAGGAAGTGCACCGGCTCCCACAGCATCGGGGACTCCTTGACCTTCTCGATCGAGATGTCCTTGAGCTGGAGATGCGCATAGGGGTTCTTCAGCGCGTTCTGGCGGTCCTTCACCGCCACCTGCCAGCCGACGTGCTCGGGCGCCCCCGATTTGGCGATGTAGGAGCGCATCCACGGAGCGAAGATGCCGCCCGCACCCATGCCCCCGGATCGGCCTCCGGCGAGCCCCCATTGCGCGTTGCCCTCCGCTTGCTTCTCGTAGGCGACGGTGAGGACGCGGTCGTGACGCCCCGTCTCGATGAGGTGGGTCGCGACGATGGCGGTGGAACCCCCGACACTGCCCGCGGTGTGCACACGCATGATCGGCTTCCCGTTGGCACCGAGCGCGTCGGCCATCGAGAGCTCGGGCATCATGACGCCTTCGAACGGGTCGGGTGCCTTGCCGAGCACGACGGCGTCGATGTCGGTCCAGGTCAGCGCCGCATCGTCGAGCGCGCGCTGGGCCGCCTCGCGCACGAGTCCGGGGAGCGAGACGTCGTCGCGCCGCTTCTTGTGCTTCGTCTGGCCGATGCCGACGACGGCGCAGGGCTGCGTCGTCATGTCAGTCTCCCTCCCCGATGCGCTCCCGCTGCGCTACTTCCTCTCGCCGTGCTCGCTTCATCCGCTCCGCTCACGCTTCCAGTACCGCGACGAGGTTCTGCTGGAGCGCCTGCCCCGAGGTCGCGTGCGCGACCACCCGGTGCTTGCCATGCTCGGCGATCTGGCGAGCGGCTTCCGCGAAGCGCGAGAGACCGACAGCCATCATCGGGTTCGCTGCGAGCGCGCCGCCAGACGGGTTGATCTCGACATCGTCGCCGAGCCCGAGCTCGTTGCGCAGGATCTTCTCCTGGTGCGTGAAGCTGGCGGACAGCTCGGCCGCGTCGACCTTCCCCTCGCCGACACCCGCGTGCTCACCGGCGAGGCGCGTCGACGGCGACTCCGTGAGATCGCGCATGCCGGGCTGATGGATCTCGATCCGGTGGTCGATGCCGCGTATCCACACCGGGTGCTCGCAGACCTCCTTGGCCTTCGCCGCCGTCGCGAGGACGACCGCGGTGGCGCCGTCGGAGATCGGCGGGAGATCGTGCTTCCGAAGCGGCGCGGTGACGTACGGCTCGGCGAGCAGCGCGTCGACGTCGAAGTCGCCACTGACCTGCGCGTACGGGTTGCCCTTCGCCGCGGCGCGACTTCGCGCCGCGATCGCGGCCATCTCGTGTTCGGTGATGAGGTTCCGGTCGAGCATGGCGCGCGCTTGGAGTGCGGCGATGGACACCGGGTCGATGCCCAGTGGCGTCAAGGTGTAGGGGTCCATCTGGAGCGGGTAGATCTCGGCCGGCGTGCCGGGCGACGACTTGCCGGATCCGAACGCGAGCGCGGTGTCGACATCGCCGTGCTGCAGGCGGACCCACGCCTCGTACAGCGCCCACGCCCCGTCCATCTCGACGTGCGACTCCGAGATCGGTGGCCACGCCCCGACCGCTTCGAGGTTCATCACGAATGCAAACGTCTGACCGGAGAGGTAGTCGCAGCTCCCGGCGCACGTGAAGCCGATGTCGCGCCGCTCGATGCCGGCGCGCTCGATCGCGTCGCTGATGACCGGGAAGAGGAACTGCGGCTCGGTGAGCTCGGCACGGCGCCACGACGGCGACTGCGCGTAGCCGATGATCGCGATCTCGGGCACGGTACCCATGCCTAGAACGCCGCCTGCATGATCTGGTCGGCGGGGAGATCGGGCTCACCCGTCGGACGCCAACCTCGGATCGCACCCGCCGCGCTGCCGAAGCTGCGGTTCCCGATCTCGCCCGTGTCGCGCTCCTTCGGTGGCGCCCACACGGCTTCGACCCGCATGCCGACGCGCACCTGATCCACCGGCACCTCGAGAACGTCCTGGAGGCTCAGGGCCCCACCCGGGTCGTCGAGCTGGATCGACACCTTCGCGAACGGCTCGGTCTCCTCCTGGCCGTAGTACTGGACCGGCGTGACGACCGTGTAGTTGGTGACGACCCCACGGTCGGCGAGCTGCACCTCGTCGGCATCGGTGGTCTCGATCACGTCGATCGGGCAGTAGCCGCGCGGCGGTGCGTAGACGAGCCCGCACTTCGGGCACCGGTGACCGATGAGCTTGCCCGCGCGGAGTGCCTCGGCGTACCGCCGCACCACGGGACAGAGCAGCTCGTGGTACTCGAGCTGCATGAAGTAGTCCATGCCCTCGACCGGCTCCGTCCCCTTGGTCACGGCGTCAGGCCCCCAACGCCTCGGGGACGAACGCCTCCACATCGGTGATGTGCCCGATGCGCTCGTCCTTCCACCGCGGCGTTACCCGCATGCCGGTCTCCATCGCGTTGATCGTCCCGGCATCGACCGCGTGCAGCAACGCCGTGTCGGCGCCGTCGAGCTTGATCAGCGCGAAGGCGAACGGGTGGTGGAGCGGATGCTTGCGGGTGGGCGTCTCGACCCAGGCCCACGTCTCGACCGTGCCACCCGGACCGACCTCGGTGAGGGTGGGTTCGAGCGCGTCGCCCGTCCACGGATCCCACTCGGTCGGCGGGCACAGGATCTTGCCGTCGCGGCTGGCGATGCCGAGGATCCGACCGTCGCGCATGCCGGTGAGGAAGGCGCTGAAGACGGGCCCGAGCGTGCGCGTGTACGGGAACTCGATGGTGTGCGTCGTCGTCGGGATCTCGTCGGCCACGGCCCGGGAGAATAGAACACATTCCAGTTTGGGTCCCCGGCCGCCTCGCCCCCGTTCTGAAGAGTCTGGGTGCTCATGGTGAGCACCTGGGCTCTCCAGAATCGAGGTGGGGCACTGAGTGTCGTACCCCCGGTGTGGTCTTCGGGAATGCCAGGGCCGCGCCGTGACCTCGATCTGCTCGTCGCTCAACTCGCCGCCGCCCAGGCCGGCGTCTTCACACGTCAGCAAGCACTCGACCTCGGCCTGACTCACGCGATGGTTCGCCGCCGCGTCTGCTCAGGAGTCTGGGGATGGCGCGCCCAGGGCGTGTACGGCATCGCCGGCTTCGACGACGGGCCGTACAGCTCCCTCTGGGCTGCGACGCTGGCACCCGGGGTCGGTGCAGTCGCGTCGCATCAGGCGGCCGCGCAGCTTCACGGACTGCCCACGTTCGACGAACGCCTTGCTGTCGTCACGGTCCCGCACGCCACCACTCGTCTCCAGCACCTTGCGACGGTCCACCAATCGCGGCGCTTGTACGACGACCACATCACATCGATCAGTGGGCTACCGGTCACCACGGTGGCGCGCACGATCATCGATCTCGCGTCGGAGTGCCGCCGAGGACGAATCGAGATCGTGCTCGATCGCGCCGTCGCGGCGAAGAAGATCACCGTGGCCGAATTCTGCGCGACGTTCGATGATCTTGCCTGCCGCGGCCGCAAGGGCATCGCGCTCGTGCGCGCGGTGCTCGCCACGCGTCAGCCGGGATACGTCCCGCCGGCAAGCGTCGCCGAATCAATGCTCCTGCGTGTGCTCCGCCTGGGCGGGCTTCCGCGGCCTGTCCTGCAGTTCGGTCACCCTGGGAGCGGCTACGAGGGTCGGCGAGTCGACGCCGCCTATCCCGACGCTCGGCTTCTCATCGAGGTCGACTCACGCACCTGGCACGGCGGCTGGACGGATCGGGAGCGCGACCTCAACCGGGACCTCGCAGCATCAGCCGTCGGGTTCGACACTCTGCGCATCTCGTACACGACCCTCGTCGAACAGCCCGAGTGGCTGGTCGAAAAGATCCGCGGCGCGCTCGCGGCGGCTGCGGCGTGAACCTCCTGCCGATCTGGAGAGCGTGGATGCGCATGGTGAGCACCCACGCTCTCCAGAACCCTCGGTACGACCAGGGTCAGGCGGTGTCGAGGAGCATGCGGGCGGTGGTCACGAGCTCCCGGTTGACGGTGGCGGCGTCGTTCCAACCGTTCACCCAGCCGAGCAGCCACGCGAACCACACCTGACGCAGCGTCAGCGCGATCTGCGCGCGCCGAGCCGGCTCGACCTCTCCCATCGCGCTCTCGAGCACACGGTCCATGATCGACATGATCTCGGCCTGGCAGTCGCGCACGGCAGGATCCGGCGACGACGACGCGGTGATGAGTGCCGCCGTCCGCTTCGGCTCTCGCTCGGCTCCCCGCATCGCCCGCTCCATCACCTGCACGACTCGCTCCGCCGGACCCGACCCCTCAGGGGGTCGCTCGACGAGCCGGTCGGACTGCGCACGCCACAGCTCGACCTGGCACGCGGCCAAGAGGTGATCCTTCGACGAGAAGTAGCGGTAGATCGTTCCGAGCGCGACCTGCGCTCGCGCCGCGACGTCCCGCATCTGCACTGCGTCGTACCCGCCCTCCGCGGCGAGCTCCAGCGCAGCGTCGAGCACGCGTCCGCGCCGCGCGGCCTGGTTGGCCGTCAGCGTCTCGGTCTTCACGGTCACTCGACTGGTACCGGCGCTTCGACACCCGGCACCGCGGGCAACGCGCCCACGACGCGCTCCTGGGCGACCGCGGTGTCGTCGCGCACGAGGTCCAGCACCGCCCGCGCGATCACGTCGGGCTCGAGCAATCCCATGGCGTCGCGCGCCGAGACGGCCCAGTCGGCCCAGCGCTCGCCGTCGCCCGACTTCGACAGCAATGGCGTGTCGACGAGCCCGGGGAGCACACAGTTGACCCGGATCCGCTCCTCGGCGAGCGGCGCGCAGGCTCGCGTGAACATGGTGACGCCTGCCTTCGTCGCCGAGTAGATCGGGTCCACAGTCATCGGAAAGAGCGCGGCCATCGATGCAGTGTTCACGATGGCCCCACCACCCCGCCGTCGCAGCACCGGCACGGCGAGGCGCGTGCCGACGACGACGCCGCCGAGGTTGACGGCCATGACGCGCAACAGGGTCTCGGGCGTGATGTCGGGCCAGAGTGGTTCACCACAGACGAGCCCGGCGTTGTTGTGCACGATGTCGACGCCACCGTGCTCGGCCTCGGCTGCCTCGAACATCGCCTCGAGCGATCGCGGCTCGGTCACGTCGGTGCGGAAGAACGTCGCGGTCCCGCCGAGGTCGGCGACGAGCCCGACCGTCTCCTCCGCACCGGTCTCATCGACGTCCGCGACGACGACGGCAGTGCCCTCGCGGGCGAACGCGAGCACCGTCGCTCGCCCGATGCCGGACGCACCCCCCGTGACGACCGCGACCCTGCCCTGCAGCTCCACGCGCGCATGCTCCCACGAGATGAGAACACGTTCCAGTCTTGCCGCGACACGCGTCGCAGCGTGATCAGGGGGCGAGAAGAGCTGCGATCGCGCCCAGGTCGCGGTCGAGACGGTCGGCGGTGGCCCGGTACACGGTCAGGGGCTCGCCCACCGGATCCGCGACCTCGTCGCTCACTCGCCCCACGGTCCCGGCCGGCCCGGGGGGTCGGAGCGCGGCCACCCGCGCCGCCCAGTCGCGCACGGTCTCGCCGTCGGCGACGAGTCGCGGGCCCGTGTCGGTACCGAGCCGCCGGAGCTCCCCGACGAGGAACGTCCGATCCGTCGCGTCCGAGACCGATCGCGTCGCGCGCCAGACGTGGTCACGCGTCATGCCGACCACGAGATCAGCGTCCCCCACCATCGCGTCGGTCAGCGACCGGCTGAGGTGGCCCTCGAGCGAGAGACCGCGCTCGCGCAGCACGAGACCGGCGTTCCCGGTCGCGGGCCCACCCCACGCGAGGGTCCCCGCCGAGTGGACGCGCGCATCGACACCCCGCGCCGCGAGATGCGAACGAAGGAGCGCCTCACCCATCGGTGAACGACAGATGTTGCCCGTGCACACGATCAGCACATCGATGCATCGCATCGTAGGGACGCGCGGGCGATGCGCCGTACACTCACCGGTCCTCGCGTCGCGTGACTCCCCACCACGGGGTCATGATCGGTGTCTCGTGGGGAGGTGCTCGCTGCCGGCGCCTCGACCGACAGCGGCCGGAAGGGGAAAACGACAGCATGGGACCACTCGAGGGAGTGCGCGTCATCGAGCTCGGCGTCTGGGTCGCCGGGCCCGCGGCGGGTGGATTGCTCGCCGACTGGGGCGCGGACGTCGTCAAGATCGAGTCGCCCCAAGGTGACCCGGCCCGCGGCTTCGCGAAGATGCTCGGCGCCGACGTACCGTTCAATCCACCGTTCGAGATGGACAACCGGTCGAAGCGCAGCATCGCCGTCGACTTCGCGCGGCCGGGCGGGCTCGAGCTCGCACTCGATCTGATCGCCGACGCCGACGCGTTCGTCACGAACATCCGGC
>Ga0334722_10007599_pt1 | contig 10480 bp, 7 predicted proteins | sample C3_bottom_MG_FD_207210 | JGI IMG/M metagenome (GOLD analysis project Ga0334722, IMG submission 207210) | Sediment microbial communities from Yellowstone Lake, YNP, Wyoming, USA - C3_bottom | ecosystem: Environmental > Aquatic > Freshwater > Lake > Sediment | place: USA: Wyoming | collected... | reverse complement strand
GGTTCACGCGCATCTACGAAAGCGATATGTTCATGATCCCCGATGTGAACACGTATCGCGTGCTGCCGTGGACAGAAGGCGATCATCGTTTGGCGCGCATCATTTGCGATGCGTACACGCCGGACGGCGAACCGTTTGAAGGGGATCCGCGCCGCGTTTTGCGTCGGCAACTCCAACGCGCCGAAGCGATGGGGTTTCGCTTTGTAACCAGTTCCGAGCCAGAATTTTTCCTCTTTCGCAAAGGGGATGGCGATGCCAGACCGGTGGTGCACGATGTGGCGGGCTATTTCGATTTTTCCCCACGCGACCTTGCCTCCGAAGTTCGGCAGGACATTATCCTCGCGCTCGAAGCGATGGGCATTGAAGTCGAACGGGGTCATCACGAAGTAGCGACCGGTCAGCACGAAATCAACTTTCGCTACGCCGACGCGTTGACCAGCGCGGACACATTGATGACCTTCAAGTACACCGTCAAAGCCATTGCGCAAGCACACGATTTGTTCGCCACGTTTATGCCCAAGCCGATTGCCGGGATCAATGGATCAGGGATGCACACGCACCAAAGTCTTTTTGATCTCAAGGGCGAACAAAACTTGTTTTACGATGCCAAGGATAATTATCATCTCTCGCCACTCGCGTACAGTTTTCTGGCGGGACAACTCGCCCACGCGCGCGCACTTGCCGCGATCGTTGCCCCCACCGTGAATTCGTACAAACGCTTGGTGCCCGGCTACGAAGCCCCCGTGTACATTTGCTGGGGTCAGATCAATCGTTCTGCGTTGATCCGAATTCCGCGTTATTCGCCCGGGCGCGAAAAAGCCACGCGGATGGAGTTGCGCTGCCCGGATGCAAGTAGTAATCCGTATCTGATTCTCGCTGCGATGCTGGCTGCCGGGTTGGATGGAGTGGAAAAGAAATTGCAACCGCCTGCCCCGATCGAAGAGAGCGCGTACGAATTTACGCCAGAAGATTTGGCGGAGCGCGGGATCGCCGTTTTGCCCGGCTCGCTCGCCGAAGCCTTGCAAGAGTTGGAAAAAGACACTGTCTTGCGCAATGCGTTAGGCGACCATGCCTACAAAGCCTTTATGCGCGCCAAGCGGCGCGAGTGGGACGAGTATCGGATGCAAGTTTCGACGTGGGAATGGAATAGATATTTTGAAGTGGTCTAATCCGCTGACCTGTCAGGTGGAAAACCTGACAGGTTTTTTATTCTTGCAATCTCTTTATTCCATTCTACTTGACGATAGTAGAGTGAGTCTAGTATAATGATGCCGAATTAGCTATGCTACCCAATGAACTGACGATTTCGATTGCTGACCTCCCGATTACGCTCTGTCTAGAGTGGCTTGACCAAGCCGCACGCGCTAAAATTGTAACGCGCTATTCGGATTTTATCGTACCAGCGGCGCCCGCCGAGTTTACTATTTCGATTCGCGTGGAACCGGGCGCCGAGTTTATTCCCTTTGGCATTGCACCCAGTTGGCAAATCCGGACGAGCCGGCAAGACCAGCGCATTGATTTCGAATCGCATTGCGAGAAAGGTTGGGTAGATTATGCGAGCCGGCGCGGCGAACTGGTGATCCGTCCACGCGGCAGCGATATCGAAAATTTTTTGCGCGTGTTGTACGCGTGGCTGTGCATTGAACATGGTTCATTGCTGTTACACGCCTGCGGAGTCATTCGCCATCAGCGCGGTTATGTGTTCTTTGGACCCTCTGGGAATGGCAAGACGACCACCGCGCGGCTATCTGCGGCATACACCATCCTGAGCGATGATCTGATCATCATCAAAAAAAATCAGGACAAGTTTATAGTGTGTGGCACCCCGTTTCGCGGCGATTTGCCGGAAGCCCCGCGCACGAATCAATCCGCGGAGTTGGTGGGCGTGTTTGCGTTGACCAAAGATACTCGCCATTATCTCGCGCCACTGGCATCGTCCGAAGCCGTAGCGCGACTGGTGCAATGCGTTCCCTTTGTGATGAGTCAGCCGCAGAACGCGCTCCGCGTAACAGAGATTTGTATTGACTTGGCGAACCATGTGCCGGTGCAAATGTTGCATTTTCAGCGCGATACAACTTTTTGGGAGATTATCGAGTGATGGATTGGACCAAGTATCCGGTGCCACATCCCCAAGTGGCGGCACGGGTAGTGGATGGGACCGCGGTGATTGTTTTGGCATCGTCCGGCGAAGTGGTGATGCTGAATCCAATCGGTTCGCGCATTTGGGAATTGTTGGATGGCGCGCGAACGGCGCAAGACATTGTTCACACGATTGTGTCCGAGTACGATGTAACGGAGCAACAGGCGCGCCAAGATGTGGAAGAATTTCTTCAGAAATTGATGCAAGCCAACGCGCTGGTGCTGAACAACCGACCAACTCTGACTTGATTTAGCGTATGTATCAAAGTGGTGGCTTTTTCCATCTTTAATGGAGAGACTACACTTGGGTGATTACCCGAAACGTGTTCATGTCATTTCGAGCGGCGGCTTGTGCCGCGAGAAATCCCGTTTGCCCAGACAGGAGATTTCTCGCTTCGCTCGAAATGACAAGGTGGCAGGACTTTGACAAGGACCTACCCCGGGTAACAGGGCTGGTGCAAAGTCCCTTGACAATCCCTTGATGTCATTTCGAGCGGCGGTTTGAGCCGCGAGAAATCTCGTTTTGCCCAGACAGGAGATTTCTCGCTTCGCTCGAAATGACAAGGTGGCAGGACTTTGACAAGGACCTACCCCGGGTAATTAACCCTCTTGATTTATTTCGATGCTCGTGCGATAATGTAGCGAGTGGCGGCTGAGCGATGTGATTCGCCCGGCAAGCCAATGGAGCAGTCCAGTGTCAGTTGAAGGTCCCGCTTCTCAACCAGGGGAAGCGAATCTATACGAGCAGTTTGTTGCCCAGTCCGGTAAGGCACATCGTCTTCTCGCCGTGCATTGGGAGCTCACCTATCGGTGCAATGAAAAGTGTACGCATTGCTATCTCGATGTGTTCGCTCCCAACGCGGTGGTGCCCGGCGAATTGACGACGGAGGAATGTCTCCGCATCATGGACGAGTTGGCGGCGTTGGGTGTGCTCAACCTCACCTTTTCCGGCGGTGAGGTACTCACCCGGCGCGACTTTTTCCAACTCGCCGAATATGCCCGATCAAAACGGTTCTTGTTGCGGATCATGACCAATGGCATCCTCATCAAGCCGGCGGTAGCGGATCGCATTGCCGCGCTCAATCCGTACGCCGTCGAGATGAGCGTCTATAGTACCAAGCCGGAGGTGCACGAAAAAATTACACGCGTGCCGCGTTCGCTTGAATTGACGTTGCGGGCGATGCGTCTCTTGCACGAGCGCGGTATCCGCACGGTGATGAAGACGCCGCTGATGCGTGAGAATGTGCGCGAGATTCACGCGTTGCGTGCATTGGCGCAAGAGTTGGGTGCACAGTTTCGTTACGATACCACTATTACACCCAAGGACAGCGGTAGTCTATCCCCGCTTCAACATCGGATAACGTACGAGGATTTGGTCTGGCTGTTCCGGGAAGAGTTTCAGCCGGGGATGTTTCAGAAGCGAGAACTCGGTCCCGAAGCGCGCACCTGCGGCATCACGCAGTTTGCGATTGTGATTGATCCATATGGCACGGTATTCCCGTGCATCCAAACACGTGTGGCGGCGGGGAACGTGCGCGAACGTTCGATCCGGGAAATCTGGCAAGGCTCGCACGTGTGGCAAGACTTGAATCTCACCTTGAACGAACTGCCGGTCTGCCGAACGTGCGAGTTGCGCAACATTTGCGTACGCTGTCATGGCATCGCGCTGATGGAAGACGGCGATGTGCGCGCGCCGGCAACGGTGAATTGCCGCGAGGCGTTGGCGCGGCGACAGGTTTTGATTGAGCAAGGCGTCTTGCCGGCAGATTATCCCATCCCAGCGCATTTGCAAACAAGTGTATTAAATTCAGAACCGTATTTGCCAAACTTTGTGCCGGTGTCATCCCTGGGTGTGCCGGTTGCATAAGTCATCTAATTAGAAAAGGAGCAAAAGTATGCCAAGCAAAGTTCAAGATAAACACGAAGAACACATCAACACCCCGATCGAAAAGAAACCATACGAAAAGCCAGCGATTTTGTATCGCGCACCGTTGGAAGCATTAGCTGCAGCTTGCCCGCCAGGGGGTACCCCCTCTGGCAAGAACGCCATAGGTCAGCCCGGTTGCACGACGACATTTAGTTAACTGTTTGGCGTAGTGAGACGGGGGGTGTCCAGCGCCCAGCGTATTTTGTGTTCTTGGTGTGGCTAGAACGAAACACCACAATGCTGTGTTTGTTTTGAGGAGGAGCGAAGCCGTAGCTTCGCTCTTGTTCTAACTACCTTGACAATGTCAGATTCGCCGTATCTACTCAGCCTGTCATTGCGAGGAGCGTCCCGAGCGAAGCGAGGGATCAGCAACGAAGCAATCCCCCAATTGTTCGGTGGGGATTGCTTCGCCCCTTCGGGGCTCGCAATGACAGTCAGGCTGAGCAGTAACGATTCGCCACCGAATCACACAGAAACACACAGAAAAGGATTTATTTCTGTGAAATTCTGTGTGTTTCTGTGGCAAAGCATAAGGAATCTGACATGGGCAAACTAGGATGACGGACGGAATGCGCATCACAATCCTGTTGATTCTCTTGGCGGTCGGTTTGCTTGCGTTGGGCGTGATCGGTATGCGCCCCAGCCCGGTTGTTGTAGAATGGACAACGGCAACGGAACTCAATACCGCCGGGTTTAATCTTTATCGGAGTGAGAGTGCGGCAGGACCCTACCTCAAGATCAATGAGCAGATCATTCCGGCGTCACCGGATTCGTTGCTGGGGGGCAAGTATCGTTTTGAAGATGCGAGTGCGACGCCGGGAAAAACGTATTATTATCAGCTTGAAGATGTCGAGTACGGTGGTATTACAACGCGCCACGGTCCCATTGTGGTTACCGTATCTGCGGGATTAGGAATTGAGCAAGGCATTCTGCTTTTTGCCGGAATCGCTTGCGCCGCCGGTGCAGTTGGACTGTGGATATGGAATCAAAAGAGGTTCGCTTGGAAAGATCAAGGTCAAAAGCAAGTCTAGTGCGACGCTGGTTGTTGTGGTCACTTGTCGCGTTGGGAACAAGTCTTGTCATCATCTTGTTTGACCCGGGTTCGATTGTGTTTGCGCAATCGCCGCAAAGCCAAGTTCGTGTTTTGCAATCGGATACCACGCGCATCGTTTTAGAATTGGAAATCAATGACTATCAAGTTCAAGAAGCGCGAGTGGATACCGGGATTTATTCGCGTGTCGTCGTGCCTGATTTGGGAAACACCAGCAAACCTGGTGATCCGCAATTACCAATCAAAGGTGCAATGGTGGCTATTCCGCCGGGCGCACAGCCCACGTTGCGGATTCTTGCCGATGAATCGCAAACGCGCGCTCTTGCGCGTCCACCTCTCCCCAATCCTACTCAACGCGTTCAAAGTGTGCCGGGAGAGTCTCTGCCGCGTTATGCGGGTAGTACGTACGCGCCGAATTCAGCCATCTATGGTGCCAATGCCAATTATCCTGCCGAGGTTGCGCGGATTGCTTCGACGGGCGATTGGCGCAGTCAGCATTACGCAGTTGTCGAGTTTCATCCTTTTCAGTACAACCCGGCGACTCGGCAATTGATTTTTCATCGGCGCCTCCGCGTTGAACTGGTCTTGAATTATCCGCAAGGCAGAACGCCGCAGGCATTGGGTAGCGCAATCAACGAGGGTCAATTCGAAAGAATCCTTCAGCAATCCATTCTCAATTATTCTTCAGGCACCAACTGGCGCGCGCGGACGCTCCCATCGCGCTTACCCACCACGACGCGCTCGGCGCGCTATTCGGGTGGACCGTGGTACAAGATCGCTGTTCAGTCCGACGGTATTTATCGGATCACTTGTCCGCAACTGCAAGCCGCCGGCATAAACCTAACGACGCTTGATCCTACCACCGTCAAAATCTTCAAGCAAGACCTTGAACTGGCGATCCGGTACGTCGGTCCCTGCAACGGCAGTAGCGGCTACTTTGAATTCTTTGGCAAAGGGGTGAACACCAAGTACGTTAACACGAATATCTATTGGCTCACGTTTGGCGGTGGAGCCGGCAAGCGAATGAGCCAACGGGATGGGAGCGGCACAGGCACGGTACCTGCTTGGTTTACCGACACGATTCACCTTGAGCAAGACAAGGATTATTACAGTTATTTACCGCTTCCACGCGCCGAAGATGACGACCATTGGTTTTGGGCGTTCTCTTCTCCCTACTATGGTGCGCCTTATGCGGACTTTAGCTTTCAAGTACCTAATCCGGCTTCAACGGGCGGATCGGCAACCTTAACGGCGAACATTCTGGGTTTTTCCTTAACCGACCATCACACGCGGATTCTGATCAATGGTACCCAAGTCTATGAAAATGTCTGGAGTGGTCAGGGAATATTGCAAACCACGATTTCTTTTCCGCAATCCTTGTTAACGTCGGGTACTAATACGATTCGAGTTACTGAATTGAATGATGTCCATCCGCAAACGGTGGTGTACACAAACTTTTTCGATGTCAACTACGCCAGAAATTTTGTTGCCGTTACGGATACTTTGCGTTTTCGCCAAACGCAGAACGGCACATGGCAATATCAGATTTCAAATTTCACCGATTCGACAGTTGACGTTTTCGATATTACCGATTCGAACAATGTGGTTCAGATTACCAACGCTGTCATTTCAGGAGGACCGCCTTACACGCTCCAGTTTGCAGACACCGTAAGTTCGCCCAAAGAATACATTGCCCTCACCGCCGCGCAACGCAAATCGCCGCTGAGCATCACACTTGACACGCCCTCCGATTTGCGCAACACCAACAATGCCGCCGATTACATTGTTATTGCTTATGGTGGTTTTATTTTCAACATTCAACCCTTGGCGAACTATCGCCAGAGTCAAGGGTTGCGCGTCAAGGTGGTGGATGTGCAAGATGTGTACGATGAATTCAACGATGGTTTGATGGACCCGCAAGCCATCCGCGATTTCATTGCGTACGCGTACGCTTATTGGCGCGCGCCCGCTCCCTCGATGGTACTGTTGGTGGGGGATGGGACCTTTGATCCCAAAGGGAATTGTGTAACCCCGGGCGTGTGTCCTTTTATTCTCACTAACAATTCAACGTTCATCCCACCGTTCCTACGGCTGGTGGATCCGTGGATCGGTGAGACGGCGAGTGACAATCGGTTTGTTTCATTGTTTGTTACCAGCACACTACCCAGTCTAGCCATCGGTCGTTTGCCCGCCAATAACACCGCTGAGGTGGATGCGATGGTGAACAAGATCATCGGCTATGAATCAAGTCCGGCGGTCGAGAGTTGGCAGTCTAAAATTACGTTTGTATCTGATAACACGTATACCCAATATGGCGTTCAAGATTCGGCCGGCAATTTTTGGGAACTTTCTGACCAGATTGCGAACAATCTGCAACTGTTGCCGGGCCCGTTCTGGCGTGACCGGATTTATTTCAATCCATGTTTGGACACCACCTCGTACCCTTGGTGCGCTTTGCCTTATCCACCCTACCCTGATTCCGCCTCTACACGCAGTGGCATTATCTCTGCAATCAACGATGGCAGACTCGTCGTGAACTATGTAGGGCATGGCGCGGTAGGATCATGGGCAGACGAAACGATTTTTTCTAAAGACGATATTGCATCGCTGACCAACGGCAGCCGGCTACCCATGTTCTTGGAAATGACCTGTTACACCGGTTATTTTCACTTTAACCATTCAAATGGCTCTGGTCTTGGCGAAGTTAATGTACGTGCCGCCGGCAAGGGGGCATTAGCCAGTTGGTCTGCCACCGGCTTGGGTGTCGCACAGGGACACGATCTCATCAACCGGGGTTTCTTTGACGCCGTGTTTCAAAAGAAAATAACCCAAATCGGTCCAGCGACGGTGTACGGCAAACTCACGCTATTCTTGGACGGCGGCGGCTACCATCTAGATTTGCTTGATACCTTTGTCCTGTTGGGTGACCCGGCGTCCAGACTGGATGTCCCGCTATTTACCTTTCTGCCATTTATCCGAAGGTAATGATTGACATTTCTCGTTTCACGGCGTATGATTCACGTGTGTGCGAATATACGCTAGTGATAGTACGGTGAACCCATGTCTCGTCCAACTACTCTAACTCTAACTCTATCTCTATCTCTAACCCTAACTCTCATCGCGCTTTTTCTTCCTGTGCCTGCTTCTGCCGCTGTCACGGTAACCTCCTTCACGGCGGGTTGGCAAGGCAATCAAGTGGTCTTGAATTGGCGGACTGCCACGGAACTCAACAACCGCGGCTTTAATATCTTTCGCAGTACATCGCCCAGCGGCTCGTTTCAAAAAATCAACGGCACAGAGATTCCGGCGCAGATGGGCGCCGCTCTCATCGGTGCTTCCTACTCGTACGTTGATCCAGCCGTAACCTCAGGACAGACCTATTACTATAAATTACAAAGCGTAGAAAATAATGGCAACACTATTTTCTACGATGGAATTGCCTCCACTGCGTCACAGACCCAAGCCACAGCAACGCGCACACCGACGCGCACGGCAACCAAGCCGCCGGCTTCTGCCACCGCAACCTTACAAGCCACCGCAACACGGACTCCAACGGTGGTTGGCTCGGCAACGCCGGCGGCTACACCTTCACGCACAGCCACAGTTGCGCCGAATGCCACGATTGCTCCTGCTACACCAACACCACTGCGTACCAAAGTTGCGCTTGTTCCAACTATCGCGCCGTCTGGCTCGAACTCATCGGCGGCTAGCCAGCAAAGCATTGTTGAGCCAACAGCGACACCGCAAGTTGCTGTGGCGATCAAAGAATCAATCCCGGACGAATCAGTGCAGCAAGAGAACGTAGAGAGCGAAGAGCCGGCTCAATCCGATAGGCGTATCGTGCAATTGGTTCGAGTGAGCATCACGCTAATCGCTGTGTTCGTGGCGTTTATCGGCTTGATCTTTTTGCTTGGCGCGGCATACTTTTTTGCGCGAAACTATTCCCGCTAAACTGAATCTCCGGATGAATCATCTCCAAAGATGCGTACTTGGACTGATCGTTTTCCTTGTTGCCTGCTCCGCGCCCGGCACGTCTCCGATTATTGCGCCACCTTCACCTACGTTTGAATCTTCCTCATTGCCCCCACGCTACAAACTATTTGTCGCCCAAGACGGTTTATATCGCGTTGCCGTGTCTGATCTGCGCAATGCTCAAGCCGATGTCTCCTCGTTGCGGCTTTATCGGGGCGAACGTGAAATTCCCATTCGCATCCTCGGCGATGCTGGGAATTTTTCGTTCGAGTTTTTTGGTCGCGCCAGCGATGCAGAATTTTCTCCTTTTGGCGTGTACTGGCTAACGTTCGATGCCACGCCCGGCAAGCGCATGCCCGAAATTGCTTCCGCCTCACCACACGCGCCCCAGGAATCATTTGTCGGCACCGTGCGATTGGCGCGGCCAACCCTGTATCTGCCCCAGTTTGGTGAGCCGGGCGCGCCGTGGTTTTGGCAAGCGATCCCAGCCCCAACCACCTCAACGATCAGCGTAACCCTTCCCTCCGCGATTGCTGTGCCGGCACAGTTGCGCGTTGATCTCTGGGGCAGTACCCAAGACCCGCTTGACCCTGATCATCATTTGCGCATTCTGTTCAACGATGCGCGCGTTGCCGATCAATCCTGGGATGGGCAAGGTGCGCGTGTCATCACCGCAACGATTCCAGCGAACGCCGTGCGTGCCGGCATCAACACGTTGCGCTTGGTCGCGCCGGGCGATACGCGCGCGCAAGCCGATATTGTCTTGCTCCGTTCGATTCAGGTAACGTACGCGCAACGATTTGTCGCGCAAGACGATGCGTTGGAATTCGAAGGCGGAGCCGGCACGTACCGCATCGAAGGTTTTAGCGGCGATGCGATTGATGTATTCGACATTACCGATCCGCTCGCGCCACAACACCTCTCGAATACCACCATCGCATCGCGCACAATCACCTTTGCAACCGATTCGCCCACGCCGCGTCGTTGGCTCGTCGTTGGACCGAACGCGCGCAAAAATGTTACACGCATTGCGCCAATGACCACACTCAATTTGCATGCCAGTAACTTGCAGGCGGACTATGTGATCGTTACGCATCCAGATTTTGTCGCCGCGCTCGATCCATTAGTCAAGTGGCGCGCGGCGCGTGGGCTCACGGTACGCGTCGTAACCACCGATCAAGTGTACGACGAATTTGGTTACGGTGAGGAATCACCCCACGCCATTCGTGCCTTTCTCGCTTGGACGCAACAACGATGGAAATCACCCGCGCCGCGTTTTGTGTTGCTCGTGGGCAAGGCGAGTTACGATTATCGCAACTATTTGAACGCGCCGAACAAAAACTTGCTCCCCACGTTTTTGGTCGAGACCCCCAATCTGCGCCAAGCCGCCA
>Ga0334722_10007598_pt1 | contig 10481 bp, 8 predicted proteins | sample C3_bottom_MG_FD_207210 | JGI IMG/M metagenome (GOLD analysis project Ga0334722, IMG submission 207210) | Sediment microbial communities from Yellowstone Lake, YNP, Wyoming, USA - C3_bottom | ecosystem: Environmental > Aquatic > Freshwater > Lake > Sediment | place: USA: Wyoming | collected... | reverse complement strand
CGCGCCGTTCCTGATCATGCACGGTACGTCAGACCCGACCGTCGGCTTCATCAACGGCCTGGCGTTCTACAACGCGCTCCGCTTCAACGGCAAGAAGGCGGTGCTGCTGGCCTACCCGAACGAGGGGCATCATCTCGCCGGCCTGGCCAACCAGAAGGACCTGACGGTGCGGTTCATGGCGTTCATGGACCACTACCTGAAGGGCGCGCCGGCGCCGAAGTGGCTGAGCGACGGGGTGCCCTTCCTGAAGAAGGACGCCGACCGGGTGCAGAAGTAGGCGGATCGGCTCGTTGTCACGCGCGGGCGGCGACCCCGGCAGCGGTCAGCTGGGGCGTCGCCCGGTCAGACGGTCCGCGGCCTCGTAGCCCATCTTCATCGCCACGTGTCCGTTGACGTAGGCGAAGCGGCCCTGCCGCCCGGCCGTTTCCGCGTTGGCCAGGTCATCGAAGAAGCGCAGCAGGCGTGACAGGTGCGCCTCATAGTGCAAGGCGTAGATGGGGTACGCGTGTTCGGCGCGGTACACGTGCGCCTCGAGCACGTCTTCGGGGACAAGGAGCGACTCGGCGGCCAGTTCCCGGATCACCGCCTGTTTCGCGAACTCGGCGTCGGCCCATGGCCGATCGCCCACGGCGCAGCTGATTTCCGCGACGAGCAGCGTGCATCCCTGCGGTGAGATCCGGAAGCCGAACTGGGACAGGTCTGACAGCCGGTTGAACGTGTGCTCGCGGAAGTACATGAGCGACGCCGGTAATGCACGCGCGTGTCGCACGAGCAGTCCCACGAAGACGAGTGCCCGGAACTGCAGCGCCCCGGCCGACGCCCGGACGTCGTCGGCCGGCATCGGATCGACGAGCAGCACCGCCTCGTTGACCGGCAGTGTGTTGATGACACCCGAACACGCCAGCGTTGACGTTCCGCCCGGGCCGGTGATGTCCACGGCGGTCAGGCGATCGCCCTCACGGCGGAGGCGCGTGACGGTCGTGTCCAATGCCACCCGCCCGCCCAGGGCGACGACCTCGCCGGCCATGCGCTCGGTGATCAGCGAGAATCCCCGCTCCGTCGTGAACAGCCGTCCCTCGACTTTCTCGACAAAGCCGCCCGTGGTGACGGCCCGTCCGAAGCGGCCGCGCACGGCTGCCGTCAGCCGGTCCGCGACACCGAGGATGCTCATCCGGGGAATCCGCTCGCGCGCGAACGACGGTGCGAACCCCGCCGGCGGGATGCCCCACACGGCGGTGATGTAGCTCTCGAAGAAGATCTCGTACAGGACACGGCCGTAGGCGCGCGTCAGCACGGTCTCCGACGTCTCTTCCGCGGGACGGCTGAACACCCCCGCGAGACGGTGCCACAGGGCGCTGAGCGCCGCATGCGCGACGGTGCGGAGCGGGAGTTGTGCCAGCACGTCCTGCAGGCGGAGCGGAAACGCGAAGTACCGATCGCGGAACTTGATCCTGATCGTGCGCGTAAAGGGCGCCAGCGCATCGCCCATCAGGCTGGTCACGTCGCCCAGGACCTCGGGATCGGTCGTGTGGAAGACGTGGGGGCCGTACTCGTACGTGTTCCCGTTGATGTGCACGCCGCCGGCCAGGCCGCCCACGTGGTCGTCGCGTTCGACCACGACGACCCGGTGGCCGCACCGGCTCAGCCGGAGCGCGGCCGCCAGTCCGGCGCACCCGCCGCCCAGGATGACGACCGGATGTTCCATCATGCCCAGGCGGGGAACGCCGCGACAGCCTCAATGACCCGGCTGACTTCGTCTGTGCTCAGGTTGGGGTGCAGAGGGAGGTTCAAGCCCTCTTCGTTCAGCCGTTCGCAGACCGGCAGCTTCGCCGAAGACCGGTAGATGGGGTTCAGGTGCAGGGGATGGTAGCGCACGGTGGTGTAGATGCCGCGTTTGTAGAGATGCGCGGCGAGGGAGTCCCGCCGGCCGCCGGCCACGCGCACGAAGTAGGTGAAGTACGAGTGCTGTTCGTCCGGCTCGGGATCGGCGGGGCGTTCGAGCCAGCCGAGCCCGGCGAACTCCTGCTGGTAGCGGTCCCAGATCGCCTTTCGCCACGCCTGCATCGAATCCAGCTTGCGCAGCTGCGCGAGGCCGATGGACGCGCCGATGTCGTTGGGCAGGCACTTGGGGAAGCAGGCCCGGATGTCGTACTCCCACCACCGGTCCTTGTTCGCGGAGGCCTCGAACCCCGACTTGCCGATGCCGCAGTAGCGCAGCGTGCGCGCCCGATCGAGCATCCCGGCTACCGCGGACGTCAGGCCGCCGCCCTCGCCCATGGCGAGGTTCTTGACCGCGTCGAAGCTGAACGCGCCAATCGCGCCCATCGTGCCGCACGCCCGGCCGCCCAGCTTCGAGTCCACGGCGTGGGCGGCGTCTTCGATGACGGGCTTACCGAGCGCGAGGATGGGATCCATCCGCACGGGCTTCCCGGCGTAGTGGACGACCATGATCGCGCCGGTTCGCGGCGACAGGCGGGGCGCGATCACTTCCGCCGTGACGTTCTGCGTCCGGAGGTCGACATCGCAGAACACGGGGACCGCTCCCGCGAGCAGGACCGCATGCGCGCAGGACACCCAGGTGAACGACGGGAGGATCACCTCGGATCCGGGCGCGAGATCCAGCAGCGTGACTGCCAGATAGAGGCTGTTGGATCCGCTGTCGAGCAGCGCGAACCCCGGTGCGCCCAGCCGCGCGGCGAACTGTTCCTCGAACGCGCGCGTCTTGGGGCCGATGCCCATCCACTGGGCGTCGAGGCTGGTGCGGATTTCGTCCAGCTCTTCCTGTCCCACCTTCGAACCGAACACGGAAATCACGATTCACCCCGTTCGGCGTCGGGCGCCGGAGCCGACGGGCATACCTCGCAGGGCTCGAAGCGCGCCCAGTCGAGATCGACGTGCACCTGGGTGCCGGCGTCGGCGGTTTCGCGGAACGCATTGTCCCGGTACCAGGCGCGTGCCGGGTTCGACCGAAGGACCTCGGCCCCGATCTCGCGCGTGAATTCCGCCGCGATGTAGCTGCACAGGAGCCGCATGGCCTCGCTCATCAGGCCACGGCCGCCGGCATCGGGCCGTCCACGCATCACGTTGTAGATGTCGGCCCGCGAGCCGAGCAGGCGGAATCCGAGGCATCCGAACGCGGTCCCGGCGTGCTCGGCCATGAACATGTAGTCCGTCTCCCGGGAAAGGTAGCCCGTGAACCAGCGGTGCTGCTGGTCCGGCTCGATCGTCGCCTGATGAAAGAACGCCGTTCGGTGCGCGTTCTTCCACACCCGCAGCGTCTCGATCTCGTCCGGGCCGATCGTGCGCAACGTGACGCGGAGGCGAGGTGAGGACAGCTGGAAGCGGAGGTTCATGCAGACGCAGACGGCATGGCGGCACCTATTGTACGCTGGTCGGCCGGGGAGGTCTATTGAGCCGACTGAAACCGGCGTTCTGTGTGTTCGTGCTCCTGGCGGGGCTTGCCGCGCTGTGGCATCTTGACGTCGGCCGATCCAATCTCCCCGTGATCCGCAGCGACGGCGAGGGCTACTACGCCTACCTGCCGGCGGTCTTCCTGCACCGCGACATCACGATGCGCACGCTCGTGGAAGATGTCTTTCGGGGGCATCCGCCCGCCGGTGTGACGAGATGGGGAGGCAGCCGCCGCTACCTCGACAAGTACCCGGCCGGCGAGGCGATGCTGCTGGCGCCCTTCTTCGGGTTCGGCAGCCTGGCCGCCGCGCTGTCCGGCTACAGGCTCAACGGGTACTCGCCGCCGTTCCAGCAGGCGGTGGCGCTGGCCGGCGTGTGCTACCTGGTGATCGGGCTGTCGGCGCTGTGGAGCGTACTCGCGCGGCATTTCCGGCCCGGGTCGGTGGCGGCGGTGCTCTTCGTGGTCGTGTTCGGGACGAACCTCTTTCACTACGCGACGTTCGACGCGGCCTTCAGCCACGTCTACTCGTTCTTCCTGTTCTCGGTGTTCCTGTGGATCGTCGAACGGCTCTACCGCGAGGCCCGCTGGGCGGCGTTCATCGGCGCCGGACTCGTCGGCGGGGTCATCGTCACGACGCGTCCCACCAACGGCCTCTGGTTGGTGTTCGCGATTCTGTTCGGCATCACGTCGAGGCAGGACGCTCGTCGGCGGCGGCGGTTCTGGCGCATCCACGCGGCGAAGGTCGTGGCCGCGGTGGCCGTGGGCGTGGCAGTTCTGGGCATTCAGATGGGCTACTGGCGGGCCATCACCGGGTCCTTCGTCGTCAACGCCTACGAGAAAAACCTCATGGATTTCACCCGGCCGCACGTGCTGGATGTGCTCTTCAGCGTGCGGAAGGGCCTGTTCTTCTGGTCGCCCGTGCTGGTCGGGGTGCTGCCTGGTCTGTGGTACGCGAGGCGGTCCGCGCGGGACTTCGTGCTGCCAATGGCCGTCTTCCTGCCGCTTCATGTGTATCTCGTCTCGAGCGCCAGGATCTGGTGGTACGGCGGGTCGTTTGGCCAGCGGCCGTTCGTGGAGGCGCTGCCGCTGTTCGCGATCGCGCTGTGCGCGCTGTACGAGGCGGTGGAATCACCGTGGTGGCGGCGCGGTCTGCTTATCGCATTCGTGGCTGCCGCCGCGCTCTCGAACTACCTGATGTTCTGCTACTGGGAGTGGCGCATTCCGGTGGGCGGCCCCGACTGGGCTCAATTCGTGAGCCTGTTCGGCTGGTGGGGGAGGCGTTAGGACCTGGCTGAAAAGAGCGATTCCGCCGGGCCGTGGATCAGGGCCACGCGCCGCGCATACGGCCCGGCAACGGTTGCTTCGACGGCAGGGTCGAAGCCCTCCGGCGAGACGATGACGACGCGCTCGAGTCCCGCAACCAGGTAGGCTCGCAAGAGACCGTCCAATTCGGCTGCTGTCAGGACGTGGTCCCGTCCGGCGAGGATGCGTCCTTCGAGCCCGCGTCTGCCCTGGACGATAAACGGGTTGGCCGCCAGAAAGTCCAGGGCCGCGGGCGTGGGAATACCGACCTGGAGTCCAAAACCGTTGCGACGATGGGGATAGCTCTCCAGGCTCATGCCCCAGCTCTTCTTGAAATAGAAGAGGCCGTCATCAAGAAAAGGACGGCATTCGCCGAAATCGACGGAGCGGTATCCCTGCTCTCTCGCCCAGAGGACCGTGAAGTAATAGCATGCGGCCAGGGCCCCTTGCTTGACGTGGGCTTCGCTTCCATCACTGACCCCGATGATCATGGCCTTGGCGTTGTGCCCCCCGGTCATGATGACGCTCCCGGAAACGACCTCATCCTGCTTCTTGACGAGGAGCAGCAAGCCGCTTTCAAAGAAGAGCTTCATGAACCGGGGGCCGACCAGCTCCGTCGAGTCTCCATGCTTGAGCGGAATATAGGGCAGGTACATGTCGCGATAGAACGAGTCGAATCGAGCCGGGTCCGTGGTGAGTTCAAAGCGGTACCCGTGCTTTCTGACCCGCCGCAGATTCTCCTGGAGGTTCTTGCTCCTGACCTGTTTCCATGTCTGCTCGGGAGGGATGGAAAGGTCGAAGCGGAACGAGACCCATTCGGGAAGATGAACAAAACCCCATCGTCTGAGAAGGCGCCGATACACGTCGTCCGCCTGGACGATGACGATGTCCGGCCGGTTGGCTTGCGATGCCAGGCAGCGCGGAATACTCCCGATCAGTACCTTCCCCAGGTCCTCCTTCTTCTCCAGCCGTGAGAACACCAGGCCCGCGAAATACGCCCACGACCTCTTGCCTCCAAAGACGAGCACCGTCGCCGGCTTGCCGCCGGATCGTTCGCGCCCCTGGAGGCTGACGGCCTGCAGCCGGAACTGGGCCGGGATCTGCGCCGCCCTCCTCAGGTTCGAGAATGCCGCCTGGGCCAATGGCAGAAGCGGCCTCCGGAGCGCGAGAGGCAGGCAACAGTAAAGGCGCGAAAGGGTCTCGACCGGGAACGGGGCGGGCATCGGGGCGGCGCTCCCTACCTCTTCCCGAAGCAGTACAAGGTGTCACGGGTCCGGACGTACAGCCGCCCGTCGGCGATCGCGGGCGTCGCGAAGACCTCGTCGCCCAGCGAGTTGACCGCCTCGACGTTCCATTCGCCCTTTGCCGAAACCACCGACACAGTGCCGTCCTGGCTGACGAGCCATATGTGGCCATCGGCGGCGACCGGCGACGCAAGGTACTTGTCGATCGCGCCCTTGAGACGCCCCTGCTTCAGCACGGCGCCGGTTGCCGGATCGAACGACGTCAGAATGCCGCTGTCATTCACCATGAAGAGCACGCCGCGGTACAGGACAGTGGACGGCACCTGCGGCACCGGCTTCTGATAGCGCCATCGCACGGCGCCGGCCGTCATGTCGCCCTGCCCGCCGAGCTTGATCGCCAGCAGCCCGTTCTCGGACGCCATCATCTGGCGGAACACCTCCCACTCGACCGCGTCCAGTGTGCCGTCGCGATTCAGGTCGAAGACGCCGAAGGCGGACCGCGGCGACAGCATCCGGTCGATGGGGTCGTTGCCGGTCACTTCGTCCCCGCCGACCAGTCCGTCTCCGTTCCTGTCGTAGCGCTTGAGCCCGGCGTCGAACGGTACGGTCTCGACGTGCTGCCCCGGCTGGTTCTGGGGAAAGCCCCATCCGTTCACGTAGAGGTACTCGTCGTCGTAGCTGACGACCGACTTCATCTCGCATGCCAGCCCCCGGACCCACCAGACCCGCTTGCCGTCGGCGAGGTTGTAGGCGGAAAGCTGGAATGACTCCGGGATCAGGAGCTGTTTCGGGCCGCCCTTCGGCTGGTAGACGGTGGGCGTGGAGTATCCCGAAATCACGCCCGGCCGATCCACGCTCCATCGCACCTTGCCGGTCCGCCGGTCGATCGCCACCATGTGGGAGTGGACGTCCTGATCGACCGCCAGCACGAGCAGGTCGTCGACCAGGATCGGCGAGGCGCCGAAGCCATACTGCATGTTGAACGGACCCATCGGCAGCCGCCACAGTTCGCGCCCGTCGGCGTCGAAGGCGAGCATGCCGAACTCCTGGAAGAACGCGTAGACGTTGCTCCCGTCGGTCACCGGGCTCGGCGACGCCGGCCCGTTGGGGTCCTCGAGCCGGCCGGATGCGGTCCGTGGCACCTCGCGCTTCCAGAGCTGCTTCCCCGTCGCGCGGTCGAGCGCGAGCACGAGGAGTGTGTAGCCCGTCTTCTCGTCAGTGTGTCCCGTCAGGAAGACGCGCGTTGGCGTCAGCACCGGCGACGAGTGCCCGCGCGGAACCGCCGCCTTCCACACCACGCTCTGCTCAGGCCCGAACTCGGTGGGGAGGCCGACGGCCGGCGACACGCCCGTTCCGTTCGGCCCTCGAAAACGCGTCCAGGGCTCCTGCGCGTGCGCGAGTGAGCCCACGGCGAGGAACGCCACAGCGACCGTCGATGCGAGCCACTCACGTCGTGCTGTGTGAGGCATCGGAAGACCTCCAAGCGGGGCGCAGAGCCCCGACCGACAATTCTCGTATGTTCAATGACGTTTTTGTCGTCGATCTTCTCCAATAACGGCGTGTTGGACGCCTGCCGCGCGTACTTCCGAGGCAGAAGCGCCGGATTTCGGCCGGCCGGCCCGTTCACTGCAGAAACCGTGCAGCGTCCGCGCAAGGTCTGATCCTGCGGATGACGCATCCCTGCAAGTGATTGGACAGCGGCGACTTGCCGGCTGGCGCCTTCTCGATCGTCTTCTGTCGCGAATCGTCGCGCGTTCCCCCAACGCCCCGCAGGCTGCACACTGATCCGCGCCAGGACGACCCTCTGGCACAGTCTTCGCAGGGTGAAGGCCGGAGGCCTAGGATTCGGCGTGTTTGATGACAGTTTTGGTCCGATGGCCGCGGAGACACCATGGAAAGCCAGAAGAATCACAGTCGATGGAAACTAACGGGGGCGCTGGCGGCGCTGCTCGTGGTCGCGTTCGCGGCCCCGGGCGCGGCGCAGAATCGGGCGCGGCTGTCGGACGATGTCGCGCGCGAGTTGTCAGCTCCAACGCATGCTTCGATGGCGGTGATCGTCGACAGCAGTCTGAGGGCCGAGGCGCTGGCGAAGCGCTACGGCCTGAGGGTCAAACGGCAGCTGCGGAGCGGTGCTGTTCTCGAGGGCACACCGGGTCAGATGCTGGCGCTGGCCGGGGATGCGGACGTCTCCCAGATCTCAGGCGACAGCCGGGTCGAAGCGCATTCGTCGCTGCTCGCGGACACGGTGGGCGCGTCCCAGGTGTGGGCGGGATTCGGCGGCGTCGGCGAAGTGACGGGCGACGGCGTGGTGATCGCCCTGATTGACAGCGGCGTGGCACGGCACGAAGGCATCAGGCGCCAGATTCTCGAGTCGGTAGACTTCACCGGCACAGGCAGGGGCGACGGCTTCGGCCATGGCACGCACCTGGCTAATGTGATCGCGGGCCGCGACCTCGCAGCCGATGGATCCGGGCGCACGTACGGCGGGGTGGCGCCGGGCGCGAGGGTCATCTCGCTCAAGGTGCTCGATGCCGAGGGCAGCGGCGACACGAGCGACGTGATCGCGGCCATCGAGTGGGCCATCGCCAATCGCCGCAGTCATCACATCCGGATCATCTCCCTGTCGCTCGGACACCCGGTGTTCGAGTCGTACACGACCGACCCACTCTGCCGGGCCGTGCAGGCAGCCATTGACGCCGGCATGGTGGTCGTGGCGTCGGCTGGCAACTACGGCAAGGCCCAGGTGGATGGCACCGACGTCGTGGTGTATGGCGGCATTTCGTCGCCTGGCAACCTGCCGGCGGTCATCACGGTCGGGGCGCTCAACACCCATGACAGCCTGAACGACAAGGACTGGAACGTTGCCACCTACAGTTCGCGCGGGCCGACGTTGATTGACGGTGTGATCAAGCCGGACCTGGTGGCGCCCGGCAACAAGATCATGTCGGCCGACGTGCCCGGCAGCACGATCGACATGCAGAGCCAGGGCCAGCCAGGCGTGACGTACACGTGGTCGGCCGACGGTGCGCCGTATCTCACATTGAGCGGGGCGAGCGTCTCCACGGCCGTGGTCACAGGCGCGGCAGCGCTGATGCTGGACGCGAACGACCGCCTGACTCCCGCGCAGGTCAAGCTGGCACTGCAGCTGTCGGCGACGTTCATTCCCGACGGCTACTTCGCTGCCGGCTCGGGCGCGCTCAACGCGGCCGGCGCCGTCTGGATGGCGGTCAACGGGCCGAGCCCGGCCGTGCCGGCACTGTCGCTTGGCGACGTGCAGCTGACGGGCGCGGGCATCGTCTACTGGAACGGCGACGGCAACAACCTCGCCAGCGTTCTCAGCGGCGATGGCATCGCGCCGGGCGACCGGACGGTTCGCGGCAATCGCATCGTGTGGGGCGACGGGATTGTGTGGGGCGATCGGATCGTCTGGGGCGACCGGATCGTGTGGGGCGATCGCGTCGTCTCGGCCGACGGGATTGTCTGGGGCGATCGTATCGTGTGGGGCGACCGGATTGTCTGGGGTGACCGCATCGTATGGGGCGACCGGATTGTCTGGGGTGACCGCATCGTGTGGGGCGATCGGATTGTCTGGGGCGACCGCATCGTGTGGGGCGACCGCATCATCTGGGGAGACTGACGATGATCATCCAGGACCACGATTGTCAGTCCAGCTCTCGCCAGCTCGATTCCGGGCGCCAGCCGAGTCCGCAGCGACGGCGGCCGTCGCTGGCACTCGGTGACACGAGAGTGCGCTCGATCGTCTCTCATGTTCCGCCCGCCGGCGCACACGCCGCGAAGCCGGCGGCGAGCGACTGGCAGAAGGGGTTGCCCATCCTGCGTGGCCCCGGCGTGACGTTGCGCCAGATCGAACCGCAGGATGCGACGGCGCTCTTCGACGCACTCGCGCCGCAGGATGTCGAGGCTGCCTTCGAGCCCGCGCCCACGTCGGCCGAGATGTTCGGGCAGTACATCAGCTGGGCCCGGAAGCAGATCACCACCGGGCGGGCCGCCTGTTTCGCCATCGTCCCGGACGGTTCGCTTCACGCGGTCGGTGTCGTGCAACTGCGCCGGCTCGATTCGCAGTTCAAGACGGCGGACTGGGGCATCGTGCTGGCCCCGGCCTGGCGCGGCACGGGCCTGTTTGTTGACGTGGCCCAGACGCTGCTGAGATTTGCGTTCGAGACGGTCGGCGTGCACCGGCTCGAGGCTCGGACCGGCGGCACCAATCTCCCGGCGTGCGCGGCGATGCGCAAGATCGGCGCGAAACTGGAAGCCTGCCTGCCGAAGTCCTTCCTGTGCGGCGGGCGGTATTTGGACGATGAGTTGTGGGTCATCGCCGACCGCGACTGGCAGGAGATCCGGGCCGCGCTGGCGCTCGCGAAGACAACCTAAATCCCGCTGAGGAACACGAGCAGCGCCTGCCTGTCCTGGACCGCGAGCGCAAGAAAGCGCGCGCGCGCCCGCAGCGCCTGGCCGCCGTGCGCCGCGATCGCGTCGGAGATGGTCCTCGCGCGGCCATCGTG
>Ga0334722_10007597_pt1 | contig 10481 bp, 11 predicted proteins | sample C3_bottom_MG_FD_207210 | JGI IMG/M metagenome (GOLD analysis project Ga0334722, IMG submission 207210) | Sediment microbial communities from Yellowstone Lake, YNP, Wyoming, USA - C3_bottom | ecosystem: Environmental > Aquatic > Freshwater > Lake > Sediment | place: USA: Wyoming | collected... | reverse complement strand
GGCGTTTGCGGGGGGAAGGTCCAAACGATCCGATCCACTCGAGACGCCCTGGAGAAGACGCTGAAAGATACGGACCTGCTCGTATCGACCGTGCTGGTGCCGGGGGAGCGGGCGCCGCGGCTGGTTACGCGGGAGATGCTGCGTGCCATGCGGAAAGGCGCGGTGGCGGTGGACATCGCGATCGACCAGGGCGGGTCGCTCGAGACCTCCCGGCCGACGACCCACGCCGATCCGTACTTCGTCGAGGAGGGGGTCGTGCACTACTGCGTCGCGAACATGCCCGCGGCCGTGCCGCGCACATCCACGCTGGGGTTGGCCGCCGCCGTGCTTCCGTACCTCGTCTCGTTCGCCCGGCTCGGCGTCCCCGGCGCGTTGCGGTCGGACGGCGGCCTGCTCGCGGGCCTCAACACGCACGCCGGGCATGTCACGTGCGCGGGGGTCGCGAAGGCGTTCGGGAAGCCGTTCCTGCCCCCGCGGGAGGCGATCGGGTAGGGGTCTTCCGCGTCCATCCCCCGCCGGCGGGTTACCGGCGAAGGAGAGCCCGCACGATCGCGTCGACCTGGCGGCGGGTCTCGTCGAGGGGCCCGGAATTATCGATCACGTAGTCGGAGGCGCAGGCCTTGCGTTCCGCGTCCATCTGGGCGCCAAGCCGCGCCTCGGCCCGGGAACGGGACATCCCCTCGCGGCCCGCAAGGCGGGAGATCGCCGTCTCCCGGTCGCACGCGACCGAGATCACCGCCTCGAACAGCCCTTTCCGGCCGGATTCGTGGATGAGCGTCGCCTCCACGACGGCCGCCTCGTGCCCTTGCCGCGACAGTTCCGCCAGCGCCTCCTTCATCGCCTCGAAGATGGCGGGGTGGGTGATCGCCTCCAGGCGGGCGCGCAGGGCGGGGTCGGCGAAGACGATCTCCCCAAGGCGCTTCCGGTCGATCGAGCCGTCGGGGCGCACGATTCCCGGGCCGAAGGCCTGAACGACCGCGTCGTACGCCCGTCCCCCGGGCGCGGTGATTTCCCGGGAGATCCGGTCGGCGTCGAGGACCGGGATCCCCGACTCGCGCAGCATCGCCGCCACCGTGCTCTTCCCCGAGCCGATGTTCCCCGTCAACCCGAAGACCCGCATGCCCCGTCAGCCGATGAAGGAAAGGACCGCCTGAAGGTAGACCGGCAGGTCGGCGAGAGCGGAGCGGATCGCTTCGAAGACTTTTTCGGGGGCGATCTCGTCGTATTCGTGAACGATACGGTTGCGAAGTCCTGCCGCCCGGGCGATTCCGGAGGCGAACTTCGGTTCGAGGATGCCCATCTTCCCGAGCTCGGTGAAGCTGTCGTAATAATCACGCGGCGGGGGATGTCCGGCCCCCGTGATGACGTGATAGTTGATGTCGATCATGCGGGTGATCATCCGTTCAAGGAACCGCTCGGCGAGGATTTCCTTGTACGGATCGGCCAGGTAGGCTTCCAGCCCGGCGGAATCGAGCTTGCGCAGTTCCTCGAGGTCGCCGCTGATGAGGACGATCTTGCGCGTGACGAGTTCCCGGTCGATCACGACGCGATTCTCTTGACGTAGTCGGCGGCGTACTCCCGCTCCATCTCCAGGTACTTCCGGTGGTCCTGGTACCGCTTGAAGGCGAGCAGCAGGAACGCCGACGCTTTGGCCGGTTCCCCGTACAGGAACTCGCATCTCTCGGCGATTTTTTTCATGAAAAACGGGTCGGCGCGGTTCAGGATCGTGAGATCGACATCCCGTTCCGGGAAGAGGATCGATAGTTCTCCCTGCACATCCAGGGTCCGTGAAAGCCCCGGATCACCGTCCTTGAATTGGACGCCGAGATCGATATCGCTGTCGGGGCGTTCCGTCCCCGCGGCGACCGAGCCGAACAGGACGACCAGCGACAGACCGAAATTTTCGGCTATCCTCGCGATGCCCAACCGGATTTCATCCGTAATCTTCATACGACGGATGGTATCACGCGGCCAGGAAGGGAGTCAAAACGCGACCGGTGCAGTTGACAATCCCGGCGCGGTCGGTGTACGTTCGACCGGTGGTGAACGGCGGTTCATTTCATCCGGAAATCGAGGGGGTGGGCGGATGGCGGAGATCACGGTGAAGGGATTCTTCGAGGGGTTGTCGGACAAGTTGAACGCGAAGCCGGAGAAGCTGTCCGGCATGAACTGCGTCTACCAGTTCCGGGTCGGTGACGCCGCCTGGAACGTGAAGCTGGCGGACGGAAAGGCAGGCGTCGCGGAGGGCGAGGCTCCTTCCCCCTCTTGCACCGTCACCATGGCGGAGGCCGATTTCCTCGACCTGGTCTCCGGGAAACTGAACGGGCAGATGGCGTTTCTCACGGGAAAACTGAAGGTCGCCGGCGACATGGGGCTGGCGCTCAAGCTGGGGTCGTTCCTCGGATAGAAGGTGGGTCCGGTGCGGGACGGCGGGACCGACCCCGTCCTGGAGGCCGTCCGCCTCCTGAGGGAACGTCGAAACGCCGTGGCGCTGACCGGTGCCGGGATCTCGGTCGAAAGCGGCATCCCCGCGTTCCGCGGGTCGCAGGGATTGTGGGCGAAGTTCGACCCGCAGGAGTACGCCACACTCCATGCGTTCCTTGAGGACCCCCGCAAGGTCTGGGAGATGCTCTCGGAGATGGTCTCCGCTTGCGGCGGCGCAAAACCGAACGCGGCGCATCGGGCCTTGGCCGAACTGGAGACGTCCGGGGTCGTGCGCGCCGTCGTCACCCAGAACGTGGACGGGCTGCACCAGGCCGCGGGCTCCCGGCGGGTGATCGAATACCACGGGAACCTGGAAACGCTCCTGTGCGTCTCCTGCTGGAAACGGTACCCGACGCGGGAGCGGTGGAAACCCGGGGAAATCCCGCTTTGCGACTGCGGCGAGATCCTCAAACCCGACGTGGTCCTGTTCGGCGAGCCGATCCCGTGGCTCGCGCAGGAACAGGCCGAGGAAGAAGCCCGCGCCTGCGGCGTCCTCGTGGTGATCGGCACCTCCGCGCAGGTCGCCCCGGCGTGCGACATCCCGCGGATCGCGAAGGAGTCGGGAGCGGCGGTCGTCGAGATCAACCCGGAACCGACCCCGCTCACAGCGACCGTGACCGACATCCACCTGCGGGGGAGCGCTTCCGAGGTGATCGGGAAGATGGCTCGAATTTTCCGGAATACGGCGCCGCGGAACCTGAAGGATTAAAAGTTTTTACATGGAATGAAGTTTTTATTCCCGGATCCCTTGTACGGATCGGGGCGCTCCCGGGGTGGGAATTCCGACCCGGCATGGTCTCAATACTTCCAACACTCTGTTTTCTGATGATAATTCATCGATGCACTTCCTTGTGAATTTCCCGCCGTTTCGGTCCGATACATAGATGAGGGCAAGGGTACGGGATTTGCTGCTTCCACAGCAGGGTGGACATCCCGAACGGCGGATGGGGCGCCGGCCGGATCGTAAACCAGGGAGGCGCACATGGGAGGTCGATGGGGAATCGTGCGAGTCACCGCGGCTGTGATGTTCGTTCTTTGGGCCGTGGCAATACTGTTTCCACGCTACGGGTCCGCGGCAGACCGCATGACGGTCGTCACGGGGATCGTGGAAGAGGTGACGGGGAATTCCGTTTTCATCCACGGAAAGGGTTACGAGATCAAGGGGATCCCCGTGCTTCATCCTTCCGGCAGGAGGCTTGCCGTTTCGGATATCGCCCGGGGGAGGAAAGTGGACCTCTATTTGCGGAACAAACAAATCACGTCAGTGGTATTGTACGACCCCATGGTCGAGTAGGGAGGATCCATGAATCGCTTCACAAATGCTGCGACGTCGATATTCCTGGCGGTGCTCTTTCTCGTGGGAACCGCCCTGGATTCTCCGAAATCTTTCGCCGCGGGCATGACCGACTATTGCCAGGTTCCCCCCTACGTGGTCCAGAACATCGCGCCCAACGTCATGTTGATGGTGGACACGTCGGGCAGCATGTTCAACTTCGCATACTTCGACGGGTTCAATACAACGGATCCGGGCGACGACGATTTCTGCGCCAACACCACATCTCCCTGCACGGGATTCACGGATCCGGGGACCTACCCGACGTATAAATATTACGGCTACTTCGACTCCGATTATTGGTATACCTACTCGAGCAACCGCTTCGTGCCTTCCGCCCCGAAAACCGGCAGCGGGCTCTCCGGAGCAAGGGCGAAACTTTCCACCGAATGGGACGGCAACTTCCTGAACTGGCTTACGATGCGCAGGGTGGACATATTACGTAAAGTCCTGACCGGCGGAAAAACGACCACGGGCGAGGGATCGGGGTACGACCGACTTGTGGGGGAGGTCGCCGATTGCGACAGTCGCGGGAAGTACAAGCGAATCGCCAACGCCGGTGATTTCACCCCGTATTCCGGGACCCGGAAGTTCTACGTCCTCTCCGCGAACGCGGGCTGCGGCGGAGGCGGCTCGGGAACCTCCTCTTTCAGCGTCCGCAACGATTCCGGTGGGGGCGACGGGAGCGGCGCCGAGGGGACCTTCAACGTGGCGATCCGCGTCCCGGTTCCGGTGGAAGGGGTGCTCCAGAGCGTGGTCGGCGCCCGGGCACGGCTTGGGCTGACCTTCTATAACACAAACAGCGGCGGTTTTGTCCAGGTCCCGGTGGCGGGGGGAAGCCTGCCCAGCACCGTCAACCAGATCAATCTCACCCGTCCCAATGCGAACACACCGCTTGGTGAGACGCTGTGGACGATCACGGGATACTTTGCGCAACAGGCAAGCATATCGGGTTACAACTCGCCTTCCGGGACAGGGCCACGGTACGCATCCGGCGATTACCAGATCAACAACAACAACGACCCGTTGAACTATGGAACGGGGGGGTCGCCCCGTTGGCCCGTCTGCTCGAAAAGCTTCGTCCTGCTGATCACGGATGGAGAACCGTGCTCCGACGGGGGACTTCCGACCAACCTGGCGGATTACGCTTCCGGCAGGTCGGCTTTCAATTGCTCCGGCGGTGGATGCCCTGCGGTGGACAACAGCACCCCGCTGGCCGGCCCCGGAAATTTCTCCTTCCCGGCGGCTACATTCCCTTCTTGCGTAGCCGGCGGGTATACGGCCGGGCTGGAGGACGTTGCCCTGTTCGCACACACGAAAGATTTGCGGAACAGCCCCAGCATGGGCGCAGACAACATCGCCAATGTCCAGAATTTGACGTTGTATACGGTGTTCGCCTTCGGAAAAGGGTCCACATTGCTTCGTTACGCCGCCATCAACGGCGGGTTCGAGGACAACGGCAGCCATGTCCCTTATCCTCAGGCGACTTGGGACAAGAACGGGGACGGGGAACCCGACACATTCTACGAAGCCACCGACGGTCACGAACTCGAGCGGTCCATACGAGACGCTTTCTCCAGCATCCTCAAGCGCGCCTCTTCGGGTACCGCGGCGTCGGTGCTCGCATCGGGGGAGGGGAGCGGGGCGAACCTCATCCAGGCCGTGTTCTACCCGCGCCGCGCCGTCGGAAACGACATCATCTGGTGGACCGGGGCGCTTCAGAACATGTGGTATTACGTGGATCCCTTCTTCTCGAACGCGACGATCCGCGAAGATACGACGGCGGACGAGGTGCTGAATCTCGGGAACGACGACATCGTCCAGTTCTACTTCGACCCGGTATCCCAGCTGACACAGGTGAGGCGGTGGCATTCCGACGCCGCCGGGAATGCGACGACCCAGGACACCACGTTGAGTTTCGAGAACATCAACAGCCTCTGGGAAGCGGGGAAGAGGCTCTGGCAGCGCAATCTGTCCACGAATCCGAGGACGATAAAAACATCTCTGGACGGATCGAACCTGTTGGACTTTTCTGTCGCCAACGCGACGGCGCTCACTCCCTATCTGCTGCCCGACCCGGGCGACAACGTGACGACGATCATTCAATACGTCCACGGGATCGACAACACGGAGGATCTGAACCTTCGCCAGAGGACGGTGACCTTCGGGAGCGACAACAACGTCTGGAAACTGGGGGACGTCGTCAACTCGACCCCGCGGATCGCCGCGAGCGTCCCTTTGAACAAGTACGACACGGTATACAACGACGTAACGTACAAGTCGTTCATCGACAACACCGCCTACAAGAACCGCGGGATGGTCTTCACGGGCGGGAACGACGGCATGCTGCACGCTTTCCGACTCGGGAAACTCGAACTCTCCTGGACCGGGAAGGCGGCGGTGGAGAAAGCGAGAATCACGAACCCGTATTTCGGGACGACATTGGGCGACGAGGCGTGGGCGTTCATCCCGAAAAACGCCCTTCCCTATCTCAAATACCTCAAGGATCCCGATTATTGCCACCTCTTCTACACCGATCTCGCGCCGTACGTGTTCGACGCCAGCATCGGCGGAGCGGCGACGGACACGCGGACGTCGGGCAGCTGGCGCACGATCCTTATCGGCGGGATGCGGACCGGCGGGGCGTGCGACAACAGCGTAAGTTGCACGGCGGCGAACAATTGCGTGAGGACCCCGGGGGGCGGAGCCGTCGGCTACTCTTCCTACTTCGCTCTCGACGTGACGGACCCGACGACCCCGTCCTTGCTGTGGGAGTTCACGAACCCCGGGCTTGGCTTCACGACAACCGGGCCGGCCGTCCTGCGGGTCAACGCCGTGAACACCTCGACCTCGGAACGCGACCGGAACCTGAACGGCGAGTGGTACGTGGTGTTCGGGTCGGGACCGACCGGGCCGATCGACAACACCAACAACCAGTTCCTCGGGCGATCGAACCAGAACCTGAAGTTTTTCGTCGTGGATCTGAGGACGGGGTCGCTGGCCCAGACGATCGACACGGGGATCGCGAACGCGTTCGCCGGCTCGATGATCAACGCGGTGGCCGATTTCAACCTCGATTACCAGGACGACGCGGTCTATGTGGGGTATGTGAAAAGGGCCGGATCGAGCGGATCGTACACATGGACCGACGGCGGCGTGGGCAGGATCCTGACCTCCAACACGACTCCGACCGATGCATCCGGCGGCAGCTGGAAGTGGAGCCGCGTGATCGACGGGATCGGGCCGGTAACTTCTTCCGTCGCGCGGTTGCAGAACAGGAACTTCAGCACGAACTGGCTGTTCTTCGGAACGGGACGCTACTTCTTCGAGAACCCCCCCGCGGGGACCAATACCACTCCCGAAATCGACGACGCGACGGGGCAACGCAGGCTCTTCGGTTTGCGGGAGCCTTGTTTCACGTCGACCAACACGATCGATCCGGCTTGCACCACGACGGTATCCTTCCCGTCCGTTTTACCCGACTCCAATTTTCCGAACGTCACCGATATCGCGAACGTTCCTTCGGAAATCGTTGCGAATTCCTCCGGGTTCAAAGGGTGGTACATCGACCTCGATGCTTCCGGGAATTATTCCTACGACAACACGGCGGCCCGACTCTACCGCGCGGAACGGGTGATCACCGATCCGCTGGCGACGACGTCCGGCGTTGTATTTTACACCACGTATAAACCTTATGGGGACGAGTGCGCACTCGGCGGCAAGAGCTTCCTTTGGGCGGTGCGGTACAACAGCGGAGGCACGCCCGCAGCGGCGGTCATGAAGGGGAAGGCGCTGGTCCAAGTCTCCACGGCAAGCGTGGAACAGCTCGACCTGTCCACCGCGTTCGCCAAAGCGGCGGGCGAGGGTGCCGGAGGGCTCCACAAGGACGGTCGCAGGACCGGGGCGGTCGAAGGAGTGCCGCCCACGGCGCAAGGGCTTTCTCTTCTGTCCCAGCCTCCTCCGGTGAACCGGATTCTGCACATGAAGGAGCGGTGACATTGACGACGGCGTGGCGGGATGGCGTGTCGAAACGGGGAGGATTCACGCTGGTGGAGATCCTGATCGCGCTCGCCATCGTCGGGATCGTCGTGATGATCGCCGCCACCTCATTCCAGGGGATGATGCGGAAGTACCGGGTGGAGGGGGAGACGAAGCAGATGTTCGCGGAGCTTACGGACGCGCGCGCGCGGGCGATGCAGCGGAACCGCGCGTTCTTCGTCCGGATCGATACGAACGGCTACAGGACGTACGAAGATACCTTCCCCGCGCCGGACGGGAACGGGGTGTTGGACAACGACGCCCTTTTGGCGGACACGACGGTCACGAACACGATCGTCACCGACAACATCGCAGTCGCGCCGCTGACATTCCGATTCGACCGGAACGGGATCGCATCGGTGGCGGGTTTCATCCGGTTCTCTTCCACCGTTCAGCCGGATTACGACTGCATCACGATCCGGGAAACCCGGATCAAATTGGGGCAATACGATGCCACAGGCGGCACCTGTGTCGAAAAGTAGCCGGTCCGGCATGACGCTCGTCGAGGTGCTTGTATCCCTCGCGATCGTATTCGTCGTTTTCCTCGGATTGAGCGCTTCGGGGCTGGTCGTGCTGAACGAGAACATCAAAAACGATTTCCGGGACGAGGCCGTGAACGTGGCGGAAAACGAGATGCTTGCGGCAAAGAGGATCCCGTTTGCCTCCCTGGCGGACAACACGTACACGGTGACCCGCCCGATCCGGGGGATTTCCAAGACCTACACCGTCACGCGTACGGTGGCGGCCATAGGCGGCGATCCGGACAACCGGCAGATGACCATCAACGTCGCGTGGACACGCGTCGAGAACAACGTGACGCGTTCTTACAACCACCAGATCGCCACGATCGTGAGGCGGTGACGCGATGAAACGCGGCGAATACGGCTTCTCCCTGCTGGAGTTGATGATCGCCCTGGCGATCGTCGCAACGGTCATCGCGGCGGCCACGACGTTTTTTGTCGGGGTGGTCAACCAGTACAAGGTGCAGACACGGATCACCGAGAGCAACGTGGAAGGGGTCATCGGGCTGGAATTGATGCGGAAAGACGTGGAGAGCCTCGGGTTCGGACTTCCCTGGAACAATCTTTCCGCCTACACCGAGCGGAATGGAGTCGATTCGTCGATCACCGCGCTCAACGAGAGCCCGAATCCCCCACGTGCCGTGGTGAGCATCGACAACGCCCCCGCCACGGTTTCCCTGAACGGCTCCGATTATCTTGTGATCCGGTCGGCGCGTGTCGGGATGTCCAGCGCCGCGGGGAAATGGACGACGTTGAGCAGCGGAAACGTGAAGAGGGCGTGGGGAACCCCCGACGAGGACATGGGGAACAACGATTACGTGGTCGTCCTCGCACCCGGAACCACCGACGCCGACCGCAATTCCCTGGTAGGCACTTCGACGTTTTCCGGAACGGGCGGCCTGGTACCGGCCGAACCTTTCCAGACGAACATCGTCTACGGCATCGACAACGTTCCCCTCAAGCGGCCTTTCAACCGCGCCGACTACTTCATCGCCGATAACGCGGCCTATCCTACGCCCCGGCAATGTGCGCCGAACACGGGAGTCCTCGTGAAGGCCGCGATCGCCCACGACACCGACGGGACGGCCACCCTGTATCCTCTCCTCGACTGCGCAGCGGACCTCCAGGTGGTCTATGGAATCGACAACAACGCCGACGGACAGGTGGACACGTGGATCGACAGCGTGACTCCATTCACCGCGGCGCAGGTCAGATCCCAACTGGTCGAATTGCACGTCCACATCCTCGCGCAACAGGGGAAACGGGATGACTCGTACACCTACCCGGGGGCGACGATCTTCGTGGGTTCGGAGGGTGTGGGGAGGAACTTCGACGTAAGCGCGTACAGAAATTACCGGTGGAAGGTGTACAACATCATCGTGAGACCGAAGAACCTGGCGGGTTGAGCATGAAGATCCTCGGGAACGAAAAAGGGTTTGCCATGGCATTCGTCCTGATCCTCGCGGCGATCGCCCTCGCCATGACGCTTGGAATGCTGTTCATGGTGAGCAGGGGATCATACGTCTCCGGCCAGCAGAAGCGGTTTCGCACGGCCGTGGAGGCGGCGCGGGGCGGAATCGAGGCAACGCTCCAGATGATCGGCGCCCGCGGGAATCTCGCGGTCCCGTACAACAACCTTGTCCTGGACAACGCCGTGGGAACCAAGCTGGGGAACCCCACCAGCGCCTGGGGAGGTATGGACAACTCGATCGCGATCGATCCCGGTGTTCCGTCGACATACGACATGCGGATCGATCTCGGCACATATCGCGTGTATTCGAAGATTGTGGACACGGTGCAGGGGAACTCGGGAGCGGATGAGGGGTTGGAGAAGGGCGCGGTGGTAAACTCGGGATCAGGCGAGGTCACCGTGGTCAGCATACCGTATCTTTACACGATCGAGGTGTTGTCCCAGAGCCAGTCGAACGCGACGGAGCGGTCGAAATTTTCCGTCCTGTACCAATACTGACGTTCATGGGTGGCAACCGCGCCTTCCCCGCATTCGCTGTTTTCCTCCTTCTGAACGGGTGTTCCGGGGAGAGGGGAGGCCCCCTTCCGGCGCCGTCACCGGCTCAGGGGAAAAGCGTAGCATCGGATGCGATGCA
>Ga0334722_10007596_pt1 | contig 10484 bp, 12 predicted proteins | sample C3_bottom_MG_FD_207210 | JGI IMG/M metagenome (GOLD analysis project Ga0334722, IMG submission 207210) | Sediment microbial communities from Yellowstone Lake, YNP, Wyoming, USA - C3_bottom | ecosystem: Environmental > Aquatic > Freshwater > Lake > Sediment | place: USA: Wyoming | collected... | reverse complement strand
ATGTGACTGCGGAACTTCCAACGGACGGGAGCGGACAGGACGGGAAGGGAGAGGAAAGGAAAGGAAAGGAAGTAATCAAAGCCCGCTGGGGAAACTCAGCGGGCTTTTTTTTGCATTCGCCACTAATAGCAAAGCTGCGTTGTGGTTGCGGAATGTTGCGGCATCATGCCGAACATGTCCGACGCCACCGACATTGCCGCGATTGACGCCGCGCTCGCGAAGCCTGCTTCGCAGGCGGCTGACGGTGTGTCCGAGTCCAACCGCTCGGCATCCGATTTCATCGCGTTGCAGAATCACCGCAGATCGTTGGCGGCTGCCAATGACCCCGCCGCGTTCTTTCGCGGAATGACGTGCAAGATCGTCGCACCAGGGGGGCCGTAAGGTGCTCAACTGGATGAAGCGATTCTTGCCGAGGACGATCAACGCTCGTTTTGACATCGCTCAAACGAACGCCGACAACCGCAAGCATTGGGCGAACGCTGATTCGCTGTCAGCACGGGCCTCGATGTCGCCGGCCGTTCGTCGCGTCATTCGGATTCGCTCGCGCTACGAGTCCGAAAACAACTCGTGGTACAGCGGAGTGCTTCGCACTGCGACGAACCACATCGTCGGCTGCGGTCCTCGTCTGCAAGTGCTGACCGACAACCCGGAAGCCAACACGCGACTGGAACGGGCATTCGGGAACTGGTGCCGCAAGATTCAATTGGCCGACAAACTGCGGACTGCGGTCGAGGCGTATTGGCGAGACGGCGAAGTCTTTTTCATGCGGTCGGAGCGTCCTCGCAATTATCCGATGACGCTGGACCTGCGGACATTCGAGACCGAGCAAGTTGCCTCGCCGATGATGGGATCAATTCTGTCTGATCCGTTCGTCGATGACGGCATCCGGTTCGATCAAGCAACGAACGAGATCGAGTACCACGTCTTCGACCGGCATCCGGGCGGAATCAATCCGGTTTCGACGCTCAGCGGCCAGTGGTATCCGTCGCGCGAAGTGCTGCACCTGTTCCGAGCCGAGCGGCCTGGGCAAGTGCGAGGGCTTCCGCGAGCGACTCCTGCGTTGCCGTTGCTGCCAGTGATGCGACGTCAGCAGATGGCGACGCTGTTCTCGGCCGAGACTGCCGCGAACTTTGCCTTGTACCTCAAGAGCAATTCGCCAGCGATTGACCCAACAGCATCGCCCGCCGACTTCGCCGAAATCGAGATGGCTCGCAACATGCTGACCACGTTGCCGAGCGGTTGGGACATCGGGCAGGTCGAGCCGAAGCAGCCAGGTCCGAACTACAAAGAGTTCCAAGATCACACGCTCAAGAGCTTCGCGCGTTGCACCAACATGCCGTACCCGCTCGCGGCCGGTACTGCTCAAGACAGCAACTTCAGCAGCTTCAAGGGCGACATGCGAAACGTGTGGCGGCCGGAAGTGTTGAGCGAACAAGACCGAATCGAGACGTCGATCATCGAACCAATCTTCGCTTGGTTCCTCGAAGCGGCCATCTACGTTCCCAGCTTGCTGGACGGACTGCCACAACTCTCGGAAATCAATCACCGCTGGCATTGGCCACCGTTGCCGGACCTTGATCCGGTGGACACAGCAAACGCGGCCTCGATCAAGCTCGGCAGCGGTCAATCGACGCTGACACAGATTCACGCGGACGCCGGCCAAGATTGGGAGACCGAAGCGACGCGAGCGGCGACCGACTTCGGCGTTGACGTGGCGACGTACAAGGCGGCGTTGTTCGCGAAAACATTCGCCTCGCCGGGTGCCGGTCAATCAGCAGTCGGTGGAATGCCAGGTGCTGCACCAGCGGCGACGGCGGGAGCATTCACCGGCACGAAGCGACGCGATTTCACGAACAACCAAAAAGCGACGGCGGAAGTCCTCTCGGCAATGATCGCTGGAACGTCCGAAGTGTTGACAAAAGCGAGCCTATTGCGACTCGGTTGGGATGACGCGGCGGCACAATCGTTGATCGACGATGCCCGCGATGGTGCGATTACGTCACCAAACCTGGACCCGGCTGCGAGCGGATCGGCGGTGCCGGTATGAAAAATCTCAGCTTGCTCGCCTCACTGAATTTGAAAGCGGACGGTTCTCCGCGACGCTTTTCAATCCTCGCATACTCCGGCGGAAAGCTCGCCGTTGATGGCTTCGATCTGCCGGTGATTGTCGATCTTGCTGGCCTGACGATTCCTGCCAGCGTTCCGATTTTGATTGACCACACGAAGTCCGTCGAAGCAACGCTAGGCCTGACGGACACGATCACCAACGACGGCAAGACGCTGTTGATGGCCGGTGCGGTCACAGGTCAATCGGCAATGAGTCAGCAAGTCCTCGCACAGGCGGCGGCAGGTCATCAATGGCAAGCGTCCATCGGAGCGATGGTCGGCGATACGGTGGAGATCGCCGCTGGTCAATCAGTCACGGTCAACGGCCAAACATTCCAAGGGCCGGTCATCGTCGCAAAACAATCTGTTCTCCGCGAAACGTCCGTCCTCCCGATGGGGGCCGATCCGACAACTCAGGTCAATCTCGCCGCCAGTGCGGCATCTTCTCAGAAAGGTTCTGCTATGAACTTCGATCAATGGTGTGCGACTCTCGGCGTTGACCCGGCTGGCTTGGATGAAACGAATCGGGCTGCGTTGCAGCTCGCTTACGATGCCGCACAGAACCCGACGCCAGCGACGGCAATGCCCGCCGCTCCGGCGGTTGCTGCGGCTCCGGCTGCTCCGCCCGCCGCACTGCCGACCGCTTCGGCAGGTGCGACGATGAACCTGCAAGCGTCTTTGACGCAACAGAATCAGCAACTCGCCGCGAACATGCGACGAGTGAGCGAGATTCAGGCGAAGGCTTCGGCGTTCCCGATGATTGCTGCGACTGCGATCGAACAAAATTGGTCGCTCGACAAGGTGGAACTGGAAGTCCTCAAGGCGTCGTCAGCCAAGACTCGACCGACCAGCTTTCGCGGTGCCGAGAGTGCTCCCGAAAATCAGCCGCTCGTTTTGGAAGCGGCGATGGCGGTGGCTCGCAAGGTCACGAACAACGGACGGACTCCGGGTGTTGTGGCGATCGACAAGCAATACACCGACCAAACGCTGCAAGCTGCTCACACGCAGTTCCGTGGCCAGATCGGTTTGCAGCAGCTCATCATGATTTGTGCCGCTCAAGGCGGGATGCCAGTCTCGGCCGGCGATCGCATCACGACCGGCAACATCCGGCAAGTTCTGGCCTACGCCTGCCCGAAGAGTTTGGAAGCGTCGTTCTCTACGTTGAGCTTGCCGGGCATCCTCAGCAACATCGCCAACAAGGAGATTTTGCAGGGGTACATGGAAGAAGATGCCGTGTGGCGTGAGATCGCTCAGATTAAATCCGCGAGCGACTTTAAGACGATCACGAGCTATCGGATGCTCGATGATATGGCCTACGAGAAGCTTGGGCCGGCTGGTGAGATCAAGCACGGGAAGCTCGGCGAAGAGTCGTTCACTCGGTCGATCGACACCTACGCGAAGATGTTCAGCCTGACTCGGCAGGACATCATCAACGACGATTTGGGGGCGTTCGACGACCTCAAGCGGATCGTGGGTGCCGGTTCAGCAATGAAGCTCAATGATTTGTTTTGGGCAACGTTCCTGGGCAACCTCGCGACGATCTTCACGGCGACTCGCACAAACTACATTACCGGTGCGACGAGCAATCTCGGAACCGATGGTGTTGGTTTGGGACTTGGACAAAAGGCGTGGCGATCACGGACATCGCCAGCGGCAGACGGTGCCAAGCGATTGTCGGGAACGGCCAAGTTCCTGTTGGTCCCGCCAGAACTGGAAGTCATCGCCGACGCGCTGTACGCGACTCGAAACGTTGCGGCGGTCAAGGTGTCCGACTCTAACACGTTCGCCAACAAGTACACGCCGATCGTTGCGAATCAACTTTCTGATTCCTCGATCAGCGGGTACTCGACGACCGCGTGGTATCTGCTTGGTGAAAAGAGCAAGGGATCGCCGGTGGTCGTGTCGTTCTTGAACGGCCAAGAAACGCCGACAGTTGAATCGGCAGATGCTGATTTCAACACGCTCGGCATCCAGTTCCGTGGATACCACGACTACGGTTGTGACCTCGGCGACGGATACGTCAATGCGTTGATGAGCAAAGGTGCTGCGTAACGAGCGTTGGCTGACGCTGAAATCGGCTAGGGGTGTTCTATCCCCTCTCACACTTTTGAAAGGTTCAAATCATGGCTCAGGTGCAAACAATCAATGGTCCGCCAGGTGATTCGATCGACTACACGCCATCCGCCGCTGTGACTGGTGGTGACGTAGTTGTTCAGTCAGGACTTGTCGGTGTGGCAGTCACGGACATCGCCGCGAACAAACTCGGTTCGCTCTCGGTGACTGGTCTGAAATATGTGCCGAAGACGACAGCGGCTTGGTCAGCTGGGTTGCCTGTTCATTGGAACGCGACCGGCGACCCGGACAGCGGGACGGTCGGAACTGGTGCCGCGAATCAGCTCGGCGTCGGAGTGCTCATGGGCGTGGCCGCGTTGGCCGCTGTGAGCGGTGACGATCGCGGTTATGTGTTGCTCGGCAGAGCGGCTGGCGACAATTCTGGTGCGTCCAGTTCTGTGACGCCGACTGTTGGTGGGGGAACCACTGGCCTGATTCCTGCGAATGCAGGATTCGTCACGGTCATCAACGGTGTTGACGCCAACAGCCAGATCAGTCTGCCGGCCGGAACGGTTGGTGACGAAATCAAGATTCTGGTCGGTACTACCGGCTGCGAACTGATCTCCGCAGTCGCGGCCGACAAAGTGAACGAAGTTACGGTCGGTGCGACGAATGAACTCGCGCTGACGGCCGAGGCATTTTACATCTGCCGATACACGAAATCCGGTTTCTGGATTGTGGTCGGTCGAACCAAACTCGGAGCCGACCAGGCAGCGTTGGTGCCTGACACTCTGTAATCCTCCGGGCTGACGGTGCGGCGGTGAGTCCGCCTCTCACTGCCCGCCGTCTGGCTTGGTTTTGGAAATGAAGAATGGCTCTCTCAGGTGTTGGGACTGCGTTGGCAACGTCGCTGCTGGCACAAACCGGCAGCAGTTGGACTTACACGCAGGTCAACACAACCGGACCTCTCAGTCTCTACAAAGGAGACATGCCGCCGGTGATTGTTGACAACGGGATGGGTCAAGCGACTGAAATCATCATGGCATCTTTCCGTGGTTTGCGAAGCGATTTTGAAGCGTTGTGTGCCAAGCCGTTGCGAGGCGACAAGCTGACCGATGGCACGACGACCTATGACGTGCAGCCGATCCTTGACAAGTGCTTCTACACGGTCGGCGGAATGATTCACATTCATGCGAAACGAGTCAGTGGATAATGGCAGCAGTCACGATTGATCCGAGCGTCGAAGCCTGCCAAGCGTTGATCGCACAGATCAACGCGGGAACGGCCTACACGTTGCAGGTCAACGCGATTTACTCCGAGCAGTTGATTGATTCGCTGGAAGAAATCGACGTGCTGCGGGTTGATGTCTGCACGGACGAATCTGAAACGCTGGAGGAGACCCTGGCGATTGAGGATCGCACGAGCCACAAGATTCGGATTTGGATTCGAAACAAGGTCAACGATTGGGAAAACAGAACGATCGACCCGCTGAAGCTGCTCGTGCGGCAGATTTATCAGCGGGTGAATAATTTCGATTCGAGCAACCAACGGGTGCGAGTTTGGGAATGTGACTACGAGCCTCTTGAGAATCCGAGCAAAGAAACATTGAGAACCGCTGGCTTGTTCGTGTCGCAGATTGTTCTGCGAGTCGAAGTCGATCCACCGGCATAACCTGAAAGGTTTCCGATCATGGCAGTCAAAATGAAATCAAAGGGCACAGCGTTGTTTATCAGTATATCGAGCGTCTACACCGCGATCCCGGAACTCGAAAAAATCGACCGGAGCGGCAGCAAGACTGAGACCTACGAGGCTCGCCCGCTCGACATCGGAGCAAGTGCGTATGGCACACAGTTCCACCAAAACGGTTACGCCAGCCCGCCGAAGATTACCGCCGAGGGTTTTTATGACGCGGTTAATGCCGTCCACGCTGCGTTACTTTTGCTATCGTGGACGCCGGTCGCTCTGACGCCGTTCAACACAAACTTCAAGATCACTTACACCAACGCCGCGCCAGTGTCTGAAATTTGGGCAGTGCCCGGCGTCGGCTTCGACGTGAACGTTGACGCGCCGAAAGGCGTGCGATTCAAGCTCGATCTGCAATGCACTGGCGACCCGTCGTAATTTTTAAAACCAAGGGGAGGTTACTTCGTTATGCCAAAGGCTTTTTTTCGCATGGAATGCGGCGCGGACGTGTCGGCGATCACCGACGAAACGCAACTCGCGAAACTAACGTCTCGCCTGGAAAAAATGCGCGACGGAACCGAGCGGCCAGTATTTTTCTGGCCGTCCGGCTGTGTCGTTGAAGGGGCGGTCGCTGAGCACATTCTTGCCTGCGGGATCGGCCTGCCGGTTGATGACGCATCGGCCAAGGAAGTCGGCATGACGCCGGACGATTTCAAGAGAGTGCAGGTCGTTTATGACGCGACGCTGGCTCGAATCAAACATGAGGACATGGACCTGTTCCGAGCCGGTGCAATCATCGGCTACGACGACGACGGTCGCTATTTGCGAGGCCCGAATTGGGCACAGCACGCAGCAACGATTGGCGAGGAAGACGAAGACGAGGACGAGGACAAGTAACCAACAAAGGGGGCTGCAATGGCATTCGGGGGAATGGCGAAAAAGTTACGGAATCGACACGGGCGGAAGATCGAAATTGACGGCGAGACGTACTTCGTCCGCAGTCCGATCATGCGAGAGCTTCGCGAAGTCGATGAGCTTCGTGCGTCGCAAAAGAACGGGACTCCTGAACAGCAAGCCGAGGCAAGCCGACTGGCAACTGCCGCTTGGTTCGCGTTTGTGATTTGCGAAGATGCTGATGGGACTCTGACCTACAGTCGCGACGAGGGTGAGTCACTGACTGATTGGGCAACGCGAGTCGAGGAAGAGCTGAGCATGGTCGAGAACGCGACCATGCAAGCGATCAGCAGCAAGGTCGGAAAAATCACCGCGTTACCGACTGTTGAGGCTGTCGTAAAAAACTGACGCAGGATGCGACCATTCGGCTCGCGGCCAGGCTCGCCCGTGCCGCTGGCCGCATCCTCCCGATGCATTGGGTAGAGGTCTACGAGTCGCACACTCCCTACGAGTGGTTAGTGCAGCAAGTTCTCGCAGCAGTTGATCCGTGGGGTGACGAGCGAGCGGATATTCGAGCCGCTCACAACACGCAATGGGCCACGGCGGGCGAGTTCGACAGACAAGAGGCGTTTGACCAGCTTCGGAATTATCTGAAGATCAACGACAACAACGACTGACCGCGAAAGGGGCCGCGATGGCAAAATCCAAGGGCGGCGGCGGAAGCAAGGGTGCACAACTCAACGCGAGCGTCAACGCTGTCACCGCTTCGCTGAAAACGCAGCGGCAGGCATGGACTGAGGTGATTTCGTCGCTGAACGAATATCGTGCGATTGAGTTGCCGGACTTCTCGCAGAGTGCGCCCGATGTGGCCGGATGGCAGACGCTCACGGCGGAAGTCAAAGCGTACTCCGATGCGACAACAGCTTCATCCGAGAGCATGGCAGCTAGTGCCGCAGCAATGCAGGAAATGATTGCCAGCGCAGCTCAAACTCAATCTGGACTTGAAGGAGTCAAAAGTGAGATAAACAGCGGTGCGTCAGCATCGCGTGAGCAGCTTGACCAGACGATCACGACAATCGTAAGGCAAGAGAAATCATGGACTAGTCTTGCCGGAACTGTGATTGGCAGTACGGCCTCGATGGCTAACGCAGTGATTGGGTATATCACCAGCAAAAACACACTCGCGATCGCCAACCTGAACGCAACACGTGCGGAATTGACGCTGGCCGCTGCGACAGTCAATGCCGCCGCCGTGCAAGCCGCGTCAACGGCGGCAATCGGTGCCCAAACAACGGCAACCGTAGTCGCGATTCCGCCGACGTTGACGCTGGCTGGAGCAGTTGCGATTCTGACCGCACCGTTGACGCTCATTATCGGAGGACTCGCGCTCGCCGCCGCCGCACTCTATTACTTTGTTGGAGGCAGCGATGAAGCGACCGATGCGGCCAGCGGAACTGGCGACGCAACGGATAGGGCGGCGTCTCAAGCTGATTCGCTGTCGCTGGCCTGGCAGGAAGTCGCCAAGCAAGCCGCAAACGTCACTGCCGCGACGAATAAAACCGCTGTCGGACTCTCCGCAGTGGAAACCGCGGCACAGTCGTTGAAGGGCGGTCTTATCCCTGAAGACGCTATGGAGCGAACGAAAGAGTTCTGGACAGAATCTGGAGCAGTTGCCGTTGCATGGGCCGAACTAATGGCCACGATCTCACAGCCTGTTATTGATGCCGGACTAGCTATTGGAAGTTTGGCTGTCGAATGGTTGGGCCTTAAATCAGCGGCTGAAACTGCGATAGCGATGGTTAAAAAAGTCGCTGATGCAATCAATTGGGTGAAAGATAAGGCCAATGAATACATCACCGCAGCGAAAGTGATGGCCCATATGGCCGCCACTGGCTCGACTGAGGCCGAAGCGAAAGCATACGTCGCGCAAGGTCAAGCGATTCTAGAGGCGTCAGCACGCACGGAAGCGATGACTGCACGGCTGGAAGAGCAGCGGAAAAGTTACCAGGGCTACCGCCAGTCGATTGACGACGCAGCCAAGTCAGCGGCTCGCGGTGCGGAGATGACACGCATCGGCTCGATCACAACACTGGCCGGCATCGAAGAGGAGCGGGCGGCGATCGACAGAAAAGCCACCGCAGATTTTGATGCCAACGCGAAACGGATCGCAGGACTCCAGAAAGCCGGAGCACCTAAGGAACAAATCGACGCAGAGAAAAAAGATCAAGACAAAGCCACCGAGGAGCGAACCGAGAAGCTCAAGAAGCTAGCCGAGCTTGAAGAGGGTATCAAATCCGGCCGCGTCGAGACCGGCGTTGATGCCGCGACTCGAAAGACGACCGAAGCTATTCAGGAACTAACACTTGGCCACACGGAAAACACAATTGCAACCATGCGAAACCAGGCCGCACAGAATGGCCAACTTGCGGCGTTCGAGGCGGGCTTGCCAGCGTACCGAGCGGCACAGGCTGCACTCGCCGCGACGAAGGAAGCGACCGACGCGAAAAAGAAAGCCGACGAAGATGCCGAGCGAGCAATCCAGAAAGTCGCCGACGCGAACAAGTCAGCGACCGCAAACATTGAAACCATGAAGGACAAAATCGCAATCCTCAACGGCACGATGACCGAGGCCGGTGTCGCGATGAAGGCGATGCAGGCCATCGGGCTGAGTCCAGAGATCGCGGCCGAGACTGCGAAGGTCACGGCTGAATTTAATAAACTGACGATTGCGAAAAAGGGCACGACGCAGATTTCCGAACTGCGTGACGAGATCGACCTGTTGAATGGCTCGACAACAGCAGCAGCAATTGCAATGAAAAAATTGAGTGAGCAAGGATTTTCCGATGAGCAGGTTAGTGAGATCGGAGCCTTGACCGCCGAGCGAGACCGGCTCAAAGAATCGCAGAAGAAACCGGGCGGAGCGAAAGAAGCAAAAGACACTGCCGCACCTGCGTTGCAAGGCTCAAAAGAAGCTGCCGAAATCATGCTTCGCGGAGTCGGCGGCGGGAATCGGATGGAGAACCTGGCCGGTCAACAGTTGGCCGAACTCAAGCGGCTCAACAGCCAAAAGCCCGCAGTTGCTGCCACAAATCCCCCGCTGGTGCCGCCAGTCGCGCCGTTGACCGCCACATCCGCGCTGGCAATGGCGGCACCAGTTTTGAATTTGCAACGTGCTGGCCTGCCGGAGACGCCGAAGGTCAGCGGCATCTCCGAGCGAGTCACTGAGCCACGTCGCGAGAACCGTGACAGCGAGATGGTCGATTTGCTTCGCTCACAACTCCAAGAGCAAAAATTAACCACGTCGGCGATCAAAGAAATTGAGATGCCAAACCTGCAACTAGGGAACGTATGAGCGACGTCAGAATCAAATTCGTTCGCGATGTGCCTGTCAATCTTGATTCCCTGCCGCAGTCGGCACGCGGGCAGTGCCTCAAGCTCAGTCCTGAAGTTCAGCCAGTCATCGGAGAAGATGGCCAATTTGTGATGCCGCAAACTCCGCCGCGAGCTTGGCATTTCCCGGTCGGAGCCGTCGTGCAACTATCAGCAGCGTGGGCCGCGACGTATCTGGAATGCGGTGACGCCGAGCCTTACGAGAGCCACACGGGAATCGGCACGTTCAGCACGACCGAGCCGGAAGAACGAAAGGCGGCGGTGTAAAATGGCGTTCTCAGTGAATTGGCTGGTTGATGGGCCGAACAACTCGGCAGTCGAGCAGAGTGGTCGCATTGTCTCGAAATACAAACGAAACT
>Ga0334722_10007595_pt1 | contig 10484 bp, 7 predicted proteins | sample C3_bottom_MG_FD_207210 | JGI IMG/M metagenome (GOLD analysis project Ga0334722, IMG submission 207210) | Sediment microbial communities from Yellowstone Lake, YNP, Wyoming, USA - C3_bottom | ecosystem: Environmental > Aquatic > Freshwater > Lake > Sediment | place: USA: Wyoming | collected... | reverse complement strand
ATGGTTCTTTTTTATGTGCAAAGCATAAAACAAGCCTTCTGTTGCTATTAACTTCTGGGAGTGCGGTGTGAGTAGAATAACAGTGATGCACTGGACCAGTTTTTCGTTCAATACTAAGCCAGGCGTTCTGCCGCTTAATGCAAACTACTGCGCTGCTCGTGATCCCCGATGAATTCTTCATCGGGACCGCGCAATCAAGAACATTCGAAACTGTTTCATGCAAAAGTGAATACTTCTATGAAGGGTAAATTGATTATACGAAAGCAAAACTGTTTGTCAAGGACTTCGATGGGTGAATTTAAGGGTAATCAGCTCGATTGCGGACATCGTGGTCTGTGACCATGGCGGATTTCGGAATCGGGAATTATAATACAGAATCACTGAGTTCCTCGAAACAAACATTCAAGAACAGGCTTCTTGCGATAAATCTGAATTTATGCGGCTTTAGCCGTTCGAAATCCGCGATCAAGACGTTTTCTCTTGACTTTTCGGGCAAATAACGCTAATTTTCATAATATTATTTTTCATGGTCCGGACCCGTACGGACCATGCACAGAGGGGCCCAGCCACCCATGTCGTATCAGATCAAGCTCGAGATTTTCGAAGGTCCCATGGACCTTCTGCTGCACCTCACCAAGAAGCACGAACTCGATATCTACTCCATTCCCATCGCACTCATCACCCAGCAGTACCTCGAATACATCGAGCTCATGAAGAGCCTCGATATGGAGATCGCCGGTGAGTTCCTGGTGATGGCGTCGACGCTCACGCTCATCAAGTCCCGGGAAATGCTGCCGCCTCCCGAGAACCCCGAGGCCGATGAGGACGGCGTGGATCCGCGGGCCGAGCTTATCCGCCGGCTGCTTGAGTACAAGAGCTTCAAGGAAGCGGCCTCCTCCCTGGAGGGCAAGGAAGAGACGTGGTCGCAGATCTACACCCGGTCGGCCGAAGCCGCTCCCGACCTCCCTGAGGAAGAGCAACCGCTGTTGTTCGATTTTCATCTCTTTGACCTGCTTGCCGCGCTGAAGGACGTCATGGCGCGCGTGCCGGATGCAAGCTTCGAGATCACGGCCGAGGCCGTCTCGATCACCGAGAAGATTTCGCAGATCCTGGCGCGCTTCGAGACCACGGACAGCATGCTCTTTACCGAACTCTTTGACAACACCACCAGCAAAGCCCAGGTCGTCGGCACCTTCATGGCGCTTTTGGAACTGCTCAAGACGCGGGTCATCAAGGTCTTTCAGATGGAGCAATTCGGCCCCATCCGGATCATGAAGGCCGTCATCGATGCGCAGGACAAGGACAATCTAACGGGGAATTTGTTCGGATAGAATAGCGGCAAGATTTTGATCTCCCGGACCCTGGCTACTGGCCCCTGAACCCTTTTACATAAACTTATGAAACCTGACATCAAGGCATTGGCATTCGAAAAGAAATTCGGCGAGATCGAGACTGCGGTCTACGCGGACCGCTCGCTCATCGGCGACCTGGTCGCGCTGCTCGGCGAAAAGAACGGAGATGTGCGCTCCGGCGTGCTGAACCTGTTGTCGCGCGTGGGTTTTGATTACCCCAACGATACGAGGCGTCATCTGCCGACCCTGATCGCGCTGTTGGATGATCCGGACATGTTCATCAAGATCGACGCTGCCAACGCGGTCGGGAACCTGGGCTTTAATTTCAAGGAAGCGGCAACAACGGCCGCGCCGAAGCTGAAGGCGCTCCTTGAGCACGAACAGAGCCTCGTGCGCCAGGAAGGGGCCTACGCCCTCGGCAATATCGGCTTTGCCCACACGGACCTCGTCCGCGACGCGGTCCCGCGGCTGATCACGATGCTCGAGACCGGCGACGATGACGAGCGCGAAGCAGCGTCCCATGCCCTGGGCAAGATCGGCATCAACGCGCCCGAGCTGATCCGCGGCATCCTGCCGAAGCTCGTGGAGGTGCTTGAGTTCTCCAAGGAAGCCACCTGCGGCGGCGTGCTCTTCGCCCTGGGCGCCATCGGCCTTCACTATCCCAAGGAAGTGGCCGGACTGGTGCCGAAGCTCATGGCCTACCTGGACAGCGGCCATCCCAACGCGGTCAAGAACGCTGTCGCCGCCATCGGGAACATCGGCAGCTCCAATCCGGAGTTCGTGAAGGACGCGATCCCGAAAATACGGAAGATCATGGAAACAGCAACTGACATCGATGTGAAGATGAACGCCAAGGTGGCGCTCGGCAGGCTGGGCGATCCGATGGCGATGTAAACAAACCTTTTGGACACGGATTTACACGGAAAAATCGGATAAACCTCTGATAGGGGCGGATACATCCCGAAGCCCTTGCCAAAAAGAAGCATCTGTTTCCCGGAACTATCCGCCTTTATCCGGGTTTTATCCGAATTGATCCGTGTCAAAGATTTTTTAAGCTTCTGCGCTTTTCGTTTTCAGCATCAATGAACTGATCCTTAACACAGCATTCAAACTTTTATTAGAGGTAGTGAAATTGGAAGATCAACAATTGAAATCGGCCCTTGAAGCCCTGCTCTTCGTCTCGGGCAATCCCCTGTCCATGGACAAACTGAAGGGCATCTTCGATGAAGTCACGACTGAGCAGATCGACATGCAGCTCGCCGTGCTCAGACAGGACTACGACGACCGCAACGCCGGCATCATGCTGGCCGAGGTGGCTGGCGGTTACCAGCTCGCGACGCGGCCGGAGCACTTCGGCTGGATCAGAAAGTTCAAATCCGTCAAGGTCTCGACCAGGCTCTCGAAACCTGCGCTGGAGACCCTGGCCATCGTGGCATACAAGCAGCCCATCACCCGCACCGAGGTGGAAGCGGTCCGCGGCGTAAACATCGGCGGCATCATGCGGAACCTGATGGAGCGCAGGCTCGTCAAGATCGTGGGGAAGAAGGATGTGCCGGGCAAGCCCATGATGTACGGCACTTCGCAGGATTTCCTGCAGTATTTCGGATTAAAGGACCTCTCGGCCCTGCCGACCCTCAAGGAGTTCCAGGAGCTTGAAGCGGGCGAGGATGTCATGGAAGAAGTTCCCGCTGGCGCGCCAGGCGATGCGGACGCAACAGCAGCGCCGGCAAGTGAAGCGGAGATCCTCGAGGAAGAGGCCGCGTATGCGGACCTGGCGCCGGAGGAGGAGACCCCTTCGGAGGAAACAACGGGAACAGCGGCCGCCACAGCCGCCGCGGAGAGCCGGACGGAATGATAGAGCTCCAGGACGCCCTGCGCAAAAAAGAGATCTGGGCCATCGGCGGCGGCAAGGGCGGCATCGGTAAAAGCCTGATCACCGGCAATATCGGCATCACCCTCGCCCGGCTGAAAAAACGGGTGCTGCTCGTGGACGCAGATCTCGGCGGAGCGAACCTGCACACGACGCTCGGCATCGGCGTGCCGGAGATGACGCTCTCCGACTTTCTGAATCGTCGCGTCGAGACCATCCAGGAAGTCATCATCAAGACCAGCATCCCGAACCTGAGCCTGGTGAGCGGCGCCCAGGACTTCCTCGATGCGGCCAACCCCAACTTCGCGCAAAAAGCGCGCCTTTTGCGCCACCTCGAAACCCTTGATGCCGACTACATCCTCCTGGACCTCGGCGCCGGGACCTCGTTCAACATTCTCGATTTTTTTCTGTTCGCCGACCACGGCATTCTCGTCGTGCTGCCGGAACCCACGGCCATTGAGAACGCCTACCGGTTCATCAAGAGCGCATTTTACCGCCGATTCAAGCGGATCGTGACCGGCCAGAACATCAAGGACCTGATCGATGCGGCCATGGACCAGAAGAACAGCATGGGGATCCGCACACCCTACGACCTGATCGAACGCATCAAACAACTGGACCCGGAAAGCGGCGATGCTCTGGAGATCGAAATGATGAAATTCAGGCCCAAGCTCGTCGTGAACCAGGTCCGGACCAAGAACGACATCCAGATCGGTTTTTCGATGAAGAGCGCCTGCCAGAAGTACTTCGGCATCAATCTTGAGTATCTGGGCTATGTCGAGTACGATGACTGCGTCTGGCAGTCCATCCGGAGCAAACGGCCGCTGACGGTCGAATATCCCTACTCCCGGCCGGCGCGTTGCATCGAGCGGATCGTCCATAACGTGCTCAGGAAAGAGCAGCTTGCCGCCAGCATGCTCTATTAACGAGGGAGCGCCGCCATAATGAAAAAAATAGAGGACCTGAACTACTACGAGCTCCTGGAGATCAGCACTGACGCCTCGTCGCAAGACATCCACCGGGCCTACGAGCGGATACGCAAGACGTATGAACCGAACTCCATCGCGCTCTATTCCCTCTTCTCGGCGGACGAAACAGCCTCGATCAACCAGCGCATCGAAGACGCCTACCGCACGCTGGTCTACGAAGAACCCCGGAAGCGGTACGACGCACTGCTGCGCCAAAACCTCATGACGCCGGCGCCGGTTGCTCTACCTCCGGTTGAAAAACGCTATCAAATGCAGCCCGTGCAACCGTCCCTGTCCCTTGAAGCGGACAATCGCTATCTCAAAAGCACCGAGCCGCCGCCCGCCCCCCCCGTGACAACGACGCCGCAGCCGCTTCCTCCGACGATCACGGAATTCACCGGCTCGGTCCTCAAGATGCTGCGGGAGCAGCGCAACATTACCACCCGCGCAATCGCCGACATGACGAAACTCAGCACGCGCTATGTCGATTTTATCGAAGCGGAGAACTTCGGCAAGCTTCCCGCCCGGCCCTACCTTCGCGGCTTCCTGGTCCTCTACGCAAAAGCGCTCGGGTATGAACCCGAGCGCCTGGCGAATGACTACATGAAACGCTATGATGCTGCCATGAATCCGCCGAAACAGAAATAGAATCAGGGTCCAGGGTCCGGGGTCCAGGGTAGACCTACTCCTGTCTCCTGGCTACTGACTACTGACTCCTGACTCCTGCCCTTCCCAATTCCCTTTCCTTCCAGATCACATAAATAGCCGGATAGATGATGAGCTCCAGGATCGTCGAAGTGATCACGCCGCCGACCATGGGCGCGGCAATGCGCTTCATCACGTCGGCGCCGGTGCCCGTGGACAGCATGATCGGCACCAGTCCGGCCAGGATCACCGACACGGTCATGATCTTGGGCCGGATGCGCTTCACCGCCCCTTCCATGACGGAATCCTCGATATCGCGCAGCGTCCTGATCCTGCCGTCCTTGTGCCATTGGTTGTACGAAAGGTCGAGATAGAGCAGCATCACGATGCCGGTCTCGGCATCGAGCCCGGCCAGGGCGATCACGCCGACCCAGACCGCAGTGCTCATGTGATAGCCGAGGATATAGAGGAACCAGACCGTGCCTACCAGCGAGAACGGGACCGCTAAAAGTACGATAGCGGTCTTGGTCCATGATACGGTATTGAGATAGATCAGCACGATGATGACGAACAAGGTCAGCGGTATCACATAGAAAAGCTTGGTCTTGACGCTCTCCATGTACTCATACTGGCCTGACCAGAGCAGCGAATAACCCGCCGGTATTTTTATTTTTTCAGCGATCGCTTTCCGCGCCTTTTCCACATAACCGCCGAAATCGCTCCCGTCTATGTTCAGCGTAACCGCCGCCGTAAGCCTGCCGCCCTCGCTCTGCACCATGCCCGGACCGCGCGTCACGCGAATATCGGCGAGCTGGCCCAGCGGCACCTGGGCGCCTTCCATCACGGGCACGAGCACTCGCCTGAGCTTGTCGATGTCGTCGCGCAGCTCACGTCCGTAACGGATGTTCACGGGATAGCGCTCCCGGCCTTCCACCGTGGTCGTCAGGTTCATGCCGCCGATGGCCGATTCGATCACTTCCTGCACATCCTCGACCCTGAGATCGTAGCGGCTGATCTCGTCGCGGTTGATCGTGAAATCGAGGAAGTATCCCGTATTGGCCCGTTCGGCATAGACCGCGCGCGTGCCGGGCAGCTCACGCAGGGTCTTCTCCACGTCGAGACCGATGCGTTCTATTTCATCGAGCCTCGGACCGAAGATCTTGAGCCCCAGCGGGGTCCTGATGCCCGTGGAAAGCATATCGATCCTGCCGATGATCGGCATGGTCCAGTTGTTTCCCACACCGGGTATGGTGAGCGCCGTGTCCATCTCATCGCGCAGGTCTTCGAACTTCTTGAACCGGGGACGCCACTGGCTCATGGGCTTGAGCGTCACATTGGTCTCGATCATCTCCAGCGGCGCCGGGTCTGTCGGCGTTTCCGCGCGGCCTGTCTTGCCGAAGACCTGCTCCACCTCGGGAAACTGCTTCAAGATACGGTTCTCGGCCTGCAGGATGCCGGTCATGGTGGTGATGGAAGCGCCGGGGACGGCTGTGGGCATGAACAGAAGCGTCCCTTCATACAAAGGCGGCATGAACTCCGACCCGAGCTGCAGAAACGGGAAGATCGTTACCAGCACGATCGCGATGGCGACAATGATCACGGTCTTTCTGAACCGAAGCGAGAACTCCGCCACAGGATGGTAGACCTTTGCCAGAAAGTGGCTGATCGGGTTGTCGTCCTCATGCCGTATCTTCCCCTTGATGAAAAGGGTCATTAATACCGGCGTGAGCGTGATCGCGAGAAAGCTCGCGAACAGCATGGAGAACGTCTTGGTATAGGCAAGCGGCTTGAACAGCCTTCCCGCCTGGTCCTCAAGCGTAAAGACCGGCAGGAACCCGACCGTGATCACCAGGAGCGAGAAAAAGAGCGACGGCCCCACTTCCTGCGCAGCGTGGATAATCACATCAACACGCGTTACCCCTCCTCCCCCCCCCTTGGTAAGGGGGGGCTGGGGGGGGTAGTCCTTCCCAAGGGGGTGCGACGGGGAAGTCTGTTTTTCCCAGTCTTCCAGCTTCTTATGCGCATTCTCGACCATGATGATCGAAGCGTCTACCATGGCGCCGATGGCGATGGCGATGCCCGAGAGGCTCATGATGTTCGAGCTGATGCGCAAATAGTACATGCAGATAAAGGAGATGAGGATGGCGATCGGCAGCGTCAGGATCACCACAAAAGCGCTCGGCAGATGGAACAGGAACACGATACAGACAACGCTCACTGCCAGGCCGAGCTTGATGATCTCTTCCTTGAGCGTGTCCACGGACCTATGGATCAGCTCCGACCGGTCATAGGTCGTGACGATCTTCACCCCTTCCGGCAACGAAGGTTCCAGCTCCTTGATCCTTGCTTTGACACGCTCGATGACCGACAGCACGTTCTCGCCGAACCGGACCACCACGATGCCGCCCACGGCCTCTCCCCTGCCGTCCAGGTCCGCGGCCCCGCGCCTGATCTCGGGGCCGAGCTGGATCGCCGCGATATCGCGCAGCAAAATCGGTGTCCCCTTGCCGTCGGTGCCGACCGCTATCTTTTCTATATCGGCTTTGTCTTTGATATAGCCGCGGCCGCGCACCATATACTCCCGGCCGGACCACTCCACCACCCGGCCCTCGACGTCGCGGTTGCTCCTCCTGACCGCCTCCATGACCTTCATGAGCGATAGCTTATACGCAAAGAGCCGGTTCGGATCCACCGTGATCTGGTACTGTTTCACGAACCCGCCCACGCTTGCTACCTGGGAAACACCGGGCACGGATTCGATGGCGTACTTAAGCGTCCAGTCCTGGAGCGAACGGAGTTGAGCCAGGTCGTGCTTTCCGGTCTCGTCCGTGACAGCGTACTGGAAGCCCCAACCCACGCCGGTGGCGTCAGGGCCGAGCACGGGTGTCACTCCCGCAGGAAGCCTGCCGGTCACACCCTGGAGATATTCAAGGACCCGGCTCCGCGCCCAGTAGATGTCCGTGCCGTCCTCGAAGATCACATACACAAAGGAGAGGCCCAAAAAGGATTTGCCGCGCACCACGCGCACTTTCGGCGCAGAAAGCATGGACGACACAATAGGATAGGTGATCTGGTCCTCGACCAGGTCCGGACTCCTGCCTGCCCACTCGGTGAAGACGATCACCTGCGCATCGGAGAGATCGGGGATCGCGTCGAGCGGCGTATGGTACACGGCCCAGATACCCCAGGCCGTCAGGAAGCCCGTGACGAGGAAGACGAGGAATTTGTTGCGTGCCGAAAGTTCTATTATTTTTGCTAACATGGTATGCACCATTTCGGATTTCGGATTGCGGATTGCGGATTAACCCGAAAACCAGAAAAGAGATTAGACCCATTCGTTTGCACGTTTCTGCCTCCGAAGATTTTCATTCCGCAATCCGAAATCCGCAATCCGAAATTGAAATCATTGTCCTGTTCTCAGCTGGCTCTCTGAGTCGATCAGAAAATTGCCGGACGTCACGACGCGTTCGCCCTTCTTGATGCCCTTGACCACCTCGACGTCATTTTCACCACGCACGCCGAGCATCACCGTGCGCATTTCGTAAACGCCGGGCTTTGTCTCAACATACACGATCTGCCTGGCACCCGAATCGATCACCGCTTCCCGGGGAATGACGAGCCGCGAGCCGGAGACGACCCTGAGCTCCACGTTGGTGAACATGTCCGGTTTGAGCAGCAACCCGGGATTGTTCACTGCAAGGCGCACCTTGACCGTTCTCGTCACCGGGTCGAGCACCGGGTTGATATAGCTCACTTCGGCATGCAGCGCTTCGTTCGAGGAGTACGGCAGGGTCACCCGCGCCTGCTGTCCGACTTTCACCAGGGGGACCTCGTATTCGTATACATCGGCGATGATCCAGACCCGGGACAGGTCAGCGATCTTGTACAGGTTCATCCCGGAAGTGACGTAAGCGCCGTCGAGCACCATTTTTTCGAGCACAATGCCGCTCAAAGGGGCCTCGATGGTCATGTCGGTCTGGCGCTTGCCGGCCTTCTCAAGCTCTTCGATCTGCTGGGCCGAGATGTCCCACAGTTGCAGCCGCCGCTTCGCTGATTCGACCAATGATTGCTGAGACGACACCACTTCAGAAAGACCGCCCGTAGCGGTCGACACGGAGCGGAGCGCCAGAAGATACTCTTCCTGGGCGGTCACCAGGTCCGGGCTGTAGAGCGAAAGCAGCGGCTGACCTTTCTCAACCCGGTCGCCGGTGAAATTTACATACAATTTCTTCACCCATCCCGAGACCTTCGTGTTCACGAAAGCGAGCCTGGTCTCATCCACTTCCACTTTCCCCACCGTGCGGATCTGTCTGTCCAGAGAGCGATACGAGGCAACTGCAGTTCGCACGCCGATGAGCTGTATCTTGTCTGAAGACAGCGTAATAACTGGCGAGACCTCCTGCTTCTTCTCGCTTTTTCCCTGCCCCTGCTGATGCCCTGCATGGTCCTGAGCGAAGGACGGTGTGGAAATAAAGACTAGCAGAACAAGTGCAAATTTCAAATTGCAAATTGCAAATAGTAAATTTTCCTTAGTACGTGCTTTACCATTTTGCACTTTGCACTTTGCACTTTGCACTTTGCAATGATCTTTTTTCATCTCGTTTCCTCCCCCATGATCTCCCCGAGCATGGACTGGGCCTTGCTCAGATTCACCAGCTCCTCCTGCTCCATGAGCTGGTATTTGAGCAGCGTGTTCTCCGCCTCCAGCAGCGACATGAAGTCGGTCTTCCCCACCTGGTAATTCGACGAGGTGGACTGAAGCGCCATCCGCGCCTGGGGAATGATCCCGGATTCGTACAAATGCAGATGGTGCTCGGCGGTGTTCACCATGGCAGAGAGCTCGCGCATGCGCGCCAGGATCGCCAGCTTTTCCGCTTCATACTCATAGCGCGCCGCATGCAGGTCTGCGTTCGCGGCCTTAACAGCCGTCGACTTGTTCCAGAAATAGAGCGGGACCTTGAACATCAGGCTTGCCTGCCATACGTCCTTATAGTCTCCCCGCGTGAACATGCCGGCGGACAGCACCATGTCGGGCAGATATTCCCTGCGGCTCATGGACAGCTCCGCTTCGCTCTGCTCGACCATCTGCTGCTTGCCTTTAAGCATCGGTGAATGGGCCTGGGCCTGGGCGGCCATTTCTTCCACGCTTTTGTTCACAGCACGGCGGGGCGGTTCCGCGGGTTTTCCCAGGGGCAAAAGAGGGTTCCGGCCGGCGAGACTGTTTAGCAGCGCGGCCTGGGTTTCTTTTTTCCGGTCCTCTTCGGCGATCTTGTCCAGAAGCATGGAAACCTCCAGCTGCGCCCTGATCACATCCTGCTGCATGCCTTGACCGGTCGCATACCGAGTCTCGGCGATACGCTGAAAGTTTTTCATGAGTTCCTTGGTCTCGTTCAGGAGTTCAGCGGACCGGTACGCCAGGTAGTACTCATAGTAAGCGGTCCTCAAATTGTTCAACACCCTGAGCCTGGCCTCCCGGGAATTTTCCAGTTCGCGCCCCGCCATTTTCGCAGCTGCCCTGCCCTTGGTGGAGAGCTTGCCCGGGAAAGGGATCTCCTGCGTGATCACCACGCCCTGCATGCTCATTTCTTCCTTGCCCACGGTCGAGGTGCCGAGCGCACCGACATTCTGGAGCATGACGCCGACCATGGG
>Ga0334722_10007594_pt1 | contig 10485 bp, 7 predicted proteins | sample C3_bottom_MG_FD_207210 | JGI IMG/M metagenome (GOLD analysis project Ga0334722, IMG submission 207210) | Sediment microbial communities from Yellowstone Lake, YNP, Wyoming, USA - C3_bottom | ecosystem: Environmental > Aquatic > Freshwater > Lake > Sediment | place: USA: Wyoming | collected... | reverse complement strand
GCAAAGTTTGGTGAGCGTGTCGTTGGCGCCCGGTACCCAGTGATCCCAGAATCCCATCGAAAGTTTGCCGGCGGCGCGCGCGCTGCGAACGTAGGGCGGGACCAGCGTGAGCGCCGAGGCGGCGGCTGTCGTTGCAATGAAACCGCGCCGCGTGAACCGTTTGCTTGAAGTCATCTTAACCTCCTCCTGGTAGGGTTGATGAAATTCGCTGTTTACGCTTGTGCCGACTTTGACTTCAGCAGCGGCGGGAAGTTCTCGAACGCCTCCTTGCACGATAAATTCACACTCAAGTGCTGATTCAATGTACGTAGTTATCCACCCATGCCGACAATAGGGGCAAAGGAGTCGCAACCATGCTTCATCAGTGGAGCGGTCTATTTCCGATGCTGCGCTGCAGCGGTATCTTGCTCGCCTATCCTAGCTGTCGCGCGCTCAAGCAGGCATGTCGGGCTTGAGCGTCGGCACCAGGCTCATCGCGCGTTCGCTCAGCGCAGTAATGGTCAATGAGGGATTGACGCCAGGATTGGCGGAGATCATCGAGCCGTCGCAGACATACAGATTGCGGTAGCCGAAGACGCGGTTGTCGCGGTCGATGACGCCCTCGGCGGCATCGCGCCCCATGCAGGCGCCGCCGAGGATATGCGCCGTCGATGGCATGCCGAGCAGGGTTTCGCTGACCATCGCCATCGGCTTGCCGCCGACGATCGCGGCGTAGCGCCGGGCGAGATCCATCGCCTCGGGGATGAAGGCGGTCGGTGCGGGGCCCGCGTCCAGCCGCGTCGCCATGCCGAAACGGCCACGGACCAGGCGCAGGGTGCTGTCGATGGTCTGCATGAACAACAGCACCTGGGTGCGCTTGGCCCAGTCGTCCACGCACAGGATCTTCAGATTCGTCAGCGGGTGCAGCAGCCAGTCGCCCAAGAGCTTGAACAGGCGCACCCAGCCGTTCGGGTGAAACACCTTGGGTCCCATCGTCAAGCGCCAGAAGCCGGAGCCGGCGGCGTAGCGCACCGGTTCCAGATGGGAGTTCTCGTCGGTATGCAGGATGGAGCCGATGGCGACGCCGTCGGAGAACACCGACCTGCCATCGGGCACCGTGACCGGGATCAGCGCTTCGGAGTTGGTGCGCACGCCATAGCCCACCCGTTCCGACAGGCGCGGCAGCGATGCTCGTTTCAAGTCGAGCAATAAGCGCACCGTGCCGAGCACGCCGCCCGCGAACACGGCACCGCGGCAAGTCAGCCTGCCGCCTGCGCCTTTGCGGGTGGCGCTAGGCTGCCAAGTGACAGCGTAGCCCGCGGCGCCGTCGGCGCCATCCAGCGGGCGCACATCGGTGACCCGGGACTCCGCCTGTATGCTCGCGCCAAGCTGTTCCGCCAGGTACAGGTAATTCTTGTCCAGCGAGTTCTTCGCGTTATGGCGGCAACCGGTCATGCAGCCGCCGCAGAAAATGCAGCCGGCGCGCGCCGGTCCCTTGCCGCCGAAATACGGGTCCGGCACGCTTGCGCCCTCCGTGCCGAAGAACACCGAAACCTGGGTGGCCTCGAAGTGCTGCTCCATGCCGATCTCGCGCCCCAGTTGACGCAGGGCAATGTCACCGGTCTCCAGGCGCGGATTGGTCGCCGCGCCCAGCATGCGCAGGGCCGTCTGGTAGAACGGCTTGAGCTCCGTCTCCCAGTCGGCCAGGTGCGCCCATGAGGGCGAACGGAAGAAGCGCTGCTTCGGTATCGGCAGCGTATTCGCATAGACGAGCGAGCCGCCGCCCACGCCGACGCCGGAGAGGACGCCGACGTGGCGAAAGAAAGTCAATTTGAACAGGCCGAAGCAGCGCAGGGCGGGCAGCCACAACCAGCGCTTCAGGTCCCAGTTGGTTTTCGGAAAGTCCTGCGCTTGGAGGCGCATGCCTTGTTCGAGCACCAAGACGCGATAGCCCTTCTCGGCCAGGCGCAGGGCCGAGACCGAGCCGCCGAAGCCCGAGCCGATGACGATGTAATCGTAGTCGAAGGCGAGGCTGCGTTTGCCATCCGGGTTTGGCATGAAACCATCTCCTTAGGGCAAAGATGCCGCGACAAGGGTGATTTTCTTACGGGCTCCAGGATACGTGAATTCTGTCAGGCGTAGACATGGCCATCGAACAAGCGCCGCGCGGTGCGATAGAAGGAGCCGCTGTCCACCTGCCAGATGCCCTGGTCGCAGCGGGTTTGCGCGCCCACCGTGAGCACGCCCGAGGGCATGGCCAGGCGCAGCCTGTCGCCGGCGCCGCGCCGCGCGAGGCGCGCCACGATGCTGCCGTCGATGCGCGCGGCGACCGCCGCGCACAAGGAGGCGGTCAAGGGCAGGGCGCGATGCGGCTGTCCGTTCGAGAGCATGCGGATGGTAATGTCGGCTGCATCGGCGGCGAGCTTTTCGCCCGTCAGCGTGAGCGCTGCCTGTGCCGGTGAAACGAAACCGATGAACGGCACCGCCCTGCGCGCACGCGCCTCGTCCAGGCTAGGGCTGATGCCCATCGCCACCGAGGCATGCAGGCGGATCGCAGCCAGCTTTTCCATTGCCGCAAAATTGCGTTCCAGTTCATCCGGCATCTCGGTGCCCTTGAGTCCCAGCGCGTCGGCGGCGACGAAGGCGCAGGCATTGGCGGCGTCTATCATCGATATCTCTATTCTGCCCAATCCCGGGATGTCGAGTACGTCGATCGCCTTGCCGCTGGGCAGCAGCCTGCCCGTCGTGGCGCCGCCGGGGGCGATGAAATCCAGCCGGATCGGCGCGCCGGTGCTGGCGATGCCGGGAATCGCGAGTTCGCCCTCGACCACGGCCCGGCCATCGCGCACGGCGAAGGTCGAATGGATGATCTTCTTGGTGTTGGTGTTGAAAATGCGCACCGTGGTCTCGCCGTCCGCGGCGCGAACCAGGCCTTCCTCGACCGCAAACGGGCCGACCGCCGACGACATGTTGCCGCAGTTGCTGCCGTAGTCGACGCGCGCCTCCTGGATCTGAACCTGGGCGAAGGTGTAATCGATGTCCGCATCCGCACGCGTCGAGGGCGCGAGCACGCAGACCTTGGACAGAGACGAAACCCCGCCGCCCACGCCGTCGAGTTGCCTGCCGTAGGGATCGGGGCTGCCCATGGCGGAGAGGAAGATCGCGTCCCATGCGGCGCGCTGCGCAGGCAGGTCGCGCGCATGGAACATGATCGCCTTGCTGGTGCCGCCGCGCATGAACACGGCGGGATACCTGGTCAGCGCCATCGAGACTATTTCGTCTCGATGCCCAGCGATTTGTACAGCGAACCGAACTGGTCATAGGCCTGCTTGAACCAGACCTTGTACTCCTCTGCGCCCTGATACATGACCGGTTGGCCGATGTCCTTCATGATCTTCTGGAATTCCGGATCGTCGGCGACTTCCTTGAACTTCTTCTCCAGATAGGCGATGACCTCCTTCGGTGTGCCCTTGGGCGCCGCCACACCCTTGACCGAGCCGGCGGTGACCACGTCGTAGCCCGCTTCGCGGAAGGTCGGAACATCGGGAATCGAGGTATCGCGCTGCTCGAACGCAACCGCCAGCGCGCGCAGGCGGCCGGCCTTGATGTGCGGCAGGACCTCGCTCGGGTGTCCGCCGCCGAAATCGACGTGGCCGCCTACGAGTTTGGTGATGGCGTCCGCGCCACCGGCCCCGGGGATGGTCGTCACCTTGATGCCGGCGGCTTTGCCGAACAGCAGGAAGGTGATGTCCACCGAGGCGCCCTTGGTCGAAACCGACGCGGTCATGTACTCCTTGCTCTTGCCGGCCTTGACCAGGTCGGCCAGCGTCTTGTAGGGCGAAGCCGCCGGCACGGCAAGGACGATGGAATGCACCGACATGCGGCACACCGTCTCGAAGTCCTTGAACAGGTCATAGGGTAGCGGCCGCTGGTGCGGCACGACCAGGTCTTCGCCCGAGCCCCAGCCGAACAGCAAGGTGTAGCCATCCGCTTTGGAGCGCGCGACGTCCACGCGGCCGGGGATGGCCCCACCGCCGGGCTTGTTGACGATGACCAAGGGTTGCGAGAAATGCTTGGGCGCCACCTGCGCGATCGCGCGCGCGAGCACGTCGGTCGACCCGCCTGCGCCGTAGGGCACGATGAGCTGGATCGGTTTCTCGGGATACGCAGCTACGGCGTTCGCGGCCGCTGCGACGACGGCAAAGACGGCAATCAGCACCGTCCGGATTCGTTTGAACATGAGAGACTCCTTTCTGACGTTAAGAACTGGCATTAATAAATTCGGCTCGCATGCGGCGCTTGCGCGCACAGTTCGAGCGCCGGCGTTCGCGGTCGCGGCCTAGGCTGTCTTTTCACGCGTTTCACGCCTCAGCTTTCGCGCCGCCCAAATGTTGTACAACACAAACAGGACGGCCACGCCCAGGAGCGCGCCGGAGATCGGGTGCGTAACGAATATTCCGAACTTGCCGTTGCTCATGAGCAGGGCCTGGCGCAGGGAGCGCTCCATGATGGGCCCGAGGACGAAGGCGAGCAGCAGCGGCCCGAGGTCGAACTTCAGCTTGCGCGCAAGGTAGCCGAACACGCCCATGACCAGCATGACCCAGATGTCGAATACGCTGTTGTTCACGCTGTAGACACCGACCAGGGTGAGCACCATGATCATCGGCGCCATGAAGGCATAGGGGACGCGCAGCAGCTGCACCCAGATGCCGACCAGCGGCAGGTTGAGGATCAAGAGCATGATATTGCCCAGGTACATCGACGCCACCACGCCCCAGAACACGTCCGCGTGCTCCTTCAGCAGGAACGGTCCCGGCGTGATGCCGTGGATGAGCAGGGCCGCGAATATCATCGCGGTCGAGGCGTTCCCGGGAATGCCCAGGGTCAGCAGCGGAATGAAGGACGATGAAGCCGCGGCATTGTTGGCGGACTCGGGGCCGGCCACGCCCTCGATCGCGCCGTGGCCGAATTCCTCCGGGTGTTTCGATACCTTCTTCTCCACCGCATAGGAGATGAGCGAGGCCAGGACCGCGCCGCCGCCGGGGAGGATGCCGACGAAGAAGCCGATCACGCTGCCGCGCACCATGGCCCAGCCGCTGCGTGCGAGATCGAGCAGGGTCGGAAACACGTTCTTGATCTTGGTGGTCAGGACGTCGGCGGTCTCGGTCTTCTCCAGGCTGTACAGAATTTCGCCGACGCCGAACAGGCCCATCGCCAGGGTGACGAAATCGATGTTGCTCTGCAGGTCGGCGACGCCGAAATCGAAGCGCACCGCGCCGGAAAGCGGATCGAGTCCGATGCATCCCAGGATCAGGCCGATGATTGCCATGATCAGTCCGCGCAGGGGCGAGTCGCCGGTGAGATAGGTGGCGAGCAGCAGTCCCAGCACCGTCAGCGAAAAATATTCGGGCGGGCCGAACTTCAGCGCGGCCTCGGCCAGCGGGGGCGCCATCACGGTCAATCCGACCAGGCCGATGGTGCCGGCGATGAACGAGCCGATGGCGGCGACGCCGAGTGCGGGACCTGCTCTGCCGGCTTTGGCCATCTCGTAGCCGTCGATGCAGGTGACCACCGACGCCGCCTCGCCCGGGATCTTCAGCAGTATGGAAGTGGTCGATCCGCCGTACATGGCGCCGTAGAAAATGCCGGACATGAGGATGATGGCGGTGACGGGCGAGCCCATCTTCATGCTGATGGGCAGCAGCAGGGCGATGGTGGCTGCAGGCCCCAGCCCCGGCAACACGCCCACCGCAGTGCCCAGGGCGCAGCCGATCAGGCCCCAGAGCAGATTGACCGGACTGAACGCGATCTGAAACCCGAGCCACAGCCCCGCGACGTCAAACATGGGCCTGTACTCCTGGATTGAATCTGCTTGCCCGCATGTTTGCCATCATCCGAATTCAGAACAGCAGTCCCCTGGGGAATGGGGTCTGCAGGAAACGCTCGAACACCAAATATACGACCAGACCGGTCAGTAGGCCGGTGACCGCGGCGACGAGCACGCGCTTGTGCTCCACCAGCAGCAGCCAGCCGGTGACGAGGACGACCACACTGGTGATCGCGCCGATGTCGTCGAACACCACGACGTACACCACCGTGATGACGATCGCGAGCAGCGGGTGCAGCCAGGCCTTGGGTTCCCAGAAGGGCAGATGCTTTTCGTCGGGTCCGCGATTGGTGGCAATGAGGCAAACGGCCAGGACGGCCAGGATCACGCCGAGGCCGAAGGGCATGAATCCGGAGCCGGGCTGGCCATGGTCGAAGAGGCGCAGCACCCAGACAGACTGCTGGATCACCAGCGCCGCGGCCGCGAGGAAAACCAGGCCTGCATACCGCTGCCACGACTTCACGTTTCTTGTCCCTTTGTTCCGCGCCCGCACGCCGATGCGCGATCGAATCTGCGGCTGCGCCGCTGGCGCGCTTGCGCTTCGGCAATCAAGTCGGAGCAGTATAAGGTTTTGGCCGATCTTTGCTTTTGATCAATGTCATACGCAATGCGGATTATTTGAGCAAGGGCGCGAGCCCTTTCCAGACGTTGTCCAGGATCATGGCTTGCGCCGCGGCCACCGGATGCAGATTGTCGGCCTGAAATAACTCGCGCCGCTCGGCCACGCCTTCGAGCAGGAAGGGGGTCAGCGCCGTCTTGTATTCGCGCGCGAGATCGATGTAGACCTGGGCGAACTGGCGCGTATAGGCTTCGCCGTAATTGGGCGGCAGGCGCATGCCGACGAGCAGCACGCGGCTGCCCGCGGCCTTGCTCGCGCGCAGCATTTGACCGAGGTTGGCGCGCATCTGCGCGAGCGGCAATCCGCGCAGGCCGTCGTTCGCCCCCAGCGCCAGGATGAGCACACTGGGTTTGTGCGCGCGCAGCGCCTCGGCGATGCGCGTTGCGCCGCCGCTGGTGGTTTCGCCGCTGATGCTGGCGTTCACCACGGTATAATTCATTCCTTTTTGCTTCAGGCGCGTCTGCAGCAGCGTGGGCCAGCCCGCGTCCTGGGCAAGGCCATAGGCTGCCGACAGGCTGTCGCCATAGACCAGTATCGTGCCTGCCGGCCACGCGGTGAGCGGTAGGCACAGCAAGCAGCTGAACAGCAATTTTCGCAACATGGACCAATCCATCATCGATGCTCTCATGATAAAGGCGGCCGGCCTGTCCAAAGTGGTGGCTAGCGGCGCGGGCACGCTCGCCATTTTGCATGAGATCGACCTGGAGGTCATGGCGGGCGAGGCGGTGGCCATAGTCGGCGCATCGGGATCGGGCAAATCCACGCTGCTGGGCCTGCTCGCCGGACTCGATACACCCAGTGCCGGCAGCGTGCATTTGGATGGAGCCGACCTGTTCGCCCTGGACGAAGACGGCCGCGCCGCGCTGCGCGCGAAATTGCTCGGCTTCGTATTTCAATCGTTCCAGCTGCTGCCTGCGTTGAACGCGCTGGAAAACGTGATGCTGCCGCTGGAACTGGCCGGGACCGGCGATGCGGCGCGGCTGGCGACCGCGATGCTCGGACGCGTCGGCCTCGCCGAGCGCCTGGCCCACTATCCGAAACACCTCTCCGGCGGAGAGCAGCAGCGCGTTGCGCTGGCGCGCGCCTTCGTCATGCAGCCCAAGCTGCTGCTGGCTGACGAGCCGACCGGGAACCTGGACGCCGACACCGGCGCCGCGATCATCGACCTGATGTTCGCGCTCAACGCCGCCGCCGGGACCACGCTGGTGCTGGTGACGCATGACGACGCGATCGCGCGCCGCTGCCAGCGCCAGATCCGCCTGCTCGGCGGGCGAATTCAATCTCCGACGTAGACGAACGGCGCCCAGAAATAGGGATGGGCGCGCGAATAGCGCTGCCCGCCCGCGTCCAGCGGGCTCGCGCGAATCTTCGCACGCGCCCCGGCCAGGGCCGCCGTCGCGCTGTCGCCCCGCGCAAGTTGGCGGAACATCTCGGTCATGAGCTGCTTCGTCGAGAGGCTTTCCACGGCCCAGTGGCTGACCACCAGGCCGTGTGCGCCGGCGTACATGAAGGCGCGCGTGAGCCCGGCAAAGCCCTCGCCGTTGTAGGCTTCATCGCTCTCGCCCGCGGTATTGCACGCCGACAGCACCACCAGTTCCGCATTCATATTCAAGTCCTCGATCACCTCGCGCATGGTGAGCAGGCCGTCCTCGCCCTTGAGTTCGCCCACCAGGCTGAGCACCAGCGCCGGTTGGCCGACCGCCGCCGCTTGTGCGGCGTTCGCGGCCACTCCGGGCCGGGCGCCGGCGTGCGCCGGCGCCTCGGCTGCGGCCGGGCCTTCGCCATCGGTTGCATCCAGCTTCAGCTGCAAAAATTCCGCGCCCAACAGGCCGTGGGTGGCGAAATGCAGGAAGCGCGTGTTCTTGAGATCGGCTGCCTTGAGGCTGCGCTCCTGCGCCCGATCGCGCAGGTATAGCTCGGTGTTTCCGCCGAGCACGCTGGCGATGTCGCGCGCCTCGTCCGCGGTTTCGGGCAGCCGCGGAATGCTGATGCGATCATTCGCGCCCCGGCGCATGAGGCTGCGCAAGGCGGCGTCGACTCCGGGCGCGTGCGCGCTGCCGTTTCCGAGTTCGAACACCGGATCCGCGAACGACACCAGGTTGCGCCCGTAGGCCGAGCGCGGCGCCGCGTAGCTGCGCTGCGAAGCGAGCGCGGACAGGCTGGGCAGGTAAGCGAACTGGAAGCGCTCGCCCAGATAGGACAACGTGGCATATTCATTGAACAGCAGCCTGCCCGACTGGCGCTCGGCCTCGAAGCGCTTCTGATCGTCCGGGGTGTAGTGCGTCACCAGCATTTCCAGCGGCAGCGTCAGCAGGGCGCTGTCGCCCACCACCAGTATCCGGCCGTCCTGCGGCAGCGAGGCTTCGACCGGTTTGATCAGGACCTCATACAGTCGGTTGAGGATCTCCGGCTCGAGCCGGGACAGCATGGCGATCGAAGTCGCCGCCTGCTCCTCGGCGCGGCGCGCCGCGCGCACCAGCTTCACCACTTCCTCGCGCTTTTGCGGCACGAGCTGCACGCTGAAGCGGTCCCGGCTCACCACGAACACGGCCGCCGCCTGTGGCAGCAGAAAATAGCACAGCACGGTTTCGCCCGGTTTGAGCAGGCGTTGCTGCAGATCGTCGACCGTCACCGGACGCGGCGCGATCAGTTCCATGTAGCGCGGATAGTCGCGCCACAGCCGCTCGTCGATGGCCTTGAGTTTCTGCACCGCCTCGGCCACGCGCTCGCCGAGTTCGGCGCGATGCTTGTCGATGCGCGCCTGTATCAGCGGGTCGACGCCGGGGCGCGCCGCATCCGATTCGCCCTCGGCACTGTCGTTGTCGCGGCTAGCAGCGGCGCGCACGCGCCTGCGGTCGCTGATATCGCGCAGGGCTGCCTCGCGCTCGGCCTTGAGTGCCTGGAACTGCGGCGCGCCGGCGAATTTGCCCACGTCGGCCTGGCGCAGCAATTCGGTAAACATCCGGCTTTGGGTGCGCGACACTACGGCCAGCGCCTCCCGGTCGTAGCCTGCGGACCTCTGGCTTTGATGCAGGCGCAGCAGCAGATGCACCGTGGCGTAGTAGTAGGGGACATATTGGGCGATGAAGCCCTGCCGGGTTTCCTCGCCCAGGCCGCGGGTGGAGGCGAACAGACGGTCGATCGCGTCCAGCGCCCCACGGTATTGATCCAGCGCGTCGCGGTCGCGCCCGCGCGCGATGAGAAAGCGCGCATAGCGCGTAGTGCGGAAGACAAAGGCGAATTCGCCGCCGGAGCGCTTCTCGATGTCTATGGCCTTGCGATATTCTGCGTCGGCCTCGGCGAAACGGCCGCGCTTTTCGTAGACTTGTCCGAGCACATCGTGCAGCCGGCTCGCGTCGGGGCTGTCGCGGCCCAGGATCGCTTCACCGGCAGCGGCGCGCGCAAGCGCGCGTTCGGCCTCCTCCTCCTTGCCCTGCGCAAACAGCGCCCAGCCCAGCCTGACGTACGCGCCTAGCGCATCGCGGCTATCGGCGTCCTGGGCTTGTTCGGCGGCTGCGAGCGCAAGGCGCGCCTGAACTTCTGCCGCCTCGAACTTTGCCTGCAGCGCGTATGAACCGGCCAGGTGGTTGTGGGCGGTCGCGAGGCGGCGCAGGTGTTCGGGTCGCCGTGCAGCCTTGCCGCTGTCTATGGCCCGCAGATAGGCGCCCTCGGCCTCGTCCGTGCGGTGCAGGGCTTGCATCAGATCGCCGTAAAGGATGTAGGCCGGAATCAGCGCCACATGGGGCGCAGGCGTGAGCTCGCCTTGGCGCTTCAGCGTCTCGCGCGCGACCTCGACCGCGTCGGCCAGGCGGCCCTGGCCGCGCAATGCGTGTCCGAGCCAGATCATGGTGCCGAGCGTCGTCTGGTCGTCCGCGCCGAATTCCTGTTCCAGCAGTGCGATCGCCTTGCGCAGCAGGGGCTCGGCCTCGGTGTATTTCCCTTTTACCGCGAGCACGTTGCCGAGCAAGGCGTAGGTCGCTCCCAGTCTGCGCTCGGCGCC
>Ga0334722_10007593_pt1 | contig 10486 bp, 11 predicted proteins | sample C3_bottom_MG_FD_207210 | JGI IMG/M metagenome (GOLD analysis project Ga0334722, IMG submission 207210) | Sediment microbial communities from Yellowstone Lake, YNP, Wyoming, USA - C3_bottom | ecosystem: Environmental > Aquatic > Freshwater > Lake > Sediment | place: USA: Wyoming | collected... | reverse complement strand
AACTTGCAGTAGGTTTCTGAACGTGTTATAATATTAAAGAAATAAAAGCCTTTTCGCCGAAAGAGTGGGTTCTCCCACTCTTTCTTGTTAGTAATAGAAAAATAAGGGAACAATAATAAAGTATAAAGGAAAGGAGGCGTTAGCGTGGGGCGAAACAAGGGTATAGAACAAAAAGTTTGGCCGTTAGCGGAAAGGATAAGTGACGAATTAAGCTTAGAAGTAGTAGATGTGGAATTTGTTAAGGAAGCTGGTAGGTATTTTTTAAGAATTTACATAGATAAGCCTGAAGGGGTCGATTTAGATGACTGTCAGGCTTTTTCCGAAAGAATTGGCGTCTTATTAGATGAAGAAGATCCTATTCCTCAAGCCTACTACTTGGAGGTATCTTCGCCAGGGGTAGAGCGTCCCCTTAAAAAACCGGCGGATTTTGAGCGGTTTGCTGGACGGGAAGCTCAAATTAAAACATTTGCAGCTATTGACGGGCAAAAACAATTTAAAGGGAAGCTTTTGGGGATTCGGGATGGTCAGGTGGTATTAGATGATGGCAAAAAAGAGCATCAAATACCTTTAGAACAAATTGCCAAAGCCCACCTCACCTTTGACTTTTAACTTTGGGAGGATTTACGATGAATACTGAGTTTTTGCAGGCTGTGCAGGAGATTGAAAAGCAAAAGGGAATTCCAGCAGAAGTGCTTTTAGAAGCAACGGAGCAGGCTCTTTTGTCGGCGTATAAGAAAAATTACGGGATAAACCAAAATGCCCGGGTTCATATTGACCGGGTCACCGGGGAAGTAAAAGTTTATGTTTTAAAAACGGTGGTCGAAGAAGTTACCGATCCAAGATTAGAAGTAAGGGTAGAAGAAGCCCGGGAGAAAGATCCCCGCTTAAATGTAGGAGATGTCTTAGAAATAGAAGTTACACCGAGAAATTTTGGCCGAATTGCTGCCCAAAACGCAAAACAGGTGGTAATCCAAAGGATTCGGGAAGCAGAAAGAAATCAAATTTTTGAAGAGTTTTCGGGACGGGAAGGAGATATCATTACTGGAATCGTTCGGAGAATTGACCAGAAAAATATTTACGTAGACCTCGGTAAAACCGAAGCTATCCTTCCGCCACAGGAGCAAATTCCCGGGGAAAACTACAGTTTTGGTGATCGAATCAAAGCCTATCTGGTCGAGGTAAAGAAAACCAGTAAAGGTCCCAACATTATTTTATCAAGGACGCATCCAGGACTTTTAAAAAGGCTATTAGAATTAGAGATTCCTGAACTTTATGACGGTACTGTTGAATTAAAAAGCATCGCCCGGGAAGCGGGATCGCGCTCTAAAATTGCTGTTTACAGTAAAGATGAAAATGTTGATCCGGTAGGAGCCTGTGTGGGTAACAAGGGTCTTCGCATAAAAAATATTGTTGATGAATTAAACGGAGAGAAAATAGATGTAGTTAAATGGAGTCCTGATCCTGTTAAATTTATTGCCAATGCTTTAAGTCCAGCAAAAGTTACGAGTGTTGAAGTCTTTGAGGATGAAAAGATTGCCCGAGTTATTGTACCCGACTTTCAACTATCCTTAGCCATTGGGAAAGAAGGACAAAATGCCAGACTCGCGGCTAAGCTCACTGGCTGGAAAATAGATATCAAGAGCGAATCGCAGGTTGGGGGGATTTAATGACCAAACAAAAAAAAGTACCACTGCGCATGTGCCTTGGTTGCCAGGAAATGAAACCAAAGAAAGAACTAATCCGGGTGGTTAGAACACCCGAGGGGGAAGTTTTAATTGACAAAACTGGGAAAAAAGCGGGCCGCGGTGCTTATATTTGTCCATCAATAACCTGTTTTGAGAAAGCCAAAAAAGGAAAAAGGTTTGAAAAAGCCTTAAATCATCCGGTTTCTCCCGAAATAATCGAAAAATTACAAGAGGAGCTTTTAAGTAGTGAACAAAGCTAACGGTGTGATAGGTTTAGCCTATCGAGCAAAAAAACTTTTGGTGGGAGAAACGGAGGTTATCTTTGGAATTAAAAAAGGCCAGGTGGTTGGAGTTGTCTTAGCACACGATCTAGCTACTGGCCAGAAACGAAAACTTGAGTATTTAGCGAAGGAGCATAATATATTGCAAGTTAACTGGGGTAGCAAAGAGGAGATTGGCATAATATTGAACCGCCGTCCCACGGGAATTTTAGGCTTTCAGGACAATGGGTTTTGGCAAAAATTTTTACAAGAAATTGGTTATGACCAGGGGGTGAATTAATGCGCAAAAAGCGTGTTTTTGAAATTGCCAAAGAGTTAAATATGGAAAGTAAAGAAGTTATTAACCGCCTTAAGGCTATCGGGGTAGAAGTTAAATCCCATATGAGCACTGTTGAAAACCATCATTTAAATTTAATGCTCAAAGCGTTAAATCGCGAAAAAGAAGAAAAAGAAGCTAAAGAAAAACCGGTACAGGAGAAAAAGCAAGTGGAACAAAAAGTTGAATCACAAAAGCCGCAAGCTCACCCCCAACGGCCAAAAGAACAGCAACAGCAAAGACAAGGGGGTCAAAACCGCCCGCGGGATCAGCGGTATGATCGGCCTTTACAAGGTCACCAAGGGGCTCAAGGAACCCAGGGGACCCAAGGACAGCGCTACGGCGGTGGTCAGCGCCCAGAACAGCGGGATAAAGATAAAAATCGTCGACCTGACCAACAGCGTCCCTATAATCAAAATCGACCACCCCGCCCAGAAGGGCAACGGGATGACCGGCGGCGTTTTGATAAAGACCGCCCGGCTGGACAAAGTCAGGGATCTCAAGGACAAAGACCTTTTGGTGATAAAAAAGATCGGCCACCTTTCCAGAAAGACAAGAAAAAAGGTGTTCTTCCTGCAATTCCTAAACCTGAAGCTCCAAAAGGGGAAGCAAAAGAACCGGAACGGCGAAAGGGAGCCCCGGATAAAAAACGGGAATGGGAAAAAACACTAAAGAAAGAAGAAAAAGCTTTTTCGGTTGAGGAAAAGAAACTTAATCTTAAGAAAAAAGAAAAACAGGAAACAGAGGTAGCAGTTCCCAAGAAAATTTTGATCCCTGAGAGCATGACAGTTCAAGAATTAGCCAAAATCATGGGTAAAACTGCGGCAGAGGTCATTAAAAAACTTTTAAATTACGGGATATTAGCTACCATTAATCAGGAAATTGATGCAGACACAGCTACCATTATTGCTACAGACTTTGGTTTTGAAGTAACGATTCAAAAAGAAGAAAAAGAAGATATTTGGCTAATGGAAGAGACTCCCGATGATCCCGAAACCTTAGAGCCAAGACCGCCAATTGTTACAGTAATGGGTCACGTTGACCATGGTAAAACCTCGCTGTTAGATGCAATCCGCCAAACCAATGTTACAGCAACGGAAGCTGGAGGTATTACCCAGCATATTGGCGCCTACCAGGTAGAACATAATGGACGCAAAATAACTTTCTTAGATACTCCGGGGCATGAAGCTTTTACCGCCATGCGGGCTCGCGGAGCTCAAGTAACCGATATTGCGATACTGGTGGTAGCTGCTGATGACGGGGTTATGCCGCAAACAATAGAAGCTATTAACCATGCTAAAGCGGCTGGGGTTCCGATTATTGTTGCCGTAAATAAGATTGATAAACCAAATGCCCAACCGGATCGGGTAAAACAGCAATTAACTGAATACGGTCTTATTCCCGAGGCCTGGGGGGGCGATACAGTTTTTGTTGAGGTTTCGGCCTTAAAGAAAATCGGGATTGAAGAATTATTAGAAATGATTTTATTAGTAGCGGACTTAAAAGAGTTAAAAGCTAATCCCAACAAGCCTGCCCGGGGCACGGTCGTTGAAGCACAACTTGATAAAGGCCGGGGCCCTGTAGCTACCGTGTTAGTTCAGTCGGGAAGTTTAAATGTTGGCGATGCGGTAGTAGTAGGTCTTACTTTCGGACGGGTGCGGGCTTTGGTGGATGATAAAGGCCGCCGGGTGAAAAAAGCAACGCCCTCAATGCCCGTAGAAGTATTAGGTTTAAATGATGTTCCCAGTGCTGGGGATATCCTGGTGGTAGTTGAAGATGAAAAAACTGCCCGCACCTTGGCAGAGAAACGGCAGAGTCAGAAGCGGGAAGAAGAGCTTAAAGCCAGCAATAAAGTTACCCTGGAAGACCTCTTTAAGCATATCCAGGAAGGTAAAATTAAAGAATTAAATATCGTGTTAAAAGCGGATGTACACGGCTCGGTAGAGGCAATAAAACAATCTTTAACCCGGCTTTCCACTGAAGAAGTTAAAGTAAACGTTATTCATGCTGGGGTTGGAGCTATTACCGAAACTGATATTATGTTAGCCTCTGCCTCCAATGCCATAGTTATTGGCTTTAACGTACGCCCCGACAGCAATGCCCGGAAGCTTGCAGAGACGGAAAAAATTGATGTACGGGTGTATCGGATAATTTATGAACTTTTAGATGATATAAAAGCTGCGATGGCAGGTCTTCTTGAGCCGGAGCATAAAGAAGTTATTCTTGGCCGGGCGGAGGTTAGAAAAACCTTTAAAGCTTCAAAAATTGGAACTATCGCAGGCTTATACGTCTTAGAAGGTAAGATTGTCCGTTCGGCAAAAGTACGGGTTATAAGAGACGGAGTAGTAGTTTTTGAGGGCAATATTGATTCCTTAAAGCGCTTTAAAGATGATGTGCGGGAAGTTGCCCAGGGCTATGAATGCGGCTTAACCATTGAAAAGTTTAATGATATCCATGAAGGTGATATTATTGAAGCGTTTACCATTGAAGAAGTACAAAGAACACTGGAATAAAGCGAGGTGAGGTCTATGTCTTCCCATAAACAAGAACGGACTGCCCAGGCAATTAAAGAAGCGGTTGCAGCAATAATCTCCCGGGAAGTAAAAGACCCCAGGCTTGGATTTGTCTCGGTAACGAAGGTTGATTTAGCAAAAGATTTAAGCCAGGCTAAAGTGTATATTAGTGTTTACGGCAACGAAGAGGCCAAAAAAAACAGTTTTCTTGCGCTAAACAGCGCTAAAGGGTTTATTAAAGGGGAATTAGCCTCTCGCGTGAAACTTAGGATTATTCCTGAGCTTTACTTTCTCGAAGACCCATCTATTGAGTATGGAGCTCGGATTATGGAGATTTTAGAGGGGCTGAAAAAAGATGAAGCTTAAAAACTATTTAAATAAATACCCTAAAATTATCGTGGCGTCCCACATCCTACCCGATGGGGACGCCATGGGTTCAATATTAGGTTTTGGTCGGGCGCTAAGTTTAGGTGGCTATAATGTTATAATGTATTTAAAAGATAAGCCGGTGCGTCTTTTTTCCTTTTTTCCCGATTATCTTAAAATTTCCTCTGACCATAATCTATTTAACGATGATATCTTATTAATAGCTCTCGACACTGCTGAACCGGAACGGTTGGGAGAGGAAGCAAAAAGCTTTGTAGTAAAAAACCCGGAGCGGGTTATAAACATTGATCACCACATCAGTAACACGCGCTTTGGCTTAGAAAATATTGTAATTTCCGAGGCTGCCGCTACCTGCGAGATTCTGCCGGAAATTCATGAACAATTAAATTTACCCTGGGATAACTGGATTGCTGCTGCTTATTATGCAGGACTTACCCTGGACACTGGTTCCTTTCAGTATTCGAACACCACCGCTAAAAGCTTTGAGACGGCAGCTTTTCTTTCCCGCAAAGGGTTTGATTTAACTTATATTAACGAAAAAATTTTTATGGAAAAGCCTAAGGACAGTGTTTTATTGTTTCGTGAAGCATTAAACACCCTTACTTTTGAAGCGGCCGGGAAAATTGCCTGGGTGAAATTTACCCAGGAGCAGGTGGAACGCTACCGTGAAGGGGAAGAAGTCATAAGCTCTATTGCCAGTTACCTTAGAGGGATTGCCGGGGTAGAGGTAAGCATCTTGTTTCGCGAAACCAAGGACGGCAGCATTAAAGTGGGCCTTAGGTCCAAAGAAATGGATGTTAATGAAATTGCTGCTGTTTTTGGTGGCGGCGGACATAAAAAAGCTTCAGGTTGTAGTTTAAAAATGTCTTTAGATGAGGCGGTAGCCGAAGTTTTGAAAGAAGTAAAAAAGAGGCTTTAAAAAATGGATGGCTTTGTTAATCTTTTAAAACCTCCAGGTATGACTTCGCATGATGTTGTGGCTTTTTTAAGAAGAAAATTAAAGACCAAAAAAATAGGTCATCTTGGAACCTTGGATCCGGCAGCTGCTGGAGTTTTACCAGTAGCCGTAGGAAAAGCTACCCGCTTAATTGAGTACTTAGAAGCGGGCGCCGAAAAACAGTATTTAGCGGAAATTATCTTTGGCCTTACCACTACCACCTGGGACCAGGAAGGAGAAGTTCTTGAAGAACGGGATGCTTCTTTTTTAACTAAGGATTTAATAAACGCAAAGCTAAAGCATTTTCAAGGTGAGCTCTGGCAAACTCCTCCGCTGGCTTCTGCTGTTAAAGTTTCCGGGAAACCGTTATACCACTACCAGCGGAAAGGTGAAACGGTAGAGGTACCAAAGCGAAAGATTACAGTACATGAAATAGAACTTTTAAATATTTTGGAAGAAAATACTCCCCACCCGCGGGCCCGGGTTTTCATTCGCTGCTCGCGGGGGACTTACATCCGGAGTATTGCTCAGGATTTAGGAAAGATACTTTCTACGGGAGCTACCATAAACTTTCTTCTAAGAACCCAATCCGGGCCGTTTACCATAGAAAGCAGCAATCTTCTTGAGGAGGAGCTAAGAATAATTCCTCCGGAAGAGGTTTTTAAAGATTTTCCGAGGGTTAACTTAGATGAAGAACAGTATTTAAGAATTAAAAACGGTCGGGAAATAATCTTCCAGGAGGAAGTACCAAAATCCAAAATATATTTTGCTTTTTTTGCGGGGAAGCTTGTAGCCACAGGCCAAGTTCAGGAGAAGATTTTTTTGCCGGAGAAAGTTTTCCGGCTTGGGGAGTGAAGTTAAGTTGCGGGTCTTTAACAGTTCAAAAGAATTTAGCTTAAACTGTCCTGTGGTCTTAGCCTTAGGGAATTTCGATGGAGTACACCTTGGACACCAAAAGCTCTTAAAGGTAGCCTTGGAGCTTGCCAATCGTATCGGAGCATGTCCCGGGGTTTATACTTTTTGGCCTCATCCTTTAGAGGTGCTTGAGGGTAAACAAGTTAAATATATCCTTCCCTTAGAAGAGCGGTTAAAGTTCTTTATGGCCAGGGATATGGAATTTACGGTCTTAGAATCGTTTACCCCCGAGTATGCCCGGCTTTCTCCAGAAGAATTTATAAAGATGCTTTTAGAAAATTTTACTCTAAAAGGAGTTGTAGCAGGTTTTAATTATACCTTTGGGCATAAAGGCGCAGGACGAATTACTGACTTAATTAAAGCTGGGGAACGTTTTGGCTTTCAAGTAAAAGTTATTGAACCGGTTACCTTTGACCACGAAGTTGTAAGCTCTTCGGCCATTAGAGAAAAATTAGCAGCAGGGGATATCGAACGGGTAAACGGAATGCTTGGTTATAACTATTATTTAAAAGGACGGGTAGTGGGGGGCGATAAACTCGCCCGGAAGATTGGCTTTCCTACGGCTAACCTTTTACCTGAAGATAACCTTGTCCTGCCGCAGTTTGGCGTGTACCAGGTAGAAGCTTTGATAGATGGAGAGGGGAAGAAGTTTTCAGGCATTGCTAACCTCGGGGTTAGACCTACGGTAAAAAGCGGGGGACAACCGCTGTTAGAGGTTCATCTTTTAAACTATAACGCCAATCTCTACCACCGGGAGTTAAAGGTAAGCTTCTTAAAAAAGATTCGGACCGAGAAAAAATTTTCCTCACTGGAGGATTTAAAAAAGCAGATAGAGCAAGATGTGAAAGCGGTTCTGCAAGGAATAAAATAAAGCTTTGGCTCATAACCTTAAACCGAAAGGGTGGTTTTGAGCCGTGTACAGCCTGAACAATCGGGAAGAACAGTTTTACCGGGAATTAATTTCTGAGATTTCCCGGATAATTTTCAAAAAAGATTTCATTAAATTAAAAAAAGATTTGACCAAACAGTATAAAAAAGCTAAAATAAAAGATGCGGAAATTGCTGCCTTAGAAGATGCTTTAATTGCCTTTTTGTCCCGAAAAAGGAGGGACATTTAGGCTTAACCAGCGGTTAGGTTAATACTTGACCTCTGGCGATTATGGTAGGAGGAGGTGAACAATATGGCGCTTAATCAAGAACAAAAGATGGAAATCATCGCCAAGTATCAGCTGCACGACAAAGACACTGGTTCCCCTGAAGTGCAAATTGCTATTTTAACCGAAAGAATTATGCAGCTGACCGAGCATTTAAAGACTCATAAAAAAGATTTCCATTCCCGGCGGGGCCTTTTAAAAATGGTTGGCCAGCGGCGGGCTCTTCTTAACTACTTAAAGCGCAAGGACTTTGAGCGCTACCGTGCCATCGTTGAAAAATTAGGCTTACGGAAATAAAGCGGGGATTACCCCGCTTTTCCTATATCAGGAATTTTCTTTAGTATTATTGATTTTTTGGCAGGAAATACTATAAATAATGTCGAATTTTTTACTCTATATAAATATGGGGTTTTAAGGAGGTAACTTAAAGAATATATGACCAGTGGAAGACAGATTTTAGAAAAAGAAATAATAATTGCAGGAAGACCGTTAAAACTTACTACCGGTAAAGTTGCAACTCAAGCTAGCGGCTCGGTTTTAGTAAGTTACGATGATACAGTGGTCCTGGTAACAGCTACCGGAAGTAAGGAACCCCGGGAAGGAATTGACTTCTTTCCGTTAACGGTAGACTACGAAGAAAGGCTTTATGCGGTAGGGAAAATTCCTGGAGGCTTTATTAAGCGAGAAGGACGGCCCAGCGAAAAGGCTATTTTGTCAGCGCGGCTTATCGACCGACCTATTCGGCCGTTATTCCCAAAAGGCTTTAGAAATGATGTGCATATTGTAGCAACGGTCTTATCGGTAAATCAAGATAATCCGCCGGAAATCGCCGCAATGAATGGAGCTTCTGCGGCTTTAACTCTTTCCCATTTGCCTTTCTTGGGCCCTATTGGTGCGGTTGTAGTAGGGCTAATCGATGATGAACTGGTGATTAACCCAACAGTAGAACAAGCAGAAAAAAGCCGTTTGCACTTAGTAGTAGCTGGGACGAAAGATGCTGTTATGATGGTGGAAGCTGGTGCCAGGGAAGTTCCCGAAGATGTAATGATTGAAGCTATAACGAGAGGGCACGAAGAAGTAAAGAAAATTGTAGCTTTTATCGAAGAGTTTCGGGAGGAAGCATTAAAGCTTGGCCTTGCGAAAGAAAAAGTTGTTGTGGTAGTCGAGGATAAGGAAGAAGTAAAGAAAGCAGTAAAAGACGAGGCCTATCATGCACTCTTAGAAGCCATTGAGAAAATAATCCGGGAAAGATTATCGAAAAAAGAGCGGGATGAATACCTCGATAATCTAAAAACCGAACTTTTACAAAAATTCTTAGAACTTTATCCCGAAGAAGAACTTACCATAAAGGGAACTCTTGACAGCATTCAAAAGGAAATAGTCAGAACCAAAATTTTAAAAGAAGGTGTCCGCATTGACGGCCGTACTACTACTGAAGTCCGGCCTATCTGGTGTGAAGTAGGGGTTTTACCGAGAACTCACGGCTCCGGCCTCTTTACCCGCGGGCAAACCCAGGTGTTAAGTATTGTAACTTTAGGTGCAGTCGGTGACGTGCAAATTCTTGATGACCTTGGCATTGAAGAATCCAAACGCTTTATGCATCATTACAACTTTCCGCCTTTCAGCGTAGGCGAAGTACGGCCCATGCGGGGTCCGGGGCGAAGAGAAATTGGCCACGGAGCTTTAGCGGAAAGAGCCATTGAGCCGGTCGTCCCTTCGGAAGAAGTATTCCCTTATACCATTAGGATTGTTTCTGAAGTTTTAGAATCAAACGGCTCAACCTCAATGGGCTCGGTTTGCGGCAGTACTTTAGCTTTAATGGATGCGGGCGTGCCGATTAAAGCTCCCGTTGCCGGAGTAGCCATGGGTTTAATTAAAGAAGGGGATGATGTAGCAATCCTCACCGACATCCAGGGGATTGAAGATGCTTTAGGCGATATGGATTTTAAGGTGGCGGGAACAAAAGATGGCATCACTGCTCTCCAGATGGATATTAAAATTGCCGGGGTTAATCGGGAAATCCTTACCCGGGCGCTGGCGCAGGCTAAAGAAGGGCGGATGCATATTTTAGGTAAGATGCTTGAAGTAATAGCTGAGCCTAGACCTGAACTTTCGCCTTACGCACCGCGCATTATTTTCACCACCATTGATCCTGAAAAAATCCGGGATATTATTGGCCCCGGTGGAAAGATAATTAAGAAAATTGTTGATGAAACTGGTACCAAGATTGATATTGAAGATGACGGCCGAATCTTTATTGCGGCAGTGGATAAAGAAGCTGGAGAAAAGGCTCTAAAC
>Ga0334722_10007592_pt1 | contig 10486 bp, 9 predicted proteins | sample C3_bottom_MG_FD_207210 | JGI IMG/M metagenome (GOLD analysis project Ga0334722, IMG submission 207210) | Sediment microbial communities from Yellowstone Lake, YNP, Wyoming, USA - C3_bottom | ecosystem: Environmental > Aquatic > Freshwater > Lake > Sediment | place: USA: Wyoming | collected... | reverse complement strand
TCGGTACAGGGCAAGGCGGGCGCGTTTACCCTGAAAGTTTCAATCCTCACCCGGTGCATGCACCGGGTGCATCTTGTCGCCTTTGCTGGCTTTGCTTGGGCCGTCGCGGTTTCAATCCTCACCCGGTGCATGCACCGGGTGCATCCATCAAGCATATCCCCGTCGAGGAGATATGCAATGTTTCAATCCTCACCCGGTGCATGCACCGGGTGCATCTCATCTCGATTGCCATTCCTTTTGCGTCCGGGTAGTTTCAATCCTCACCCGGTGCATGCACCGGGTGCATCCTCAACCCTGAGCCGGGATCGCTGGACAAATTCAGTTTCAATCCTCACCCGGTGCATGCACCGGGTGCATCGATGTGGGACAGCTCCACTGTCCGCGCGATGCAGGGTTTCAATCCTCACCCGGTGCATGCACCGGGTGCATCGGGTCTTGCCTCTGCCAAATCCGCCCCAAAGGAGTTTCAATCCTCACCCGGTGCATGCACCGGGTGCATCGGTAAATTGTTAATGAAGAAACCTTTAACCTCTGTTTCAATCCTCACCCGGTGCATGCACCGGGTGCATCAAAATACCAGAACCTCCGCCGCCCGTACCTGACAAGTTTCAATCCTCACCCGGTGCATGCACCGGGTGCATCAAAATACCAGAACCTCCGCCGCCCGTACCTGACAAGTTTCAATCCTCACCCGGTGCATGCACCGGGTGCATCGAAAAGCTCCGGTTCATGTGTGGGCGTGAGATTCAGTTTCAATCCTCACCCGGTGCATGCACCGGGTGCATCATCCGATGCTGACAAAGGCGTTGGTGTATGGTGGTTTCAATCCTCACCCGGTGCATGCACCGGGTGCATCGTATCCGGCACACGATTGGGCCAGTCATCCCACGTTTCAATCCTCACCCGGTGCATGCACCGGGTGCATCGCCTTGCCCGTCTTGCGCTTATCGCGTACCCTGTGCGTTTCAATCCTCACCCGGTGCATGCACCGGGTGCATCTTTTTACCGACGAGGGCAAGCGGATGTTAAACGCTGTTTCAATCCTCACCCGGTGCATGCACCGGGTGCATCGCGAGGCGGGATTGGCGGCCCATACCGCCTTAGTGGTTTCAATCCTCACCCGGTGCATGCACCGGGTGCATCCAGAAGCAGGGCGAAGACCATATGGCCTCGCTTGTTTCAATCCTCACCCGGTGCATGCACCGGGTGCATCCACTTCGGACAACCCGGCCACGCCGGACATCACCGTGTTTCAATCCTCACCCGGTGCATGCACCGGGTGCATCTCGCACTCGTCCGGGCTGGTTACTTCCCGAAGATGTTTCAATCCTCACCCGGTGCATGCACCGGGTGCATCTCGCACTCGTCCGGGCTGGTTACTTCCCGAAGATGTTTCAATCCTCACCCGGTGCATGCACCGGGTGCATCGCCGAAGAACGTGACGGTCAGGGTCTTCTCGGTGTTTCAATCCTCACCCGGTGCATGCACCGGGTGCATCCGCGCACGTGCAGCGCGGGTGCGTATCCTGCACGGGTTTCAATCCTCACCCGGTGCATGCACCGGGTGCATCTGGGGCTCATGGCGGGCGCGTCGGCTGGTTCTGGTTTCAATCCTCACCCGGTGCATGCACCGGGTGCATCGATTTACACGCACCTAAACATCGGACATTTGAGGTTTCAATCCTCACCCGGTGCATGCACCGGGTGCATCCCGCGCTCCAGGCGACGGTAGGCGGCGTGGAGGGTTTCAATCCTCACCCGGTGCATGCACCGGGTGCATCGTCCCATACTTGGCGATGGATGTGGCGTCTGATGTGTTTCAATCCTCACCCGGTGCATGCACCGGGTGCATCCAGACAATCCGGCCAACTTACAGCCATTGTTCAAGTTTCAATCCTCACCCGGTGCATGCACCGGGTGCATCGGGCACCACTTCTTCCTTGCTTCTTCTTCTTCCGTGTTTCAATCCTCACCCGGTGCATGCACCGGGTGCATCGCCGCCACAGCTGCCCTGACAACCACAGGCGACAGTTTCAATCCTCACCCGGTGCATGCACCGGGTGCATCCACAGGACGGACGCGAGTACGTATGCCCGCTTGTGTTTCAATCCTCACCCGGTGCATGCACCGGGTGCATCGTGACCTCCGAGCGGGCCAGGCGCTCCCAGTCCGGGTTGTTTCAATCCTCACCCGGTGCATGCACCGGGTGCATCGCGCGGTCGGCCCCTGCCTTAGTGACCGCGCGCACGTTTCAATCCTCACCCGGTGCATGCACCGGGTGCATCGACAGCCGAGGCCCGGTTCAACTCCTTGATGGAGGTTTCAATCCTCACCCGGTGCATGCACCGGGTGCATCATCTCCACGGCAACCTGCCTCCGGGCGCTCCGGGAGTTTCAATCCTCACCCGGTGCATGCACCGGGTGCATCCTGCGTCCGTCAACGATGACGGGCCAGACGCGCTGGTTTCAATCCTCACCCGGTGCATGCACCGGGTGCATCTTACTACATTTTTTCCTTCTATTTCTTAGATACTTAAATCACGCTTTCCGCGAACCTACGAAGTTTTCTTCCAGGCGGACCGATTGTCAAAGAACCTTGCCAAGCTAACCGACTGTTACTTATAAGAAATTGACCGGTGTCGAAACCCCCGGTATTTTCGCGGCCGCTACCCTTTCGCGCTCAAAGAACCATCGGGTCGTTAAAGTCAATTGTCCGGTTCACGCCGAATTCAAGGACATGGCTGTCCCTCGGTTCATGTATCCTGTAAAACCGCAGGCTGTCTTCAGTCTCGTCAAACTCCTTCAGTAATTTCCTGATGAGTTCCTCGTACTGCATCTCATTGACCGAGCACTCAAAGACGGACTTTTGCACCCTCTGGCCATAGTTTTTACATACCTGGGCCACGCGCCTAAGCCTTCTGCGTCCTTCTTTAGTGTCCGTAGTAACGTCATAAGAAACCACTACCCACATTGCCCCTCCTTATGCCGCGACGAAAGGAGGATAGCCCTCAACGTCGCCTCGTATGTGCCGCGCAAGGAGCCTGGCCTGCACGTGCGGCAGAAGGCCGACGGGTATCTTGTCCTGAAATAGCGGGTGAGATACCTCTTCCTGCTTCCGCTTCTGATATGCCACGGCCACGGTCTTTCTGCCGCTATCGTCAAGATATACGGCCAGGCCTTCCTTGTATACGAAGTCCGTGATAGTCAACTGTCCACGGTTGACAAGCGTCAGCGCCAGCTTGTCCGCGATAATGGACCTGAACTCCTCCATCAGGTCAAGCCCGAGAGAAGGCCTTCCGGGCCGGACGACGTGCAAGTAGCCTGCCTGCGGGTCGAGCCCGACACCCTCAAGCGCGGATATGCAGTCGTGGAGCAGCATGGAGTACAGGTACGACAAAAGCGCGTTCATCGGGTCGAGAGGCGGCCTGCGGTTCCTCGATGTCATGCCAAAATTACTTGGGTCTTTGAGCACCATGTCCTTAAACGCCCTGAAGTATGCGTGCGCGGCCTCGCCCTCCAGCCCACGCATCTCGTCAAGTCCGGCATCTTCAAGGTAGAAAAGTGCATCCGCAATGATAGCAGCGCTATCCCTCAGCCGGGTCGCGTTGTCAGTCTCGTGAGCCTCCCTCGCAGCCCTCATCAGGAGAGAGCGGCTGTTCTTCAGCTTGCCCGCGACTATATTTCTTGCTATGGACGCGGTCTTCCGCTCGTCCTTCATGGCGTCGTATTGTTCCTGTCTGAGCAGGACGTTGCCCTTGGTCCTGCCCACCATACGGGCCTTGAACCGGCCGTTCCTGTCGAGCAGGACGAGTGCCCTTCCGTCCTCGGCGCACCGGTGGACGAGGAACGGGGTCATCATCACGTTCCCGAAACAGACTATCCCACCTATGTGGTGCAAAGGCATCTGGTTCTTTTTCCCGTCCACCTCGACTTTGAGGGTGTCATGGTCGAGCGACAGATAGCTGCCCTGGGTCATCACGTACAGTGTGTTCAGCAGTTGTTTCACACACCGCCTCCTTCCTCAAGACTGTAAAGGTCTTCAAGGACGCGTCTAATCTTCCTCTTGTCGCCTACCACGGCTGGAATGCACGCTTCGTTAAGCGAGCAGTTAGCACACCGTTCGTCGTTAACCGGGGGCGGCGTCTCGTTCCTTCCCAGCATCTCCCGCACGAGCACAGCAGTAGTTTCGACCTTGCGCCTCAGCTCTTCCGTAAACACGACCTCGGCCCTATCTCTCGACCCGTGAAAGAAGAGCGCGCCCTTGGGGACGGGCATGCCGAGCATCTCCTCAAGGCAAAGCGCCTGACCGCAAAGCTGGACGGACTCCGGTGTCCTCTTCCCCTTCTTGCCGGACTTGTAGTCAACTGGATAAGGTACGCCTTCGTGGAACTCTACCACGTCGGCCTTTCCGGTCAGCCCCAGCTTTTTAGACCAGAGCGGCAATGCACGCTCTACCCTCATCCCGCCGTCATGGCGGCAGGATTCAACATCCACGTTCTCATGCACTGCCCTGCCGCGCATCGTGTAGATATTTTCGTCAAAAGTCTGCTCGACGTGTATCAAAGCACACTGCCTTGGACAGTATGCGTAATGTTCCAGGGCGGAGAGCATCACAGGCTCCATCTCACAGCAGATGTTGTCATCGGCGTCCATTCGGCTACCCCACAAGCCGGGTGAGGGTTACTCCTTGCGGCAAATCTCCGCCGACGTTGACCGCATAATCCTGGAACTTCCTCGGGGCGGTAACGCCGTCCTTCCGCTCCACAGACACCTTGTCGAACAGTGCGTGTGCGGGGGCATTGCCGAGAGAGTTTTCATGCGTGAACACGTAAAGACCACGAACCGCCATCATGCCCCGGCTCGCCGAGTGGTCAATGTCCCACATGTTGATGAGGGCGGCCCAGAAGGTTTCTATGTCCTCGGACGACACGCCGGTATCCTTTGCGAAGTGGGGCGTGAAAAAGCCGTGCGCCTTGTACAAGCCGTATGGCAGAAGCGCTTTCCTGCCCATCTGGCCAGACCCAGCTTTCTCATCGTCCTCGCTGCCAACTCCCGTGTCGCCCGCGTTTGTCAGCGCGACCCTTGTTATGGATACGTCAAGAGGTATGATGGGGTCTATCGAGCGTGCGAACGTGAGCTGCACAGGCCCTCTTACCTGGCCGCAGTTCCACTTCTTACCGCTGTCCTTTGTCTTACCTGTTGTCATTACCGCCCCGAACATCCTCACGTCGAAAAAATTCCGGCACATCCACGCGCGCGCCTCTTCATTCGGCGAGTCACCGGCTTCGGCTTTAACGGCCTCATATGCCCGCTTCTGCTCGTTGGCGAGTATCCCCCTGTGCTGAACGTATATCTTGTAGTTGCTCTCACGGCCTTTCAGTACATCAACGTAATCCCTTACTTTCCTTTTCAGGCACACGTCCGTAACCAGGCCGTGCATCGTCTCCGGGTCCACGCGCGGGAGGTTGCCTGCGTCCGGGTCGCCGTTAGGGTTGCCATCGGTAACGTCGAAGAGCATTACAAAGTCGTGCCTGTGCGCCGCATCTGTGTATATCTTCTCGGACATATTGTTTCTCCTTGGTTTGGATGGTGATGTTTTTCGCTTATCAACCTGTTTATTCTCCTGCCGCTTCTTCAGCTCTCTTTGCCTTCCTCTCCTCGATGGCGGCCTTCATGTGTGCCTTCTGGTGGTAGAAGCCGATGGCAAATAGCCCTTGCTCCTCAAGGTTCAGAATCGCGGGAAAGGTCTTCAGGCGGGAGGTTATCTCCAGTAGGTCGTCTTCAAGGTATTTACACGCTCCCGGTTTATCCTTGGCGAGCTTGCTGATGTGGTTCTGGCAGCCCTTCATGAGCCTGCCGAACACGGACGCGGGCGCGGTCGAAGCCGTGCCGTAGAACCTGTCGGTCACGGTCGCGTTGATACCTGGCATGGCGGTTTTCTGTACCGCTTCTATTACCCCGAACAACCTGCCGCAGAGGTAAGCGGGGCAATCGTTGCTCAAATCAACCTTTTCCATGGAGTCCTCCTTGTTGAGATATTCTTTCCTTGACATCAAGACCATCTTTATGAGGGCCATCCTTGACCGGTTCCTGTAAACATAATCCAAATATTTCCTCTTGTCCTTCTTATCCGTCCCAGCTTCAGCACGTTCTCGTTTTACGGCTTGAAAGATAAGAAATAACGGCAACTCCCCGCCATTGAATGCGAAACGGAATATGGCCTTCGGCACGTTGGGCGCGACCGTCTCCTTTTTGAAAGTCAGCGACGAGGTCATCTTCCAGAGCGGGAGCGGCGCGCCCTCGGTGCCGTCCCACTCAACAAGGGACTGCGCCCTGAAGTACCGTGCAAGGTTCCTCTGCACCTCGCCGAGCGTGGTCACGAGCCAGTCTCGCACTACTACGCGCGTGACGCTTGATGATAATGCGGCGCAATAGAACAGCATGTCATCTTGTTTAGAGGCCCTCGCTCCAGTGAGCGGTTTTTCCAACAGTCTCTTTACGTCCTCAGGCTGCGGGTCTGTTAAGAGGCTCACTGCATTAAAATCGGCGTGTTCTCTTGTCCAAAAAACATACACCGTCCCCTTTACGTTATCTCCAACTCGTATATGTGTTCCCGGTTTATCAAGCAAATCGTTCAGCGCCTTGCAGAACGCTTCTCCGCAGTCACCACAAATAGGGGAATTGTGCGAGCGTTCAAGTCCGAACGACTCGGAGGCTTTTATGTTGTGCGTAACAAGCGAATACTCTGCTTTGTTGCCGGGGATGTTCTTAATCGGGATTGGCATGCTGGCTACCAAAGGCTTAACATCACCGCAGACCATGCACAGGCCACGGTCTATTTCCTGCTCGCCTGAAGGCGTAGCAGTTTTACCGGCGGTTCTGCCTTTCTTGCCGGTAGTCGTGGTCGCCCAAAACTCCCTAACCGCAGGCTCATCTATAGGGAAGCCCCCGTCTACGCTGAATGTGAACAGGTCGCCTGACTTGAAACCTTCTGGCAACGCCATATTCTTTGAGTCGAGAGACTCGTAGAACCGCTTAAGCGCGATTACCGATGGGGAGGCATTATCCTCGGCGCATCTGTCTATAAGCTTTTTGAAAGCGACTTGGCATTTGTCGGCCCATTTGCTCTGCTTTCCCTCTTCGTCCAGGCCGAAGATATACTCAACCTTATCCGCCAACAGTATTGCTTTGACTCCTGATGTTCGCCTTAGTGTTGGAGCGAGGTACTCCCTGCCTTTATCCTTCTTCTTGCCCGACACCTCACTTGAGGTCTGGACTATACCAAGATAGTTGCCGTCTGCGTCAAGGTTTATCACCCACCTTATTGGCGTCTTCTTGTACATCACGGGCGTCTCGTCTATACGCGCCGAGTATTCCTTAAGCTTCTCAAGAAGCATCCCGCACCTCCTTCCGGTACATCTCCAGGGGTACGTTCAGCACGCCTCTCTCAAGGCGTGCCCTGAAGAAGCGCGGTTTCCCGCGTCCGCTGCCATCGGGAACATAGTCCAGGTCGAAGAGCATCAGGCCGAGGTCGTCGGTCATGTTAATCGGGGACTCGTCCCCCGGCGGGTCTCCAAATGACGCGGCGAACTCACGGCATCCGAGATATGGCGCGTGGTAGCACTGCCCCTTGGCGACCCTCCTCCTGAACTGGTCGCGGTATTTTGCCACGTCTTCGGTAACGTGCGCCTTCAACACCATATCCGCATGGATGACGTAGGCCACATCCCTAAGCGCGAGCGTGTGACGCTGCGCCCTGTCCTCATCCGCCAGGTAGCCCCCGCCCTTCGTTTCCCATCCTTTGGCCGTGCTCACGACAGACTTGTTGTTCACCTCGTTCCTTAGTATCGAGAAGTGGCGTATAGGCCTTAAAACCTCTATGCGCTTCACCCACCAAGCAAACTCCGGCTTCCAGAATATGGCCTCAAGTGCCCCTCTCGCCGCAGATGGAGTCATCACGGGGTAGCTGACCCTCTCCACCTTCATCTCCGGCCTTGTAAAGCAGGCCAACTCACCCCACACTTTAACTTTCAATGGCGGTCCAACCATGCTTTCGCCTCCTTTCGCCATCACCACATTAAACCTTCCGGTTCCAGCGCCTTGTCAACGATCCCCTTTACCTTGTCGTATCCGCCCTGCCATAGATACATATCCGGCTTAACCTCCATGACAAGACCGTCATTCCTGTAACCTTGCAGCTTATTTCTGTACACGCCAACCATGTATGGCTGAAGCCTTCTGATAATATGCCTCGGATTTCCATATGGGAGTTCATTTATCAGCCTGTCCACGACGCCATCATGTTCTCCATATTCGCTGTCGTACCGTACTATTACAGACATGGTGTCATCACCTATCAGCTTGAAACGCTCCGCCACGGCGGGGAAGTCCAGCCTCCTTCGCTTCTCCTGTATGCCGTCCGGGTCCGTATTAACAGCCGAGTGGAGCATCCTGAAATACCTGTCATAGAACGCGGGGTCGTGCAGGTCGTCTTGAGCAGCGTCATTCAGCATCATCTTTGCCGCATCCGTCCCAGACTTGTATGCACCAGGTGGACATCCGCCTTTTTCTGGCGCAAATACTACGACTCTTCCCTTTTCAAGCCGCCCCTCGCGGTTGCATCTGCCAGCCGCCTGTACTACCCTGTCAAGCGGGCCGAGCGCCCTAAGCACAAGCGGGAAGTCCAGGTCAACCCCAGCCTCCACAACCTGGGTGGAGACAAGGCGGCACGGCTCGCCAGCAGCAAGTCGTCGTCTAACTTCCTTCAAAACCTCTCTCCGGTGCGCACCGCACATATTAGTGGATAGGTGCAGGGCTTCCAGGTCGTCAAGCGCATCCAGAAGGGCGAGGGCATCCTTCTTGGTGTTCAGTACGGCAAGGGCCTGTCGGCTGGTCCTCATTTCCTCGGCGACGCGGATCCAAGGCCATACCTCGCTGTTTGCGGGCAACTCGTACTCAACCCTTTTCAACCGGTTAAAATAGCTTACCGGTTCCGACACTATTTCACGTATGCCGTCTAACAAGCCCGCGCCGCCGTTTTCTCCAAGAGAAGGCTGTGTCGCTGAGGACAGGATGATACTGCATCCGAAGCTCTTTACGAGGCGGGACAGCATATCCTGTATGCTTGTCAGGTACTTCTCCGGCAGGGCCTGCACCTCGTCCAGGATTACAACGCTTCCCGCGATATTGTGCAGTTTACGCGTCCTGGATGTCTTGTTAGAGAACAGGCTCTCGAAGAACTGGACAGTGGTGGTGACGATGACGGGTGCGTCCCAGTTCTCCGTAGCAAGCCTCATCTTTAGTTTGGTTGCCGAACCTTCTTCATCGTCGTCGAAGTCAACGGCGCTGTGGTGTTCGAGCACGTTCTCGTGGCCGAATATTTTCCGGTATTCGTCCACGTTCTGCTCTATGATGCTCGTGTATGGCAGGACGACTATGACCCTCTTGAGTCCACACTTGATGGCATGGCTCAAGGCAAACGCCATCCCGGAGCGTGTTTTGCCTCCGCCTGTCGGCACTGTCAGGCTGAAAAAGCCTGGCGGTTCTTTTGCTGCATGCAAGCAGGAGATGTAAATCTCGTTACGTAAAGCGTTGACACCGCCGCCCTCATGGAGCAGGTAAGGCGCTTGGGCCGCCTCCAATGCATCCCACAGGGTCTGCAATGCGAGCCCTTCACCACGGGCCTGTGTTTTTTCAGGCGAGAAGTGAAATTCCGTGTCGAGGTAATCCGCATCCACAAGGCAACTGTAAAGAAACCTTAGCGCGGTCTCGGTTGAAAGTCGGTCTTTAGGGTCTAAACACGAGGCGAGAGCGTTACCAATAGGATTGTCTGGTCGTATATCATGGTAGGCTGACATAGCTGTATCGAGGCTGCCAGTAACCAGGTGGTCTTCCTTCTTGGCTTGCAAACGGGCTTTAAGGGAGGCGATGTCGGCGAGCCCACTGTGGTGGCCTGCAATGAGCATGCCTATCAAATCCGCTTCATTTTTCCAGGCAAACACCATGCCCGCCGAAGAATGGTCCGGGCCTTTAACGGGGGTGGGGTCTATTATATACCTTTGGAATTCCGTGCTGAACTTGCCCAGGTCGTGCCACAGCCCAGCCCAATAAGCGAGGTTTTCGCAGTGGAATGGTTTAGCAAAAAAGGCTGCGAGTTTTGAAACGTTGGAGAGATGCTCGATTAAATCATGCCTAACACCATTGACCTCCGAATGAGCCCAATAAGGCATAACCAACTCCTTGTGTTACCGCTTACGGTTTCAGGATAAGGTCTTATTGTCGGGCTAATATCTTGGAAGCATATTCAAAAGGGCTTAGATTCGCTTATAGAATTACATAGATGCAATTTGAATGCAAGTAAAGAGTCAATCCCATTCTTCGTTGAAATTTGAAGTGGCCCCGTTGTCATGGTTTACGCGGCGGCCCTTTCAGCCGTTTTTCCGTCCTCGATTTTCAGATCTCTTTTAAGCGCCAGCCTGAGCAGCGGC
>Ga0334722_10007591_pt1 | contig 10487 bp, 8 predicted proteins | sample C3_bottom_MG_FD_207210 | JGI IMG/M metagenome (GOLD analysis project Ga0334722, IMG submission 207210) | Sediment microbial communities from Yellowstone Lake, YNP, Wyoming, USA - C3_bottom | ecosystem: Environmental > Aquatic > Freshwater > Lake > Sediment | place: USA: Wyoming | collected... | reverse complement strand
ACCCTGCCCTCGCGGGCGAAGCGGATGGCGGCGATCTTTCCCTCGATGCCGCGCCCGCCGAACCCGCCGGGGACCAGGATGCCGTCGGCGCCGGTCAGTTGCTTCACGACCTCCTGGGGGTCGCCCTCGAGGGTCTCCGAGTCAATCCAGTTGATCCGAACCCGGCAGTTGTTGGCGATGCCCGCGTGGTAAAGGGCCTCGGCCACGCTGAGGTAGGCGTCGTGGAGGGCGACATACTTGCCGACGAGGGCGATGTTCACCTCGTAGGTGGGGTTCTGGATCTTGGCCACGATCTGACGCCACTCGCTGAGGTCGGCCGGGCCGGCCTCGAGCCCGAGGCGCTTGACGACCAGATCATCGAGCCCCTCCTCCTCGAGCAGCAGCGGCACGGCATAAATGCTCGGCGCGTCGACGTTCTGGACGACGGCGTTGGCGTCGGTGTCACAGAAAAGGGCGATCTTCTCCTTGAGGTCGCGGGAAAGGGGCTTGGCCGTCCGGGCGACGATGACGTCGGGCTGAATTCCGATGCTCCGCAGCTCTTTCACCGAGTGCTGGGTCGGCTTGGTCTTCTGCTCGCCGGAGGCATCGATGAAGGGGACCAGGGTGACATGGATGTACATGACCCGATCCCGGCCGATGTCCGTCCTCATTTGCCGGATGGCCTCGAGGTAGGGAAGGCTCTCGATGTCGCCGACGGTGCCGCCGATCTCGACGATGACCACGTCGGCCTCGAATTCGCGGCCGACCCTGCGGATCCGATCCTTGATCTCGTTGGTGATATGCGGGATGACCTGAACCGTCCCACCAAGAAAATCGCCCCGCCGCTCTTTAGCGATGACGGAGCCGTAGATCTGACCGGTGGTCACGTTGTTGGCCTTGCTCAGGTTGACGTCGATGAACCGCTCGTAGTGCCCGAGGTCGAGGTCGGTCTCGGCGCCGTCGTCGGTGACGAAGACCTCCCCGTGCTGAAGGGGGCTCATTGTGCCGGGGTCGACGTTGATGTAGGGGTCGACCTTGAGGATGCTGACCCTGAGGCCTCGGTTCTTCAAGAGTCTGCCCAGAGAAGCGGCGGTGATGCCCTTGCCGAGGCCGGACACGACGCCCCCGGTCACGAAGATGAATTTGGTCATCGGCTATCCCCCTTCATCTCCCTCATTGTAATCTCAGCTTCAAAAGCGTGTCAAGGCTGGGTCGGGCGCGTTTGTCGGGCGGTGTCGGGCGCGTTGTCGGTCAGGCGTAGGACATTACGGTGATCTCTGGTTTCTGCGGCAGGCCGCCGGGGAGGAGCTCGGTCGTCGTTCCGAGTTTCCGGTGAGGTAACTTGGCCAGCTTCAGGAAGTCGTCCACGGGGGTCAGCGGCAGGGACAGGACCTCCGTCTTGTAATGCATCGGGATGGTCAGTTTCGGGCTCAACTGGTGCATGACCTCGACCGCCTCGGCCGCATCGATGGTGTAGGTCCCGCCCACCGGGATCATCAGGACGTCCACCGGTCCGATGGCCTCAACCTGCTTGTCGGTGAGGAGGTGGCCGAGGTCCCCGAGGTGAACCAGGCGCATCCCGTCGATCTCGAAGATGAAGATGGTGTTCGAGCCGCGTTTGGAACCCATCGACGCGTCGTGGAAGCTGTCGACGCCGATGATCCTATGCTTCCCCGCCCTGTGCTCGCCGGGTCCCCTGATCGCTCGCGGCTTCCCGTCGATGGCCCGGACCGCGTTGTGGTCGAAGTGCTCGTGGCTCACGGTGACGTAATCGGCCGAGACCGTCGGGGGCAGGTAACCCACTGTCTCGTTGTAGGGGTCGGTGACGATCTTCGTCCCGTCGCCCGCCGTCAGCAGGAAGCAAGCGTGCCCCAACCAGCGAAGTTTCATTTGTTCCCACCTCCACCTTGATTTTTCGCAGTCGCGAGGAGCTCGGAGACGGTTGCAAACCCGTAACCTTTGGCCCGGAGCTGGTCGATGATGGACGGAAGGGCCTGGATGGTCGCCGCCGGGGCGTTGTGGAGCAGGATGATCCCTCCTGGGGAGGCTCCCCGGACAACCCCGCGGACAATGTCCGCCGCCCTCTTTCCGGGCAAGTAATCCCCGACGCTGACGGACCACATGATTAGTTTCTGCCCCGACCCCGCAATCGCCTTCTCGGCCTCGGTCGTAAGCACGCCCCCGGGCGGCCGGAAAAGCTCCGTGGCCGTGCCGGTGGCGGCAAAGATGGCCCTCCGGGTGCCCAGGATTTCGGCTCGGATCTGGTCGACGTCGTCGATCTGAGCCAAATCGGTGTGGTCGTAGGTGTGGTTGCCGAGCTCCGACCCGCCGGAGACAATCCGCCTGGCGAGCCCCGGCTGGGCGATGACGCTGCGTCCGGTGACGAAGAAGGTGGCCGGCACCTTACGGGCTTCAAGTATATCCAAAAGTTTCGCCGTGTCCGGGACGAGGTCGTCATCGAAGGTCAGGGCGACCAATTTGGCGGCCACGGCCACCGTCCTGACGGCCGCTGGGGGCCCCCCGCCGCTGGTCGGGACGGGGGCGCCGCCGCCAATGATGGGAGCGCCGGTGTCGATATTGTATCGGCCCAGCCCCAGCAGGGACAACCGGGCGCCCGTGCGGGCGCATGCCTCCCCCACCGAGATCTCGATGACCCCAGCGCGGTTGTAGGCGGCGATGGGCTTGCCCTCGAAAACCACCCCGCCGTCGGGGCCTCGACCGGAGTCGGCCCCCAGGGCCATGGCCAGGAGCTTGAGCGGGGCGATGACCTCCCCGCCCGCCTCGACGGCCCGGGTCGAGAGGAGGGCCCCATCCATGTAGACCTGGACGGCCCGCCCCGCGGGCACGGCGGGTAGCAGCGGCCGTCCGCTGTAAATCCGAATTTCGCGCCGCCAGTGGTCGACCCGGAAACCCATCCCCAGCTGCCTCGCAATGGGAGCCAGGTCAGTGGCCGCCTCGCCGTCGACATAGTCGACCGGCACCTGCCGCCCGCCGATGGACACCTGCCCCGTGGCCGGGTCCCAGCTCGTGTAGATGCCGGCCGCCGCGGTCAGCGGCCTGATGAAGACGTGATAGTGGCCGGCGAAGGCGTGGGCCGATCCCACGGCGATGTCGTCGACGTAGAGAGCGTACGGCCCGAAGCCGGGCAGCCGCTCGACGGCCGCCAGGACCCCGCCCGTCAGGACGACGGCCATCAGAACAATGAGAACAAGGCCGGCCCAGGCCGGCCTCGTCCGCCTTCGAATGATCCTTTTTTTGGCCGGGGCGGGGCGCCTAAGCGTCCCCTTCCGGCTCCGGGTCCCAACCATTTGCGTCCTCTTCGCCGTCGACCCTCAGGGCGTCGATTTCGTCGCGGGGTTCTTCGTCCCCGTCCTCATGGCGATAGCTGTCGTCGCGGCGGGCCCGCAGACTCGCGATGAGCGGGATGCCCTTGTTCGCGGCCTGTTTTGGCGCCCATCGCCTGAGGCCCCAGAGGCCGTTGCCAAAATGCTGGAAACGGTTATCCATGTTGATCTCGGTGTGAATCTCGGCCATCAACCTGGCGGGGGCGACACCCCGCGCCGCGAATCCCGGCGACTGGGACTTGACCTTGATGACCTCTTCAATGAGGTCCTTGTAATACATCGGTTGCCCGTGATTCACCAGGATGCGGTAGGCGAGATCGACGGCGCCGATGTCGGGGTCCTGCGCCGGCAACGCCTCACCCAATGCGGTCACGCTGGTCACCTCCGTGTCTGCAGGACCGTTGGGAACGGCTGAATTCCCTGTCGTATTCGCGCCCTTCCCACTTTTTCCCTTCCTCCGGGGCGAATTTTGTCGAGAATCACTTGCCGTCCGCTCGCCCGCGAGCCGCCAGTCCCCGCTTCACGATCTCCTGAACGATGTACGAAGCGACCATGGGGGGCAGGGTGCCGGGGCCGAAACCGGCGTCGTAGCCGAGTTCGACGGCGAGCTCGTGGGTTATCCGCGGCCCGCCGCAGATGAGGATGACCCGGTCACGAAGGCCCTCGGCTTCGAGGAGCTCCACGAGCTCGGTCAGGTTCTTGACGTGGATGTTCTTCTGGGTCACCGTCTGGGAGACGAGGATAGCGTCGGCGCCCAGCTCGATGGCCTTGGCCACGAGGACCTCATTGGGCACCTGGCTGCCCATGTTGACGGCGACGAACTCGGGGTAGCGTTCGAGGCCGTACTTCCCGGCATAGCCCTTCATGTTCATGATCGCGTCGAGGCCGAGGGTGTGCGCGTCGGTGCCGGTCGAGGCGCCGACGACGACCACCTTGCGCCCGATCTTCTCCCGGACGAAGGCGTTGATCTCCTCGAAATCCATCGCCTCGATCTGGACTTTCGGCACCTCGAGCCTGGTCACGTCGACGCCGAAGGGTACCTTGCCATAGACTATGAAGAACGTGAAGTTGTTGGTCAGGTCCTGGGAGTGGACGACCGATGGCTCTTCCAGGCCCATCCGGCGGGCAATCGCCTTGGCTGCTTCCAGGGCCAGGTCGCCGGGAGGCAGGGGCAGGGTGAAACTGAGCTGGACGGCGCCGTCGTTGGCCGTGTCGCCGTACGGGCGGACGTCTTCGGGCCTCATCCGGGCGGTCTCGGACCGGTCGGACGGCGTGGCGGCGGTCGTGGTCATTCGGACTCACCCCCTTGGGCCTGGCGGAGTTCGGGCGGGAGCATCAGCTCGGGGAAGGGGTTGAAGTAGTCGGGGCCCTTGGCGACGACCCCGTCGGCTCCCTTCCCGCCCTCCTTGGGCCGCCTGACGTTGGCGAACATCCCCCGCTCGAGGGCCGTCATCAGGCCGATCTTCTCGATCTCTTCCAACATGTCGGTGGCCTTCTTGAGGATCCTGGCGGCCCAGTCCTGGATCCGCCCGTCCTTCCGGTAGAGGATCTCGTCGCCCAGGTGGCGGGCGAAGTTGAAGACGTACTTGGCGTTGTCGATGGCCAGGAAACGGTCGTGGAGGAAGGGCGTGTGGATGGCCTCGGTGAGCATCCCCAGGAGCTGGATGCCCTGGCCGGTGGCCACCGACACGAGGTTGAACATGACGTGTTCGGCGTAGCTCTTGAAGATGTTGCCGGTGATGTGTTTCGTCGGCGGCATGTACTTGAGGGGCGCTTCGGGGAAGATCTCCCGGGTCATCCGGGCCTGGGCCAGCGAATAGAGAAGCCCGTCCTCGACTTCGGGGTAGATGGCGAAGACGTGCCCCAGGCCGATCTGCTTCGGCGGCAGGCCGGCCCGCAGGGCGAATTGCTCGTTGATGAACTGGGAGGCGAGCACGGTGTGGGCGGCCTCGACCGGGTCGTCGGTGGTCAGGTAGTTGTCTTCGCCGGTGTTGATGACGATGCCGGCGAAAGCGTTGATCATCCGTGAGAACGACTGGTCGACGAAGGTCCGTTTCATGTTGATGTCGCGGAAGAGGATGCCGTACATGGCGTCGTTGAGCATCATGTCGAGCCGCTCGACGGCCCCCATGGCGGCGATTTCCGGCATGCACAGCCCCGAGGCGTAGTTGACCAGCCGGGGATACCGGCCGATGTCCTCCGCCGTTTCGTCCAGGGCCTCACGCATGATGCGGAAGTTCTCCTGGGTGGCGTAGGTTCCGCCGAATCCCCCGCTGGTCGCGTGGTACGGCACGTAGTCGAGGAGGCTCTGACCGGTGTGCCGGATGACGGCGATGATGTCGGCCCCCTGACGCACGGCCGCCGTCGCCTGGACGACATCTTCGTAGATATTTCCGGTGGCGACGATGACATACAGGTAGGGCTCGCGACCCATGCCCAGACGGGCGATGTAGGCTTCGCGTTCGGCGCGGACGGCGGCGATCCGCTCGACCGCCCGCCGCGCCAGGTCCCCCGCGATGCGGCGGGCCTCAGCTTCGTCCTTGACGGGTACCTTGCAGAGGTCGACGGACCCCCGGGCGACCGCTTCGGCCACCTGCTGGACGTCATAGCCGAAGTAATGCATGGCGTTCGCCAGCCAGAAGGCCGCCCCACGGCTCAGGCCGCCGTCTTTTTGGATGTTCTCGACGACCACGTTGGGCAGGGGCACGTCGTCCTCGTCCACGCCGTCGACGCCGAACAACCTGGCGACGGTCCGCTCGATGGTCGTCGTCGTGTTGGCCGTGATGTGTTTCTGGATCTCGGCGGTGATCCGCCGGGCCGCCCGACGAGCCCGTTCGATGAGTGTTTGGTCCAGGTCGAGAAGGGCCTCTCCCATATCTCTGATACCCCTTTCTCTGAATTCCTCCGGTCGCTAAGCAACAACCTCCCATTGGGCTTTTTGGCCGCTCCCAACGGCCCGCCCGGTCGCCTGGGCCTCTTCGTCCTAACCCCGGCCGTCACCGGGTCGTCACATTGACGGCCTCGCCCAGAACCAGATCGAAGGTAGGTAAAGGAGCCACCGCCGCCCCGACCCGGTCGAGAAACTCTCGGGGCTGGTACGACGGTCCAACCGGGGAATAAGGATTGACCGTCACCGCCAGCAGGTTGATCGGGTACAGGACGCGGACGCGCCCGCCGGCGGCGACGAACTTCTTCCAAACGCCGTGATCAACGAAGACCTTGGTTCCGTCCGACACCAGGAGTTCCACCTTCTTGAGCAGCTTGGGCTGGCCGGCGAGATCCTTGAGAAGGCTCCCCGGAAGGGCCCCGCCGAAGGCCACCGCCCGCGTGTCCGGGGCAATTGCCCGGAGGATGCTTTCGGATTGGTCGAGAGCGGTCTTGATGTCCAGATAACGCGGCTGGTAGGTGTCGTCGATGAGGGCGAACCGGCGGGCCAGGATGACCTCGCGGGCGGCTTCCTCGAGCCTGGCGTCCCTCGTCCTTTTGAGATTGAACAGCTCGACGACGGTGCGGGTGCGGGCGACCGTCTGGGCCATCGAATGGCCCAAAGCGGCCCCGGTGGCCAGGATGGTCGCCTGGGTAATGGCCGGTGCGGCCGTGGCGACGCGGTCGAAGGCCCCGTCGACCAGGACGAGCTGGGCCCCGTTGCGCCGCATGGTCTCGCAGACGTCATGAAGTTGCCGAACGGTGTCAGGACCGACGAGGACGACCTGGCCGGGCCGGCGGGCGCGCAGGATGAGGACCCGGCCGAGCTGGGTCACGTACGGCGTTCCTTCGACCAGTTCGAAACGGCCTTCGGCGAGGTCAACGGCGCTCTCCACGGTGGCCACCAGGGTTCCCTGGCTGACCCGGATGGCCGGCTTGGGCAGACGGGTGATCTCGTCGATGCGCTCCCCGTCCCGGCCCGACGAGGTCATCCCCAGGAACAGGCCGCGGGCGCAAGCTTCGTCGTTGAGACGGTTCAGGGTCACCGTTTTGCCGACGTTCTTGGCCATGCCAACCACCGAGACGCTCTGGCACTTGCCTTTGAGGACCAGTTCGATGAGAGCCATCTGGACCTCGACCTACTTCCTTTCCGTTTTGGCCCATCCATTTGGGCCGTCTATTTGTGTCCGGTGACCTTTGGCTCGCTGACCTTGGGCTCGGTGACCTGTGCCTTGGGCCGCCGCTTCATTCGCTCGAGCCCCTTCGGTTCGATGCTGAGGGACGTCAATTCGCCGGACATCAGGGCGGCCACCCCGGTGGTGTGTTCGTGCTTGGTCCCGCACAGATGGCAGACGTCTTCGCCCGCGTAGCGGGCCTCGGGCTCGGGATAGATCGAGATGACCCCTTCGTAGTTGCGGAGGACGACCTTGCCCTCGCCCTGCGAGATGAGGTACTGCGGGCCGACGGGGATCTTCCCGCCGCCCCCGGGGGCGTCGACGACATAGGTCGGGATGGCCAGGCCGCTGGTGTGGCCGCGCAGCGATTCGATGATCTCGATGCCCTTCGAGACCGGGGTCCGGAAGTGTTCCAGGCCCCAGGACAGGTCGCACTGATAGAGGTAGTATGGGCGGACGCGCATCCGGACCAATTCGTGGACCAGCTTCTTCATGACCACCGGGCAGTCGTTGACCCCGCGCAGGAGGACGCTCTGGTTGCCCACCGGAATGCCGGCGTCGACCAGCCGCTCGCACGCCTCCCGGGACTCCGGGGTGACCTCGCGGGGGCTGTTGAAATGGGTGTTCAGCCAGAGCGGGTGGTACTTGCGGAGCATCCGGACGAGGGAGTCGGTGATCCGCATGGGGAGCACCACCGGGGTCCGGGAGCCGATGCGGACGATCTCCACGTGGGGGATGGCCCGGAGTTCCTTCAGAATGTACTCGAGCTTGTCTTCCTCATAGACCAGGGCATCGCCGCCGGAAAGAAGCACGTCCCTGACGACTGGGGTGCGACGGATGTAGGCCAGGCCGGCGTCGATTTCCCGCTTCGTCCGCGGGCGGTCGTTGATCCCCGCGAACCGACGCCGGGTGCAGTGCCGGCAATACATCGAGCACTGGTCGGTGATGAGGAAGAGGACGCGGTCGGGATAGCGATGGGTGAGCCCGGGAACCGGCGCGTCGGCGTCCTCGCTCAGCGGATCGGGGCTCTCGAAGCGGCTGTGCTTCAACTCGGCCGAGGTCGGGACGGCCTGACGGCGGATCGGGTCGTGCGGGTCATCGGGGTCGATGAGCGAGGCGTAGTAGGGGGTGATCGCCATCCGCAGGCTGGCCAGCGCATTGCGGGCCCCTTCCTCTTCCTCGGGGGTCAGCTTGATGACCTTCTTCAGCTGGTCGACGGTGGTGATGCGGTTCCTTATCTGCCACCGCCAGTCATTCCATTCCTCGGGCGTGACCTTGCTCCAAAGGGGTATTTCGTGGTAATCCCGACGGCGGTACTCCTTCATTTTACAAACATCTCCTCGAACATCGCCCGGAGTTTCGGCGACTCGCGCATTAGTTGAAGGGCGATTTCCGCATGCCCAGCGGTGTAACCGTTGCCGATGATCATCGAGACGTCCTTGCCGACGCCCTCGGCCCCCAGGGCGGCCGCGGTGAAACTGGTGGCCATGGAGAAGAAATAGACCAGCCCATTGTCGCGGGTGGCGAGGATGGACGACATCTCCGTCCCCGGGATGTTGACGCAGTTGATGGTGATGTCGGCCAGTCGGCCCCCGGTCGCCCCTTCGACCAGGGACAGGATCTCGAGGGGCCGCGTGGCGTCCCCTTTGAGGGGCACGTCGACGAACCCCGACTCGACCATCCGGTCGTAGCTGGCCTGGCTGTGGCCGAGGCCGATGACCCGGCCGGTCACGCCGGCCCGCTTCTTCGCCTCGTACAGGCAGAGCAGACCAGACTTGCCGCCGGCGCCCAGGACGAAGACCGTGTCCCCCGGCCGGACCAACTTGGCGGTCTGGGCCGGGGCCCCGGCGACGTCGAGGACGGCCAGGGACAGGCGGTCCGGAAGATCCTCCGGCAGGCGGGCGTAAATGCCGCTCTCGAAGAGGATGGCCTTACCTTGAATATCGACCTGGTCGGTGTCCTTGTTGATCCGCTTTATCTGCTCAATGGTCAGCGGGGTCAGGGACAGCGAGACCAGGGTCGCCAGGCGGTCGCCGGGCTTCAGGGGTGGGGCCTTCTTCCCCGAAGCGAACTTCTCGGCCAGCTCGGGGCCGACCTTGGCGACGGTCCCGATGAGCATCCCGCCCGAGCCGGTGACCGGGTTCTGCATCTTCCCCCGGTCGGCGACGATGTCCATGATCATCTGGGCCATTCTCTTGGTGTCGCCCTCGCAGGCCCGCTCGATCTGAGTGAAGCTGGCGGCGTCAATGTTCAGGGTTTCGACATCGATGAGAACCTCGTTGTCGTATGGCTCGGGACGGTTGTCCAGCTTTCTGGCGGCCTGAGGCAGGGAGCCGGGCGGTTCGATCACGCGGTGGGTGCCGTAGGCATTGGGAGCGGCGGGGTCGGGAGCGGCGGGGGCGCGGCCGGCGGGGGCGCGGCCGGCGGAGGCGCGGCCGGCGGCCCTCTGACCCGCCGCTTCTGGCTTGATGACGGCGCGTTTACGTTGGGACATCTTGGGTTCCCTCCCTCGTTATGTGGCTCGTTATGTGGGTTCCGGGGTGTCCCCTCGGGCTACATCCGCTCGGGGGCGGACACCCCCAGGATGCCAAGGACGTTGCGAAGGACCATCCGAGTCGCGTCGACCAGCACCAAACGGGCGTCCCTGAGTTCGGGCTCGGTGCCGAGAACTCGGCAGGAGTCATAGAACTTGTGGAACAGGGTCGCGAGGTCGATGGCATAGCGCGTCAGGCGGTGCGGCTCGCGGGCGGCGGCCGCCCCGGCAATTTCCTCGGGCAGGTAGGCCAGCTTCCGGATGAGCTCCAGCTCGCTGGGGTCGGTCAGGCGGGTCAGGGCCTCGACGGGCAGGTCGCGTGGGGCAAAGCCCTCCTGGGCGGCCTGTCGCAGCAGGCTCGAGATGCGGGCATGGGCGTACTGTACGTAGAAGACGGGGTTGTCGGCCGTCTTCAGCTTGGCCAGATCGAGGTCGAAGTCGAGATGGCTCTCGGCCGCCCGCATGAGGAAGAAGAAGCGGGCCGCGTCCCGGCCGACCTCGTCGATGAGCTCCTCCATGGTCACGAAGTCG
>Ga0334722_10007590_pt1 | contig 10488 bp, 11 predicted proteins | sample C3_bottom_MG_FD_207210 | JGI IMG/M metagenome (GOLD analysis project Ga0334722, IMG submission 207210) | Sediment microbial communities from Yellowstone Lake, YNP, Wyoming, USA - C3_bottom | ecosystem: Environmental > Aquatic > Freshwater > Lake > Sediment | place: USA: Wyoming | collected... | reverse complement strand
AGGCGGCCGACTCGTGATTCGAGGGGGTCCCGTACATCCGCGTGCCGATCTTTACCAGCTGTCGCACGGTCTCCACCATCTGCTGCTCTGAGACGGTTGCGGCGAGCGCCCGCTCCGCGGCGAGATTCAGTGAGGCCTTCGCCGTCGTCGGTGCCTGAGTTGGGAACCCGATAACCGTCGCGTGGGCCGATGGCTTTACCCCGGCGGCGAGAGTGACCACAATGGCCAGCAGTAAGATAGAGAGGCTCGTGCGTTTCATATCCGTCAAAGGATACAGGATCGGAGGATCACATGTTCCGAACTCTCGCGGATTTCTCACGCGCGTGGCACGGCGAGCGGGAAAGCACCCTCAAGATCATGAGGGCCCTTACCGACCAGTCGTTGTCGCAGAAGGTCTCACCCGAAGGGCGCACCCTGGGCCGCCTCGCCTGGCACATCGTTCAGACGCTTGGCGAGATGGGGGGGCACGCGGGCCTCGTGGTTGACGCCCCGAACGAGCATTCGCCGCAGCCCGCCACCTCGAAGGTGATAAGTGATGCGTACGAGAAGGGCTCAGCGGCGGTGGAAGCCGCCGTGAAGACAGCCTGGTCAGAAAGCGATCTGTCAGGCGAGATCGACATGTACGGCGAGAAATGGACGCGGGGGCAGTCGCTGGCCGCCCTCATCGCGCACGAGGTGCATCACCGCGGACAGATGACGGTCCTGATGCGTCAGGCCGGCCTGGCGGTCCCGGGGGTCTACGGCCCATCCCGCGAGGAATGGGTGGGTTACGGAAGGCCAGCTCCCGAATAGACGTGACCGTACCGCCCGAGATTCCCGAGTTACTTCTTGCGCTTGGGAATGAAGATGCCCGGGTCGATGCACCCCTTGGGCACGATGCGCCTGATCTTGAAGTCGATCTGCGGATCGCGAGGCGGCATGAAGATACCCGGGTCGATGCTCTTCTGGTCGGGGGGCGCCACCGGCTTGCACGCGTCGCCGGCGTCGGAGTCGACAACGAGCGCTGAACTCGGCTTCTGGGCGAAACGGATGAGGCGCTCGGGCCCGCCCGTCTCCTTGTTGTCCTGCGCGCCGGTAAACAGGCGATTGTAGGGCGCGCTAGCCTGGTTGGGTGACCCGGACACGACTCGCGGGGCAGAAGTGGCCGCCGCTCCACCTGAGGGCAACCGCGGCACCTGATCAGACTCCAACGTGGGTTGCCCGGCGGTCAGGACGGAGCCAAGCACGCCAGCGAGCACGAAAGTGACCATATCGCCCCCTCTTCCCGAAAGTATAAGACGTTTCGTCGACTCCGGCGGTCGGGATGCCAGGCCTGATTGTCGGCGGTGGTGACACCCGCATCTCCCGGCTTCCCAATCCGGCCGACGTGTGGTCTGATTCCCAAATGCACGATCCCGACCAGATTCGCATCCCGATTACGACTCTCCAGGCTGGCGTCACTGTGCCCGAATATCAATCGGTCGGTGCGGCGGGCATGGACGTCCAGGCCGTCCTTGATGTGCCGCTGGAGATACCCCCGGGCGCGTTCCGACTGGTTCCATGCGGCTTCGCGATTGCGGTGCCGCCGGGCTACGAGGCGCAGGTGCGGCCTCGGTCGGGGCTGGCAGTTAAATACGGTGTGACGGTGCTGAACTCGCCGGGCACGATCGACAGCGACTATCGAGGCGAAGTGAAGGTGATTCTCATCAATCACGGCGCGGCCGGATTCACCATTACGCCGGGCATGCGGATCGCGCAACTGGTGGTGGCACGCGTCGCCCACGTCACCTGGAGCCAGGCCGACGCGCTGCCCGATACCGATCGTGGCGAGGGCGGCTTCGGACACACGGGGTCGTAAGGGAATCGGACGTCGTCGTGCTCACCAGTGATGCTCTGGCCCGCGTGCTCTGGGACTACATGGTCCTGGGCCATGATCTCGTCGAAAGCGACGTGATCCTGGCGCTCGGCAGCAACGACCTGCGCGTCGCGGAGCGCGCCGCCGATGTGTGCCTCCAAGGGTTGGCGCCTCTGCTCGTGTGCTCGGGCCACCTCGGCCGGCTGACCGCTGAGCGTTTTCACAAGAGCGAGGCCGAGATGTTCGCCGATGTGGCGGCAGCCAAGGGCGTCCCTCGCGAAGCGATCCGGCTTGAACCTCGATCGACCAATACCGGCGACAACGTGACGTTCTCGCGAGAGTTGCTACGCGGCCTCGGCATCGATCCGCAGCGCATCATCCTCGTCCAGAAGCCGTACATGGAGCGGCGCACGTACGCGACGTTCATGAAGCGGTGGCCGGGTAAAGACGTCCGCGTGACGTCGCCGGCAATCAGCTTCGACGACTACCCCACCGCGGAACTTCCCAAAGACCTGGTGATCAATATCCTCGTGGGCGACGTGCAGCGAATGCGCGTCTACGCCGACCGCGGATTCCAGATTGCCCAGCCGATGCCTGACGAAGTCTGGGCGGCGTGGGAGGAACTGGTCGTCCGTGGGTACACGAACCATCTCGTGCGAGACGAATCTCACAGGTGATCGGTCGTGGGTCAGTTTGCGGGGCGTCCCCGCTCACACTCGCCGCCCTTCGACCCTGCTCAGGGCGCCTTGAGCATCGTCGAAAGGCGGCAAAACGAACCTTCCGGGGCGCGTCGCTGACCTGACGCACCGGGGACCCCCATCCCCGGCAGCGTGACTCGGCCCTCACGGCTCGTTTTGCGTGCCTGACGTCCAGCGGCTCGGTTCGAGGGGCCGCTTCGCAAGCTGACCCACGGCCGATCGAAGAAGTTGTATCCCTGTCCGGTTGACGCTACGCTAGCTGTACGCATATCTGCAGGTGAGAGGAGCCCCCATGTCCCGATCGTCCGCGTTCGTGTGTACCGGCGTTGTCTTCGCATCCGCGCTCGCTCTGTCGTTGTTGTCACCTGTCCAGGCGCAGCAGAATCCCGTCCCGCCACCGCCGGCTGCGTCAACACAGCAGGCGCCGCCAGTGCCCACGGGACCGCTGGCGCCGGAAAAGTACATGAATATCCAGGCGCTCAAGGACGTGCCCGCGGTGCAGATCCACGACACGATGGTCTATTTCGGGGCCGCGCTTGGCACCAACTGCACCTTCTGCCATGTTCGCGATGCGGCTGGCGAGTTCGCCTTCGAGAAGGATGATCGGAACAGCAAGAAGACGGCGCGCGAGATGATCGTCATGACTCGGGCCATCAATGCGCAGAGCTTCAAGGGCCAGTTGCAGGTCACCTGCGAAACCTGCCACCAGGGCCTTCGCCAGCCAAACGCGGTACCGAAGTTGGCCGAAATGCTGACGGCCGAACAACTGGCCGCTCTCCCGCCACAAGGGCCTGGCGCAGGGGCCGCACCGGGACAAGCGCCAGGAGAGGGCCCGGGACAGCGGCCGAAGCCGCCCGTTGAAACAGTGGATCAGATCGCCGACAAACTGATTCAGGCGATGGGGGGAACCGAGGCGCTGCAGAAGTTCACGTCGCGCACGTCGAAAGGCACACTGACAAACAAGCTGGGACAGGTCTCGCCCTTCAGCGCGGAAGATACCGTCGCCGGGCAGTACCGGATTGCCGTCGAGGGGCCCCAGCCTTCTGTCAGCGCATTCGACGGAAAAGTCGCATGGATACAGTCCGGCACCAGGATGCGCGATCTCGAAGGCATCGAGGAGACGCTCGTCAGCATGGGAGCCGATCTGGGGCTGGCGTTGCATCTCAAGGACCGCTACCAGGGCCTGGCGGTGCGGGCCTACGGCAAGATCGACGGTCGCGACGTCATCGTGCTCCAAGGTCGGGTGTCGCCGATCGCGGCTGAGACATTATCTGTCGACAAGGCGACTGGCTTGCTGGTCAGGCGCCTGGTACGCTTCACGACTCCGCTCGGCCGTCTGAGCGCGCAGATCGACTATTCGGATTTCCGTCCGGTCGCCGGCGTGACATTGCCGTTTGGGGTGAAGGTTGCGACGTGGGACTCGATAACCGACCGAAAGTTCACCGAGATCAAGAGCAGCCCCGCCCTGAGTCCGTCACGGTTCGCCAAACCGGACGCCAAGGCTGGGCAGTAGGCCGACGGGGCTCAGCGCCCCGCGCCGGTGGGTTCCTTGACCGGTCTCGCGCCGCCGTACGGTGCGTCACTGCTGGGGGGTTGGACCTTCTGCTGACCGGTGAGATCGGCCTGCGTGCTCACGAGCCAGGTGATCGCGAGTCCCAGCAGGATTCCGCAAGCGACGATGAGCAGCGCGCGTCCCATGCGTGCACTATACCGCCATGTCGCTGCCGATGCCACAGCCCGGATGGCTTGCCGGCGGCGCTCGCATCACAGGTGACCTACCGAAAACGCGTACAGATACAGATGTGAGAGCGCAACCAGCATCACCAGCAGGGCGACAACCGCCGAGGCAAGCGCGGCCGGCAGTCGCCGCCGAATCCACTGCAGTCCCACCATGGCGTAGATCACGTAGATCGGCAGCAGAAACACGATGTACTTCGTCTTGAGCGCCCATTCATCCTGCGCGACGACCCAGGGCAGGTATGACCCCATCGTGAGCAGAAGCATCGCGAGCAGCGGCGCGTAAATCCGCCGGCGCAATGCCAGCAGGAATCCTGGCAGAGCCAAAGCCGTCGGTACCAGCCCCAGCACGAGCACCGAATCAGTCAACCACGGAGGGATCTGTTTGGACGGGTACGGAGCAGCCTCGTCTCCAATGCGACCCTTGGTCGAGAAGAAGCTCATATCGCCCCACCCCATCGCATAGAGGGTGGTCCATACGCTCTTGTACACCGGCAGTGTCGTCAGCATCCCTTCGGGCGCGCCAGGACGAGCCAGTTCGAACAGGGCGCCGAGGCGGAACGTGGTGAATTCGTAGTGGTCCCAGTGGTACTCGCGCGTCGAGGAAAACGCCTCTCCCGCGGTCCCGTTGGCGTAGAGCGGATTGCCGAATCGCCGCATGTTGTCGACGTAGCGATACGAGCCTAGGCCCAGGCACACCAGCAGCACAATCGCTCCGTGTTTGACGGCGCGCAGACGATTCGGACCGACGCCCAGTCGCCAGGCGTACAACGCGCCTGCCGTCGCCAGTCCGATCAGACCGCTATACTTGGCTGACGCGGCAAGGCCCGCCAGCCCTCCCAGCAGGACCGCGTGCTTCCAGGTGTGCAGGTTCGGCTGGGCGAATTCGCGCGTGAGATGGAACAGCAGTGCGGTCATGGCCGCAGCGACGAGGATATCGGCCTCGGGCGCATACGAACTGATGAACAAGCACGGAAAGGCCGCGACTATGCCCGCGCCAAGCGCCGTCAGCCCGCGGTCGCGCAGAACAAAGCGAACGAGGCGATAACTGTAGATCGACGCCACCGCCCCGGCGACGAGTGGGAGCAGACTGAGCGCGCGCAGTGCTGACACGCTGGCGTCGGTGCCCGCGCGGGCCAGCCAGTGTCCCACGCCATAGAAGCCGACACCGAGAATGTAATAGAGCGGTGGATGGTAACACTGCCAGCAGTCGGTGGCGACGGGGATCCGTCCCGTCGTGTAGAAGAACTCAATCGACTCGTGGTAGTAGTCGAACACGTAGCCGAACGGCAACGGACATCCCCAGACGAGGAGCACGCGCAGACCGATGCCCACGCCGACCAGTGCCCAGAGCACTGCCGCACGGTGAATGCCAATCGCCTCGAGCCAATCGCGCCTCATGATAGCGTTCCAGATTAGCGTACCGCGCACGAAGGCGTCTGATTGACGACGACGGATGGCTCAGCCAGAATCAGGCCATCCGGTCGGCTCGCCCCGACGCCGGACTGAGGTGAACATCATGAACCGTCGATCAGTGCTCGGTGTGTTGGGAGCCGCGGCCGGTTCCGCGCTGTTCAGATCCGAGAGTGCGGAAGCCGGAACGCTCGCTGACACCACGCCCGGGCAATTTCGTCTTCCTCGGGACTTCGCCTACTTCAATACGGCGGGCCTGGGTGCCTCTCCGGCGGTTGTCACCGACACGGTGAAGGCGCGCATGGATCGCGAAGAGGAGAATCCTGCGCCCGGTCACAACGAAGACGACTTCAGAAAGATCAGGGGCAAGTGCGCGGCGCTGCTGGGGCCAGCCTGCCGGGCGCAGGATGTCGCGTTCATGTCGACGGCCACTGAGGGCCTCAACGCCATCCTCAACACGATCCCGCTCGGCCGGGGCGACGAAATTATCACGTCGACGCATGAGCACGCGGGGCTGGTCATCCCGCTCCTGCACAAGATGCAGACCACCGGCTGCGTCGTAAAGACGTTCGAACCCGATCTGGTTCGCGCGCAGGGCAATGCCGATCGGATTGCTGCCATCACCAATGCGAGGACGCGGCTCATCATTATCAGTCACGTCACCTGCACGACCGGGCAACTGATGCCCGTTGCCGACATCGGCCGGTTCGCGAACGACCGCCACATCAGCTTCGCGCTCGACGGTGCGCAGTCGCTCGGCCACGTGCCGTTCGATATCCGCGGAACTGGCGCCGACTACTACGCGGCCAGCTGTCACAAGTGGCTCATGGGACCAAAGCGCACGGGCTTGCTGTACGTGCATCCAGACAGGCAGGCAGCAGCTGTGCCGACGGTGGTCGGAGCCTACTCGGACCAGGCGAGCAACCTGCTCGCGCGAACACTCACGCTCAGGGAGAACGCCGAACGATTCGAGTACGGCACGCAGAACAACGCCATGATCTACGGTCTCGAAGCGGCCGTTGACTACGTCTCGGGGCTGGGACTCGAGACATTGTGGCGGCGCAATATGGCGCTGGCTGAGCGGTTCCGCGCGGGACTTCAGCCAGTCAAGAGGATCGACATCCTGTCTCCGGCCGACACCGCGAGCCGAACGGCCATCGTGACCTTTCGCATCGGTGGTCGTGACAACCGCACGGTTGCCTCCGCGCTGGTCGCACGACGGCTGCGGGTGAGGAGCGTGACGGAGGGTGGGCTCGACGCGGTGCGCGCCTCGTTTCACGTGTGCAATGACGAGGCGCAGGTGGACCGGCTGATTGCCGTTACCGCGGAGCTGGCCCAGGCAAAATGAGACTGCGGCGGTGCTGCGAGAACGACGGCGCCAGGTCGCGCGAGGCGCCGTCGAATATTGCCTGCAGGTTGCGATAGATGCGGCGAGTGTCGCCGTTTGGCAGGGCACGCGTCGCCTCGTCTGTCGTCACGAATCGATCGGTCAGCTGCGCGAGCGCCGCCACCTGCTCCCGCTCGTGCGACCAGACCCACATGGCATGGATGGCCGCGCCGAACGCGGCCCCTTCGTCCTGCGACAGGCACACCACGGGACAGTCGAACACGTCGGCGGCGATCTGCCTCCAAACCGCGCTGCGCGAGCCGCCGCCAGTGAGCCGGATTTCGGTCGGAGACAGTCCCATCTCCCGAAGCCGGTTCAGTCCGTAGTTCAACCCGAGCGTGACGCCCTCCATCGCCGCGCGGGCCATGTGTGGCGCGTCACACGTGACCTGTCTGACGCCTAGCCAGACGCCCGTCCCGTCCGGAACGTTGGGTGTGCGCTCTCCTTCGAAGAACGGCAACAGTAGCAGCCCGTCCGAGCCCGGCGGCACCGACGCGGCTGCCGACGACAGTTCGTCGTGTGACCACCCGAAGAGCCGGCGCACCATCTCTGTCGCCACGGTCACGTTCATGGTGCAGGCGAGCAGCAGCCAGCGTCCCGTGGCATCACAAAACGTCGCGACCTCATGCCTCGGATCGACCAGCGGCCTGTCGGAACACGCGTAGATGGTCCCAGACGTGCCGAAGCTGGCAGTGATGAGTCCCTGGCGCACGTTTCCGGTGCCGATCGCGCCCATCATGTTGTCGCCGCTTCCTGTCACGATGACGTCCGGCGCCAGACCCCATCTGTTTGCAAGCTCGCCCCTGAGCGTCCCGGCAGGCCGGTTCGAAGCGGCAAGCGGCGGCAACTTGGACGCGAGGTGTTCGTCTATCGCGGATACGGCGTCGCGGCACCACGTTCTCGCCCGCACATCCATCATGGCGGTGCCAGACGCGTCGCCGCACTCCATCACGAAGTTGCCCGTCAGCACGGTCACCAGGTAATCGTGCGGCAGCAGCACCGTGGCCAGCTTCGCAAACTGCTCCGGTTCTTCCTCTTTGAGCCAGAGAATCTTGGAGGCGGTGTAGCCGGGAAGCACGGGATTGCCTGTCAGCGCCACCGTCCGGTCGGCGCCGCCGAGACGACGAATGATCGTGTCGCACTGTGCGGCGGTCGTTGTGTCGCACCAGAGCTTGGCGGGCCTGATGACCCGGCCCGCCGCGTCGAGCGGCACGAATCCGTGCTGCTGCCCGGACACACCAATTCCGGCAACGGCCGCCCGATTCGCACCCACCGCCTCCAGGATCCGATCAACGGTGGCGTAGAGCGCCGCGACCCAGCCTGCGGGATCCTGTTCCTTGCAGCCCGGAATGGCCGACGGCAGCAGTTCACACGGCACCGCATGCCTGGCCAGAATCGCACCGGTATCGCCGTCGACGAGCACCGCCTTCGTGCTCTGCGTCCCGCTGTCGATGCCGATGAACACACGCGACATAACCAGAAACCCCAGGCATTACCCGCCAGCGTCAGGCGAACATGCTCTTGATGACGAACCAGACGTTGGCGGGACGCTCGGCCAGGCGGCGCATGTACCAGGGGAACCAATACTTGCCGTAGGCGATGAGCACGCGGACGGTCGCGCCGTCCTTGACCAGTCGCAACTGTTCGCCACGCTGGATGCCGTAGAGCATGTGGATTTCCACGTCTCGCGCCGCAACGCCCGCCCGCTCGGCGTGCGCACGAATCCGCGCAATCAGCGGGATGTCATGAGTGCCAAAGACCGCGCGAAAACTGGCAGGGCGCGTGGATGGCTCCAACATCGCCACCGCCGCCTTGAAGAAATTTTCGTCCACGTCGGACTTCTTCGGAAACGCGACAGACGACGATTCCTTGTACGCGCCCTTGACCAGTCGCACGCCAATCCCTCTGGCGCGCAACGCCTGGAGATCGTCCAGGGTCCGATAGAGATATGCCTGCAGACAGACACCCACGTTGTCGAACTGTGCCGCCCGCAGCCGCATCGTCAGATCGAGCGTCGCATCCACGTACGGCGACTGCTCCATGTCAATCCACAAGTAACTGCCAGCGGCTTTTGCACGTTCGGCAAGCGACCGGAGGTTCTCGAAGCAACGCTCCTTGTCGAGGTCAAGGCCGAGCTGAGTGGGTTTGACCGACGGCTCGCAGAGGATGGAGGCTGCCGCGATGCGGTCGATCGCACCAAGATAGTGCCCGGTGACGAACTCGGCTTCGGGCCAGTCGTTGACATTCTCGCCGAGCCGCGTGAAGGTGCAGTGAATGCCATGCGGCCGCAGCGTGGCAGCGGCGGCGAGCATGTCTTCGAACTCTTCGCCCGGCATGAACCACTTGGCGGCCCGCTTGACGAACCACAGCTTCTGGCCATGGCTACGCATCCAACGATTCTCGGAAATGACCAGCAGCACGCTCCGCATCACGCTCATCGGGCAGCTCTCCCCAGGGGTGCGTTCGCTTAGATTATCCCGAAAAGGGACCGACACTTGAATCGGGATTGGGGAGTAGGGATTGGGGATTGGCTAATCCCAAACCCCTAACCCCTAATCCCATCGGGGGGAACAGGAGTTGTTACAGCCATCTGATGAGCATCTTGACCGCGCTGCCAAGTGTTTCGGCCACCGCCAGCGCCAGCGCCGACAGATTCCTCTCGTCGAGCGCGTGGACGACGGTCAGCGGTTCGGTGGCGAGCAGCCAAATCGTCGCTGCTGCCACGACAACTCCGACCAGCGACGTGACGCCACAGGCAGTGACGATCCACGAGAACCGGCGCGTGACCATGTTCAGAACTCCCGCCGCTCGTAGCCGCGAATCGAGATCCGCATGGAAAGCCAGATGACGAGGGCCATGAGCAATATCACTCCGGCAACCGCGAGGATGCCACCCACCGCGTTGATGAGCGCCGCAAGGTCCGCAGGTGTCACCAGGCGAATGCCGAGCGGAGCAAGCACGGCAAGAATGACGGCCGAGACGACCCCGCCAGCCCCCATACCAAGCCGAAACACGCACAGCAGGAAGATGGAGATGAAGACACTCACGTAGATCACCGCCGCGAGCGCCGTGTCGAGCGCGACCCAGGCAGGCCAGACCGCACCGTGCGCCGCGACGGTCGCAGCGAAGATCACAGCCATACTGGCCATCATGGTGAGACACGCCGAAGCCAGAAGCAGCGACGATGCATACCGGGCCTTCACGACGAGGGCCCGGCTCACGGGCAAACTGTGGACAAATGAGTCGGCGCCGAGGCCATATTCCATCGCGGGCGATGCGGCGACGAGCATGGCGGCCAACCCGCACGACAAGAACAGAAACACCTTCCCCACGAGCAGCGCGCTACACATCGCGAGTCCGAACATCGGCACGATGAGGCATAGATGGAGCGCGATCACTCTGAAGTCCTTGCCGACCAG
>Ga0334722_10007589_pt1 | contig 10488 bp, 9 predicted proteins | sample C3_bottom_MG_FD_207210 | JGI IMG/M metagenome (GOLD analysis project Ga0334722, IMG submission 207210) | Sediment microbial communities from Yellowstone Lake, YNP, Wyoming, USA - C3_bottom | ecosystem: Environmental > Aquatic > Freshwater > Lake > Sediment | place: USA: Wyoming | collected... | reverse complement strand
CGGCCGGGAGCCCGTCGTCGTGACGCGGGAGACCCCCGATCCCGACCTGGTCCGCGCGATCGAGGACCGTGATCTGAGCGTCGCGATCATCGGCATCCTCCAGGCCTCGCGCGGAGACCTCGGGCTAAGCGTGGTCGGCAATCTCGCGATGGAGGAGGGGGAGCCCGGCGCCGCCGACGCGGCCGTTTTCGGGACGTTTTGCGGGCACGCGAGCGTCGTGCTGGAGAACGCCCGGCTGGGGCAGTCGCTTCAAGAGCTCATGGCGCTGAAGGAGCGTCTGCACCACCAGGCGTTCCACGACGCGCTCACCGGGCTGCCGAACCGTGTGCTGTTCGTCGAGCGCGTCGCCGCGGCTCTCGACCGGGCACGGACGGCGGGATTGGAATACGGGCCGACTGTCCTTCTTCTCGACCTCGACGGCTTCAAAGTCGTCAATGACACGTGGGGGCACGCAGCAGGCGACGATCTGCTCGTCGGGGTGGCGCACCGGCTGCGCCAGGCGATCCGGCCGGTCGACACTCCAGCGAGGCTGGGTGGTGACGAGTTCGCGATCCTGCTCGACGACCCGTCCCCAGAGGTCGGCGAGGTTGCCGCCGAGCGCATCTCGATCGCCTTCACCGAGCAGTTCACGGTCCATGAGCATTCGATCGTGGTGCGCCCGAGCGTCGGTATCGCAGTCGCGGAGCCCGGCATCTCCGCGGAGCAGCTCCTTCGCAACGCCGATGTTGCCATGTACGCGGCGAAAGCGGACGAGGTTCGCCACGTGGCGGCGTACGAAGCAGAGACGCACGAGGCAACACGCCGCCGGCGCGAGCTGTGGCTCGAGCTCGACGGCGCCCTCGGGAACCACGAGATCGAGCTGCGCTTCCAACCGGTCGTGTCGCTGGAGGCGGGCGAGATCGAGGCGTTCGAGGCGCTCGTCCGCTGGTCGCACCCGGCGTATGGGACGATTCCCCCGGGAGACTTCCTTCCCATCGCCGACAACCGGCAGCTGGCGGCGATCGGGAAGCGCGTCATGTGGGAGGCGTGCCGTCACGCCTGCCTCTGGCAGAGCATAGGCAGCCCCGGACGGCGCCTCGGGGTGTGGATCAACCTTTCGGCCGTCGACCTCACCAGCGCCTCGCTCGTCGAGGACATGACCCTCAACGTGGCGAGAGCGCAGCTCGACCCGACGCTCGTCACCCTCGAGATCACCGAGACGAGCGTCATCGTCGGCGAGGAGGTTGCCGTCGAGAACGTCCGCGCACTACGCGAGACAGGCATGCGGGTCGCGATCGACGACTTCGGTACCGGTTACTCGTCCCTCAGTCGGCTCGGAGACTTCCCGCTCGACATGCTCAAGATCCCGATGCCGTTCGTCGATCGTCTCAGCGACGACCGTTCCGACCGCAGGCTGGTCGACGCGATCATCCAGCTCGCAAAGTCACTTGGGCTCGGCGTGGTCGCCGAGGGCGTCGAGCGCGAGATACAGGCGCGGCTCCTCGCCGAGCTCGGCTGCGAGCTCGCACAGGGGTACCACTACGCACCTCCCCTCGACAGCGAGAACGTTCTTCGTCTCCTGCAGTCCGGTATCCAGCTGCCGCAAGCGCACGGCTTCGGCCTCCACCCGGCGCCATACCGGGGCCGCGATAACACGATTCAACCCGCCGCGTAGGCCCGGGGGTCAGCCTGCCCAGCGGTGCTCGCCGCGACGCGAGGAGCACCGCGTGGACGGTGTGTGTCAGGCGGTGGCGCCGACCGAGGTGCTGACGCCGAGAGACGTGCTGAACAGCACTTCCGCGTAGCGGACGCCGATCAGCTCGATCTCGCCGCTCATGTTGTCGGCGACCCACGCAGCCGCGGCCTCGGTGCCTGTCTCGGCATCGGCGCGGGTGTTCCAGACGCTGAGGGAGAGGATCTCGCCGTCTCCCGCGGCGACCGAATAGGCCTGGAAGCCATGCTGGGCGCGGAAGATCGGCAGGATGCCCTGCTCGGCCCTTCTGGCGAGGTCGAGGGCGTCTCCACTGAAGCTGTACGTGGCCATTCTTCCGTACATGCCGCTCCCTTCGTCGGGCCGGCCGATGCAGGCGCCGTTGCGCTCTTCGTTCGACCGGCGGATCGCGGGGAGCCTCGCTCGCGAAGGTCGGCGCTACGAGCAGCCGAGCGCAAGCCTGAGCGCCACCAGATTCGCGCGCATGACCGTGAAGTAGGTCGCTCCGCGCTCGACGGCGTCAGGTGTCAGCCCTTCGATCGGATCGAGCACCGCGGTCTTCACGTGAGCGTTGCGCGCTACCGTCTCGGCGAGCTTCGGGGACACGAGCGTCTCGAAGAACACGGTCGTCGCCTGCGAGCGGCGCACCTCCCCGATCAGCTTCGCGAGCGCCTTCGGCGACGGCTCCGCTTCGGGCGACATCCCTTCCAGGGCAAGCTGGGTGAGCCCGTAGCGAGCGGCCAGGTAGCCGAACGCGGCGTGGCTGGTGACGATCGTCTTGCGTGTGCAGTGGGCGAGCCCGGCGCGGTACTGGGCGTCGAGCGCATGTAGCCGCGCAATGTACGCCGCGGTCGCTCGCGGGCGACCGAGCGCCCGACCGATCCTGGAGGCTATCTGCGCATACCGCAACGGATCGAGCCACACATGCGGATCGACTGCCGGGTTCCCTTGTTCGTCCTTCCCTCTGCTGAGCTTGAAACCCGCAAGGAGATCGACCCCGTGCGCGTGCGTCGACGCGACCGCTTTCTCGACCGCGGGCTGGAACCCGTCACCAAGGTAGAGAACGAGATCCGCCCGCTGAACGGATACGACATCTGACGGCTTCAGCTCCAGGTCGTGCGGTTCCGCGCCCGCGGGAGTGAGGTTCCGGACGACGACGGTCGACCCGCCGATCTCCTGAGCCGCATACGCGACGGGGTAGAACGCAGCCACGACCCGGCGGGTCGGCGATGCCGTAGCTGCCGCCGCGACCAGCGTGGCAAAAAGACCGATCCCAATTATGGTAACGATTCTCGTTTTCACAAGGTCGGAGTATGACACAAGCCCCGAGCTCCGACCCGCCAGAAGTCCGTATGCTCGTCGTACGATGACCGCGTCGGGAGAAGGGCTCGACGGCAGGGTCGCAATCGTGACCGGCGCCGCGAGCGGGGTCGGCCGAGCCACGACGTCGCTCCTACGCGAGCGAGGCGCGCGCGTCGTCGCAGTCGACATCTCTCCCGCCGTGCGCGAGATCATCGGCGACGACGTCGTCGCCGTCGAGGGCGACGCCGCAGCAGCCGACACGGCGAGTCATGCGGTAGAGACTGCCCTCAGTCGCTGGCAGCGCGTCGACATCCTCGTCAACAATGCGGGGCAGATCGTCTGGAAGTCGGTCGTCGACACGTCCGAGGAGGAGTGGGACCGGGTGATGGCGGTCAACGTTCGCAGCGCGTTCCTCCACAGCCGAGCCGTGCTCCCGGTCATGGTCGAGCAGGGAAGCGGCGCGATCGTGTCGACTGCGTCGATCTCCGGCCTGATCGGTCTCCCGGCCCAGGCGGCCTACGCCGCCAGTAAGGGCGCCATCGTGCAGCTCACTCGACAGCTCGCGGTCGAGTTCGCGCCACACGGGATCCGGGTCAACGCCGTCGCCCCCGGCGCGATCGACACGCCGTTCCTGCGAAGCTTCGTCGACGCGCAGCCCGACCCGGCGGCGGTCGAGAAGATGGTGACCGCGGGGCACCCGCTGGGACGCTGGGCGAGCCCGGAGGAGGTCGCCGGCGCGATCGTGTTTCTCGCCTCCGACGCAGCCGCTTTCGTGACCGGGACGATCTTCACCATCGACGGCGGGTTTACCGCGCAGTGAGCACCGGTTTGGCCGAGGCGAGTGCGATCGCCGACGAGGCGCTCGCGGAGGGGGTGCCTCGGTGGGACGTCATCGCCGTGCGGTACGGCACGCGCATGACAACCCGCGCAGAGTGCTACCACGGCTACGAGCAACTGGGCGAGCCCGACGGCCCGCTCCGTATGGACTACTACTTCTGGCTCCTGCGGGGGGAGGCGGGGACGATCCTCGTCGACTGCGGCTTCGACACCGCAGTCGGCACGAGGCGCGGGCGTACGACGGTGTGCCCGCCGCTCGAGGCGCTCGCGCGCCTGGGCATCTCGCCGGAGGCGATCGACCTGCTCGTGATCACCCACATGCACTACGACCACATCGGGCAGCTCGCCGGGTTCCCGGGCACGGCGTGGCTCGTACCGGAGCGGGAGGTCACGTTCTGGACGGGACCGGGCTTGTCAGAGGAGCATGCCGGCCCGATCGAGCGCGACGAGATCGACCAGGTCGCCGCGGCCGTGGCTGCGGGGCAAGCTCGTCTCCTCGACGGCGGCTCGATCATCGCGCCGGGGGTCGGAGCCGTTCTCGTTGGCGGGCACTCGCCCGGGCAGATCTCGCTCGTCGTCAACGGTGTCGAAGGGCCCGTGCTTCTCGCCTCCGACGCCGTCCACTACTACGAGGAGCTCGAGCGGGAGCTGCCGTTCGAGATCTTCGTCGACCTCGAGGAGATGGTCGCCGGGTACGGACTGCTGCGAGAACTGGCGGAGCGCACCGGTGCGGTAGTGGTCCCGGGCCATGATCCCGCCGTTGTCGATCGGTTCCCGCCCGTCAGCGACGCGCTCGCCGGCGTCGCCCTTCGGTTGGCGTAGGTGCCCAAACCGGGGTCTGGCTGGGAGGCCAACGTGGGGTCAGAACGTCGGGTCTGACTTGTACGAGCGCGACAACCGGGGTCTGGCCGGAAGGCCAGACCCCTCCGAGCTAGTGCTCGCGTTCGGGGCGCGGCGCGGCAACGGGCGCGACGCCGAGGTGCTCGCGCGCGAGCTCGCGAGCGGCCCAGTCGCCGACGATCGTGCCGAAGTGCCCCCAGCCCATCGCCATGTCGCGGAAGATCCGCTCCATCCGCTGACCGTTCCGGGCCAGACTCGTCCCGGCCGTTCGGTAGATCTCGCCCTGCATGGCGTTCCACGAGAACGTCAACGCCTCGCGCGCGATGATGTTCAGACGGAGGTCCTCCTTGCGGGAGAACGGCTCGCCCGTCTCCGCGGTGCGCCGGCAGATGTCCATGTACTGCTCGACAGCCTGGATCAGCATCGCCTCTGCTGCCGCCACCAGCCCCATCGCCCGGCCGAACCAGCGCTGGTAGTCCGGGTCGAGGTAGCGCTCCACGATCGGCGGACGCTGCGTCTTCCGGATCCGTAGCACCGTCTCGTACTCCTCGAGCGCGCCCTTCGCAGCCCCGACCATCACCGCCGCGAGCTCCGACTGGAAGAAGCTGAGCGTGCGACCCGCGTACATCGGGTTGCCGTGCAGGCGATACCCCGGCGTTCCGTTGCTGACGTCGGTGTCCACCATCCACGTGTTCTCGAGCGCGAAATACGCCGGGATGCGCGCCTGCTCGAGGCGGACGCTGTGCGACCCGCTGCCCTTCAGCCCGAGCGTGTCACCCCAGTCGTCGAGCATCGACCAGGTGTCCCGCGGAGCGACGAAGAGCAGGATCCCGGGTGGCATGTCCGGATCGGCCGGCGGAAGGAACGTCTGGCCCATGTAGTGGGTCGAGTACGGCGCTCCGGACGAGTACGGATGCGTGCTGTTCAGCTCCCAGCCGTCGTCGAGACGCGTGGCCATCCCCGCCGGCGCAGCGACAGCCGCGCAACGGAAGTCGCCGTCGCCGAACATCTCTGCCTGTGCCCGCTCCTCGAACAGCGCGCCCGCCTGGAGCGCGTGCCCCGCGGCGAGACAGAGACACCAGGCGGTCGACGGGCAGCCGGCGCCGATCTCGATGATCACGCGCATGAACGTGGGGAGATCGAACTCGTAGCCCCCGAAACGCCGCGGCACGAGCATCCGGTAGAAGCCCGCTCGCAGGAACTCCTCGTGCACCTCCTGGGAGTAGTACGTCCGCTGCTCCGTCTCCGCCTGCCGCTCGACGAGCATGGGTCGCAGCACGCGGGCGCGCTCGACGATCTCGGCCGGCGTGAGGCCCGGCTCGGGCGGAGCGATCACAGCGCGAGACCTGCCACGTAGCTCGAGTCCATGATCCCTTCCCTGCCAGTGTGTGCCCCTGCGCCCGGGATGCCGGTCGCGCAGATGTGCCACGTCGACTCGTCGTCGAAGAACTCGCGCAGGCGCTCGAGGTCGCCCGAGCTGAGCGTGGCGAAGAAGGAGCGCACCAGCTCGCTGCTCGTCACGGTCCGCCTCGGAGGCGCGCGGTCTCGGCCTCGTCGACGACGAGACCTTCCGGGTCGTTCTCCGGGTCGCCGACGACGGCGACGCCGTAGTCGCGTGCCGCGCCCTCGATCGTCACGTAGCCGTCGCGGACGTCGCGCTTCACGAGCTCCGGGTCACGCACGAACGGGTCGCCCCAGCCGCCACCGCCGTTGTTGACGTAGCGGAGCACCGCCATCGGCTCCGTCTGCCACGACGGCACGCGATAGGGGTAGACGTAGCTGCCGTCGCGGCTCGGCTCGTTCGTGCGTTGGTCTATCACCCCCGCCACGACAGTGGCGGGGGCATAGGAGTCGGGGGTCGCCGCCGGATAGGCAGGCGAGCCGTCCTCGGTCGGCGGCCAGATCCAGATCCCGCCCGTCTTCCCGTCACCGCCGCCGTTGACGCCGAACCCGGAGGCGCGCTTGTAGCGGATCGACATCAGGTGATGCTCGGCCGGTTGCAGCCACAGCGAGTCGCGCATCAGCGAGGTGCCGCCCCGGTGCGTACCGGGGCCGGCCGCGTCGGGGACGATCTCGTGCCTGAGCACGACGACCGGTGCCCCGGACTCGATCGCCTCGACGGCTGTCCCGAGCCCGTTCGCCTGGTAGGAGAGCATGTTGCTGTCGGCGTCCCCGTGGGCGTTCGCGCCGAACGGGCCTACCTCGCCGCCGACCTGGGCCGCCGACACCCACAGCGTCCCGTTCGGGTAGACGCCGTTGGCGTTGTGGATGTCCGCGCCACCGCGATCGCCGCCCATCGCTGCCGCCCCGAGCGCCTTCGCGAGCGCGCGCAGGATTGCCGTGATCATCAGCTGATTCTGCTCCCAGTACGCGAAGACCGCGCCGTTGGGCGGGAGCGCGCCCATCATCGAGCCCTGCGGGACGACGAGGTCGACACAGCGCATCGTCCCCGACGTAAACGGCGCGCGCGGATCGAAGAGGTACTTGAATGCAACGCCGACCGTGGTCTTCGCATCGAGCGGGGTGCAGTTGATGCACGTTCGCGCCTGCCGCGAGCTACCGCTGAAGTCGACCTCGGCGCGACCGCCACGCTTCGTGATCTTGACCCGGATGAGGTACTCCTCCGCGTCGTCGAGCGCGTCGCAGTCCGCGAGGTCCTCGCCCTCCCACTCGCCGTCGGGGATCGCCTCGAGCGCGAACTGCATCCGCTCGGCGGAGGCGTCGCACACGTACCGCATCGCGCCGTGTGCCGCCTCGACCCCGTACCGCTCCACCGTCTCCACGAAGAGCCGCTCGCCGAGATCGAGCTCGGCGCAGATCGACTCCATGTCCGGGAAGAGGATCTCGCCGAAGCGAACGTTGTCGAAGATCAGGCTCCACGTCTCCGGCACCGGCTTGCCGCCCTTGAAGAGCGCGCGCGGCGAGAGCACGAGCCCGTCCTCGTAGACGTTCGACTTCGTCAGCGTGAAGCCGCCGGGAACGACGCCGCCCATGTCGAGCTGGTGCGCCTTCAGGTTGACGAACCCGACGAGCTCGCCCTCGACGAACACGGGCCGCGTGAAAAGGAGGTCGTTGACGTGCGTGCCGCCGCGGTATGGGTCATTGGCGACGATCACGTCCCCGGGCTCGAGCCGCTCGGGGCCGTACTCCTCGAGCGTGACGCGTACCGACTCCATCATCGTCCCCGTGAACAGCAGGATGCTGTTGCTCATGGCGGGCGTCGGGTAGCCCGCGGCCGGCGTGCCGGCGAGCGTGGCGGCGAAGTCGTAGAAGTCGCGCAGGATCGGCGAGAACGCCGCCGTCAGGAGGCGGCTGCACATGTGCTCGACGATGTAGCGGTAGCGGTTACCGAGCACCGTCGCCGTGAACCGGTCGCAGCCGTAGCGCTCGAGGAACTCGTCCTCGCCGAGGTCTCGGATCGCGGCGGGGCTCACGCTGCTCCGCCCTGCGAGATCACGAGCTCGCCGTAGGCGCCGACCTCGGCGGTCTGGCCGCCGAGCACGAACGTCGTCGCGAGCGTCTCGCGGATGACAGCGGGGCCGTGGATGCGGGCACCGACCGGGAGCCGCTCGCGCGCGTACTCGCCGGCCGCGAACGGCTCGGGCGACAGATAGCGCAGCTCGATCATGCGGTCGGGCTCGACGTCGACCGCGCCGCCGGGCTCGCCGGCCCGGTACTCGACCTTCGGCGCCTCCACGATCAGCTCGACCCGATAGCTGACACCCTGCACCGGGATGTACGGGAAGCTCGGGCCGAAGCGCCTGGCGTACTCGGCGTGGAAGCGGTCGATCAGCTCGCCGATCGTCTCCGCCGTGATCGGCCCGTCGGGCACGGAGACGAACGGCGTCTCCCAGCTCTGCCCCCAAAGCCGCCCGTCGAAGCTCCGCCGCACCACCGCTCCGTCGGCGGCGCTGCCCGCACGCTCGCGCAGCCTTTGCTCCATCTCCTCGAACACGCTCTGGATGTGCGGCGCGGTCTCGGGCGAGAGGACGACGTAGGCGCTGCGGCTGTCGTAGTAGACGAGATCGGTGCTGAGGAGGCCGAGCGCCGAGAAGAGACCGGGATGCGGCGGAATGACGAGCCGCTTGACGTGCAACTCTTCGAGCGCGGCGGGGAGCAGCATCGGGCCGGCGGCGCCGTAGGCGACGACGGTGAAGTCGCGCGGGTCGACACCGTTCCGCACGGCGACGTTCGTCACCTCGCCCGCGATATTCGCGGCCACGATCCGGTACGCGAAGGCCACGCGCTGGTCGAAGCGCAGGCGGGTGTCCAGCGACTCGAACGCCCTCTGCGCGGCCTCCACGTCCAACCGAAGCTCGCCGCCGGCGAAGGTCTCCGGGTCGAGGATCCCGATCAGCAGGCAGGCGTCGGTGATCGTCGGCCGGTCGCCGCCGCGGCCGTAACAGGCAGGACCGGGGACGGACCCCGCGCTTCCCGGCCCGACCTGGACGTCTCCCGACGCCGAGATCGAGACGATGCTGCCGCCGCCCGCGCCGACGCTCGAGATCTGCGTCGAGAGCGCGTTGATGATCAGGTCGTGCTCGATCTCGAACGTGTTGTCGACGAACGGCTGCCCGTCGACGACGAGCGAGATGTCCGTCGACGTGCCGCCCACGTCGCAGCAGAGCAGGTTGCTGTCGCCCGTCGCCTGGCCGAAGCGGATGCTCGAGACGGTGCCGGCCGCGGGTCCCGCGAAGACGATCCGGAACGGCTGCTCGAGCGCCTCCTGCCAGGGCAGCAGGGTCGCGGCGCAGTCGGCGAAGTTGAGCGCGCCGTCGAAGCCGAGGTCACGGAGACCCGCGTCGATCTCGTGCGCGTACTCGGTGAAGATCAAGCGCATGAAGACGTCGATCACGGTCGTCGAGGCGCGCGCGTACTCCTTCGCGAGCGGTGACGTCTCCGACGAGATCGAGACGGCGACGTCGCCGAGCACCTCGCGGGTCAGTTCGCGCAGCCGCTGCTCGTGCGCCGGGTTGACGTAGGAGTTGAGGAGACAGATCGCGACGCCCTCGACGTCGCAGCGGGCGAGAAGCTCGAGCTGCCTCGTCGCCTGCTCGGCGTCGAGCGGCAGGAGCTCGCTGCCGTCCGCGAGCAGGCGCTCACGAACGCCGCGGCGCAGGTATCGCGGGACGAGCGGCCGGCTCACGTCGCCGAACGAGCGCCGCCAGCTCGGGTCCGTCTGCGCATCCATCGGCCGCCACACACGCCCTCGGTCGAGCATGTCGCGGTGCCCCTCGGTGGTCAGGAAGCCGATCTTCGGCAGCCGCCGCGTGATCACGGCGTTCAGTCCCATCGTGCTCGCGTGGTTGAAGATCTCCTGCCCCTGCGCGCCGAGCCGGCGGACGCCTTCGACGACCGGGTCGGCCGGACGGGTGGCGTCGCTCGGGACCTTCGTCACCTCGATGCGGCCGTCGCGTACCGAGACGACGTCGGTGAACGTGCCCCCCACGTCGACGCCGAGCATCAGTGGTCTCTCGTGATCTGGAGCCCGAGCGGGACGTAGACGCCGAACAGCGGCCCCGGCTCGCGCGACGCGGAGGCCAGGCACGTCTGGCACTTCACGACATCCCACCACCCGCCTTCGCTCAGGACCGGGTACTCGGCGAGATCGCGTGCGCCGCACTCCGGGCAGGTGCCCTCGACGGGGCGACGCTCGACGGAGAGGAACGGCTCGGCAGGGCGCGGGAACGAATGGCTCATGCGCGCTCCAGGGTCAGACCTTCCGGTCTGACCCGATTGTGTGCGCAAACGGGCCGTCTCACGACCGCTCGGGACGCGAAAGAGCGGGTCTGGCCGGAAGGCCAGACCCCGAATGCGCG
>Ga0334722_10007587_pt1 | contig 10489 bp, 11 predicted proteins | sample C3_bottom_MG_FD_207210 | JGI IMG/M metagenome (GOLD analysis project Ga0334722, IMG submission 207210) | Sediment microbial communities from Yellowstone Lake, YNP, Wyoming, USA - C3_bottom | ecosystem: Environmental > Aquatic > Freshwater > Lake > Sediment | place: USA: Wyoming | collected... | reverse complement strand
CCATTTCCCGCCTGGACCACGTAGAAACCATTCCAGGAAAAGGAATTGTCGCGAAGATATCCAGCGGGGTCGCTGGCAGCGCAGCGCTTGAAACCGGCAACGCGGCCCTCATGGATCGCGACGCAACGCTCGCTGTCGGCAATGCGGCTCTCGCAGAGTCGCTCGGAATTTCAATCCCGAAGCACGCGCCGGATCTGCAGAAAAAGGCGACACAGCTTGCGGGCATGGGCAAGACGCCGATGTTCGTGATGAAGAATTCGCTTCCTGTCGGGCTTATTGCCGTAGCAGATCAGCCTCGGCCTGAAGCACGTGCGGTTGTTGCTGCGCTTAAAAAACTTGGCATCGATGTGGCGATGATCACCGGCGACAGCCGCTGCACTGCAGATGCAATTGCCGCACAGGTCGGCATTTCCGAAGTGTATGCAGAAGTTCTGCCCTCGGAAAAAGCATCGATAGTCAAGCGCATTCAGGCATCGGGACGAAAAATTGCCATGGTCGGCGACGGCATTAATGATGCGCCGGCACTTGCGCAGGCAGATGTCGGCATAGCAGTTGCTGCCGGCACTGACATTGCCATGGAGAGCGCGGATATCGTGCTCATGCACAACAACATCTGCGATGTCGCAACCGCGATTCACCTGTCGCGGCAAGTCATAACAACAATCCGACAGAATCTTTTCTGGGCTTTTGGCTACAATGTGCTGGGAATTCCGATCGCTGCAGGGTTTTTGTATGCGTTCGGTGGGCCTCTGCTTTCGCCGGTTTTTGCGGCAGCTGCCATGTCCCTAAGCTCGGTATCGGTAGTGACGAACGCGCTCAGGCTCAAAGGGTATCGCAAGCCCGAAGACTCATGCGAATAGAAAATTTTGCTTGTGGCATCGAAAAGTCATATAATTAATTATAGAAATGGAAATGCATGTTTGCCCGCGCAGGCTGCAGACGGGCGGGCTTAATCGAATATTTCAGAGAGGGGAACGAACCATGAAGAAGTTATTGAAAATCGAAGGTATGAGCTGCGGCCATTGCGTCATGCATGTGCAGTCGGCTCTCGAGGGTGTGTCCGGCGTCAAATCCGCGAAAGTGAACCTTCTCGAGCGCGAAGCGATTGTCGATGGCGACAACCTCGACGACCAGGCGCTGCGCGCCGCAGTTGCCGATGCTGGGTACAGAGTTGTACAGATTATTCCATAATTAAAAAGGCTGTCCGGCGACCGCGGGACAGCCTTATTATCTTATTTTTGCCTTCAGTGCGGCACATCCTTGAGCCGCAAGAGCTCCGGCTGATTGGTCTCGCCCTCAACTGTCCTGAATTCTTCAAGAAGCTCCCGGCCCCGACGCGAAAGCCGCGCAGGCACCTTTACGAATATCTTGATATAGAGATCGCCTCGTCGGCTGCCGGAAATCGGTACTCCTTCTTCTTTGATCCTGAGCAGTTTGCCGCTCTGCGTGCCCGCAGGAACCTGAACAGAAATCTTGCGCCCTTCGAGCGTCGGGATGATAATTTCGCCGCCCAAGGCAGCAGTAGCAAAATCGACATGGGCTGCGCAATAGAGATCGTCATCCTGTCGTTCGAAAATGTCATGCGGGCGGACATGGATGAACACATGCAGATCGCCGGGCGGCCCTCCATTGGGGCCCGCATTGCCCTGTCCAGGCACGGTCACGCGCTTGCCATCTTCGACGCCCGCAGGGATTGTGACGCGAATTTTCTGCTTTTTCTTTGCGACACCGGTACCACCGCAGTCAAGGCATGGGTTTTCTATAACCGTGCCTTCGCCGTGACAGACCGGGCATGGCTGCGAAATCGCAAAAAAGCCCGAGCTGCGCCGAATTTGGCCTGTGCCTTTACACATTGAACAGATTTTTCGACCTTGGCCATCGCGCGATCCTGTGCCGTTACACGTCTTGCAGGTATCGTCCCTGCTGTACGAAATTTCGATTGTAGTCCCGAAAATCGCCTTTTCAAATGGCAGTTCTATGTCGTAGCGCAGATTGGCGCCGCGATTGACTCGACTGCCTCCGCGCTGCTGCGCTCCCTCTCCGAAAAATGACCCAAAAATAGAGGAAAAATCGCCAAATCCGCTGAAGAGGTCCTCGAAATCATGGAATACATTGGCATAATCCTGCTGGGAGGTGCCACCCATGCCCTCCACTCCTGCAAAGCCAAACTGGTCATATGCCTGACGCTTCTGTTCGTCACCGAGAATTTCGTAGGCTTCTGTCGCTTCCTTGAATTTCTCTTCGGCATTTTTATCGCCTGGATTTTTGTCGGGATGATATTGTATTGCGAGCCTGCGGTATGCCTTTTTGATATCGTCTTTCGTGGCGGTTTTTGGCACCCCAAGCACTTCGTAATAATCGCGTTTGGCCACTTCCGACCACCCTCTCAATCAGCGAAAAGGCGGCTGAACATGCGCCCAGCCGCCGATCCGTAATTTGATTTGTTATTTGTCGTCGTCAACTACTTTGTAATCGACATCGTCCGCATTCTTGGTCTGGTCATTGGATTCCGAAGATGCGGATTCATTTGCCGCACCCGCAGTGCTGCTCGCGGATCCACCCGCTGCTCCGCCGCTTTGCGCCGACGCATTGCGATAGAGCTCTTCGGAGAGCTTATATGAAGCCTGTTTGAGCGCTTCGGTCTTCTGCTTGATGAGCTCGGCATCCTTGCCTTCCATCACTGACTTGAGATCTTTGATTGCATTTTCTACCATAGCTTTTTCGCCTGCACCGATCTTGTCGCCGACTTCCTTGAGGGCTTTTTCGGTGGTGTAAATAAGCGAATCGGCTTCGTTGCGCGCATCGATACGCTCGCGCTCGCGGCGATCTTCCTCGGCATGCGCTTCAGCTTCCTTGACCATGCGATCAATTTCGCTGTCGTTCAGCCCGCTCGATGCTTCGATCCGAATCTTTTGCTCTTTGCCGGTACCGAGGTCCTTTGCCGACACGTGCACAATACCGTTCGCGTCGATATCGAAGGTTACCTCGATCTGTGGAATACCTCGGGCTGCCGGCGGAATGCCGACGAGGTCAAAACGACCAAGCGTTCGGTTCTGGGTCGCCATTTCACGCTCACCCTGAAGCACGTGGATCGAAACTGCGGTCTGACCATCAGCGGCCGTGGAGAAAATCTGGCTCTTGCGGCAGGGGATCGTTGTATTGCGCGGAATAAGCCGCGTAAAGACGCCACCGAGAGTCTCAATGCCGAGCGAAAGCGGCGTTACATCGAGAAGAAGCACGTCTTTTACTTCGCCACCGAGAATACCGCCCTGAATTGCAGCACCAATGGCTACCGCTTCGTCGGGGTTGACTCCCTTGGAAGGCTCTTTGCCGAAAATCTCGCGCACCATCTGCTGCACGCGAGGAGTCCTGGTGGAGCCGCCAACGAGAATGACTTCGTCGATTTGCGCAGCGGTAAGACCTGCATCAGCAAGCGCCTTCATGCACGGTTCGCGCGTGCGCTCGATAAGGTCCATGCACATCTGCTCGAAACGCGCTCTGGTGAAGGTCTTCTGCAAGTGCTTCGGGCCCGAGGCATCGGCGGTAATGAACGGCAGATTGATCTCGGTCTGCTGCATATTGGAAAGCTCGATCTTCGCCTTTTCGGAAGCCTCGCGGAGTCGCTGGAGCGCCATGCGGTCCTGCGACAGATCGATACCTGTGTCGTTCTTGAATTCATCGACGAGCCACTGCATAATGCGACGGTCGAAATCATCGCCGCCGAGGTGGGTGTCGCCATTAGTTGACTTGACCTCGAACACGCCTTCCCCGAGCTCCAGGATCGATATATCGAAGGTACCACCACCGAGGTCATAAACCGCGATAGTCTTTTCTTTCTTCTGGTCCTTGTTGAAGCCGTACGCAAGGCTTGCCGCAGTCGGCTCGTTGATGATGCGCTTGACTTCGAGCCCTGCAATGCGGCCTGCATCTTTGGTCGCCTGACGCTGTGAATCGTTGAAATACGCAGGAACAGTGATAACTGCCTCGGTAACCGGTTCGCCGAGATAATCCTCCGCGGTTTTCTTCATTTTCTGAAGAATGAAGGCACTGATTTCCTGAGGGCTGTACAGCTTGCCACCTGCCTCGACGCGCACATCGTTGCCATTGTCGATGACCTTGTAGGGCACCATCTTGGTTTCATTGAGGACTTCGCTGAAGCGGCGCCCCATGAATCTCTTGATGGAGAAAATCGTGTTCTCCGCGTTGGTGATCATCTGGTTCTTGGCTGGCTGTCCGACTACTCGCTCGCCCTTTGCCGTGAAGCCGACGATGGATGGTGTCGTTCGTTGACCTTCAGAATTCGCGATAACGATCGGTTCCCCACCCTCCATGACAGCGACGCAGGAATTGGTTGTTCCCAAATCAATGCCAATAATCCTTCCCATATTGTGTTCTCCTTATCTTTACTATCTAAATTAACGAAAATACCTGCTATAAAGCAAATCAGGCATCATTCTGACCGGAAGAGCCGCTGTTTGCGGTATCGGATTCATCCTGGGCCTGGCCCTGCGCTTCTTCCGTCTGTGCTGGCGTTTTCTCTGCTCCATTATTCGCGGGTACAGTGACTTTTACTTTTGCCGCACGAATCACGCGATCATGCAGCTTGTATCCCGGCATGAACTCCTGGGTAACTGTCGGCTCGACAACCTCGCCCTGATCCGAGAACATGGCCTCATGCATATGAGGATCAAAAACGCTGCCAGTCGCGTTGTAGCGCGCAAGCCCATACTTGTTCGCAAGCGTATCCAGAAGTCGCTTCTGAACGAGGCGAATTCCTTCTATTACTTTCGACACATCATTCTGCGACTGCGTGACAGCTCCCAGCGACCTGTCGAAATCATCGAGTACCGGGATGAGATCCGAAAGAAGCGTCGAAAGCGCGTACTGCTGGTACTCTTCTTTTTCTTTTGTCATCCGCTTGCGGAAGTTGACCTGCTCCGCAAGCGCTCGCAGGTACTTATCGTTCAGCTCTGAAAGCTGCGCCTTGAGCAATTCTATTTCTGCTTTGGCTGCTGCGAGCTGGGCTTCAGGTGTCGTGACCGCACCAGGCTGCGCGCTTGGCTGCCCGGCCATATTGGGCTCAGCATCAGGCTGGATCTCTACCTCAGGCACACCAGCCTGGCCTTCCGCCTGCTGGTTCTGCGGCGAGCTGAGAGACTCTGCAGACATTGTCTGTTCCGGTTTCATCGTATTCGATGATTGACCATGTTCGTGTTTATGTTTGGACATTCTTCACCCTGTAATGGATCTATGGATCTATTGTATTGGTATGTTGAAAATAATAACGAAAAATAATGATCGTCAATACAAATTGTTCAACCAGTCTCAATAATTTTTCAAAAAATGTCACAATTTATCATCAGCATTGTTCTCTTCCTCCGCCTTGACTTTCACGCAAAGTGCTTTACATTTAATTACAGGAGGATGAGCTTTGCAGACACAGCGTCCGGTCCTTGCACAGCAGCAGCAGCTTAGACTCAGCCCCCGGATGATTCAGGCAATTCGTCTGCTTGCGCTCCCGCTCCAGGAACTTTCAGAGCAAATCCGCCAGGAACTTGAAGAAAACCCTGCGCTCGAACTTCTGACCGATAATGCCGAGCTTTCGCTCGATGTGATGGAAGACAGCCTCGATACATTCAGAGACAGCGATGAAACCCTCCGGGAAGCCGAATACTCTGATGAAGCATTCGGATTCAATAACGATGAAATCGACCGAACCGCCATCATTGAACAGACCATCGCAACAGAAGAATCCTTGCAGGAACATCTTTCTGGCCAGCTAGGTCTGCTGCCATTGAATGATGCGGAACGCCAGGTCGCTGAGCGTCTCATTCAGAATACTGACGAAAATGGCTTTCATATTCTTCCGCCGCAGGAAATTTGTCCGGATTGCGAACCAGGTACCCTAGAGCGGATTCTCTCTCTCCTCCAGAGACTGGACCCTCCAGGCACCTGCACATCGGGCTATCGCGAAAGTCTGATTGTGCAGGCACAAATCGCAGCCAACGCTCCGCGCAAGACAATCGAAGTGCTCACCAGTCATTTTGAGGATTTGCAGACGCGCAATCGCAGCGTCATCAAAAAATCGCTCGGTCTCAACGACCGCGAGCTCGATCATATTATTGATTTTATACGAACGCTCGATCCCTTCCCGGGCCGCTCTTTTTCGCGAGCCAGACCACGGTATATTGTTCCGGATCTTGCGATGTGGCTCGAAGATGGCGAAATTAAAGTGCGCCTGAACGATGACACAGTTCCCAAGCTCGGCATAAACCGCCTCTATACTGAACTGGCTTCGCGCGCTTCACGAGGAGAAGCCGAAAAATTCGCACGGGAAAAAGTCGAAAATGCGCGATTCTTTATCGACAGCATAAAAAGGCGCAACGAAACACTGCTCAAAACCGCTTATGCCATCGCTGATGCCCAGAAAGCTTTCTTCGTAGGAGGCCCGCAAGCTTTAAAACCTCTCACCCTCAAGGAAATTGCACAGAAAATCGAGGTTCACGAAGCAACGGTCTCTCGTGTTGTCAACGGCAAATATGTGCAGACCGACTGGGGTACATTTGAACTGCGCCGTTTCTTCACCAACGCCGTCAACCATGACAACGGTGAAAATATATCCAAGGAGGCCGCAAAAGCGCAAATATCCCAGATAATCGATGAACTCGCTTCGAGAAGAGAAAAAATCTCCGACAGAATCATCGCGGAAATCCTCGCCCGGCGCGGCATTAATGTAGCTCGCCGGACGGTGGCGAAATATCGCGGCGAGCTCGGCAAATAAGCCTAGTTCAAAGCGAAAGCGCAGGGCATAGCCATTGCGCCAGCATTTTTTCAGGAGGTCATTATGAATATCGACGTTCGTTCCGTGCATTTCGATCTTAGCGATCAGAGCAGGCAGTATCTGGATACAAAAATCAGCCGGATCGATTACGCGAAGGACATGATCGTCGATCTCCTCTTTGTTTTTACTAAAGACGCCGGGCAGTTCCGTCTCGAAGTAACCGCCAACTTCCGGTGGGGCAAGCAAGCGCACATCGTCGAAACTTCCCAGGAACTCAATCCTGGCATCGATGTGCTGATTGACAAGCTTGATCAGAAAATAGTCAAAGAAAAAGAAAAAATTCAGGAAAAGAAGTAAACAATCAGCGGCGGTTTTTTCTGCACCATAAGGCCAAAACAAGCCTGGGCATGGCATGAGGCCTTTCTAGACTGCCATAGCAGCCAGCAGAGAACCGCCGCATTTATTGTATGATTTACCGCAATGTGCAAATGGTGTAGAATATTGTTGTGAAAGAACAAGAACCGGTCAATTTTACCGTTCTGGACCTGCTCAGCCTGGAACTCAAAGAGCAGAACGACCTTTCGCTGCGTTGTGTCGCGGGAAGGGCTGGCCTGTCCCGCGAGATCACCGTACCGGACCTCAATCGGCCAGGTCTTGCACTTGCAGGCTTTTACGATTCCTTCGCATGGGAGCGCCTGCAGATCTTCGGCAGGGGCGAAAGCGCCTATATCAACAAAATTGAAGCTGATGTCGTTGACGAGCCGATCTATGCAAAGCTGTTTTCGTATCAAATACCATGCTGCATTTTTACCAACAACATCCAGCCTACTGCGCACTTCGCAGCGGCTGCGGATGCAGCAGGCTGCCCTGTGCTTATCACCACGCTGAGCTCGGTGGAATTTTCAATTCGCGTCATCAGGATTTTGCACGATATCTTTGCTCCCAAAATCATCATGCATGGCGTCCTGGTCGAGGTTTTCGGCATAGGCATTCTGCTTCTGGGCGAATCCGGCGTAGGCAAGAGCGAGACAGCGCTCGCGCTTATCGAACGGGGGCACAGGCTTGTCGCTGACGATGTCGTCGAAATCCGCTGTCTCAATGGCACGCTGCTCATGGGACAGGGCACGAACAAAGTCATCGGCCACCACATGGAAATCCGCGGCCTCGGCATTATCAATATAACCCACCTCTTCGGCGTCGGCGCCATTCGCGACAAAAAGCAAATCCAGCTCGTCATCCAGCTCGAAGACTGGGACCCCAACAAAGTCTACGACCGTATCGGCATGGACGAACTCACCATCGATATCCTCGGCGTCAAAGTGCCCAAGCTCGAAATCCCTGTAAAGCCGGGCCGCAACATCCCCATCATCATCGAAACCGCTGCCATGAACGAGCGCCTCAAAAAAATGGGCTACCACAGCGCCCGCGAATTCAACCAGAACATCCTGCGCTGGCTCGAAAGCGAAAGCGCCCGCGCGATGTATTTTTCGCGGGATGATTACTGATGCCGCCTCTTCGTTTGCTTTGAATTGATGCTGCCTCAGCTTGAGCCCATCGTGTTTTAAATCTTTTGCGCCTTCTGATTGAGCCCATGTTTCCTGCCAGAACTTTTTTGGGAACGTTCCCATTTTGTACTTGCATTTTCCAAATAATAGTGCTATAGTTGTTTTGGGAACGTTCCCATTATGAAGAATTCGAAGATCAGCATTTATGAAGTCGCACGACTCGCAGGCGTCTCGAAAAGCACAGTGTCTCGAGTCATATCGGACCGCGGCGGTTCAGTCAGCCCGGAAACACAGGAACAGGTAAACCGTGCGATCGAACAACTCGGCTACCGGAAAAACAGCATCGCAGCGGGACTCAGAACTCGGAAGACCTACATAGTGCTGGTCATGATTCCTGATATCGCAAACCCCTTCTGGTCCGAAATCGCACGGGCAGTACAAGACAAGCTTGAGCCAGAAAGCTATTCAGTAGTTATCGGAAGCACTTATTGGAGCGAGGAACGTGAAGCACGCTACTATGAGCTCGCTCAGATGTCCCGCTTTGACGGCGTGATCCTCAACAGCGTTACTGACAACATCGAACTCATCAAAAAGCTCGGCGTACCAGCAGTACTGATTGGCGAACGCGTTGCAGCGCAGAATATCGATACCGTGGGCACCGACACGATGCAGGCCACCAAGGTCGGCATGCAGTATCTCTATGACATGGGGCATCGCAGGATAGCCTTGGCAACAAGTGAGCACGGGAGCGAGCGTTACCTATCGCTGCGGGCGCGGGCGTACAAGGATTTCCTGCATGAAAAAGGCCTGCCGTTTGATCCTAGCCTCGTCTTTTCAGTCAATCTGAACGAGGAAGGCGGGCGTGAACTCGCAAAACGCTTCCTTGCTATGCCCGAATGGCGAAACCGTGCGGACAGTCTCTTCTGCGGCAACGATATCCTTGCTATCACCGCAATGAGCGAGTTCAGAAAGTTCGGTATCATTCCCGGTATCGACATTTCAATTATCGGTATGGATGACGTGCCTGCAGCATCCCAGACCTATCCTCCGCTGACGACAGTACGTAAGCCGAGAGAGCGTATCGGCCAGGCAGCAGCGGAATTGTTGCTTAAGCGCATGGAAAACCCGGCGGGACAGCCGGAAAAACACTTGTTTCCGGGTGAGCTGGTTATACGGGACAGTGTCATCGACAGAAGGAAGCGATAATGAAGACAAGAGCAGAGGTGCTGTCGGACAGAGCGACATACGAATCCAGAGCGATTGGCGCGTTCATCGGGCTTGCGGTTGGCGATGCAGTTGGAGACCTTGGCAGGAACCAGGAGCATCGCAACAAGTACGGGCTCATCACTAAGCTTCTCGGTGACGGCAAAAGCACTGACGACACCGAGTTTGGGGTGCTGACCGCACGGGCTTTGCTGGACACAAATGGTGGGCTTACCCCAGATATGGCCGCATCCGCGTGGCGGCGCTACATTCTTGATCGCGGAGGGGCAAAGAAAAGAGCCGGTCGCCCGCTCTACGGCGCAATTGAAAATCTGTCCCGCGGCATGCAGCCACCACTCACAGGAAGATACAATGTCATGAATATAGACGACGGGGCGGCGATGCGCGCCAGTCCTCACGGAATTCTATGGGCGGGGGATCCGGAGCGTGCAGCGGCGTCAGCCGCTGCAGATGCCTGCGTGAGCCATGATGCCGATGGTATTTGGGCAGCCCAGGCCACAGCGGCAGCAGTTGCTATCGCGATAGCAAACGGCTCGGTAGATGAGATCGTGGAAGCCGCCAGGCGATGCTTGCCCGCTGGAAGCTGGATCGCCAGCGCTATGAATACCGCAATGGACATCTGCGACCGTTACCCGGACATCGAGGAAGCCTACGAGGAACTGCACACGAAGCTGTGGACCCCGGAGCATGCTGCAGCGCCAGAAGCGATCCCGCAGATGTTCGCTATTTTCCGGCTGTGCGCAGGAGACCCACGCCGCGGCCTTTTGTGGAGCGCAAACTTCGGGAGGGACGCTGATACGATCAGCGGTCTGGTGTGCTCGCTATCTGGAGCGGTGCATGGAGCGAAAGCCTTCCCGGCCGAATGGACAGAGAGCCTGCGCAAGCCATCCGGCACCTGCCTGGATTTCGCTGCAGAAGAGGACATTGTCTCGCTCGCCACGGAACTTGTGGCGCTTTCATGCGAGCTGGGAGCCTGAAG
>Ga0334722_10007586_pt1 | contig 10490 bp, 9 predicted proteins | sample C3_bottom_MG_FD_207210 | JGI IMG/M metagenome (GOLD analysis project Ga0334722, IMG submission 207210) | Sediment microbial communities from Yellowstone Lake, YNP, Wyoming, USA - C3_bottom | ecosystem: Environmental > Aquatic > Freshwater > Lake > Sediment | place: USA: Wyoming | collected... | reverse complement strand
CTGCATGAGGTAGCCGTCCATCTTGCCGCCAAGCCCCATAATGATATTGCGGAGCCCCTGCGCGCAAAAATCGATAACCCAGCCCATCTGGATGTTATTGGGATCGATGTCGAGCCGGGTCAGGTTTCTCTTCGCCAGCTCCGCATCGTCGTAGTTTCGTTCGTGCTGCATGCGGGCATTCAGGGCAACCATGGCGAGGTTGTGGGCATTGGCGATGTCGTTGATATCGCCGGTAAGCCCCAGGGAGAACTCCGTCATCGGAATGAGCAGCGCCTTTCCTCCGCCCGCGGCTGTCCCCTTCACATTCATCGTCGGGCCGCCGGAGGGCTGACGAAGGCATCCGCCAACATTCTGTCCTCTCTTGCCGAGTCCTTCCATCAGGCCCAGAACCGTGGTTGTCTTGCCTTCTCCCAGGGGAGTCGGGGTGATGGCCGTAACCTCGATGTACTTGCCATCCTCCTTGTCCTTCAGCCGGTTCAGAATTTTCATGTAATCAAGCTTGCACAGCTTCCCCATCGGGATGACTTCATCCTTCTGAAGTCCCATCTTCTCCCGCCAATGGTCGGGGGTCGGCATATCCTTCTCCGCTTCCTCGGCAATCTGCCAATCTGCATACTCTCTTGGATCTAACGCGTCTAATCTGGACATAAACTATCTCCTCCTCTTCTTTAAATTAACCGGACTCAATCGCTTTGGTGTCTCCGGCAAGGCCGTACAGCTATCCGGCAAGACCGTACGGCTTCACCTCCATTTATTCGATCAAAACACACTGCCACTGTAACTGTACGAACTGTACGCAGAATGGAATTCAACAAATAAAGGATGTAAAAATGTGAAGAGCAAGCAAACAGGGAGACGACTCCGCCTGAATCGGTCAGGAAATTTCCGGGAAATGAAAAAATAATCACCCTTCTCATTCTGTCTTCTCGCATCGCGTGAAAGTATCCGATATTGTTAGTTTTCTATATATAACCATATCCCCGGTAGCCCATATCAATTAGGTAAATTCCTGTCAAGGAATATTTTTACCTCCCGGTTCCGGACGACCCTCTATCCCGGCGTCACGCTCCCGTTACCCCTGCATTGACGCTTGTCAGGGATTGTGCCACCGTTGTCGCAAGACTAACTGATTTGCCCAAAGCCAAAGCTGATGCGGGCAATCGAACCAACCTTGGAGGTCTTGAGCGGAGAAACAGCCCTTTATGTCTTTATTATTTTCACTGGTATGGGAAAATCGGGATGAGGCAGGCGCCTGGCAGATATGCATTCGGGCAATCACGGCCGGCGCCCTTGCAATGAATTCCTGGCTCCACCATCGAAAATCAGAGGGCCAGTGCAATTTCCCGGGGAATATTGCCTTCCGCAAGCGGCGGAATGAGCGGCGGCTGGCCGGTCGCAAGCAATATCCGACCTCCTTCGGCGGACAGCATGAAGCGGACGAAGCTGAGCGCGGCTGCCTCATTGCCGGCCGTACCCGGAATTGTAACCGCATTCCGAATCTTTTCACCAAGGTTTACTTCGGCTGGAAAAGACAAAATCTCCGCAGCGCCCGCAATCGTGACCGCGGCGGACCGATAAACAATACCGGCATCGACCTTGCCGCTTTTTACCGCCTGCAAAACATCGGGAATGGTATTTTCCGGCGCCGCCTCCGCGATGATCTTCTGCGACAGGTCCGGATTACCTTCCAATGTACAAGCCCTTGTGATAAATTCAACGGTCCGGCCGGTCGCCATATCATTTTCACCCGTCACCCGTGCCAGCTTAGTCCCTTTACGGGCCAGATCGATCATTTTTACCAACCGGCAGGGATTGCCTTTGGGGGTAATGACCACCAGCTCATTCGCGGAAAAGACAACGTACCAGGACGCGGCGGCCCGACTGCCGATTTTTTTTGCAAACATTTCTTTTACAACCGCCGGATCGGAGGGGGCGAAGACGTCGCAGGTTTCCCCTCTGAGGATGCGCTCGGCCAGCTCACGGGAACGCCCCGCTGTAATATTTACCGTTACTGCGGAGTGTTTTACCTCAAACACCCGTTTCATCTCGTTCAGCGGGCCCGCCAGTGAATCGGCGTGCCAGACTTCTATAACCATTGGTTTCTCCTCCATCCTTAACTCCACCCATTTGCATGAGAATACAGAAGTCAGAATACAGAAGTTAAACAATACCCTGGTTATCCTGGCTCCTGACTCCTGGTTCCTGTATTCTCATGCTTCGCTGCGCCCGTCCCGGGCATGCGGTTTCAAAGAGCACATCTTCACACGGTAAATATTCCTGGTCAAAATTACTGATGCTTATGCCAGGGCCTTGCGGAGCTTGTCCTTGGCAAACGCAAAGGCCGGCCAGAAGAGCATAAGCAGCGCCAGAACGGTAATCGCGCTGACCAGCCAGTTGGAAAAGAAAACGCCCAGCGCCCCCTGGGAGCCCATCATGGACTGGCGAAAGGCGATTTCCGCCCGGTCGCCAAGCACCACGGCCAATACCAGCGGCGCCAGAGGATAATCCAGCTTTTTCATCACATAGCCGATCACGCCGAAGAGCAGCATGAGCCAGATATCGAACATGGCGGTATGCACGGAAAAGGCGCCGATCGCGCAGACGACGATGATGATCGGGGCGATGATCGCAAACGGGATGCGCAGGATCGCCGCAAAGAGCGGCACCGTAGAAAGGACTATAACCAGCCCGACGACATTGGAGAGGTACATGCTGGCGATCAACCCCCAGACGAAGTCCTTCTGCTCGATAAACAAAAGGGGCCCCGGCTGCAGCCCCCAGATCATGAGGCCTCCCAGCAGCACGGCGGCCGTGGCAGAACCGGGGATTCCCAGCGCCATCATCGGCAGCAGCGCCGCACATCCGGCGCCATGGGCGGCGGTCTCGGGGGCGAGAACGCCTTCCAGTTCGCCTGTGCCGAACTTGTCGCCATTCTTCGAAAAACGCTTGGCAATGCCGTAGCCCATGAAGGATGCCGATGTGGCGCCGCCGGGCGTGATTCCCATCCAGGCGCCGATCAGAGAGCTGCGGACGAGCGTTGCCCAGTACTTCGGCAGTCTTTTCCATGTTTCCCAAACCACCTTCGGGTTGATCTTGGCGCTTTTTCCCTCAAAATTGAGACCCTCTTCCATGCTGAGCAGAATCTCGCCGACCCCGAAGAGGCCGATGACGACAATCAGAAAATCTACGCCGGTCAGCATCTGCGTGAAGCCGAAGGTCAGGCGCAACTGGCCGCTGACGGTGTCCATGCCGATCGCCGCCAGACCAAACCCCAGCATCAGGGCAATGACCGTCTTGGCGGTATCCTTTCCGGTGCCGATGAAACTGCTGAAGGTAAGCAGATAGACGGCAAAAAATTCGGGAGGCCCAAACTTCAGCGCGAATTTGGCCACGAGCGGCGCCAGAAACGTGATCAGCAACACCGAAAAGAGGGCGCCGACGAACGATCCGGTAAAGCACATGGTGAGGGCCTCCCCGGCCCGCCCCTGCTGAGCGAGAGGGTAGCCGTCGAAGGTTGTCGCCACCGAGTGCGACTCCCCGGGTATATTGAACAAAACCGAGGTGATGGCGCCGGCAAAGAGCGATCCCCAATAGATGCACGAGAGCATCACGATCGCCGAGGTGGGCGGCATGGTAAAGGTGAGCGGCAGCAGAATGGCCACCCCGTTGGGCCCCCCCAGGCCGGGAAGAACCCCGACAATGACACCCAAAACAAGGCCGAGCGACATCATCCCGAGATTGTACCAGGAAAATATCACTGAAAAACCGTGGAGCAGACTAAAGAAATCTTCCACTTGAAAATCCTCCTAAACCTGACGCTTCCGTTATGTCATCTCAATATCCGAACAGGGCTTCCAACGGCCCTTTGGGCAGCGGCACCTTAAACTGAATCTCAAACATCCAGAAGAGTACCACGCTCGTCAATACGCTGATCAAAACTACCTTCAACCAACCGGACTTGTCTATCATCCGCATGAACCCACCAATGAAGAGGGTGGAGGCAACATAAATGCCCACCAGTTGGGTGGCGAGCACATAGACTATGGAGGGAATCAGCACCTTCAGCACAAGTTTTAATTTCTCTCCTGAAACAAAAATCTCAAAATTGCGTTTTTTGCCAAACAGCGTCCGGAGAAAAATCACCACGCTCGCAAGACTGGCGATGACCCCGATGCGAAACGGAAAGTATCCGGACTCAGGTCCGTCAAAGGCCCAGCCGGCGCCGATTCGGTAAGTATCTACCATCATGACGATTCCTATGCAAAAGACAACGCCCGCCGTGATCGCCTCCACGGCGTTGTACGACAAGCCCCGCTGCAGACGATCCTCCCTTTGTTTCTGCTCCATGCACTGCCTCCATTCAACGAACGACAGATATCAAACTGGTCGGCAAACCTGGGGCCAAAACGCCCCGGTTTGCCGGCCGGCTGTCATGTTATTTCTTGGCGCCAAACCCTGCTTCCACCATCAACTTGGTGTGAAACGCCTCATCCTTTTCCAGAAACTTGACGAAGTCCGCACCGGTCAGGTACTTGTTTTTGAGGGAGGTCTTCTCCGTGTAATCTTTCCACTCCTGCGTGGCAACCACCTTCTTCAGCAGATCTGCGTAAAAGTCAACCTGCTCCTGAGTGGTGCCGGGAGGCAGGAAGAAGGCGCGCAGCATCTGGTACTGAACGTCGAGGCCGGCCTCCTTGCAGGTGGGGATATCGGCCCATGACTTGTCGGCGGTCACTTTTTTGGTGGAGGTCATGCGTTCTTCCGAAAAGACGCACAGGGGAAGGGCCTGGCCGCCCCGCCACTGGGCAACGTTCTCGCTGGGATTGTTGACGTTGGAATCAATATGGTTTCCCGCCAGTTGCACAGCCGCCTCGCCGCCGCTCTTGTAGGGAATGTAGGTAAATTTCGTCCCGGCGATCTTGTCGATGGCAACGGTGATGATGTGATCTTCCCGTTTCGAGCCGGTGCCGCCCATCTTGAAGGTTCCGGCCGGCGCTGCCTTCACGGCGGCGATAAATTCTTTAGTCGTCTTGTAGGGCTTCGAAGGATTGACCCACAGCAAAAAATCATCCATCGCGACCATGGCCACCGGGTTAAGATCATGCCAGGTGAACGGCAGATTCGTCGAGATCGGCAGCGTGTAAATCAGCGAAAACGCCACCATCAGCTTGTGGGCGTTGCCTTTGGAACCCTTGGTGTCCATGGCGCCCTCGGCGCCGCTGGCGCCGCCCTTGTTCAGAATCATGATAGGCTGATTCATCAACTTGTATTTAACTATGATGCCCTGCATGGTGCGCGCCATCTGGTCGGACGCTCCTCCGGCCCCTGCCGGCACGATAACCTCCACCGGTTTGGTGGGTTCCCAGGCGGCAACTGCGGGAGTTACGGTTACAATGGTTGTCAGGGCTGCTGCAACAACAAGCAGTGTTCCATACGCCAATCTCTTTATCCGTTCTTTCATACTTTCCTCCTCAATTCATTAAGTTCATAAATGTCATGTAACACTTCGGTTACGATTCAACAGGCAGTCAGATACTCCATCGCCGCCATCACACCGCCTTGCTGATGAGCGACTCCCGCCAGGGTGAATCCCATCTCCACGCCGCTGAGCGTTCCCGTCAGCATCAGGTCGTTCATATCCCCCAAATGGCCGATGCGGAAGACCCGATCCTTGAGCTGGCCCAAACCGCTGCCCAGCGACATGTTGAACCTCTCCAGCACCGCCGCCCGGAAGGCATCGGCCCCCTTTTCCTCCGGCATCAGCACCGTCGTCAGAACCGGGCTGTACTCTTCCGGATTGAGGCAGAGATTTTCCAGTCCCCATGTTTTCAGCGCCCGCCTTGTCGCTTCGCCATGGCGGATATGCCGCGCAAAGACGTTTTCCAACCCCTCCTCCTGAAGAAGTTTCAGAGATTCCCGGAGACCGTAGAGCAGGTTGGTGGCGGGAGAACTGGGGAAAAAGCCGTCCTTGTTGACGCCCAGCATCGCCTCCCAGGACCAGTAAGACTTCGGAAGCCGCGAATCCTTTGCGGCGGCACGGGCCTTGGCGCTGATCGCGTTGAAACCGAGGCCGGGGGGAAGCATCAGCCCCTTCTGGGAACAGCCGACGGTGACATCAACGCCCCATTCGTCGTGGCGGTAATCAACGGAACCCAGCGAGGAAATCGTATCGACCATGAAGAGGGCCGGATGGCCGGCACGATCAATGGCCTTGCGGATCTCCCCGATCCGGCTGAGCGCCCCCGTCGAGGTCTCGTTGTGAACCACATTGACGGATTTTATCTGATGATTGCGATCCTCGGACAGCTTGGCCTCGACCACCGCCGGATCCACGCCATGCCGCCAGTCGCCGGGGACAAAGTCAACCTCCAGTCCCAGACGGATCGCCATGTTTTTCCAGAGGGTTGCAAAATGGCCGGTTTCAAACATCAGCACCTTGTCGCCAGGCGAAAGGGTGTTGACGAGCCCCGCCTCCCAGGCGCCCGTCCCCGACGACGCAAAAATAATGACCGGTTCTGTTGTCTTGCAAACCGTTTTCATCCCGTTCAAGACCTCCAGTCCCAGCGCCTTGAACTCCGGCCCCCGGTGATCGATGGTCGGTTTGGCCATGGCCCTGAGCACCTGTTCGGGAACATTGGTGGGTCCCGGAATCTGCAAAAAATGACGACCACTGGAATATGACATGCTGTTTGTTCCTCCTTCGTTATAATAGCTCGCTGTTGGCCTCAAGCGCATCTTTTTCGGCATCCTGAATATGCCTTCTGACCAATTTTTCACACACTTCCTCATCCCGGAGCTTCAACGCCATAAGGATCATGCGATGGCCCTCCACGCACCTTTTCCCCGCCCCCAGGTTCCTCAGGGTCTCTTTCCGGTATCTGAGGACGTATTTCCTCATGTTAATGATAAAATCATGAAATCGCCGCTTGTCCGCGACCAGCTCCATCAGGGCGTCGTGGAAGGCGGTGTTGTATCGGAACAGCTCATCCAGATTTTCCTGAAGGAGGGCCGTTGCCGCCTGATCGACAATTTTTTGAAGGAACGCAAGCTGCTCATCGGTAATCCGCTGGCAGATCAACCTGAGGGCATGCCCTTCCAGGGCCGCCCGCAAGGCGAAGACGTCTTCAAGCTCCTGCCGAGAATGAACCGGGATGCAGTAACCCCTTTTTTCGAGCGGCTCAATAAATCCCTCCTGCTCGATCCGGTGGAGAGCTTCCCGCACCGGCGTTCGGCTCACCCCAAGTTCCGCGGCAATCTGCTCTTCCGCCAGGCGCTCGCCATGACTGAATCTGCCTGACAGAATGGCCGCCTTCAGCTCCTGGTAGGTCTTTTCCCGAACGGATAACTTCCGTTTGGCAAGGGTCTTATGAGGCGGAATTTTTTCCATAAATGTATCCAATATCAAGGATAAATAAAAAATCCGGCGCCCCAATAATACATTCGCCTGTCGGTGTCAATTCATTTTTTCGGGGAAATAGTTTTTTTATAATAGCATGATAGGTGGATGGATGATGTCGTCTTGAAAAATCGTAGAGAAATCCTCTACTTAATTTCTAAACGAAATTGGATACAATATGCCGGAAAAAAAGAAAATCTGCCGGGGAAAATGGATGTTCCCCGGAGCGGCTCAAAAAAACCTCCATGAGTGCGCCCAAAAGCAGGGCGTCATCCTCCCGACAGATAGACGATGATGGTCATGGAGTCGCCATCCTTAACCACATAGGCAAGTTCATCCGCGCCGATCCCGTGATCGTTTACCAAAACCTCGACATAGCCTTTGATCCTGCCTTTTTTGTCGAACATCTTCTTTTCCATGGCCGGATACTGCCGCACGATCTCTTTCAGGCATTCCCCTACCGTATTTCCGCTGACTTCGAGCTGAAGTTCCTTTCCGTCATTGAGGAAAGGGTGGAGTGTCGCTTGGATGCTCATACGTTGCCTCCCCCGCAAATCGCGCAGTCCTTTTTTCTTTCTATCGCGATCATGGTAAATTCCATGGCCTCGCCGTTTACATACAGCATCTTCCCCATCAGCAGCCCGCCGAATCCGGCCAGCAGCTTGATTGCTTCCATGGTCTGCAATGAGGCAACAAGAGCGGGAGTGGCGCCAAAAACCGGAAAAGGAACTTTTTTACCCCTCCCGATGCTCCGGGGATAGATGCACTCAAGGCAGGGTGTTTTACCGGGAATGATTGTGGTAAGCTGCCCTTCCAGGCCGCTGATGCCGCCGTAGATGAAGGGAATGCCCGCCCTGACGCAGCTTTCATTCAGGACAAAGCGCGTCTCCATATTATCCAGGCAATCCACGACCAGATCAACCCCGGCGAGCAATTCCCCGGCGTTTTCCGCCGTGATCCTCACATTCAAAGGCCTTATCTCCATCTTTGAATTCATGGCTGCCAGCTTTGCCGCCCCGGAAACGACTTTCAGCGCTCCAACATCCTTTTCCCAGTGCAGCGTCTGGCGATTGAGGTTGGAAAGCTCGACGGAGTCACAGTCAAGCAGCGTCAGTTTGCCGATGCCCGCGTAAGCCAGATTCGTCGCATTGGGAGAGCCCAAACCGCCCAGGCCGGCGATCAGCACATGGGCCTTTTTCAAACGGCGCTGCCCGGCTTCCCCGAAGTCGGGATAAATGATCTGCCGCAAATATCGGGCCCGTTCCTCGTCATCAAGAACTATCTTCTTCTCCATACCTCGCCTCCGGCTTCCTTATATCCGATGTCCATGGCCTTTTCAACGTGAATGAATGAGCAGTCATCGGCGCCGCCATCGCCAGTCCAAACAGATTTTGGGCGACGGGCCTGTTTGACTTTTCTGCCGGCATCATCTATAAGGCTTTGTCGCGACAACCCCGCCGTAACGCCCTGGCGGATCCATCGCGTCAACATGAGGGAGAAAAAGATGCAAATGCAGGATGTCTTTAATTATTTCGGCAATGATCTGAAGCGGGCCGGGGAATATATGGAAGCCTATCTCCAGTCGGAGGTAAGGCTGATCCCGGAGATCGTCCATCACCTGATCGGGGGAGGGGGAAAGCGTTTCCGCCCCCTGTTGCTGCTGGCGGCGGCAGAGCTTTGCGGCTATAGCGGGGAACGCCGCTACCCGCTTGCCGCAGTGGTTGAATTCATCCACACCGCCACGCTCTTTCATGACGACGTCGTTGACCATGCGGAAACAAGGCGCGGGAGAATCGCCGCCAATCGCATCTGGGGCAACGAGGCCAGCGTCCTGATCGGCGATTTTCTGTACTCCAAATCCTTCAAGCTGATGACCGAAGACGGCAGCCTTGCCATCCTCAAGCTTATCTCAATGACGACAAACATGATGTCGGAAGGAGAGGTATTTCAATTGATGAAGGCCGGCGACGCCAATACCACCGAGGAGGAGTACCTGGCGATTGTCGAGAAAAAAACGGCGATCCTGATCTCCGCCGCGTGCGCCATCGGCGGAATTATCGCCGACGCGAAGGAGGAGCAGATTGCGGCGCTCACCCGTTTCGGCATGGGGCTGGGAACCGCCTTTCAAATCACCGACGACGCCCTCGATTACGTAGGCAAGGAAGAGGAATTCGGCAAGGCGATCGGCCAGGATATCCGCGACGGGAAACTGACCATGCCGCTGATCCGCACTCTTAAAAAATGCACCCCGGAGGAAAAAATCCTTGTGCAGAACGGGGTTAAAAACAGGGATGAGGATTCGGCGGTGGCAATCATGAAGCTGATCAACCATTATGACGGCATCCCCTACTCACTGCAAAAAGCTAAAAAATGTGTAGCCGAGGCCAAGGGGCGCCTTGCTTCCTTTCCCGATTCCAACGCAAAAACAGCGCTCTTTACTGTTGCGGACTACGTTGTCGAAAGGCGCGTCTGACACCGACCTGCCCTCAAATCTATCTCGGACAAGCTCTAAAAGGAGATTTTCGCATGAAAAAGACATTTGCAGTATCGTACATAGCCTTCCTGCTGGCGTTGCTGCCCGCAGTAACCGTTAGAGCGGCAACCCCGGAAGAGTCCTTTCGCAAAAGCTTCCCCGCAATCCGCGCGGACAGCGTCAAGCCTACCCCGGTTGCCGGCCTGTATGAAGTTGCGGTGGGAAGCCAGATTGTCTATTATGCCCCGGGACAGGAATACCTGATCTACGGACCCATTGTCACAAGCAAGGGGGAGAACCTCACCGAAAAGCGAGCCGCCGAGCTCCTCGCCATAAAATTAAAGGCCGTTCCCCTCGACAAGGCCATCCGGATCGGGAACGGCAAACACCAGATCGTCGAGATCACCGATGTTGACTGCCCTTACTGCCGGAAAGCGTCGGCGTATCTTGCCGGCAGGAAGGATGTGACCCGCCATGTGTTTCTGCTCCCGGCGGCGTCGCACAAGGACGCGAAGGTGAAAACGCTTCAGGTCTTCTGCGCCGCGGACCCCGCAAAGGCCTACGAGGAGGCAATGTCCGGCAAGCTGGACGACATGAAATTCTCCCCCTGCCAATCGGCGCAGG
>Ga0334722_10007584_pt1 | contig 10491 bp, 18 predicted proteins | sample C3_bottom_MG_FD_207210 | JGI IMG/M metagenome (GOLD analysis project Ga0334722, IMG submission 207210) | Sediment microbial communities from Yellowstone Lake, YNP, Wyoming, USA - C3_bottom | ecosystem: Environmental > Aquatic > Freshwater > Lake > Sediment | place: USA: Wyoming | collected... | reverse complement strand
CCCCAAGTATTACCAAAATCTTCCCATGTATCAAAATCCCCCCAAGTCCCAGTTATTTCAGCTTTTCGTATCTTTCGATATTTAGTATAGAGCATATTGCAAATACTCCTGTCTGTATTATAATAAATTAACAAACTTTTACAAGAGGTCGTGTATGATTTTATCAGTTAATAATCAAATTTACAATTACCCTGATATTGAAAGTTATGTATTAGGTCAATTGTTATCTGTTGAAAGTGCTTATTCTCGCAGGCTCACATCACTTATTCGATATATGCAAGAATTAAATGGCGAAACTAACATCCCAGATCCACCATACGAATGGCAATCAAAATTCCTCTCTTCAATGTTCTATCAAAAAATCTTCTTTGCCTACTTCTATCTTCGTTCCTTCCTTGAAAAAGCCTTCGAAAACCTCTTCACCATTGATACAGACAACGAACAACTACAAATCCTCCTAACCAAAATCTTACAGCATTACATCAAAACCCTCAATGTTAAAGATGCTCTATCCAAAGTCCTTTTCTATAGCCTCCTCTCTGGCTACGGATTTATTTACATCACATACAACGAAGACCTCAAACGCTTAGACCTACAAGTTATCAATCCTTTACATTCCAAAATCACACCTGATCTCAATTATGTCTGCATCACTGAATACTTACCTATACCTGAAGCCATACGAAGGTATAACTTAACATATGACCAACTTAAACCTTATATAGCCCCACAAGATGATCCAGAATATTCAGTCCTTACATACCTACAGAAAGTTTACGATGATAAAGTTGCCCGCATTGATAAATTCTATGGTATTGTTTTTCTACCTAATGATATCATAGCCCCACATCTTTACACAATTCTTAATAAAACTAAGCTCATCAATGCCGAAATAATGCCTGATAAAATCACTCCTTTTGTCGTCGAATTTCTTTATGGCGTAAATACTCAAGTATCCTATGCAGATTTAGTTTATCCGTATTATGTTCAAGATACCATTTTAACCCGTGCCATATTAGATAGTGCATTAGTTAATCTAACGCTTGGTTTCGAGGTTGATACAACAGTTATTGAAGAGGATAGTTTATCTGATGAATTGAAACCTTGGAAGATTTTTTATACTCGTGGCGGTGGCGAAATCCAAGCTGTTCGTCCAATCAAACTTGCAAACTTTGACCCAAATGCTTTACCAATTCGCAACCTCATTCAGAACGAAGCCACAAATGTTTCGGCAATCACAGAATTTATCATGGGTCTTCCATCCTCTCGTTCAAGAGTAACAGCAAAGGAAGTCTCTCTTAAAACACAGCAAACCCAAATGACCCTTGCCATCTTCATCGAACGCTTAGAAACTGTCTTCATTTCCCAACTTCTTACCAAACTCCTCTACTACATCATCAAATATGAAGCACCTAACCTACAGCAACTACTTACCCCTGAAGAATTGAACCTACTTGCTACTATTACTCCCGATGATGTTCTCTCACAAATCAAATTTAAAATCCGTGGTTTCACAAATGTTGTCCAGAAGAACGAACGCCTCGAGAAAATCATGTCCCTCCTCGAACTCTTTGGTCAACTTAACCTCTTACCTATCCTTAACATCGAGAAACTCATCCACGAAATCCTCTACACACTTGACCTACCACCAGACATAGTAGAAGTCAATAAATTAGCTCAATTACTACAAGCAATGCAACCCGCACAAATGGAACAGCAACAGAAAATCAACGAACTCCTTGCCCTCATCTCTAAACTATCCAAACACCCATCTATGGAGAACATCGACATGCCCAAACTCCTATCCGAACTTACTGGCGTGCCTATACCTAAGAAGAATGAAAAAGGAGACTAACCCATGACTAAACAACCCGATAAACAATCAAACCAACTAACCCTCGATAAAATCAACCCAGAACTCCTTAATACCAAAATTTTGCTCGCTCTCCTTAAAGCCTGCCAAGACCTTGAACACATCTTCGCCATCCGTGCCAAAGAATTAGCTTACGACGACACCGAACTAAATTTAGCCCTACAGAACCTCAATCAGATTATCACATTCAAAGAGAAACTCGTCAACCTAATCGAACGAACTCAAGCCATCCAAAATCTTGAACAATCAAAACTCAAACCAATCAATGAAGATACTAAAATAGCACTCGAAATCCTACAATACATTCAGGACACCTACCAAATCAAACCTAAAGATCTGCTACTCTTCATCCTGCACAAATTAGACCTTGAGACAATCAAACATGAAATCCAGTCAATAAACTTACATACTTCTCCCCAGCTTGTCCATCAATAACCCTAACCTAATATACAAATCATTGAGCAACCTTTGCACAAACCAAGGCACTATCCATGTCCTCTGATAAATCTCTAACTCAGTTAATATGTCCCTAAGCTCAGCCCGAACTTCTTCAAATATCGTATCAATAAACTCATCAACAACTTCCCTTACATCACCATTGTCAGAAAAATCACTTGCTTTCTTACTCCTACGACCCATAAATCACCTCCTTCACCATATTATACCACAAACACTCAAAAAATCAACCCCTGCATAAACAAACCTACAAATCTATCAATAAACAAATCAACAACCAAATCAATAAACCCACCACCTTACCCCCGGCATAAACGACATACAGAGGAACCCCACCCCCGCTGGGGCTTTTTCATTTGACCGCCGACCCAAAAATTTATCCAACTTTATAATCATTCTAATTTCTATCTAATAATTCTTCTAATCTAATATTTGTTCGCAAATCGGATCGATAATTGTTTTAATTTTATAATAGTTCTTCCAGGTGATAGTTTATTTATTAATTAATTTACCGAAGAATAAAAGATTATCTTGGTTAGTTCCTGATTAGAATAATTATAAAGTTAAAATAGTTTTAAATAGGATAGATAGGCAGACAAAAGAATTTTTGAAAAAATAAGAGAATAAAAGAATAGATGAAAAAAGAAAAAAATAAATAAAATAACAGTTTAAAAAATCGGTTTTTGGATACTTGACATTTTTAAAAATGATGGTTATATTAGTAGGTAGAATAAAAAAACAAAAAGGGGGTGCGGTTATGATTTTAGTAATTAGTGATTACAGTTATAACTGCGGTGGGGTTCTCGAAGGTTCTTATTTTCAAAGTTTATTGTATTATCAAGATGGTCAATTTTACCGTAAAAGTAAGGAATTCAGTCAAGACCCTTCAAATATTTATCCATCCCATAGTCTTCCAAAAATTCAAGAATTATCCGAAAATGAGATATTAGATTATAGTAATTTTTTACCAATAGGAAGCGACTTATTACTTGACATGATAAAAGATCCCGACAATGTTTATAAGTTTTATAGAAACCCTTATCGAAATATTCACAGTTATATTTTAACAAAAATCATGCGACCTTATCAAATTGACTGGTAATGTATCCAAGCCTGGGTCCATATGGACCTGGGCTTTTTTATTTATCCAATTGTTTAGTTTTTTAGTAAATTATATTATTTTTATTCTTTTATTGTTTTTATTCTTCTATTCTTTTAATCTTTGGTAAACAAATCAACTTTTCAATTCAGCGGTCTTTTAATCACTAAAGCAAATTATCAGTCGGTCGCCAGGCAAATAATCATATTATCAAGTAAACAAATAAACAATACAGCGGGCTCAGGGTCTAATCAATTATCCTATTATTAGGTAAACAATTCAACAATTTAAGTAGTCGCTAAAATAACATATTATCAGGTAAATAATGCACAAATTCAACAATTCCTAAAAAAACATATTATCAGGTAGATTAATCACAAATTTAATAATTCAGGTGGTTGCCTGCCTAAGTCAATTATCATATTCTTTAGTCAACAATATAAGATTTTACAATTTTGTGCACAATTCCCATATTCTTAGGTAAATATATAAACAATATTCTTTAGTCAACAATATAGAAATTGACAAGTTTAAAAAAATTGTTTAGTTATTTGGTAAATAAATATATTTATAAACATATAAACAATAAAACAAGCTAAATATATAAATATATAAACAATACGATTTGGTCAAGAATTGGGTGCTCCGTAAGTGCCTCAAATTATGTAAGAATTGAGCGATAATCATTAGTAATAAAGAATAATTCTAGATTTAGAACTATTTTAATTTATAGGAATATATGAGAAAAGGAATTCAAAAAATGAAAATTGTTATGAAAATATATTTGTGAAAAATTTCACAAATGAAAAATTAATGAAAAAAAAAATTTCGAAAAATCATTTCTCATATATTCCTGCTTTTTAGAATAATTCTAAATTAGCATATGGGTATGGGTCCAGGTATAGGTGGGTTGGATTGGTTAGGGGTATAGGTTTGGTTATGGTAGGGGTATAGGATAGGGCAGGGGTTTGGTTGCATGTATATTTGAAAAAATTGAAAAATTAAAGGATTGGTTAGGAAATGCGAGGGTAAATTGGATAATTGGTTATGGTATGGATTTAAGGGGACTTGACATTTTCAAAAATGATGTTATTTTAATAAGTAAAAAAATTAAAGGGGGTGCGGTGATGATGGTGGGTCAAAACAAATGGATTAGCAAAGCTAAATTAGTAGCAATGGTTCCTTTGGTTTCTTATGATCAAGATCCGGGTGAGTGTTTTTCAATGGTAAAGATTTATCACGGTTTCAATGGACATGTTTTTTATGTTTATGAACATTCGGATTGGGTTTATTGTCCTTTAGAAGACTTTCCTATTGATAATTGTTCTGATTACGATACTTATGGAGGCTGCCAAAATTGTCCTAATGCAAGATGTTTTATTGAGGATGAGAACGGGCAAATAATTCCTGCACGGTGCATCACCTATCCAGGTATGTAATCATTCATGCCCAGGCCTCGGTTCGGGGTCTGGGTTTTTTATTTGTTCAATTATTTATTTATCTGGTCAAGTTTATCGGTTTAGATCGGGTCGGCGGTCTATTGATTAGGTCCTGGGTTTGTTCAGCTGTCAATGTTAAGTTATCTGGTAAAGAATATTTATTTATGTGGTTATTAATTCTGACATGTGGTCTTGACATTTTCAAAAAGTATGTTATATTAAAAAGAAAAAAGCTAAGGGGTAAGCTATGAGTAAAGAAAAGGCAATGGTTGAGGCGGTGGTTGATTTAAAGGATGGGGTTATTGAAGTAAAGATTTTTGCTTCAGAAGGGTTAATTAAGGAATTTTTAGAAGAGTTGCAAGATGCTCAAGAGCGGGGCGAGATTATTATTGAAAAGCTTGAGATAAAAAACTAAAAGGGGGTTGAGCGATGATTGAACGGGTTATGGATTTATTAAAAGGTAGTTATTGGAAGCTTGATTTATCACGTGTTCGGTTCACAAATTTGGAATTGGATTTTTTAAAGGAGTTCTTTAATGTATCGGTCGAGCGAGTCATTGATGATTTGACCATAGAAGAGCGGTCGTTCTTAGTTTTAAAGAAAAAACAAAAATACCTAACAAATCCTTACATTAATTAAGGGGTCAAGCTATGACTGAACAAGAAAAAAATGAAAGGAAGCAAAGAATTACTGAAATTTTTAAAAATTTATTTGGTATGGAACCTTTTCATTTTTACATTCATAGAGATTATTTGAAAGATCGGATAGAAGAAAGGTTTGAAGCTTATCGGTGTTTTCAAGTGTTTAATGTTCAATTTGAGTTGTCTATCATAGAAATGTATAACTTTGATAAATTGTTCGAAAGAAATTGTTTCTTAAAAGAAGATTTAAGTTATCGAAAATTTGGTATGAGAATGTTTTGTATTCGGTTTTACATTGAAGACTATAGAGTTGAAATTTGGATCGGTATCTTTCCTTTTGTAAAAAAATAAACCAAGGGGGTGCTGTTATGAGTAAAAAAGTTAAAACTCAAGAGGTTGTTAAAACTGATGAGGAGCTTAAAAATCAAGTAAAAGAAAAGCTTGACAAGGCTATGGATCAAGTTAAGAAGAAATCATTTTGTTGCTTTATTATCGATATGCCGCTTCCTAAAAAGAAATCTTCCTAAGTAATCCAGAGCCCAGGCGTTCCTGCCTGGGTTTTTCTATTGTTTAATTTTTATATTCTTTAGTCAATATTATTGTTTATCAAGTTTTAAATTTTATCCTGGGTCAAGGGGTCTGGCTGGCATGGTATTAAGTGATCTATTTGAAAATTTAAGATGTTTATTATTCAATCACTCGGGCATTATATTGCGGGGTTGGTCAATTATTTGGTTTGATCACTATGGCATTGTATCCGTAAAGGGGTTGATTTTTCAAGCGATTAAAAGACCTCTTGACATTTTTAAAAAGTATGTTATAATATAAGCAAAGAAAAAAACAAGAGGAGGTGGGTTATGATGGTAACCAGTCAAGACATTCAATATTGGATTAACAAAACAGGTGAGGAGTTGGGACGGCTGCAAAGATTTACCACAGAATTTAATAATGATATAGAAGGACGATTGTTTGATGCCCGGGAAATTTTTCGAGAAGTGTTCGGATTTGAAGCACATAATTCATATTTTAGAAATTCTTGTGTGTTTGCAAAGACAATATGTGAACTTGAGCATGCAATTTTTCTTTATATTGAAGATTTTGAAGAAATTGAAGAGCAAGTATATGTTAAAAAAATTGAATTTGTAGTTAAAGAGTCAAACATAAATAATAATAATGGTTGGAGGGTAGAAATTGAAGATGAGGATTTTATAAAATGGCAAAAAAAGATAAAGAAGTGGGGTCGGTTCTACATAGCAGAAGTTAGATTGTATTTGTCTAGAACTATAGTGAAAAAATAAATTTTTCTTTCCAGGGCTCGGTCGCCCTGGGGTTTCCTTTCTTTTTCTAATCTTCCGTGTGGAATTTTATTTATTAATTGATTTGTAAAGTCGTTTGATGTTTAATCACTATAGCACTATAGCATTTGAGCGGTTGGGGCGGTTAGTAATTATTTAAAGTGATTATTTAATCACTATGGTATTCGCAAGGGTATTGACAAATTAAAAATTTATGGTATAATAAAAGAAAAAACAGAGAGGAGGTGAAACTATGGCAGAGCTTAGAAAACTTAGTTTAGAAGAGTGGTTTGAGAAGTTAGTTTTGAATGTTCTTCCGTATGAAGTTTGGTTGCAATGTTCAGATGAGGAGCAGGCTTATTTAGTGTTTCAGCAATATATGCGTTCTCCTGAGCAGTCATGGGGCTGGAGCTGGGGGTCTTGGTTGTCTATTATTTTTGATGGTGATGATTTTTATGATGCTTTGTCGTATGAAGAGATGGTTGAATTAGATGAGAAACTATTAGATTATGTAAAAGAATTAGCAACAAAAGTGCCTGAAGAGAGGAGAGAAGAATTAAAGAAGATGTTGTTTAGTTAAAAAACTAAAATAAAGGAGGCTTAACTATGGCTGAGCTTAAGTATATAACCATATGGAAAAATGGTCGTTTGGTGTTTATGAAAAGAGAAGATTTTGAGCGTCGGGATATTATTCGGCGAATTATTCGGAGACTAAAGCGGTTGATTAGGAGATAGGAGGGTAATTATGTTTAGTAGTTATGGGAAGTTCCCTGAAATGTGTCTTGAAAAGATTGTAGAGCGAGCGATTGAGGAAGGAAAGCTTTTTGAGTTGTTGTTTACGGAAGAGGGTAGAAGGCTTTGGGAATGGCGAGGGGGAGACAAAATAAGAGATTTAGTAATGAAAAAGTTAAAAATTAAAAGGAGGGCAAGCTATGAAAGTAATAGAAGCGGTGAAACAAATGATTAAAAAAACAAAAGAAGAAGTAAAAGAAGAAAGAAGGAAACAAAAGCTTATTGAAAAGTTCAAGGAGATATTCGGATTTAAACCTGATCTGATAGTATGGACTGATAATTTAAACCTGAAAGCTACTTATAGAGTAAATGTTAGGGAGTTAGATGATGAAGAATTTGATTGTTTTGTAGAAGGTAAGCAAATAATCGAAGTTGCGTTTAGGTTATGGGAAGAGGAAAACGATATTGGTTACGATCCAGATTGGAAGTTTTCGAAGTCGAAAGGTTTATCTGTCAATTGTTACAGTTGGATACGAAGATATGGACAGTATACAGCGTTGGTTGAAGTAATAACAAAAAATTAAGCGAGGAGGTGTGGACTATGTTTTATGTGTTGAATTCTCTTATTGTGCCTGTTGATTTTAATGAGAGGGATCGTTACATGGTGTTTTTAAAAAAGATTAATTTAACGGAAGCTCGAGGGATTTTATCCGAGGTTGATTTTACATCGGCGGTAGGACATGAAGCAACTGCTAAAGTTTTGAGTGAGCTTATTGGTATTAATATTCCTTACAATCGAATTGCAGTCAAGCTTAAACCCGGTGATATGTGTATACATTTTGCATTAAAGACGAGATTGCCAGAAGGTAAGGTATTAACTGAGGAGGAGTTGAAGCAATTGAATTATGAATTTGTTTTGAGCATGGTTTGTTAAGGAGGCAACGGTAATGAGTGATTTTGAAAAGATTTATGCCTTTATTGTTGAACTTGAAGAAAATTTAATAAAAGATTTAGAAAAAATAAAAGAATGGCAAAGGCAAGCGAAGGAAAGGGTAAATGAGAGTTTGAAATTGTTTGGGGATGCTTGTTATGGAGAACTTGAAGCTGCAAGTAGATGTCTTGGTGAAATAAACGCTCAATTAAAAATTATTCAATTAATTAAGAAAAAGATTGAAGAAATAAAATAAAAACTTCAGGAGGTGGTTATGCAAATAGACAAGTATTATGTGAAGATTAGTTATTTAACTCCAGTCTTAGCATTGAACCCAGCGACAGATTTAGCACAGCAATATATTATAAAGAAAGCAGAAAAGGAGCTTGAGAAACTTGAGAAACAATTGAAGAGAGCAAAGAAGGAAGAAGAGAAGCAATTGATAGAAAAAGAGATAGAACGAATTAGAGCTGACCTTGAAGCTAAAGAAGAACTACGGATAAGCGAAGAAGAACAAAAAAGTAGGTTACAAGTCTTCGCAAGGACCCCTGATGGATTTTTAGCTGATTATCACTACCAGATTAAAGGTTTTATGAAAGAGGTGGCATTGCATTATTTGCAAGGATCATTGAAAAACCAGATTTCCAGATATGTAGATATTTGTCCTGTTGAAGAAACGGGGGATTATAAAAAAGATTTTTTGATACCTTATTTGAGAGATGGACAATTGATTAAAGAGCCTGATAATTTGTTATCGAGATCATTGAGGAGTTGGACATATGGTCAGTATATTGTTACGATTGTTTGGTCTGAGATGTTAGATTTACCTTTGGAACAGGAGTTCATTGTTAAAGTGTATGGTGGTAAGCTAACGGATAAACAGATTTTGGATATTTTTACGAAGGGGGAGAATTGGGGCAAGAGTAGTTGGCGTGGGGCTAAATATGGTCGGTTTAAGGTTGTTGAGTTTGAGCGAATATATGATGTGAAGAAAAAGGTTTTATCGATAAAGAAAAAGGAAGAAGGAGAAGAAAGGAGGTGATGCGAGAAAGATCTGAAGTGACCTGATTGGAGATGAGCTAAAGAGGGAAACGTCTCGAGGGGCACTGAGTAGAAAAGGATGCGAAGGGAGAGGACCAGAAGCGGACGAGAGGTGATGTGATTAGAAAAGGATAAGAAGAAATGGAGATGTTAGGATAGGGAAGGAGACGAGTTGGAATTGAGAGGAGTTGAGTTGATTAGAATTTGATTTGAGATGATTGGAAGGGACTGGAAAGGGTATAGAATAGAAGTAATCTGAACAGAATGGGATGAGACAGGAGGAGATTTGATATATACATAGGAAAAGCACTGACTTAAAATGAGACGATTGGAGTAGGAAAAGAAATGACTACACACGATAAGAAGCGAATGTATTGACTTTTTAAAAAATTATGGTATAATAAAACAAACTTTTAAGGAGGTGGCGAATGTTGAAAGACAGAAGGAACTTTATTTTTAGATTAAGTGAGGCACTTCAGCAACGGATAACTCAACATCTTACTCGGACAAATAAGTCGATAGCTGATTTGATTGATGAGGCAATGGATAGAATGTTTGAGAAATATTCAATTTATTTAACTAATGAAACGGGGGCTAATGCATTATGGCAACGGAAAGCTAAGGTTTTACGGCTTGGTTCATCTGTAGATAAAGAGCTTTACAAACAAATGCTTAAGATTAGTGAATTAACTGGGCGATCAGTTGCTGATTTGATTAAGGAAGGAATATGGGAAATAATAAATGAGGAGGGCTAAAAATGTTTAATGAACTGAAGCTTTTATATGAAGTTGTAGAGCATAATAATTTTGAAGAGATTGTTAGAAAATGGAAGGAAAGGTTTTTGAAATTTTATGCTATTATGTATTGTGATTATCAATATGAATGGGAAAGGGTATATAAGACATGTTTGTTTTTAGAGGCGATGTATGGTTCTGAGTTAGCTAAGAGTTATTTGTTTTATGATGATACAAGATTAGAAGTTAA
>Ga0334722_10007583_pt1 | contig 10491 bp, 9 predicted proteins | sample C3_bottom_MG_FD_207210 | JGI IMG/M metagenome (GOLD analysis project Ga0334722, IMG submission 207210) | Sediment microbial communities from Yellowstone Lake, YNP, Wyoming, USA - C3_bottom | ecosystem: Environmental > Aquatic > Freshwater > Lake > Sediment | place: USA: Wyoming | collected... | reverse complement strand
CTGAACATCGGTGAGGTAAACCGCAGGGAAGGCGCCGCGCAACCGCTGCTTCCCGCGCAGCCGGGTTTCGTCGCTCCCCGTCCCCGCCCCGACACCCTTCTGGGCGTCACGAAGGAGATGAAGACAAGCTGCGGGAAGCTCTACGTCACGTTGAACCGCGACCCCCAGGGGATCTTCGAGATATTCAACCAGATGGGCAAGGCGGGCGGATGCGCCGCGTCGCAGTCGGAGGCCATCGGGAGGCTGGTGTCCCTCGCCCTGCGCTCCGGTGTCCAGCCCGACCAGATCGTCAAGCAGCTCAAAGGGATCTCATGCCATCTGCCGGCCTGGGGCGGGAACGGCGGGAAGATACTTTCGTGCGCGGACGCCGTCTCCAAGGCAATCGAATGGTACATGGAGAATGTCGACAAGATGTTCGCAGGCATTCCCGGGACCGCGGCCGATTCCTCGCTCGCCTCGCCGCACCAGCCGGCCAGGGGCGACAGCCTGGAGATCGCGCGGGGCGCCTGTCCCGACTGCGGCAGCCAGGTTGAGATGCAGGAGGGGTGCCTGAAGTGCCGGTCCTGCGGCTTCTCGGAATGTTAGGAATTGACCGCTCCGTTCGTAACTTTTGAGGGGATCGAGGGGTCCGGAAAGACCACCCAGGTCCGCCTGCTGTCGCACTACCTTACCGTAAAGGAAATATCCCACCGGGTAACCCGCGAACCGGGCGGCACGCCTCTCGCCGACGAGATCCGCTCCCTCCTGCTTTCGCGGCGGGAGGAGTTCGTTTTCCCGGAAACCGAGCTTCTCCTTTATGAAGCGGCCCGGGCCCAGCATGTCCGCTCGCTGATCCTCCCCGCACTGTCATCCGGGCAGGCGGTATTGTGCGACAGGTTCTACGACGCGACCTCGGCATACCAGGGACATTCCAGGAACATAGACGGCGTCCGGATCGAATGGCTGAACGATTTCGCATCGGCCGGCGTTTCCCCCGACCTGACCTTCCTGATCGACATCTCTCCGGCGGTTGGGTTCGCCCGGATACGCGGACGGGGGGCGGGGCCGGACCGCATCGAATCCGAATCGGTCGAGTTCCATACGAAAGTGCGCGAAGGTTATCTGCGTCTTCTTGAGCTCCACCCCGGCCGGATCGTCCTGGTCGACGGCTCCCTCTCCGCGGACGACGTTTTCCACCGCGTGCGCGATACGGTTTCGGCTCGCTTGGGATGGTAGACCGGCTTTCCTCCCTCCGCGGGCAGGACCGGGCGGTATCCCTCCTGCGCCGCTACTACGAGACCGGGAACGTTCCGGCTGGCCTCCTCTTCCACGGCGAGGAGGGTACGGGAAAGGAGAAGGCGGCGCTCGCTTTCCTTGCCGGCCTTCTTTGCCGCAACCGGACGGAAGACGGCGCATGCGGGGAATGCCCCGACTGCCGGCTCCTCTCTTCCGGCACGCATCCCAACCTCCTTGTCATATCGCCAGAGAACCATTTCATACAGATAGCCGAGGTCCGCCGGCTAAAGGAGGAGCTGTCGCTGAAGGCGTTCTCGGACCGGCCGCGCGCCGCGCTCATCTGCCCCGCGGACCGGATGACCATCCAGGCGGCCAACGCACTTCTGAAGACCCTCGAGGAGCCCCCGCCGGACACGCATCTCCTGCTCGTCGCACATCAGCTGTCCCTGCTGCCTCCCACGATCGTTTCCCGATGCCAGAAGATAACCTTCCGGACGATGCCGGCCGAGACGGTGGAGGAGATACTCGGAGCCCTTCCGGCGGCGGGAAAGCGGCACACTCCGGCCGCGCTGCGGGCGGCGGCAGCCTGCGCGGGAGGAAGCCCGGGGCGGGCGCTTCTCCTTCTCGATGAGATGGAAGAGGGCCGTAAGGCCTGGGTCGGCCTGTTTTCCCGCCAGGATCCCCATGCGGTCTTTGCCGCAAGCGAGGCATGGAAAAAGGCCGGAGACCGGGAATCGCAGGCCGCGGTTCCCCTTTCCGTCGCGCGGGACCTGGCCCTCTTATCTTCCGGGGGGAAAGCGGATATAATAAACGAGGATTTGCGGGACGCCCTGTGCGCCATTGCCGGCCGTAAGACCGGCGAAGGGTGGACCCGGGAGTTCCGGGAGCTGTTGTCGATGTCCCGACTGCCTCCCCAGGCCCAGAAACGGCTGGCGCTGGAGGCATTTTTATTTGGCCTGCATGGAAAGGATTGATCGCATATGGATCTTGCGGGAGTCAGGCTTCGCGGAGTCTGCAAGACGTTCCACTATGACTGCACAGGGACCACGGTCGGACGCGGCGATTACGTCGTCGTGCAGACCGAGCGCGGAGCGGTGCTGGGCGAGGTCGTCCAGCGGGTCGACTCCTACTCCCTCCACAACGAAAAGTCCCAGTTCACAAGGATTGTAAGGGCGGCCACCGCCGACGACATCCGCGCCCACCAGGAAAACGCCCGGCGGGAAACGGAAGCGCACTCCTTCTGCCTGAAGCGGATCGAGGCGAGGGCTCTTCCCATGAAGCTGGCGCGCACGGAAGTCCTCCTCGACAGGAGCAAAGCGGTCTTCTACTTCACGGCCGACGGGCGCATCGACTTCAGGGAGCTCGTCAAGGACCTGGCCCACGAGCTGCGGACGCGCATCGAGATGCGGCAGATAGGCGTGCGCGACGAAGCGCGGATGATCGGGGGGATCGGGCCCTGCGGCAAGAACCTGTGCTGCGCCTCGTTCCTGACCGACTTCGAGCCGATCACGGTCAAGATGGCCAAGGACCAGAAGCTCGCGCTGAATCCCGCGAAGCTCTCCGGGGTCTGCGGACGCCTGATGTGCTGCCTCATCTACGAGCACGAGTCCTACAACCGGGCCAGGGGCAAGGCGTGCGAAACCTGCGTCGCGGAGCATGGGGCCCCGGCCGCCGACGCGGCGGGGGAAAGCGAAGACATGTCCTTCCGGTTCGGCGACGATGAGGAAGGGGCCTCGTGAAGCCCACGTTCTACATCTCCACGCCGATCTACTACGTAAACGACGTCCCACACATCGGACATGCGTATACCACGATAGCCTGCGACGCTCTCGCGCGGTACCACCGCATGAAAGGCCAGAAGGTCTTTTTCCTCACCGGCACCGATGAGCACGGCGAGAAGGTGCAGAAGAGCGCCAACCTGCAGGGCGCAAGCCCCAGTGAACTCGCCGACCGCGTGGTCGCGCGCTTCCAGGGACTGACTCCCGCGCTGAATATTACCAACGACGACTTCATCCGCACGACCGAGCCCAGGCATTACGCCTCCGTCCAGGAACTCTTCCGTAAATCGCTGCGCAACGGGGACATCTACTTGGGCGAATACGAGGGATGGTACTGCACCCCCTGCGAGTCGTACTGGACCGACCTCCAGCTCGTCGACGGGAAATGCCCCGATTGCGGGCGTCCCGCCGACCGGCGGAAAGAGCCCTCCTTCTTCTTCCGGCTCTCGAAGTACCAGCGGCCGCTGCTGGACTATTACGGCAGGAACCCATCGTTCATCCGGCCGGAGAGCCGCCGGAACGAGGTCGTCTCCTTCGTCGAGGGAGGGCTGAACGACCTTTCGGTCTCGCGCACTTCCCTTTCGTGGGGGATCCCGGTCCCCGACAATCCCGGGCACGTCATCTACGTCTGGTACGACGCGCTCACCAACTACATCACCGGGGTCGGATACCCGGACGGGGGGAAGAAGTTCGATACCTTCTGGCCTGCGGACATCCACATGGTGGGGAAGGACATCCTGCGGTTCCACGCCGTCTTCTGGCCCGCGTTCCTCATGTCTGCGGGGGTGGCGCCGCCTCTCGGCGTATTCGCGCACGGATGGTGGACCGTCGAGGGGCAGAAGATGAGCAAGTCACTGGGTAACGTCGTCGACCCTTACGAGATGGTGGATACCTACGGCGCGGACGCTTTCAGGTACTTCCTCCTGAGGGAGGTGCCGTTCGGGTCCGACGGGGACTTCTCGCGGAAGGCGCTCGTGCACCGGGTCAACTCCGACCTCGCGAACGATTTCGGAAACCTCTTGAACAGGACGCTCGGGATGCTGGGGAAATATTTCGCCGGGACGGTGCCCGCCCCCTCCACCGCCGCGGAGGAGGACCTCGCGCTCATGGCAAGGGCCGCCGAAACCGTGCGCGCCACGGACGCGGCGATGGAAAACGTGGAGTTCCACAACGCGCTCACCGCCATCTGGGATCTCGTGAAGGCGGCGAACCGGTACGTCGAGGTTTCGGCGCCGTGGGCTTTGGCAAAGGATCCCGCGAAGCGCGCCCGGCTGGGCGCGGTCCTGTACAACATCCTGGAGGCCACCCGGATATCCGTGCTGCTGACGGCGCCCTTCGTGCCGAGCGCAGCTCAGCGGATGTGGGAGGCGCTCGGGTGCGACGGCCTGGTGGCGGCTGCAAACCTGTCCGCAGCCGGCGCGTGGGGCGGGCTCCGGTCCGGCGTCACCCTGCCTAAATCCGCCGTCGCTTTCCCTCGAATCGAAGACTGATCGGCCTTCCCCGATGTATTTCGACACTCACGCGCACCTCGACATCGAGCCGCTCTGCGACGCGGAGGCCGACGTCGTCAGCCGCGCGCGGGAGGCGGGCGTCAACCGGATCATCACGATCGGCATCCACCCGGAGAGCTGCGAGAAGGCGGTCGGCATAGCCCACCGGCACGCGGGCGTGTACGCAGCCGTCGGGCTTCATCCCCACGCTGCTTCCCATTTTTCCGAAACCATCCTCGCGCGTCTTGATGAGCTGTCCCGGTGCGACAAGGTGGTGGGGATCGGCGAAACCGGCCTCGATTTCTTCCGCGACCGCTCCCCGCGCGACGCGCAGCGGGCCGTCTTCCGCGAGCATATCCGCCTTGCCCGCAGGCGTAGCCTGCCGGTCATCGTCCACGACCGGATAGCCCACGACGATATCCTTTCCATACTCTCCGAGGAGAACGCCGCCGAGGTCGGAGGGATCATCCACTGCTTTTCCGGAGACTATGAAATGGCGCGCAAGGCGGTCGGGATGAACTTCCTCATCTCGATCCCGGGCTCGATCACGTACAAGGGCTCGGAAACCCAGGTGGAGGCGGTTAGGAAGATTCCGTTAGAGAAGCTTCTCCTGGAGACCGACTGCCCGTTCCTGACGCCGCTGCCACACAGGGGGAGGACGAACGAGCCGGCCTACATCCCGCTGGTGGCGCGCAGGATCGCCGAGATCAAGGGGCTCGCGCCGGAGGACGTCGGGCGCGTCACGACGCTCAACGCGCTGCGGATCTTCCGGATCCCGTCGGAGGAGGAGGTCCGCGTCTCCTACAGGATCCGCAACTCCCTTTATCTGAACATCACCAACCGGTGCACGAACGCCTGCACCTTCTGCGCGAAGCGGGACGACTACCACGTGAAGGGGCACTACCTCAAGCTGCCGGGGGAGCCTTCCGCGGCCGAGGTCGTCGCCGAGGTCGGCGATCCGGCGTCGTACGACGAGATCGTCTTCTGCGGGTTCGGGGAGCCGCTGCTCCGGCTGGAGGACGTTAAGGAGATGGCGAAGATCCTCAAAGCGAAGGGCGCGAAGGTGCGCATCAACACCGACGGGCTTGCCAACCTTGTGCACGGGAGGAACGTGCTGCCGGAGATTTCCGGGCTCGTGGACGCGCTCTCGGTCTCCCTCAACGCCCCCGATGCCGAAACATATGCCCGCATCTGCCCGAACCGTTACGGTCCCGCGTCGTTCCGAGCCATTCTCGATTTCCTCCGGGAGGCGCCGAAGCACGTCCCATCGGTCGTAGCCACGGCCGTTGCGCTGCCCGGCCTCGACCACGACGCGGTCCGCCGCCTGGCCGAGTCGATCGAGGGGGTGGTTTTCCGCCTGCGCCCTTTCGCGGAGGTTGGGTGATCCGAAAGCGGCCTTTTCGCCGCTATTCGAACTTCCCCGAGAAGAGATACCGCTCGAACATCCGGCTATACTCCGTCCAGCGCGCGCCTTCCCTAAGGTCCGCCATGGCCTCGGTGAAGGCGTTGGCCTTGGCGTCCATGTTCTCGGCGAAGTGCAGGATTACCGCCTCGAGCGTCTTGGGCCGCTTCGGTGAGCCGTACTCCAGCTCCCCGTGGTGGGAGAGGATCATGTGCTTGAGCAGGATCTTTTTCCCGGGGGGGAACCCGTCGAGCCCGTCGCATGCGCGGGAGACCCATTCGGCGCCCATGTACAGGTGGCCGAGCAGCCGGCCTTCGTCCGTGTAGTCGAACGTCCCCTCGTAAGCAAGTTCTTCCACCTTGCCTACGTCGTGCAGGAGCGCGCCGGCGACGAGGAGGTCGCCGTCCACCCCTTCGTAGTGGGTTGAGAGAAACCGGCAGATTTCCGCCACGGACACCGTGTGTTCCAGCAGCCCGCCGATGTAATCGTGGTGCATGGTCTTCCCCCCGGGGGCCTGCCGGAAACGCCGCGCGGTCTCCGCCTCCGGCGAATCGGAGAAGACATGCGCAAGGAGCCTGCGCAGGTCCTGGTCCGCGACGCCCGCCACGAGGTCCTGCAGCTTCTTCCAGAGAGGCTCTATCCCTTGACGCGTAACCGGGAGGAAATCCCCGAGGTCCGGCCTGGCGCCGGCCGCCTTCTGCACGTCGTGCACCTTCAGCTGCATCCGCCCCTGGTACTGGATGGCGGTCCCGCCGACCTCGACGATGTCGTCCCGTTCAAACCGCTTCCCGATCTCTTCGGCGCGGTCCCAGACGCGCCCCTCGAACTGCCCGGTCCGGTCCCGCAGGGCCAGGGTGAGGTACGGCTTCCCCGCGTTGCTCATCAACTGCGCCTTGCCCGCCACCAGGAACAGGTCCCGCACCTGCTCCCCTTCCTTTATGTCCTTGACGAATCTCGTCTTCACCATCGGATGCACCGTCCTTACACGGAGAGTTTTTCGAGGATGCGCAGGGCGCCGCGGATCCCGTCCACCGCGGAGGAAACGATCCCGCCGGCGTGCCCCGCCCCTTCACCCACAGGATACAGCCCTTTCAGAGTGAGCGATTCATAATTCTCCCGCTCCACGCGTACGGGGGAGGATGTGCGGGATTCCACGGCGTAGAGCGTCGCCTCCTGGCTGAGAAAGCCGCGCATCGCGCCGCCGAACTTCCGCAGGCCGAACCGCAGGTCCTCCTCCACCTCCTTCGGGAGGATTCCCGAAAGGTTCGCCCGGACAACGCGGGGAGCGAGCGCCTTCCCCCGTGACAGGTTCAGGTCCTTCCCGTACAGGAACCCGGCAAGGTTCATGGCGGGGATGCCGAAATCCCCCCCTCCCTTCCGGAAGGCGCGTGCCTCGAGAAGTTCCTGCAAACGGACCCCTGCGAACACGTCGCCCTTCCCGAAATCGGCATCGGAGACGGAAGCGACGATGCCGCTGTTTGCATACCCGGAAGCGCGCCCGTGCGCGCTCATTCCGTTCACCGGCATTCCGCCGGCCGCCGAGGAGGCGGCCATCACCTCCCCGCCCGGACACATGCAGAACGAGTAGACTCCCCGTCCCGACGGAGCGCGGGCGGCCAGCCGGTAATCGGCGGGAGGAAGTCCCTGGGGCCGCGATGATAATCCGTACTGTATGCGGTCGATCAGTCCCTGGGGATGCTCAACCCGGAATCCAACCGCGAACGGCTTCGAGGCCATCTTCGCCCCGCGGGCCAGCAGCATCCGCAAGGTGTCCCGCGCGGAATGCCCCACGGCGAGCACCAGGTCCGCGCAAGGTATTTCCTCCCCTCCGGCCAGGCGGACCGCGCTCACCCGCCCTCCTTCGGATACCACCTCCTCGACCCGCGCGCCGAACCGGATCTCCGCACCCAGGAAAACGAGCTCCTCCCGCATCCTGCGGCAGAAACCGAGCAGTCGGTCCGTGCCCACATGCGGCTTCGCCTCGGTGACGAGGCCCGGAAGGTCCGCGAAATCCCCGAACGTCCCCGTCACGTGCGCGACCAGGGGGTCCCCTATGCGCGTCGTGAGCTTTCCGTCCGAGAATGTCCCCGCTCCCCCTTCGCCGAACTGGACGTTGCTGTCCGGATCGAGCGCGCCCGATTTCCAGAAGGCCGCGACATGCCTCGACCTCTCCTCGACGGGCCGGCCCCGCTCAAGAACAAGGGGCGGCACGCCGAAACGGGCGAGCGTCAGGGCGGCGAACAGGCCCGCCGGCCCCGCGCCCGCGACAACCGGCCGAATCGGCGGCTTGCGGAATCTCCCTATACGGAAGGGATCCCGCACCGCCGAAAGAATGCGCGCCGATGAAACCCGGGAGCACACGGATACCTCAAGTTCGGCCGACAGGAGCGATAATTCGACCGCGTACACGCGCCGGACCTGCCCTTTGCCCCGGGCGTCAAGGCCTCGCCGCACAACGGAAAAACGCTCTACCTCACCGCCGGGAACCTCTATAATGGAAAGGACCCGCGGAAGAAGCTCCTCTTCCGGGAAATCAAGCGCAACGTGGATGTCGGTGATGCGTATCGCCAAACGGCTTCTCCTCTTGATCGTGCTGCTCGCCGCATCGTTCGCGGCGGCCGGGTGCAGGCCGCTCATGAAGGATTCTTTCAAGAATCCGAAAATCAGGGTGACCGACGTCTCACTGGCGTCGAACCCCTTCAACGATCAGAAGGGGCCTTGGAGGTTCACCCTTACCCTCGAAGTCGACAACCCCAACGACTATCCGCTTGACGTGTCACGGGTCGCGTACTCGGTGACCCTGGGGCGGGAAACGGTCGCGGAAGGCGACCACATCGAGGACATCCGGATCGAGGCCTCCCGCGCGACGACCGTCAAGGTGCCGCTTTCGCTTCGCCCCGATGCCCTCCTGTCCTCCGTCCGCAGGGTGCTGCAGACCCGGAACCTCGACTACGAGTTGAACGGCTCCGTGTCCCTTCAGGCGCCGTTCGTCGGCCTCGTCCGCGTCCCCTTCACGAAAGCCGGGAACGTCGATCCCGTCGATCTCCTGAAAAAGAAGCCGCTCGGCTTCAATTGACGGGGCAGGGAGGCTCCGTCCCCGCGAGGACCGCGAGGAGGTTCTCCGCCGCAAGCCGGCCCATCTTTTCCCTCGTTTCCACCGTGGCGCTTCCCAAGTGCGGAATGAGCACCGCGGAAGGCGCCGCCAGAAGGGACGGGTGGATCTTCGGCTCCTTCTCGTATACGTCGAGCCCCGCGGCGAAGATCCCGCCTTCCGCAAGATATTCCGCAAGTGCCCCCTCGTCCACCACTTCTCCGCGTGCGATGTTGACCAGGACCGCTGTCTTCTTCATCCGCGCCAGCCGTTCTCTCCCGATCAGCCCGCGGGTTTCCGCAGTAAGAGGGACGCATAATACGATGAAGTCGCTCTCGGCAAGCAGCTCGTCGAGCTTCCGGTACTCCGCCCCCAGGGATTTCTCATGCCCTGTCGGAAGACGCCGCCGGTTGTGGTAGAGGACCCTCATGCGGAATCCCGCCGCGCGCGCCGCCACCGCGCTTCCTATCTTCCCCAGCCCGACGATCCCGATTGTTTTCCCGTGCACCGGCACGCCCAGGAACCCCCACGGGTCCCAACCGGTGAACTCCCCCGCCCGCAGCGCCCTCTCCGCATCCGAGAACTTTCGCGCCGCCGCGAGAAGCAGCGCGAACCCAAGATCGGCTGTGGCATCGGTCAGGACATCCGGCGTGTTGCAAACACGTATGCCGCGCCGGGTCGCCTCGGCGACATCCACGTTGTTCACTCCGACGGCGAAATTGGAAACCACCTTCAGCGAAGGGCCGGCGGCGTCCATCAAGGAAGCGTCGATCCGGTCCGCGAGCGTGGACAGGATGCCCGCGGCTCCAGGCACAAGGCGAAGCAGCGTCTCCCGCGGCATCGGGGAGTCCGGGGGGAGTGCCGCCAACGAAACGTGTTTCGCCAACTCCTCCGCGGAAACCCCGGGCAGATGCCTCGTCACCACCACCTTTGGATACGATGCGTTCACGATCTCACCATACTGAATCATTTGATTAAATCAGGAAATGCCCTAAATATACAAATGATGGCACAGACAGGCAAAATCGACTCGCTCGACTCCCTGGGAAAATATCTTGAGGGCCTCGGTATCGAATGCATCCGTGAGAGGTTCCGCGCACCCTCCTTTCCGCAGTTATCCCCGTCCGCGGGATTCCTGTGCGCAGCGGCGGGAGCGTTCCTCCTCGCCGCCGGCCACCCGGTCGAGGCGTTCATTATCGGCCTGGCGGGGGCCCTCCTTCTGCTGCTGGCCGCATGCGGTTTCTCCCCCCTCGACTGGCTGGGCCCCAAGGAGATTCGTTCCGGGCTGGTTGTGCCTGGAACATTCTCGGATGAACGCCGTAAAGCGCTTTTCCTTGCAATCCCCCTTTCCTGTCGTCTCACTCGCTCTGACCATTTCTCCAGGGAAGCGTCTTTCCGGCGCTCCGCCTCGACCTTCGGCCATATTCTTTCCATTTCGCTTCCCGTTCTTGCGGCGATGGAGACGCTTCTCTACCTCCCTCCGCTTCCCGCGGCGGAGGTGGCGGCGGGAATAGT
>Ga0334722_10007582_pt1 | contig 10493 bp, 11 predicted proteins | sample C3_bottom_MG_FD_207210 | JGI IMG/M metagenome (GOLD analysis project Ga0334722, IMG submission 207210) | Sediment microbial communities from Yellowstone Lake, YNP, Wyoming, USA - C3_bottom | ecosystem: Environmental > Aquatic > Freshwater > Lake > Sediment | place: USA: Wyoming | collected... | reverse complement strand
CGCTTGGCGACACCCCAGCGTTCATATATCAAATCACCCGTGGCCGCTAGCCTAAGGTGACTTAATAATCTTTGGTTGCGGGGGCCGGATTTGAACCGACGACCTTCGGGTTATGAGCCCGACGAGCTACCGCTGCTCCACCCCGCGATGCAGATGTGGGAAACAATGGTGGGCAGGGATGGATTCGAACCACCGTACCTCTCGGAACAGATTTACAGTCTGCCGCCTTTAACCACTCGGCCACCTGCCCGTATTCGGAAACGATAGACAAAATGTTGATGTCAGATGTCAAAACCTTGCTTCAGACTTGTCGGCTCTGGTGCCTGAAGTGGTGACCCGTGCGGGATTCGAACCCGCGTTACCGCCGTGAAAGGGCGGTGTCTTAGGCCGCTTGACCAACGGGCCACTTTCGATGGCGCAATAAATATATTACCCGACTCAACTTTGCTTGTCAAATGTTTTTTTGAAGACACGGCAGAAGCCTGCCGAGCGCAGTCCTAGATGTTTAGGCGTACGCCGTCCAAATAGCTTAGACTCCGTCCTACGCATTGCACGTTCTGAGTTCCTTCTCTCACCATAAGGAGCCGTTCGAGACCAAAGCATATCCCTATCCAAGGCTCGGCAATTCCCCAGTTGCCATCCAGCGGATGCGGACCCATGGTGCCAGAAGCAAGTTCAACTCCCTTGACGACATTCAGCATGTGTCCATAGACCGCCGACTCACTGGGGATGAGGGTATATCCATCAATCTCCGCCACGGCCATAACCAAGCTGGTGAGTTCCTCCAAGCGACCGTGCCTTTGATCGAGAGGAAGCCCTAATTCGGTGATGTTCAGCATGGTGAACTCATTGAGGTGCTGCGAACCCTGCAATTCCTTGCGATAACACGTACCAATCTCAAAAATCCGGATCGGTTTCTCCCAAAGGCGCACCAAATCCCGCCAGAGAGTATAAAGGTTAGGGGCAAGCATGGGCCGCAGGCACCTGCGGTCATCGAGCCAAAACACCTGGGCAAACAGAGGATGCCCAGCAGAAATCGACATCTTAGCTAAGGATGCTTTGCTGATAATGTTAGGGGTCGCGACTTGCACGAACCCTTCCTCAGTCAACGCTGTCGCCAAATTGCTCTCCAATTGGCAGAGCAACGGCCGGCGTTTCGCGTCCCGCAGGTCCTCGAGTCTTTGTCTAGCTCGGCTCACCAGTCCACGCTCCAGGTCCTGAAAAGCGCAGTTGCGCTCACCTCTCGTGGCGAAGCGTAAAGACTGTTGCTCTGCGGAAGCATTCAGCTCTTGCAACCGCCGCAGTTGGATCGACGTCCAGGTGACCACCACGTTACTCCCCCTTGCCATCCTGCAATCGCCATCACCTTAACGGCTTCGTTCCCCACTCTTCGTCGGCAGCAGCAATGATTTCACGCAAAGTGCGGGCTACCCCTGGCGGCAAGGGTTGCGGCCTGTGATTGGCCAGAATGGCGCGAACCTCCTCCACAGCTCTTGTCGCCAAATCCTTGCTGCCTTTCTCCGCCCAGGCAGTGCGCGGAGCGCGATCAAACAGCTTGCTTTGCGACTGAACCGCCTTCATGTGCTGCATGGTATGCTCTTCCATCAAGAAATGCCCGCCAGCCCCTACCTTGCGGATAACATCGACCGCCAAGGTTTCATCATTCACCAGAATCCCGCCGACAACTTGACGGACCATTTTAGCCATCTCGTTGTCCACAACAAGCTGGGCAAAGTCCAGAGTCATCCCCAACTCGATCATGCCTAAGCCGTAAATCATATTAGCGCCTGCTAACGCGGCCAACAGCATAGTCAGGGTTTTTTCGTGCCCGGCTTGCTCATCCCCGAGTTTGCTGTCCGTCTAGGTCCCGCCAACATAACTGGGGATGCGGTAGAACTGAGCGAGTTTGCAAACTGCAGCACTGATCATGCCCAATTCCGGACAGCCGACTGAGGCTGAGGCGAGTTTCAAGTCCATAATCGTCGTAGAACTGCCGTACATGTTCGGCGTGCCTTTGTTCGTCAATTGGGCAAGCACAATGCCGCTCAGCACCTCGGCATTGTGCACTACTAAAGTTCCGGCCAAGGTAACCGGTGCCGTACCGCCGGCCATAGCCATGGACAAAACGTCCATCGGCAGACCGTGTTTGGCATAAGTAATGATAGCTTCACAGGTCTCTTCCGCAAGAGCTAGTGGGCTCTGGGGACAAACCGTAGCCGAGGTGATCGGTCTCTTCCTGAGATTTTCTTTCCCGCCGACCACAGCCGCCGCCATCTCGATCAGCTTTTCGGCCTCGGCGATGCTGTGCGGCGATTGGGTAGTATGTTTGCTCGAATTGGCAACCATAGCCTCATAACACTCGAGATTAGCGATATGCGGCTCCACATCTTGGGCCTCAACCGCCACATCCACAATGTCATATTGGTCGAGATAATCGACTATCCGCGCCACATCGGCTTCGTCCTGCTTAGTCGACTTGCGGAGTTCCCCAGTATGCGGGTCGACGACGAGAACCCCTTTGCTGAAATTGCAGAAATTAACCCGCGAACCTTCCAAGACGACATCATGCTTGGGATCGCGTGCCGCCAGCAAGACTGTTGACGGGGCTGACCGGATGCATTCTTCCACCACGCGGGGCGGAATGTACACCTTACGGTTCTGTTTATCGACAGTACAGCCGCCCCCGTCATAGATCTCCAACGCCAAATCACTATAGACTTTAATCCCTTCGTACCACAAGACTTCCAAGGTGGCATTATGAATCCGGTCTAAGGCGTCCTGGGAAAACACGTTCAGCCCAAAGCCTTCGATCAGATTGCTTCCTGCAGCAAAATTCCTCCGGCTCATCGCTTGGCCTCCGTCTCTTTCGATTCTAAGACTCTAAGAGTTCAAGCGCCTTGCGCACAGCTTCGGCAGCGTCTTCCGCGTAGGCATCGGCCCCGATCCGATCAGCCCAGCGCTGCGTGCAAGGGGCGCCGCCGACCATGGTCTTGAAGCGTTCCCGCAACCCGTGTTTGCGCAGTTCCTCCTCCAGTTTCTTCTGTTCCGTCAGGGTTGTTGTCAGCAAAGCACTCGTGCCAATAATGTCGACTTCATATTCCACCGCTTTTTCGATGAGAGTAGGCACCGGTACATCCCGACCCAGGTCAATCACTTCAACACCTTGGGACTTGATCATTGAGACGACAATCCCTTTGCCGATATCGTGCACATCCCCCTCTACCGTGGCTATGAGCATTTTGCCTTTTCTTTGGGTTGACTGTGTCTGAAGCGCACCTTCCAAGACGGCCGATGCTTCTTTCATAGCTTGGGCAGCCATGATCAACTCCGGTAAAAATACTTCGCCGCGTCCGAACAAATCACCGATTTTTCTTATGCCGACACTAAAACCGTCCGCTAAAATTTCCACAGGATCCAACCCTTCAGCCAGAGCCTGGTTGGCCAGGGCCAACGCCTTCTGGGCATCGCATTGCAAGATGGCTTCGCGCGCCTCCGCGATGATCGTCTCTTTGCTCAAGTTAAGCACTCCTCTCACGTCCAGTCGACAACCGGACGCCCTACATTTTCCAGGCAATAATTTAAGACTATTTGAGACCAGCCTTGGCCAGGAAACGTTCCACGGAATTAATCCTGATGTCCAAAAGCTTGGCTATCCGGATCTTGGCCTCAATACCCTTGGCGGTGCGATCAGGTGGCATCGGACGCCCGAGATTAAGATCCTCTCTTATTTCTCGCATCACAGCACAGTCGCTCAGCTCAACAGTAGAAATGCCAAGTTTTTCGGCCACATACTTTTTGGCCTCATGAATCTTCATGCCTTTGGCCAATTGCAGGCGCAATACCAGGTCTCCGGCAGTGCGTATCCCACCCATGCCCGCGGCAATTTCATGAGCCACTTCCAAACCGAAAGGATCGCCTACGCCAATCTACAAACCATCGGCTTTGCCAATTTCGATTAAGGCCTTATCCGCTCTGGTTACGGCATCCACTGGTGGAACTTCGTTCATGGGGATCGCCCCAACGCCCATGCCGACATTCACGTGAACCGGAATGGCGGCCGCTGCAGTACAGGCTTTGACAAAGGTCACGGTACGGGCGATGTTCCAAGGAAAAGACATGTTGCTGTTGGTATTGATCACCGCACCAAAAATATTGGCCCCTGCTTTTTCAGCCAATTTGACCTGGTTATGCGGGTATAATCCGGCCAGTCTGACGCCATCGTACTCGAGTCTCCCGTGCATGCCGATAATGAATTCGCCGGCCATGCCCATTTCGATCCCCAAATCCGGGTATTTCTGCTTGATGATCTCGATTGCCTTCAAAGCTGCCAAAACGTCGGCGTCCCCGGAAGCGCCGCACGTATCGATGTTCATCCCATCCGCACCCGCTTCAAACATGCCGCCGGCAACGTAAACAATATCTTTTACCGCATGTTCCACCGCTTCTTCCTGGGCTGCCCTAGCCTCAGCGATCTTGCCCTGAGGCAGCAATTCCGACCAGTTGTCTACCGGTCCGTCAGGCTTGGTATAAAGCCCCAAATTCGGCATGGACCCATACAGCACGGGCATGACCGAGTTTAATTGAGTCAGTTCCATCAGGGCTGCTTCATCATGCAGAACAGACTTTACCGCTTTGTAGCTGTAATCGATGTGGCCCAAATCCAGAGAATCGGCGCCCAGCACTTTCTCATGCACCAACACTGCAGTTGACCGGTCGATGGCGATGTTGGCATGGTATGTGATCTTGCAGCCGCCCGAATCCGAAGTGGTCACTACTTCATTCCCTCGCTCGACTCCGACGACGTTGCCCGGCATGGTAATAATGCCGTACAGATGATCCAGTTCCTCTTGACTCAGCTCAGGTATCTTGCCGCGGTCTGCCGCATCCCGCGTCCCTTCCTCGAGATCACGGCGAATCTCTGCTTCGCTCATGTAAACCCCAGAACCGTCACCCATCCTGGTGAAGAATCTACTCACCATTTCCCACTCCTTTGACAAGATGTACTCCAGTTGAAACTGCCATTGGCCGGCGCCAGCACCAGAAGACCTAACCAGTTAAGCTTAGGCATGGGCGTTGTCTTAGCTCTGTTCGCACTGGCGGCCTTGTTCGCGCCTTCATTTCAGAAGGTCGGGACGTCCGGAGGAATGATCAGCGGCGCCCCTGTAGCAGCGACGACCTGTTCTATGGCCACGTCTTCAGCTCTTTCCAACAGCAGCAGCCCCTTAGAAGTGACCTCGATTACAGCCAGATCAGTCACGATCAAGTCCACTTCTCCCTCGGCGGTAAGCGGCAGACTGCATTGCCGGACAATTTTTGGCGACCCGTCCTTGTTGGTATGCTCCATGGCGACAATCACGCGTTTGGCCCCGACGACCAGATCCATGGCTCCACCCATTCCGGGAATTCGTTTGCCAGGCACCATCCAGTTAGCCAAGTTGCCGCATTGGTCAACTTCCAAAGCGCCTAACACCGTCACATCGACGTGTCCGCCGCGAATGATGGTGAAGGACATCACGCTGTCAAAACAGCAACCTCCAGGTTGAAGAACAATGGTTTTCCCTGAAGCGTTGACCAGGTTCTTGTCCCCCAGCTCGGCCGGCACTTCCGGCCCCAAACCCAAACAACCGTTTTCCGATTGAAGAACAATCGACACCCCTGGCGGCAGGTAATTAGCCACCAACGACGGCAAGCCTATCCCTAGATTCACTACATCACCGTCGTGCAGCTCTTGGGCTACCCTTTGGGCAATGCGGGGCCGTTTGTCATTCTCGGGCATGTCCATTCCCCTCTTCAACCAAATAATCGACAAAGATGCCAGGTGTAACAACGACATCCGGATCCAACTCTCCGGCAGGTAAAATCTCGTCAACTTCAGCGATCACCACTTGAGCGGCCGTGGCCATGACCGGATTGAAGTTGCGGGCAGCACGCCGATAGACCAAGTTTCCGCAAGTATCAGCTTTATACGCTTTGATCAGGGCCACGTCCGCAGCCAATGGCATTTCTAGAAGATATGTCTTGCCCTGAAGAGTCATAAGTTGCTTGCCCTGGCCGGCTATCGTCCCAATGCCGGTAGGAGTCAGCACTCCGCCCAATCCTGCCCCGCCGGCACGAATTTTTTCGGCGAGCGTACCCTGGGGTACCAAGACAACTTCCAGCTCTCCACTCTCCATGGCCCTACCGGTGTCCGGATGCCCGCCAATATACGAAGCGACGAGCTTCTTGACCCGTTTCGCGTCGAGCAACAAACCGACTCCTTTGCCGGGGAAGGCCGTGTCGTTCGTAATGAGGGTCAAGTTCCCTGTTCCTTGATTTACCAGAGCCTGAACCAGGCTATCTGGAGTTCCGACATCAAGAAACCCTCCGACCATGACCGACATGCCGTCGCTAATGTGCTTGATTGCCTCCGCGGCTGAACAAATCTTTGCCATAATCCTCTCCTCAGCCCACTAAGTTTTTGATGACCGCCACGGCCGAAATAGCATTAGCGGCATAGGCATCGGCACCGATCTTGCTCGCCCACTCCATATTAACCGGTGCGCCACCGACAATGACTTTCACCTTGTTCCTCAACCCCTGAGCCGCCAAAAGGCTAATCACTTTTTGTTGTTCCGGCATAGTGGTTGTGAGGAGCGCCGACATGCCTAAGACATCTGGCTGCTCGGAACGGACTGCTTCGGCAAACTTCTCACTCGGCACATCCACCCCTAAATCAACTACTTCAAATCCGTTTGCGGTCAGCAGGGAAGCCACCATGCTCTTGCCGATGTCGTGAATGTCGTGATGCATCGAACCGAGCACGACTTTGCCCAAGCTGGCCCGTTTGGTCCCCTGCTGTCGCAAAGCCGCATCAAGAACGCCCATCGCCGATTTCATGGCCCCTGCGCTGGCCACAAGCTCCGGCAAAAAAATCTCGCCCGTTTGGAACAAGCTGCCAACATCTTGAATCCCAGCCACAAAACCCTCGTCGATCGCCTGCAGGACGTCGCCACCACCAGCGACCCACTCTTCCGCCAAGCCCTTGGCTAATTCTGCCTCGCCTTCCACCACCGCGCGGCGCATTGATTGAAGCAACTGCTGCTTATCCACCTGCTCCCCTCCCTGCTAAGCTTGGACCAACTCTTCCCCGGCAAGGTCAATAAAGTGATCCATTTCCTGAATCAGCCCCGGATCCAGCGGCATGGTCTCATGGTTTTTCAGTATCCAGCGCGCTTTTTCCGTGGCCGCTTCATATGCTCCCGCCTTGCCGCTGGCCAGCCACTCTTCAAAAGGCTTCCGATCGTAGACTAGGGGACGCCATACTTCTCTCAAGTGCTTGCGGGTATGTTTCTCGGCCAGATAATTGCCGCGGGGCCCAACTTTCTTGATGACATCCACAGCCAAAGTCTCCTCGGTCACCTCTATGCCCGCAGCCACTTTTTGAATAATCGAGAAGATATCCGCGTCCATGATCAATTCTTGCAGCGAAAAAATCAGCGAGCCATTAAGGGTGCCTGCGCCGTTCAAGATAGCCGACTTCGCCAACACAGGCATCAACGCTGCGAAACAATTATCGACAGCTGCCTGCCAATCAGGCTGCTTGGCTCCGGTAGCGAATGCGCCATGCGCCAGGGGTATCTTGTAGAAGTTGCCAATCTGACTGAAAGCAGCCGCCAGTAGATGATCTTCCGGTCCGCCTCCCGTGTAGCCCCCAGTGCGCAGATCAATAATCGTCGGCGCAGCTGCGAAGTAAACAGGAGTGCCCGGATTGACCAACTGCATTAAAACAAGCGGACTGACGGCATCCACCGTAGTCACGACCAAATTGCCGGCGAGTGTAGCCGGCGCTGTAGCGCAGGACATCGGCATGGGCATGAAGCCGGTAGGAATTCCCCATTCGGCTGCCACCATCGAAGCCTCAAGGCTTCCTCCATCATGCCCGAGCGGATCCATGGCACACTGCATGAAAGAATAGATCGGCCGCTTTCTCAACTCTTCCTTGCCTCCAGCCACCAGAGCGGCTAATTCAAGCGAGTACCTGGCCATCTTTTCGTTAATCACAGTCTCCGGCTGGATGTGTTTGGAAGAACCGATCATGCTGGCTTGAATTTCATGCAACGGGCGTACATGAGCAGGAACATCCTGGGCACTGCATGGCGGTCCCCAGATGTAAGATATCTGCGGCAAATAATCGGCAACGCGGCAAGCATCGATGATATCCTGCTTGGTCGAGCGCCGCAGTTCCCCAGTCCAAATGTCGTACACCTCGACGCAGCACCCATCCGTCGACAGATATGAATTCTCGCTGTCGAGCCACATGTCAGTCTCCGGATCCCTGCCGGCCAGCAGGTATCGGTTGGGAGCTAGCTTCAAAGCTTCCTCAACCAAGCCCCGCGGCAGTTTAGCTACTTGCGTTGGCCAATCCACCTGGCAGCCATGCTCAGCCAGCACGCTCAGCGCCTTGTTTGACGGAAAGTGGACGCCAACCTCTGCCATCACTTCCAGAGCCGCTTCGTGGATCTTCCAAATATCCTGCTTGCTTAAAACCTCAAAAGTAAGATTTGTTCGTGCAGGCGCTATTCTCGACATACCCCGCCCTCCAACATAATTTTGGCTTGCCAATTGAGCTGCAGCCCTGAGCCACCGGAAAGCCAACCAGGCCGCTTGCACCTGTCTTGCCGACCACAACAAGCAGGCGAAAGACCCCGCCGCCTAGGCGCTGGCACTCTGCTCTCCGGGTCGTCGGCCCAGGTCAGCGCAGATAGAGATGGTAGTAGAAACTGTCAGATTCAAAGCCGATTTTTTCGTATAAACTCCGCGCTGGGAGGTTCTGCCGCAAGGCATAAAGTTCCAACCGGCTGAGGTTGCGAGCACGGGCTTCCTCCAGGACCCGGCTGATCAGCATGGAGCCTATTCCTTGCCGACGGTGGCTCTCAGCGACAATAAAATCCTCGATCAAGCCAAACCAGGTATTCGTCCAGATCGAATAGTGACCAAGATTCAGGGTAATAATGCCAATCAGAGAACCGTCGGCCTCAGCCCCAAACAGGGCAAATTTCTCAGGGTGGCCTACGGCAAAACGAAAACCAGCAGCAATGTTCTCAAGCGAAGTAGCGCACCCATGCAAGGCAGCCAATTCAGCCATTAAACCAACCCAGACCGCTTCATCGTGGCTTTCCACCCTTCTAACCATGACCATACCGGCTCCGCCTCCTCGGCAATTCCGTGGGCTTAAGCAGGACCAAAAGGTAAGGCCGCAATGTCTAGCCTAGTCATGATGTTTCGCGTTGCCGCATCGAGATCGCGTTCTCGGTCTGCTTCCAGCACGCGCGCCGGCTCCTGCGCCAGAATCGTTCTAACCTGCTCCTGAGCCTGGACGAATGAGCTAGGCGCTCCCTTAGCTTCCCAATTCACGCGGCTCCGGCGGTCGATCACCCGGGAAGGAAGATACGGCTCTTTCCTGAACCACTTAAGAGTGTGTTCTGTCGATAAAAAGTCTCCACCCGGCCCAAGGTTGCAGATCAAGTCCAAGGCCAAGGCCTCTTCCGAACAATCGACTCCGCGCTCCAGGCGCAAGGCCATACCGCAGATTTCGTTGTCGATCACCAACTTCTCCAAACTGAATGTATTGCAAAACTCCAGGACGCCGACACCGGAAATAACATTGATCCCGGCAAGCAGAGCAGCCACAGCACTCATGGCGCTTTCCAGCCCTGCCTGAGCGTCCACCACTTTGGCATCGCTCAGTCCGGCATAAGTATGGGTGGGCATGCCGTAATACTTGCCCATTTGGGCATAGCCCGTACTGATCAAGTTGGTTTCGATGGCATTAAGTGAAGTGGTACTGTGGCGCATGTCAAAATACATCGGTGCGCCTCCATAAATGACCGGCGTGCCGGGATTGACGCATTGAGCCAGGACAAGGCCGCTCAAAGTCTCAACTGTATGCAGCAGAACGCATCCGGCCAAAGTAGCCGGTCCTACTGCGCCCGGCATAGGCACTGAGACGATCTCCATAGGCAAACCGAATTTAGCGCAGTCGATGATGTTTTGAGCACTAATGTGGGTCCATTTCAAGGGCGGCGACGGGCAAATGTCAAAAATCACCAGCGGCTTCCGTTGAACTTCGTCATACCCGCCACGGATTGCTGCCAACATTTCCCGCATATGCGCGATGCCTGCAACCCCAAACGCGCCCGAAATGACCGGCTTAGGAGAATTTTTGAGCAGCAGGTACAGCCGGTAACTGTCACCGATAGTCTGGGGCACATCATCGAGAACTACTGCCGTTGCCTGCAAGTCAATATTGGCCATAACATCATTGACCCTGGCAATGTTCACCAAGTCCTGCGCCCTGGCCGGCCTAACCGTGCTCCCGTCTGATTCCAAGAACTGCATCGGTGCCGAGCCTGGATCAAAATGGGCCTTGTTGCCGCCAAGGCTAACCGCGGGCTGGCCTTCGCGGTCATACAACTCGAGGGACTCCGGTACTGCGTTTATGGCATCGGCAACCA
>Ga0334722_10007579_pt1 | contig 10496 bp, 10 predicted proteins | sample C3_bottom_MG_FD_207210 | JGI IMG/M metagenome (GOLD analysis project Ga0334722, IMG submission 207210) | Sediment microbial communities from Yellowstone Lake, YNP, Wyoming, USA - C3_bottom | ecosystem: Environmental > Aquatic > Freshwater > Lake > Sediment | place: USA: Wyoming | collected... | reverse complement strand
GCTGATTCGGCCCGGCGGTCGGGTGAAGAACCGGGCCGCACGGATTCTCGACCGCCCTCTCGCCCGCCGGTCAGCGGCTGGGCAGGCGGCGCAGGGGCCTCGCCTGCTGCGGGCCGCGACCTTCCTCGATCCGGGCCGCGGTCTGGGGACCTGCTCCCGCGCGGCCACCGGGATCGCCGGGGGCGCTCCGCGCGGCTGGGCCAAGGCCACCGATCCCTCCGTTGCGCCGGGCACGAGCAAGCGGATCTGGGTGGTCCCCCTGCACCGACCAGCCCGCCGGATCCGGTCCGCGCCCCTGCCACCCCCGGCGTTCCCCCGCCAGGCGGGTCACGCCCTGACGCTGACCGACGCGGATGCCGCCGCGAGTGGTTACGCGGCTGGATCACATCGCCGCCCCGCGCGGACCCACGTCAGACGGGCAGACTCCCGTGCTCGATATCCCCCGCCGGCGACGTTGACGGAACCTTGACATCTTAGGGTAGGGGCTTGCTTACCTCGTTTGAACAGAGGCTTTCGTTGCTCGCAGTGTCAAAGGCACTGACGCAGAAATAGTAGGTCTTGCCTGAAGCGAGATTCGTGGCGGTGTAGGTGGTAGTAGTCCCTAGTGTGATGGGTGGGTTATACAGTCCTGGCTGTGTCCCGATGTGGACTTTATATCCAGCCAGATCTGTATCAGTGTTCGCCGTCCAGCTGAGACCAGCGGAACCTGTTGTGGTGGTCGTGGGCTGGCTGAGGGTGAGAGAGACAGGGATCTGTTGGGGTGAATTGGCGGCCCCCGAGGCTGCGACCGTGATCACGGTGCTGTACGTGCCTGCCGCCAGTCCTTGAAAGCTCACACTCGCGCTCACCTGATCGGTTTCAGTTGTGGTCGTGCCTGAAGTGATATTGAGCACCAGCCAGGCAGCAGGCTCTGTCATGCTCCACGTCAGCGTCCCGCCGGTTGGGTTGGCCAGGTTGATGGTTTTCGCAAGGGGATTCGCTCCTCCGGCTGTCCCTGAAAAGCTGAGGCTTGCCGGATTCAGAAGCATGCTGGGGGTTGTCGTCGTCCCACCGCTGGAGACGACGAACGTGACAGGAATCGTTGCCGTCTGAGTTCTGTTATTTTTACCGGTGACGGCGATATTGAAGGAACCACTGTGCGTCCCAGTCGAAAGTCCGCTGGGATTCACTTGGACAGAAATCGTGTCTTGTTCCGCCGAGATAGTTCCCGAGGCAGGCGAGATTATCAGCCAGGAATCGGTCGTCGTGGCGGTCCAATCTTTTGGGACGAAAGACTTCTTGTAGAAGGTCACCATCTGCGCCGGAGGACTGGATGCCCCTTCCGCGGCCGTAAATGTGAGGGTGGCGGGGTCATAGGGGAATGCCAATATTTCTCCAGCAGGGAGAAGCATAGCAAGAATTCCTGCGACGATCCAGCCTGTGCGTTTGATCAGAGCCTTGGGTTGTATCATGTTGTGTCGTCCTATTCATGGGTGATCAAGTGAGTGCGTGCTCATTCGAGAATCGTGTGTCGCTCCTTCCCACATCAGCTTCTGCCAGAACTTCAGCAAACGCTGTGCCAAGAAAAGAATCTTTAGGTTCCGGTTCGAACATCGCGTAAATCCGACCTTGTTTGGTCGAAGAGCCAGGAGTCGGCTTCTGTGGCCGATTCTCAGGACTGTACGGGAAACCAGTCGGTCTATGACGGGCTTGGACGGGATGGTGTCGTGCGGCCAGGGCCTGGGTACTGGGGATCGCAATGAGTATAGGGCTCATGCCAGTCGGGCAGGGCGGCACGGATTGTGGAAAAACGATATTCAGGATTCCCTCTCTCAGGTAGGATGACGTCAGGCTGTGTAGTGCGAAATTCTCACTGGTATAGTCGGGAAACGATGTCGGACCCGCAAGTTATTCAACATGAGACTCATGCGCAGGATACCCCGAGAGGCCTCTCAGGTGGGGTTCTGCTCGTCATGCAATGGATGGTCGGCACAATTCTCGCCTTTCTCATTGGATCGTGGTTGGTATGGTGGGCGATAAGTCTTCAGCGGCAATTCGCGGGAGACGAGATCCGGGCGGCCTGCCAGCGTGTGATGCCTGAGACCGTGGAACGCTGTGTGGATACGGTGATTATTCAACGCGGGGGAGCGAGATGATGATTCCGTGGATTCCTTCACTAACGATAGTGAGTTGGCTTGCTGTAGTCACGTTGATCGTGGGGGTGCAGGGGGTCTCTGCCCAGGAACCAGTCGAGCAATCTCGACCGAAGTTTGATCTTGCGATCGGCGCCTGGATCAGCACTGGCAACACGCAGTGGGAGCACAATGCGTCATCCGCATCGACCCTGCTGGGAAATCCCACGTCGAAGCTGACCTATAAAGATGTTGGAACCAATGTCGTTGATCTGGCGGGCACCCTATGGATCACCCCGCGATTGTTCGGTCGATTGAATGTCGGGTTTGCCAGTATCGGAGGCGGTCGTCTGACCGATGACGACTATTTAGCTGCCGATGGGGGGAATCCTTCCTCGGAGACTTTCAGCGATTTGAAGGGCGACAGCATGTGGTATCTCAATGCTGATTTCGGGAAACGGATAGTTGAATTTCCACATTCGCGAGGATGGCTCGATCTGTTTCTAGGATATCAGTATTGGTACCAGCGGTTTACCGCGAACGGCCTTGGGCAGGTTGCTTGTTCGAACGCAGGGCAAACCGTAGATCTCGATCCCGGGCAGCCGGGAACCCAGCCGCTTTGCAACCCGAATCAATCTGTGAGCAGTGCGATTCAGGTAATAACAAATACCGCCAGCTGGCAATCGTTACGTGTTGGCGGTTCTGCTGAGTACCAACTTGCGAGCCGATTTAGTATGCGGGGAACGGCGGCATTGATCCCTCTGAGCATCATCTACAACCAAGATGTTCATCATCTGCGCAATGATTTACAGCAGAATCCAAGCATCTCCATGAGTGGATATGGAGTTGGTACTGATGCCGATGTCGGGGTAAGACTGATGCTCGTCAAGAATATGTTTCTGAATGTCGGCTACCGTGTCTGGTGGAACTATGCAGTTGACGGGACTGTGACATTTGATAATGCCGGTGCGCCATCCGATTCCTTCCCCCTCACGCAGTTTCAATCCCTCCGCCACGGCTGGACGTTTGGTCTGAATTACACCTTCTAAGTGAACGAATGGCGGGATTCTCTAACGCCGTGAGCGTGACGGCAGCGTTTCGTCTTCATATTGGGCAAAGAACCGTTTGGCTTCTGGATGGAGATGGCTTGGATGGCCGTGGGGAATGCCGACGGTGCGGAAGAGTGGTGTGAGCTTGCCATTCGGATGTAAGTAGCCGGCGCGAAGCGGGACGGTGCGCGTGCTGTGACGAACCAAATGGCAGGGAGTCGGTCTGATCGAGGTGAGCCACTCGGCAATGTCGTGCGGGTTGCCGATCGAGGCGGAGAGCAGGAGCAGTCGTGCTTGGGTCGGGCAGAAGATGATCGTTTCTTCCCAGACGACGCCCCGCTCCGGATCTGCGATATATTGCGACTCGTCCAAAATCACCAGGCCTAACGTATCCAACCGTACGTCGATCTCACCGCCTCCTGCGTCGTAGAGCAGATTCCGCAAGATTTCCGTCGTCATAATCAGGAGGGGGGCTTGCCCGTTGTCGCGCCGATCGCCGGTCAGAATGCCGACCTGATCTGGACCGAATATTTTTGAAAACTCCGTGTACTTGGTATTCGAGAGCGCCTTGAGGGGTGAGGTATAGATGACGGTCCGATTCTCCGCGATGGCGCGACGAGCCGCTTCGACTGCGACATAGGTCTTTCCGCTTCCCGTCGGGACGCTCACGACTACGTCACTCTCTCTCAGTTTCGCGATGGCGTCTTCTTGCCAGGCATCCGGGACAAAGGTCCGCGATGGCGGTACCCCCAGTCCCTCCAACCAGCTGGACAGGGTGATGGCCGGCTCATGGGATTCCGGCTCAACCGGCCTGTGTGTGGTGCGACGCTGCGGCGCCGAGGGCTTTGGTTTCCGCGCGGCAGGGACTTGAGGCGCTGGTAGAGCAGGGCGAGCCTGTTGCTCGCCGATCAAGGTCATCAGGTCGGATTCAAACCCTGCGCGGTTCTCGGCGGAATGGCGCAGCAAGACCTCGATCAAACGGCGTTTGCCTGCGCGGAAATGCCGCTGAACACGCCCACGTGCCAGGCGGTGCAAGAGCGCGATCGGTTGTTGAGCCAGGAGTTCTTCGAGTTCTTCGGTGGTCATGGTTTGTGAGATGGTCCTTCAAGTCTGAAAGTCGTCAGGTCGTAAAGTCGTCGTATCTCAGACTTGATGACTTTAGACTTATTGACTTGTAACTTCGTCAAGGCAATTCCTCCAGCACGCCACGGCGCAGGGCGGCAATGGCACGTGACGCGGTATCTGCCAATCCGGGGTGGGTGGCCTTGAGCGTGTGCAGCTGTGACAGGAATTCCAGAGTTCGTGCTAAGAGGCGATAGATATCCCCTTCAGCCATTGTGGTGCTTTTGCAGAGGCCGATCCACGTGAGCGTGGGGTCGCCGATCCACCGTTCCGTCACCGCGGCAATGTCGGCCCGCAGAAGCGGGGAATCTTCATGCGGCGAGAGCGACACAGCCAGTTTTCGGACCTGCCCGAGCAATGAACCAAGCCCGGAACTGACGCGAGGGAAGGCGCCGGGGCGATCATCGTCATGCGCGATGCTCGACATGACGGCAGCCAGCATGGCGGGATCAGCTCCGTTGAACGCATCGGCCCGGAGCAATTCTGTGATGAGCAGCGAGTGGTCGATGCGGATGAGTCTGGCCCATTCGCCGTCTTCGGTCAGATGGGCCGTCGGCGTGAGGTACCCGAACTGTTGCAGGACGTCGATCTTCTCCTGGAAACGGTGCCAGAGACTTGTCCTCAGAGCCTGGATCGATTTGATGTGTCGATGTTGCTCCTGCCGAAGTTTGGAGGCGAGGGGGTAGTCCCTCTGACAGGCGGAACGCGAAGGACAGGCCGGACAGGCAAAGTCGCCCAGGGTTTGCACGATGGCGTCCGGAATCGGTTCATCGTCCTTCGGAATCAGGATGGGAAGCTCCGGCAGCCTGCCCGGCAACTCTTCCAGGTGATGGAGTAACTCTTCCACGCTTTCCGGCGTGCACCAGGGAAAGACCGGCGCGTCCACGCAGTCGAGGACACGGTCGGACACTTCGGTCACCGTGGAGGCGGGAGACTCGGTAATGCCTCCGCCCAGACGCAGTGCCGTGACCATCGGGCTCTTCTGTCCCTTGCTGCGATATTGCCGCAGCACCACGCCTCGGCTGCGGCCGAAGCCCACCACGCGACCGGGGGTGAGAAAGTGAAAGCGTGCGGCGACTTCCGGCGGCTCGTGCCTTCTGACGGGGGCGCGGTGCGATTTCTGCCGGCGGACTTGATCGAAGGTCTGCCATTCTGAGATCCAGTCGGTGCAGACGCGTGGCCCGAATGGTTCCATCTGATCGCGCAGATCGTCCAGCTTGCGTTCCAAGACTTCGGCGCGCTGGTTGAGCTGAAATTGCGCAAAGCTTTTGGCGAGAATCGGTTGGATTTGATCCAGCGCATGCGCTTTTAAGAGATTCAGGACCATCGGATAGCTGATGAGGAATTGGCTGTTGATTGCTTCCGGATGGCCGGTGAAGCCTTTGGTCAGCACATTCAGATCGATGTAGGGCGAGGGGGTGATGATGGCGAAGCCCACGAGATCTTTTCCTCGCCGTCCTGCACGACCGGCAATCTGCTGCACCTCGCCGATCGTCAAGTCCATGAAGTCGCGTGACTTGCGAATGCTGGACTGCGTGATGATGACGGTTCGCGCAGGGAAATCGACTCCGGCGGCCAGTGTGGTCGTGGCAAAGACGGCATCGAGGCAGCCATGACGCATCAGTTCCTCAACCGCGATTTTCCACGAGGGCAGATGGCCTGCGTGATGCGCAGCTACGCCGATGCGCTGGACGGTCGGAATGAGCGGGTGTTCGGCGATGCTGGGATATTGGGCGATCACCTTTTCCAGCACGGTGGCGATGGCCTGCTGACGAGGCGGTGGGAGGAGGATGCGGCTATGGTCGAAGGCCTGCATCGCTTCATCGCACGCACGGCGTGACGTGAGGAACACGATGGCAGGGGTTAAGTGCTTTTCGCGAAGAGCGACAATCAGATCAACCGGATGAATCGAAGGAGGCATGCAGTCTCATTCCCTTTGCAATCACGACCAAACCGGATTCGGTGACGGTAAATCGCTGGGCGTCGGCCTCTCGGTTGTACCCGATCTCCGAGTTGGGCGGGATGATGACATCCTTGTCGATGATGGCCCGTCTGATCCGGCTCTGTGCGCCGATAACGACATTTTCCATGACGACCGATTCACGCACGTCCGCATTGTCCTGCACACGGACGTTCGGCGAAAGCACTGAGTTTTGTACCCGACCACCGGAGAAGATGCAGCCGCCGCAGACGATGGAATCCAGAGCCACGCCCATCCTGCCGCCCTGATAGTCTTGCGCGAAGACGAATTTAGCCGGTGGAAATTGTCCTTGATAGGTTCGAATCGGCCAGTGCTGGTCGTAGAGATTGAAGAGGGGATCCACCGCGACGAGGTCCAGGTTTGCTTCCCAGTATGCGTCCAATGTTCCGATGTCCCGCCAATACTTCACATCTTTATTGTTTGCGTCGACAAATTTGTAGGCGTAGACACGTCGATCGCGAATCATCTGTGGAATGATGTTTTTCCCGAAGTCGTGACTCCCGTTCTCCTGGGCGTCGGCGATCAAGTACTTGCGGAGGAGGTTGGTGCGAAACAGGTAGATGCCCATCGAGGCAAATGCATGGGTCGGATCGTTGGGGATCGACTGCGGGTGAGCCGGCTTCTCTTCAAAGTTCGTAATCCGAAAATCCTCGCCCACGCTCATCACGCCGAATCGATGAGCCTCTTCGATCGGAATATCGATTGCGCCGACAACGGCATCGGCGCCTTTTGCGATCAGCCAATGGAACATCTCCATATAGTTCATCTTGTAGATATGGTCGCCGGCGAGGACGAGCACATAGTCTGGTTGTTCGGCCTCGAGCAGAAACAGGTTTTGATAGACCGCGTCGGCGGTGCCTTGGTACCATTCTTCGCTGATCCGCTGCTGGGGTGGAATCGAGGCGATGAATTCGCCGAGTTCGGCGTTGAGGATGTTCCAGCCCGTCCGGATATGACGGTCCAGCGAGTGGGATTTGTACTGGATGAGGACTGCGACTTTTCGAAGCCCGGAGTTGAGGCAATTGCTGAGCGTAAAATCGATAATTCGATACTTTCCGCCAAAGGGAACCGCCGGTTTGGCCCGATGTTCGGTGAGGGGCTGGAGACGTTCGCCCTTCCCGCCCGCCAGCACCATAGTGAACATGTTCAGCATTGGGGCGAATTGTAGCAGGACGTTGAGGAAATAGAAAGAACGTAGACTCGTTGACATCGCGAAGATCTGAGACGATACTAGGCGAGACAGCCTGAGAGTATTCGCGAGTATTCGAGCAAAGGAGTGAGCATGAAGCGGGATGTACTGGTCACGTCGCTCGTAAAACAGAGGCCGGTCCAGAGGCCGGCAGCAGACCGGAGTAAAGATGCGCTCCGGCGGGTAGAACATCTTGAAAGCCAAATGGCAACGTTATCCGAATTGGTCCGCGAGCATGCGGAGGATGTCGATCGATTGGTGCGCATCGTGGCCGAAGATCGCGACGTCATTCGGCGTCAGTTGCTGCGCAAGCATCAAGAGCAAGTCCGGGTCCGCAAGCATCTCCGCGGCTCCAATTCCAAACTAGCACTCGACTTCTGAGCCTGGCGATCTTCTGCCGTCGATCCCTCCTCGCGAGTCCACCCGCTCCGAAGAGAAGAGCATATGGCAAATAGCCAATAGCATATGGTCAGAAATGAAGCGAGGTGACTTTGCTTCAGCCATAAGCCATTAGCTATACGCTCCTCAACCCAATATGCTTTATGACTCACGCTTCACGGGTGTCGAGATCGCCGCTTGGGAAAAGGCGCGTCCCTGGGCAAAGAGGGTGTCTTGGCAGACTCAGGGCGGGCGGGTGAGAAGAGTGACTTTTTCAGCATGCCGATAGTCGTGCTGGGAGGAATGCTGACTGCAGCGTTGTTGATTTTGGTCGTCTTGCGGGTGTTGTACGATATTGTTCATTGGTGCGATGCGAGTCATAGCGAAGGGGGGAGAGAGGGGATAACCGTGCAGCAGCGAAATTCTTGTCGGTGGGTGATCGTCTTGTCGGTTGTGCTATTAGGATTGGCTCAGACCCTGTGGGCGGAGTCCCTAGGCAAAGGATGGGTCATCCCCGTCCAGGTGCCCTACGAGGCGCCTCCGAAGGGACAGGATCTGGCGGCTGAATCCGTCCCACAGAATACAAAACCGTTGACGTCCCAAGAGGTCCAGCGGGCAGAAGCCCTCTTGCCATTGCTGGAAGGTGCGCAAGAGTTTTGGGCGATGGGGGAGTTCGTGCATCTCGGCGAGCCTTCCGTGCCGGTCCTGGTCAAAGGCTTGACCATGCCGGGACCGCGCATTCGGTATAACGTCATTGAAACGATTTCGATGTTGAAGGCGGCCTCGGCGGTTCCGGCCCTCGTCGCCGCAGCCAAGGAACCAAACGAGATTCCGAGGGTGCGCGAACATGCCTTGCGGGTGGCCGTTCGATTAGACGCGGCCAAAGCCGTGGACGCGATCGAGGTGATGGCTAAAGATCAGAATTCGTCGATTCGGAAGGCCGCCGCGTTCGAGGCTCGGTATGTCAGAGAGAAGACGGTAGTACCGGTTCTGATCGGGACGATTGCGGACGAGGAACGTTTTGTCGCACTCTCAGCGGTGCAGTCGCTCTGGATTCTGACCCGACATGAAACGGAGTTCCACGATTGGGAGACGTCGACCAACCAAGACCGTCAAGAGTGGACGAACGAGTGGTTGGAATGGTGGAACGGCCAGAAGGATAGCTTCGAAATGTCGGATCCGAAACGGCCAGCGCGTGCTCGCTGACAGGCCGCGACGCGAGAGGGCGAGACATGCGAGAAGCGCGCGACGTGGACAGATTGGATTCCCCTCCCTTGTTTTGCCCGTCTCGCTCGTCCCGCCCATCTCGCCAATCTCGCGTGTCCAGCCTGCGCCTTGCGGGGGTGAAAAATCCTGTGTTATATTTTGTGAGTCCGCTCTCTCGTCTCATTGTTTGTACAGTGCTCGATAGAAGGATGATAGGTACGCTCCATGCCTAAGCTCCCGATTGCGAAGCTCGGTAATCCCGTCTTGCGCCAGATTGCGGCCAAGGTTGATCCTCGCGACATTCGCACGTACGACCTGCAGCAATTCATCGACAATCTGATTGAGACGATGCTGGATGAACCAGGGATTGGCTTGGCCGCTCCCCAGGTGTCGCGATCGATTCAACTGGTCGTGATGGGCTGTGAAGGGGATGATGGATTTCCCCAAACCGTTCTCATCAATCCCAAGATTGTCTTCTATGGTCCGCAGCAACTCGAAAGTTGGGAGGGCTGTTTAAGCGTGGACGGGCTGCGGGGAAAGGTCACGAGGCCGTCAGTCGTGAGGGTTCAGGCGTTGGATCGTGATGGCAAATCGATGGATTTCGAAGCGACCGGTCTCTATGCGGTCTGTATCCAGCACGAGATGGATCACCTGATCGGCAAACTGTTTTTGGATCGTATGACCGATATGTCGTCGCTCACGCAACTCCACGAATTTAGTAGGTACTGGCAACACGATCCCATCCCCGCCATTTAACCAGGACCATTCATGAATATCTGCTACGTCGTCCGATCCTCTTGCCCGGCAGGGCTTTTCTCGTTCGGCCTCCTCGACGGACTGAGCGTTCGCCTGCGTCGGCCTTACTTACGAGAAGCCCCGGCGGGCTTCGGTCTCGAACGCCTCGCGACGGCATTCATGAATAATCCTGGTTAACTCGCCGTGAAGATCCTGCGCTTGTGAAAACTCTGCTTCGAGTGCTCCAGTACCTCAGCCCACACCGTTCAATGGTGGTCGGCACGTTCCTGTTTGCAGGCTTGGCGACTGCGTTCGAATTGATCCCTCCGTGGCTGATCAAAGTGATTATCGACGACGTGATCCAAGCCGGTCAGACCCAGCTCCTGGCATGGGTATTTCTCGGGCTCTGTGCCGCCTATGTGCTGCGGAACCTCTGCGGGTCGATGCGGATCAGGCTGAACAATGGGCTGGAGCAGCAAGTCGTGCATGACCTGCACGTCCAGGTGTTCTCCGCGCTCCAGCGATTATCGATCAGTTTCTATGAGAATCGTCCGACGGGCGAGATCATGTCGCGGGTGCTGAACGATACCGAGCACATGCAGCGCATCTTCGTCGACGGGCTCGAAGAAATCATTACGGCCGGGCTGACGCTGACCGGGATCATGATCATGCTGTTCATGCTTAATTGGAAACTGGCTCTGTTAGCGCTCGTGCCGATTCCCCTC